>Ga0209536_100005113_pt1 | contig 20510 bp, 31 predicted proteins | sample DeeMarSeWOR28_12_FD_187461 | JGI IMG/M metagenome (GOLD analysis project Ga0209536, IMG submission 187461) | Marine sediment microbial communities from White Oak River estuary, North Carolina - WOR-2-8_12 (SPAdes) (version 2) | ecosystem: Environmental > Aquatic > Marine > Intertidal zone >... | reverse complement strand
TTACTGGACTTCGACCTGAACGATGCCACGCCGCTGGTTACCGTGAACGATACTGTTGCCAACGCGATAACCGCATCGTCACTGGACTCGGACGCGATCACCGCAGCCAAGATTGCCACTAATGCGTTTACGTCCGATGCACTGGACAGCACGTATGTCACGGAAATCTGGGCCAAGGTTTGCGAGACGAACGGTTCCTACACCGCACAACAGATTATGAGCATCATACTTGCGGTTTTGGCCGGAGAGACGAATACCAATGGCACGGTATTCCGCGATCCGGGCGATAACGAAGACCGAGTAAGCTCTACGCTCGATGCCAGCAACAACAGGACGGCGATGACGCTTAGCCCGTCGTCGTAAGACGATGGCAGCGGGCGGCGCAGGATGGTTTGCCAGCAAATACTTCGCCAGTAACTACTGGGCTGACGAGTATTGGGGTGAGCCAACCGAGGTAGGTGGTTATTGGCTACCCAGTTATTGGGCGACTAATTACTGGGCGACCAATTATTGGGCAACGTCAAGTCGTGAAATCGGTGACGTGTACGTCACAGATGACGGCACACTCACGCTCGCCAAATTTGTCACGGCGGTAACCTCTGGCCCAGCGGTGTTCGCTCCCACTGGGGCGCTTACTCTCAACGCATTTGATCCTGATGCTGTTTACGGACAGAACATCCCGGTTACGCTGGCTGGGCTCTCGCTCTCGCCGCTGTCGCTTGATATAGACGGGTCTGGTTATGTGCTTGGTGACATTTGGGTTACGCTGTCACCTGAATCCACCATCACAGTAACGTGGAATCTTCTTCCGGGTACGCCGTCTGGGACGATGACGGCGTTTGCTCCCAGCACGTTTACTAATAATGGAACGAGCGTAGGCGTAGGCGACATCGCCCATCTCGCGATGACAGGAAACAATGTCATTGCGAACAACAACGTCAATGTTCAGCCAATACCAGCCAGCTTGTCGCTGACAGGGTACGATTCGCCAGCAGCAGGTATTGGCTGGCTAATCAATACCGGTGGGCTGATTGAGCATTTGTATGCCAATCACACGATCATTGCTGGTGTCCCGGTTGCGAATGTCCGCATACCAGAAGTCGCGCATCGCTATCTGGACGGTAAGTTACACTTCGTTTTTGGCCGCCCTGAACTGTCACTACCGCCGCCGACCTTCAATGGCGACTACAGCATCCTGAATCCGAATGCCGACGAGTATCCGTCGCAATACGAAATCTGTGACAGGAGCGGGTTTAGGGTAAGGCGTAATGGGTTAGTTGAGGAGTGGACCGGGGCAATGGTCCGAGAAAAATCGTGGGAGAGGAGGAATATTCAGGATTTTGTGAGGGGTGTGGGTGACGATCAGGAAGGATCGAAACGGCCCGAACAAACGGATCGCTACGTGTATGAGGATTATCCAAGTGGCGTGACAGCCGACGATTTGTGATATATTTACAGGCAGCAAGGATTCTCCTTTTCTTGCTGGGCTTGCCAAAGCCGACCCCGCGGTAAGGACGCTCGCCGCGGGGTCTTTTTTTAAGCGCGAGCCGCAACTCCGCAGCGCTCGCCGCATCCCTTCTGGCATAAGAAATCTTGCGTGGACATAAAAAAAGCCCCGCCCCCCGGACGGGGAGCAGGGCTCAAGGTCTTACTCATATTCCATTGTGATATAGACGTACTTCGTGTCGAATCGCCTGCCGAGGTACCGCTGGGCTGAACTGTCAAACGAAAACCGTCCGCTTTCGTAGCTCGGGCCGTTGTCCAGCCAGCCAACCCCGGCCCTTTTCAGACGATATGACTCGCCGGGTGTCGGCACCGTGCTGGCTGTGAGCCAGATGCGTTTGGTGTCCTTTGGGAAATCCCACAGTTGCCGAAGCGCATCGCGGCACAGTTCCATTGTTTCACGGCCCCCAACCCAGTCGGGTGCCTTGTCGCCGGTAGCGCCGAACCAATTTTCGAGCGCAGACCGGGTGAATAATCGAGTAACGGGTTTGTTCATAATGGATTCTCCTTTAGGGTTTGCCAAGACCGGGGTATTAACCCCGATTGCGCCACTGGTGCGCGTTTAAGTGATCGCGTCGCTTGATGCAGCGCTCGCCGGTAATTTCGGAGCGCACAGTGCAGCGATCTTCGCGGGTTGCGATATAGTCAGCGCCGCAAGCGCCGCATATCTTTGGTTCCGTGCTGCATCGTTGCCGGTATTCCTGCCAGCAATTCGCACAAAATACTTGGTAAGTTTTCATAATCAATTCTCCTTTAGGGTTGCCAAGACCGGGGCCGAAGCCCCGACCGGTCAGTGCATCATCGGCACAAACTCAGGCAGTTCGCGCAGCACCTCGTCTTCATCCGTATCGGGATGAACGTGCTTTGCGTTGCCGTTGGGTACCGCGCGAATCAGGACCCGCTGTTCGATGCTGTCAATCTCCGCGCGGATTTGATCCGTGCCGGGTTCATCGCCAGCCACGCCGAACATCGTAATGGGTCCGTCAGTCTGACCAGCGGACGAGACCGCGCGCAGGATATCCGAAAACATCTTGTGCATAGCGCGGAAGTCATCGTCGCTGTCGGTTCTAATTACTAACGTGTTTTTCATAGTGATTCTCCTTTGAGGTTTGCCAAGACCGGGGGGCTTGCGCCCCCGCGGGTGTTACTTGCAAGCGTCGATTGCGATGCCGTACTCCGGTTCCCAGCCGTACGTTTTCCACATATTGTCCGTGGATTCTTCCGGGTCGTTGAGACCACCGGTACCGTCACAAGCGCCTTCCTGATCGACCAGCCAGACTACCGGGTAGCCCGGATCGTCTTCCTGAATCGCTCTTTCGCGCATGCTGATGCCTTTGCGCGGCATCAGCAGGTCCGTGAAGTAAATCAGCAGGTCAGGCGTCACGCCTTCGTCGTTGAGCTTGTCGAAAACGGGTTTCACCTTAGTGCCGCCGCCCGTGATGCCCCGACGAACCAAGTCGTTCCAGTCTACCGGTACACCGCGGAAGTACGTCTCGTCAAACCGCACCGAGGTATCGCAGGTGATGATTCGCAGCGATTCGTAGTCGATGTTCTCGATGAACAGCATCAGGTGCGTGATGACCAGCTTGAGCTTCGGCTTGTCGATGGAGCCAGACACGTCAACTGCTAGCACTACGTTGCCGATACCGGACGGGTTCAACTGATTGCAGATGATGCCCTGCTGCATGAATCCGATGTGCGGTGGATTCATGCTGTATTCGGCACCGCCGAGGTTCTGGATGTATTCTTCCAGTTCCTTCGGCCAGTCGAGTTCCGTCTCGGCGCGGTCAATCAGCAGTTCCTTCTCGTAGTGCGAAGGTTCTTCGTCGTCGTGTTCCATATCCATGGAAGCCCCGGCGCAAAGCCTGTCGATTCGCCGCTCGGCGTCGGCCATTGTTTCGCCGTCTTCCAGCGGATAGTCGAACAGGTCCACGCCGTCATCGTCGTAAGCGTTGCCCGGATCGCCGCTGTTACCAGCAGTCGATTCTGAGCTAGACTCGCCAGACTCGGCAGCCTCGCCGGATTGACCGGATTCGCCACTTTCGCCCTGCTCGCCCTGCTCGCCAGACTCTGAATCACCACCGTCCTGCTGCTCGGAATCCTTGGATTCGTTGCTGCCATTCGATTGTGCATTGTCATCTGACTGTTCAGACTTCGACGATTCGCCGTTATTCTGCTGACGCGACTGCTGCTCTTGCTCGTACTCGCGCTCAACCTGACCGTAGATTTGCTCTGCCGACCCCTCACGGCCTTCCAGCACGTTTTTGGGCAGGGTGTAGTTGAGCTTGTCGATGATCCAGTTGATTGCATGATCGCATGCCACGTTCCACTTGCGCGGGTCGCGGCCATTGCGACGAAGCGGATGCCGCATGATAACGTGCAGCGCTTCGTGAACGAGAACAGCGGCCAATTCACCGATGCTGAGAGTCGTGATGTAGTGCGGATTCACAAAAATCCGCGCCCCGTCAGTCGCCATGGTTTTGGTGACTGCCGACCCGTCAACAATCGGCAAGCGCTTGATGATGCGCTTGATCCACGGATGCCAGATATGGCGCACCGCGGTTTCAATCAGCGGGTGTTGAAATTTCGCGTAGTTCATAATGGATTCTCCTGTAGGTTTGCCAAGACCGGCGGGACACAAGGTCCCGCGGTTGAGCCTTAGAGGCCCAGCGTCTCAGCGAGCGCCGAGACCTCGGGGTGTTGCCGTACTGCTTCGGACAGGGCCGTGACCAGCCGCGCCTGAGCTTCGGGCGTGTAGCGCATCATGTAGCGGACCAGCGCGGCACCGTGAACGTACCGGGCGTTGCCAGCCAGCATCGACGCGACCGCTGAGATATGCTCGGGGCATACCGCGGCGGTTTCGGGTGACGTGCGGATATCGTCGTAGCTAGGCAGGGCGTCGTATGTTTCCATGAACGCCAGCAGCTTCGACGCGTAGTCGCCGCCGAGGGTACCGTGCAGGGTGACAGCCAAATCGGGGTTGTTGCAGTCGTTGTTGTACATATCGACTTGATCCCCGGCTTGCTCCAGCGTAGCGGGTGCGAGGTAACCTTCCTTCGACTTCGGATCGAAGTCTAGGACTGTATTCAGGTTCGATTCGACCCACGCTACGACGAACGGGTTGACGTTATTGGCTTTCGCCCAGTCCAGCCACTCGGCCTTCGTGGGTTCGACCTCAACGATGATATCGAAGCGACGCCGGAGCGCCGTTGTCAGTACCGTTGAGCCAGCCCGGTCTTCCGCGCGGTTCGCGCAAGCGATTGTGATTGTGCCTTCCGGCAGCGTATGCACGCCGTTGGTGCCTTCGTAGACAACCGGCATGGCGACGTTCTGGACTTGAATCGGACACTGTCCGAGTTCATCGACCAGTAGAACGCATTGCTCAGTCGGCCAGAAAACAGGCCGGGCGTACTTCATCACGCCGTTGTCGAGGTACGGGTAACCCGTTATATGCTCGGGTGCCTTGTTCGACAGCAGCCACTCCACGACCGGCATGCCGACCGACTGGCCAAGTTGACGGACTGCCGCGGTTTTTGCGACGCCCGGTGGACCCAGCAGCAGGACCTTGAAAGGCTTGCCGTTGCGCTTGCGGTTTTTGTAGGCCGTGGACATGATCCGGGCGGCCTGTGCGATGGATACTTTGTTGCTCATAATGGATTCTCCTGAGGGTTTGCCAAGACCGGGGATTAACTCCCCGACCGACCAAATTTGGACAAGATTTGGTCAACCTTGTGTGCGCAGGACTGCCGCGTTGCCTTGTCGTTGAACGAATCGACCGAATAGGCCCGGAACAGGCTCGCGATTTGCTTGCGAGTCTGCTCAATTTTCGGGTCATTCGTGATGTTCAACACCGGCAGCAGGTCCGTGAGTTCCTGCAACGCTTCGACCGCGGACGGGTTCCAGCGCTCGGCATTGTGGAGCCGGTCAGCAGCGCGCATCAGAGCGTCTGAGACGCGCTGTGAGACGCTATCGACTGAGGCCCTGAATGCCCTATCGTTTTCCGCCGCGAGCTTGTCAGCGAGTTCCTGCGCCTTCTCAGCGCCGATTAGGTCAGAGAAGGCATCGAACGTCGCATCGTGGACTAACGGTTCGACCAGCATATCGAACGTGAACGCGTCGGGCGTCAGGTCCGCATAGTCTGATTCGCGGAAATAGCAGGTACCGTCATCGGTTGTCAGCGCAAGCCGCGCTTCGGCTAGTATGCTGTCGAGGTTTAAGAAGAACGCGTTGACAGCATCGTCATGCTCGATTTGCGCGGCATTGAAGCGATCCTGATACTCGTCAAAAGCGAGCGGGTTCAGGAGCGATGCGCCGTGCTTGTACGGGATCGTCATAGCGTAGTGAAAGGCCCGAAACGCGTCGCGGTTACGGGTGATCCGCAACCATTCGTCACGATGCGTGTTGATTCGGAACTTCTTGAAAACGCCCGACTTTCCGCCGAGGCCGACCTTCGTGGCAATGGCGCTAGTGATGCGCCGGTCTTGCCGCTGGACGGGCCAGAGCTTGCAGCTAAATGATGCTAACATGATGTTATTCATGGTGATTCTCCTGTGGGTTTGCCAAAACCGGGGGCTTTACGCCCCGGTGAAAAAATCTAACTCTTTGATGCCGCAATCAGCATTACGATAAACGCTAATAGAATCATGCACTTCCCAGTCGAGAACATCGTCTCGGTCGTATAATTTGAGGGTAAATTCTTGAGCAGCGCGTCGCGTCCGAAAAGTTAAAACGAGACAGCCGCGGCAAGTGTTTACGCTTACTGATGTAGTCGAAAAATTGCGGGTTTTAGTCATAATCGGTTCTCCTGTGGGTTTACCAAGACCCCCGGTTATTCCGGGGTGTTGAACTGCATCTTGCCGTTTTCGATTGTGGGGTATCCACGGATATTGCTCCGGTCCCGGCGGAAAGCGGGGACTAGCAGGGTGACTGCGAACAGCGCGATGAAAACGAGTTCAGCGATTGCCATGATGGATTCTCCTAGGGTTGCCAAAGACCAGCGGGGCCGAAGCCCCGCGAGGGTCACGCCGGTTTGGTTTCGCCGCTCGCCACAGCGGCAATCCGTGCTAAAATCAGCAACGGATTCTGAGGATTATGTGACCCCGATTCGGTCACGTCTCAGTCGTCAGTTTCCTTTGTGGGCAAGCCCACTGGCAGGAGCAGGAACAGCGCGCTTTGCTGTCCCCGCGGCATCCCCGGCACAAGGCCGGGGCAGGAGAGAATCGTATGATTCGGAATGACGCGTGACGGGCTGGGGCGTCTCGCTGCGGTGTTCACCGCAGGTCAGCAACGCTCGTCGGAGCCGTGCGACGGATTGGGTACCGTGGGTGGCGAGGTCTCACTCTGCCAGTACGTGGCGACCGTTGCCGGTCTATCTGGACCACCCTGCCCCTCTCGGGGCGCGACGCCTCACGGCGTGGCAGGGAACATGATAGGGGTTGCAACACGGAATGCAATACCCAACGCAATGTGAATTAGGATTAATTTGAGAAGCGCTTTACATTCAGTGAGTTACAAAAGCAGATAATGGGCATCACCAACTACTCTGATCGGGAAAAGCGCCGGATTTGCGCAGAATACGCGCTGTATGGTGACCCGCATACCGTGGCCGACAGGACCGGTGTGGGTATCCAGACACTGAAAGGGTGGATTCGACAGGCATGGTTCAAGGACATGCTATCCACAATGCAATCCCAGCAGGTTCAATCCACGATAGCCAAAGCAAACCGGGCACTGGGCACGGCACTGGATGAACTTGAAGACCGACTGCATCGCGGGGACATTCACGTCAGGACCGACAAGGACGGACAGCCGTATCAGTATCGAGCCCCGATCAAGGCCCGTGACCTATCGACTATCGTCAACGTGCTGGCGACAAGGTCCGAGAAGGCAGCAGGAATACAGGCGCAGCAGAACGCGAACTACCAGCTTGCCGACTTACAGGACAGCTTCCGACAGTTCGCTAGCTCATACCGCGCTAAACAGACCAAGGACCAGACCGCTATCGAACACGACCCAGATAACACGGTAACCCGGTAACAACTCGTTTCAGTACATCTCAGAGCAGGGACAGTTTCAGTGCGGGATGGGGGATTGCAACGCCCACTGAGACCAAATCTCAGCGCCCCCAATCCACGAACTCAACTCAACCCATACCCAGCCCCAGACTAGGCCTAGCGCGCGTCTCAGGGCGTCTCAGGGCGTCACAATGGATTGGCAGGAGCGGGTCCCATAGGAAGGACCGGGCGGGGGGCAAAAGCTCGCAGCGCATATATTCATATATCCCACCACCCGCTCCGTCTTGACCTTCTCTGCTGTTAGTCCCATACTCACTAGGGCGATGAAACCTAGGGACTAACGTATGTATTGCAATCGATGTGGAAGTACGGCGCATTTTGGGGGTCAGTGTCCGAACTTAAGTGTTCCGAGGCCGGTTGGATCAAGGGTTAACCTTGATACCTCTGGTGTACGGATTGAGCCTCGTCGTATGACGGAGCCTGAGTTTGTAGAGCCAAAGAGCCTCAGTCCTGTTGAGAACCCGGAGACGGTCAGGAAGCGGCAATGGCGGGCGAAGAACCGGGAGCGGTATAACGCTTATCAGCGGGATTACATGCGGGCGTACAGGAGTGGCAAATGAAGTTTTCTGAGTTGATTTGGTACGTGTTGCCGTTGTTTTCGGCGCTTGCGATAGTGGTCTTCCTGCCGTGGATGATTATTGCTATTGTGGCGGCCATATTCGGGGTTGATATCTGGATGCCGTTACTCTGATGCCGGTCAGGAAGTGCAGCAACGGGAAGTGGGCCATTGGCTCGGGGAAGTGCATGTACACGTCCAAGGCGAAGGCTGAGGCGGCCTACAAGGCGTATCTGGCGAAGAAAGGCAAAAAGAAAAGGAAGTAGGGAATATACTCCGGTGGGTGAGCAGCAGCGGTTATTTGATTGGGATGACTTTCTGGTGCGTGAATTTACGCGGAACGCCTGCACGCTGTATGAAGACGATCATATTGTTCGCTATGCCGCCGATCCTAAGATGTTTGCGATGTGGTCTACACCCGAGCGTTTGGAGCGGATAGCCAAGGTTCATCGCAAGGCTGTGGTGATTAACGGTGTTCCTGTTCATTGCAGCTTTCAGGGGTAGGATTGATGCCCGATAAGCGCCATTTTCACAAGAATACGCTGGCCTACCCCCTGAATTTCAATGGCGCGTTTACGTGGAACCGGAAGACCCGGCGACTGTGCTTTATGCGCGCCGGGGACCCACAGGCCGACCGAGAAGAAATGCGAGAAGCGAGGGGATTCATTGTCGAGGGTGATGATATCAAGACGTTGTATCAGGTGTTGCATGAACACTATATGACGCCGAAGAATCTCTCCCGTAGCTGGAATCCAGAGTTGCCGGTCCCGCCCAACAACTTCTCGGAACGACGAAAGGTCACGGGCCAGAAAGATGACACCTGATGGATTTTCTCACAGAGCATGCCGGGGAAATGATCGTCGGCCTCGTACTAGGGATGTTCGGATTGTCGTTTCGTAGCTGGGCTCAGGCCCTGATTCACTGGAAAGCCACCGTCGAGAAATCGACCGACCGGGTGCTGAATACCATCGAGTCGCTGTCCAACGACTACCGCTCACACAAACTCGAATCGGAACGGCGACTGACAAGGATGGAAGCCAAGGTCGAAGAAATCGAGCATCTGTGCAATCGCAATCATTCCAAGATTGACCATGCACTGGGCCGCGGGGACTTTACCGATTGACCGTCAAGAAGCTCACCGCTGATGATATTCTTGGCCTGACAACGTCACTGCTGGCACCCCGTTATGACGAACCGCGCCCGGTACCGGATTGTCACTACGAATGGTGGGATATCTGCTGCTCCGATGACCGGCAGGTGGCCATTGCCGCGCCCCGAGGCCATGCCAAATCCACCGCCATCACCTTCGCGTATGCCTTGGCATTACTGCTTTTTCGGGAATCGCGCCACCTCCTGATACTGGGGGCCAACGAAGAACTGGCCGCCAGCTTCGTCAACGACATCAAGATCGAGCTACAGGAAAACGAGGGCCTGATTTCCGCCTTCCAGTTCGACCGCTGGCTGAAAGACTCCGAAACCGAACTCGTTGGCCGCTTCACGGACGGCGAGAAGTTCCGCGTCATCTGCAAAGGTGCCATGCAGCGCATGCGTGGCATGAAATGGGAACGCAAACGCCCGGATACCGTCATCTTCGACGACTTGGAAGACGACGAAATCGTGCTGAACGACGTGCGCCGCGACAAGTTCCGCCGCTGGTTCTACGGCGCAGTACGCCCGATTGTGCGCTCCGGCGGCAAAATCCGCGGCGCTGGCACCATCCTGCACGTCGATGCGCTCTTGAATCGCATGATGCCGCCGAAAAGCTCCATCGATACCTACGACGACGGCATCAAGGTGTACTCCAAGGTGCGCCGCGGCTGGACCAGCCTGCTGTACCGCGCCCATACCCCGGATTTCTCACAAATCCTCTGGCCGGAACAGTTCCCCGCGGAAACCTTGCGCGCAATCCGTTCTGACTTTGCCGAACAGGGCATGCTCGACGTGTACGCGCAGGAATACCTCAACGAACCGCTCGATGAAGCCACCGCCAAGTTCCGGCGGCAGGATTTCATCGCCATGAGCGAGCGCGACCATGAACGCAAGATGGCCTACTACGTCGGCGGCGACCTCGCCATCGGTGAGCAAAAACAGAGCGCATTCTCGGTATTTGTGGTTGGCGGGCTGGATGCTGATAATATATTGCACATAGTGGACGTTCGGCGCGGCAAATGGGACGGCCCGGAGATTGTCGAGGAAATGTTCAACATCCACGCCAGATACAACCCTGACATCTTCAAGGTGGAAGAAGAAAATATCGCCCGCGCGCTCGGCGGCTTCCTGTTCGATGAAATGGATCGCCGCGGTACGTGGATCAACCTCGACACCGAACGACCCGTCAGGGACAAGGATCAGCGCGCCACCGCCATCGCCACCATGATGCGCGCCGGACGCGTGCGCTTCGACAAGGACGCCGACTGGTACCCCGATTTCGAGGACGAAATCGCTGCCTTCCCGCGCTCTGCCCGCAAGGACCAAGTGGACGCCTTCGCATGGCTGGGCATGATTTTCCAAGACATGGTGCGCGCCCCCAGCAAGGACGAAGAAGACGAGTGGGCCTACCAAGAAGACTACGAGGAATTTGCCGACTTCGGGCGTTCCGCGGTGACAGGATACTGATATGAGTGCCGTACCGATTTTTGAAAAACAGGGTCTCAGCATCGAGATTTTGCAGGAACCGGGCAACATCGACGAGTTCCTGAGCGATGAGGAGTCCGACACCATCGCCCGAATGGTGATCGACGAGTACGAAAACGACCTGATGTCCCGTTCCGACTGGGACAAAACCGCCAAGGACTGGCGCGAACTGGCCATGCAGGTCGCCAAAGAGAAGTCCTTTCCGTGGCCCGGTGCGTCGAATGTCAAGTTCCCCCTGCTGACCATCGCCGCCCTGCAATTCGCCTCTCGGGCATACCCCGCATTGGTCAGACCCCCAACGCTTGTTCGCATGCGGGTGAATGGCGAAGACCGTGATGGTCAGAAACGACAACGGGCGCGCCGGGTCGCGGAACACATGAGTTGGCAGCTTCTCGATCAGGACGAGCAATGGGAAGAACACCACGACAAGCTGCTCGCCGTGCTGCCTATCTCCGGCATCGCGTACAAGAAGTCCTATTTCGACCGGGTCGCCGGGCACAACCGCTCGGAACTCTGCCTGCCGCACGAAGTAGTGGTCAATTACTGGGCCACCAGCATCGAAGACGCCACCATCACGCACGTCTACAACCTGTCCACGCGACAGATCACGGAACGGCAGCGCTCCGGCCTGTACACGAAAAAAGACCTCGGCACACCGGGAACACCAGAGCCAACCGCTGCCGGTGAGCGCGAAAAACGCACCGCCACCACCGTCGATGACCAGCACGAAATGCTGGAACAGCACCGCTGGCTGGACCTCGACAACGACGGCCTTGAGGAACCGTACGTGGTGACAGTGGATCGCTCGTCCTCGAAAGTGGTCCGTATCCAGAATCGATTTGAAGCAGTGATGTCGGACGGCAAGCAGATCACGCGCGTCGTGCCGAAACACTACTTCACCAAATACGGGTTCCTGCCAGCCCCTGATGGGTCCTTCTATGAACTGGGATTTGGCTGCCTACTCGGCCCGATCAATGAGTCGGTCAATTCGCTCATAAACCAGATCATCGACTCTGGCACCATGCAGGTTGGTTCCCGTGGCTTCATCGGGCGAGGTGCGCGGTTCCAAGGCGGTCAAATCCGCTTCAAGCACCCGTACGAATGGATTAGGGTGAATACCTCTGGAGCCACCCTGAAAGATTCCATCGTGCCGTTGCCGGTCAATCCGCCCTCCCCGGTGCTTTTTCAGCTTCTGGGCCTGTTGGTGCAGTACGGCCAGCAGGTGTCCAGCGTCACCGAAATGATGCAGGGCAAAAACCCCGGCCAGAACACCCCCGCCTACAACATGCGGGAACTTATCAATCAGGGCATGCAGGTTTTCACCGGTATTTTCAAACGCGTTTTCAGGAACATGCGCGACGAGTACCGCAAGCTCTACCTGCTGAACCGCGAATACCTGAACCCCGAGGAGTATTTCAGCTTCGGCGACTCCGGCGATCAGGCCGTGTTCCAGAAGGATTACAGCGCGGACCCGAAGGACCTGAGCCCGGCAGCCGACCCCAATCAGGCACTCAGGGAAACCCGTATCCAGATGGCCTCGATGGTGCTGGAGCGCGCACAGATGGTGGCGGGCTACAACCAAGCCGAGGTCGAGCGCGACTGGCTGGAAGCCATCGAGCATCCGAATGCCGACCGCATTTTCCCCATCGACCCGCAGTCCGGCCAGCCCGCGATCCAGCCGCCGCCGAACCCGGAAGTCGAAATCAAGGTCGCCGAGGAACAGCGTCGCCAACTGGAAGGCATGCAACGAGGCAAGGTGCAGGAAATCGAGGCCATGACCAAGGCCATGGTCGGCGAAGCGCAGGTGCTGGAACTCGAAACCCGCGCCCGCCTGAATCTCGCCCGCGCGCAGGAAGTCAGCGACACCGTCGCCATCAAGCTGTACGAAGCGCAGCTAAAACAGATTTCAGAGAAGCGTCAGGCGCTCGAAGTCCTGATTAACGATGCAACAAAGAGGAAACAAATTGAGCAGCAATCCAAGCCAGATACCGACAACGGAGATTGAGGACTGGTTCGCCAACCCGATCACTGAATACTTTTTCACCTGCATACAATCCATTGCTGACAGGCTTCACGAAGACAAGCAGAACTGCTTTGTCCCCGGCGAGCCGTTCACGACCCATGAGCGGCATTCGTGGCACCTTGGTGCCGAGTGGATGGCCGGTCAGCTTCTGGACATGAATGCCGACAAGGAAATACGAGGAGCAGACGATGAGCAGTAACGAATCCGGCATCCAGCCGCAGGGCGACCGCGTGCTGGTGCGTGTCGAGGACATCGAGGAAACCACCGCTGGTGGTATCGTTATCCCGATCAACGAACTCAACAAGCACCTTGCGGCGCAGATGGCCGCGGTGCTGGTGGCTACCGGCAAGGACGCATGGAGCGACTACGCCGAACCGTTTGCCACGGTGGGTGACCGGGTGCTGTATCAGCGCCATTCCGGCATCCAGCTTCGCGGCAAGGACGGCAAGCTGTACCGCGTCGTGAACGACGTAGACATCATCGCCACGCTGGACGCTGGCGTTGAGTTCCATGACTTCCACTTCACCGAGAAGCGCACGCCCATGAGCGTCGGTCAGGGAGGTGTGGCATGAACCTCGACGACATGACCCCCGACGAAATCGAGGAAGCCGCCCGCGATCAGGGCTGGAAACCCGAGTCGGAATGGAAGGGCGAACCACCGCGGCGCGGTTTCGTGTCGGCAGAAGACTTCCTGAAAGCCGGTGACAACTCGTTGCCATTAGTGACCAAGCGCAACGAGGAACTGAAAACCGACAACGAGACGCTGCGCGAGGAAATCGACCGCCTGAAACAGCAGACGGCGCGATTCACGGATTTCACCAATCAGGCGCTGCGCCGGGCGCGCGAGGAGCGCGATCAGGCCATTGCCCAGTTGCAGAAAAAGCGCGCACAGGCCATTTCCGACGCCGATGGCGACACCGTCATCGAGACCGAGAAGGAAATCGCCCGGCTCCAGAATACGCCCGTCGAGGGCGAAGGACCGCCAGCGCCCGTCCAGCAATGGCTTGATGACAACCCGTGGTACGAAAACGACCCGGACATGCGCGATATGGCCAACGGAATCTCGATAAGGCTCAAGGAGGAGAAACCGGACCTGCAAGGCCCGGCGCACCTTGAGGAACTGGCGAAGCGGGTGAAGAAGGCGATGCCGCACAAGTTCAGGAATATGCGGCGCGATAACGGTGACGGCGGCGTAGAGCCCGCCCGCCGCACGCCGCCGCGGGGCAGAAGGACCTTCGACGACCTGCCGCCGGAAGCCAAGCAGGCGTATCAGGACTACAAGGAATTGCAGGCTACAATCGGCAAGAGCTACAGTAAAGATCAGTACCTCGCCAGCTACGAATGGGACGAATAGACATGGCCAAACGACGCGACAGAATCCCCCTTTCCGAGTTCGGCGCACGCCGTTTGCAGCCGCCCGAAGGTCTGGATGAGAAGAAATACCATTACCACTGGTTTGCCGATGCACCGGGGCGTATTGAAGCAGCGAAAGCAGCGGGGTACACTCCAGTCACATCGACTGAGAAGACCGCACAAGGCAATGTCGGTAGCGAGCATTCAATCGTTAGCGACAAAGCAACCGGGCAACGGTCGGTATTTATGCAAATACCGATTGAGTTGTACCAAGAAGACCAGCAAGCACTTGAGCAGCGCAACCGGGAAGTGGATAAAGCCATTGCCCGGCAGGAGTTTGATGGCAAATCCGTTGACAACGTCTACACGCCAGACGGAGGCGGCATCAAAAGCGTTATCAAACACACAGCGGAGTAAAACATGGCTAATGTTGATTCGCCGTTTGGTCTTCGCCCGGTAATGATGTTGGATGGCAGCCCGTGGAACGGGCAGACCATCGAATGCCAATTCCGTGCCGCGGACTCGACGGCTACATTCATTGGTGACCTCGTTGAACTCGATGGCACGGCTGGAACGGCGTATCGCCCGACTGTCAAGCAAGGTGCTGCCGCCACCACCAAGTTTTTTGGTGTCGTGGTTGGCTTCGAGTACGACCCAGCGGACCTCACCAGTATTTATCGCGTTGCAAGCACGCAGCGTAAGTGCAAAGTTGTTCCTGCTATCGATGTCATTTTCGAGATTCAGGAAGATTCGGACGGCGGCGCACTGACGCTCGATGCCTGCGGCGAAACCTGTGACATCATCGTTGGCTCCGGGAGTACAACCACCGGTTTGTCAGCAATGGAACTCGACTCGTCCAACCTCGGTACGGGTCTGAACCTTCTGTTGCTGCAACCAGTGGATCGCCCGGACAATGCAATCGGAAACCACTGCAAGTGGCTTGTACGTGTTAACGAGCAAGTCTTTGCTGGCGGCGACATCGGAGTCTAATCATGGCTGGACCAATCTCACGCGACAATCACCCTAAAGCCCTATGGCCGGGTGTAAAGGACTGGTTCGGTGCGGTTTACGATCAACATGCTCCCGAGTGGAATCAGTTGTTCACCGTGCTTACCAGCCGACAGGCCTACGAAGAAGACGTAGAACACACGTCTTTCGGGCTCGCCCCGGTGAAACCGGAAGGTCAGTCCACGACTTACGATACCCATGTGCAGGGATATATCTCCCGGTACCAGCACGTTGCGTATAGCCTCGGCTACATCGTGACGCGCGAGGAACTGGCGGACAATCTCTACCAGAAGGTGTCGAATGCGCGTGCTGGCTCTCTGGCGTTCTCCATGGCGCAGACCCGCGAAAACGTAGCGGCAAACATCTACAACCGGGCGTTCAATGGTTCGTACCTCGGCGGCGACGGCAAGGAAATGTGCGCCACCGATCACCCGTCTCTGGCGGGCGACTGGTCGAACGAACTGAGCCCGGCCTCGGACCTGACCGAAGCGGCCATCGAGGACCTTGCCATCCAGATCATGGGTGCCAAGAACTCGCGCGGCCTCAAGATCAGTCTGCGGCCCACGCGACTCATCGTGCCGGTTCAGTTGTACTTCGAGTCTTGCCGTATCCTCGAATCGCAGTTGCAGAACGACACGGCGAACAACGCCACCAATGCGCTGCGTACCAAGGGTACGATTCCCGAAGTGGTCGTTAACCACTACCTGACGGATGCGAACAACTGGTTCATGCGAACCAACGCACCGAACGGGTTGCAGTGGTTCGACCGCGAGGGTGTGGAGTTCACCAAGGACACGGACTTCGATACCGACAACGCGAAAGCGAAGGGGTACATGAGGTTCAGTGCAGGGTGGACTGACCCGCGCGGAATCTACGGCAGCGCTCCGGCGTAACAATCGGTGTATGTCAGGGGTGGAATTTCCGCCCCTGACCTCTACCCGCCTCAGACAATGGAAGGAACCGGCGTCTACTGACGAGTGAGGAGAAATGGAATGACTGCAATCGTTAAATACAAAACCAGCACCAAGACCAACGGCGTCGAACTGGCAGAAGGTACGGTAACAAGCCTGATCCGGGCTGATGTTACTGCTACCAATGTATTGAGTCTTGCGGCTGGAGCAGGCGGTACCGAATCGGCGTTCAGCAATGACACCATCGGCACCACGGCAGAAGACGGCTACATCACCATCGTAGTCAACGGGACGACGTACAAAATTCCGTTTTGGGCTGACGATTAAGGGGGGTGTGACATGAGGCCACGTTATTTCGATGTGGACCCTGCTGACGCCAACCTGACTGGATTTGCCTCGAATGTAACGGGCGCTTCGTTTACGTTGACGGCCAATGATTCTGGCGACAATCTGGCGCATCAGGTATCGATCAAGAACGATTCTGGCAACAGCCATGCTGGCAAGACGATCACGCTGGTCGGCACCGATGCCAATGGCATTCCCATCACGGAGGTTGTCACTGGACCGGGTCCGGCAGCGACGGTGGAGTCGAGCTATTACTTCCTGACGCTGACCAGCGCGACGCCAAGCGCCACCATCGGTACCGATACTTTCGATATCGGCTGGGTGGACGAATGCGTCACCGCGACCATTCCGCTGAACTGGCGTGGCGACGTACCTGCCACTTACGGAATCAGTGGCTCGACCGGTACGTTTTCCGCGGTGATCGAGGAATGTTTCCAAGACATCAGGGACGGCACTGCGAATAGCGACCTTCGCTGGACGCCGCACTGGATTGCCGAACTTGGCACCCCTGCCCCGGCGTTCACGGCTGACGTTTCAACCGAGGGGTTGGTCAATGCCACCGCGGGGCGAGTCAGGGTAGCGAGTTACAATTCTGGAGCAGAGTTTCAGTTTATGATATCGCAACGTGCATTCCCGTAAGGAATAGCCATGGCGACATCAGGGTCGAAAAACTACTCGATCACGGCCATCGAGATTATCGGCGGCGCGCTCAGGAAGCTGGGCGCGTACGACCATGGCGAGGCCATCCCAGCCGAAGAAGTGCAGGACGCTATGCAGGCCCTGAATCTGCTGGCAAAGGAATGGTCCGCTCACGGGCTGGATATTTTCGTCCGCGAGGAAAAAATCCTCACTATGACGGCAGGGCAGGTTGTCTACACGTTGGGTCCATCCGGCGTCCTGACCGACAAGCCCTACGACATCGTTTACGCCGCACGACGCGACCCGACCAATAATATCGACGTACCGATGAATCTGATCGGTGAGCGCGAATACCAGCGTCTGAGCCTGAAACAGCAGCAGGGCATACCGACCAACCTGTGGTACAAGCAACTACGTACCACCGGGGAACTGTACGTCTGGCCGACCATGTCATCCACTTGTCCTTACACGCAACTCGTTTTGCAGTGCAGGATGTACGTGGATGACCTAGATTCGACGACGGATGAACCCGAGTTTCCCATCGAATGGGGCAATGCGCTGATATTCAATCTGGCCCACGACCTCGCACCCGAGTATGGCGTCGATGCCAAGAAACGTGCAGAAATGTACCTGATTGGCCAACGAAAACTGAATGACCTGCTGGACAACAATCAGGAAAACGCCAACGTGGTTTTCACTATCGAAAACCAGAGGGCGTGATGGATGAAAGTCCCGTTCCTCGGTGGAGCCTACCATAGCAGGTCCTCTGACGTTTCCTCGCAGGAATGCGTCAACCTCTATTACGAACCACCGCCAGACGGTGAGAAGCACGACGGATCACTGATAGGCACCGATGGTGGCCTTGTGTTTGCAAATTCGACGCGGCCATCAACCTATCCCGGCGGTGCTGACCCGGAAATGCCGGACTATCCAGCGAATCAACTTCCGGTGCGTGGTGCGTTTGTTTATGACGACGCCACCAACGTCGGGTCGGCTGGTATCCCTGCTTCACGACGCCTGTTCTTCCTTATCAGGAATATATTGTACGAATACTACACCGCTGCCGCTGACGGGAAGCCCTACCTCCGTGATTGGGGTACGGCATCGCTGCTTCCCGTTGCGAGCTACCGGAGCCGGGTCACCATGGCTGGCAACAATGTTGGCCAGATTATGCTGGCAGAGGGTTCGGTTGGCCTGATTCTTGAGGGCACAACGCCAAGCATTATCTCCGACCCTAATTTTGTGCCGACCGACATGGTGGTGTTTCAGGATGGCTATTTCGTTGCCACTGAACCCGGCACCAACCGCTTTCGCTACTCAGCGCTGCGTGATGGTACCTCATGGCCCGCTGAGAACTTCGTTACCACCGAGGGACGCTCGGACACGGTAGAAGCCCTGATTTCTGACCGGCGCGAACTGTGGGCGTTTGGTGACCGCTCCGTGGAGGTTTACTACAACTCCGGCGATCCAGATATTCCGTTCCAGCGCTTTCAGGGCGGCTACATCGAAATGGGCATCATCGCCAGATTCTCAGCGCAGAAGTTCGATAACACGGTGGTGTGGCTGACGCAGAACGACCGCGGCGGCGTGCAGGTTGTGCGGGCCGGTGACGGCTGGACGCCGATCATCATATCGACGCCGGAAGTCAGCTATCACATGCAGCAGTATTTGCGCGTCGATGATGCGTTTGCCTACACGTACCAGTACGGTGGCCATGAGTTCTATGTACTCACGTTCCCGACTGACAACGCGACGTGGGCATACGACGCACTGACCAAGCAATGGCACCGCCGAGGCCACGTTATCGGTAACGAATTGTCAAGAGAACGCTACAACTGCCATGCGTTTTATAACAACAAGCACCTGTTTGGTGACTTTGAAAATGGCCGGGTTTATGAGCTATCACCCGATGCTGGCTACCTTGAGGAAGAAGGCTGGCGCATTGAACTGTATCTGGCCGATGACTATGCCTTGGGAGCGCCACGAATCTGGGTGAAAGACGCCGCTACCGGCCTTTCTTACGACACATCGGATGGCCAGTATTACGACATCACCCTCGACAATGGCAGCATACACACCTCATGGGGCTCCTACTGGGCACCGGGTGAGGCCGCCATTGACGGGTTGCCCAGCGCCGCATCCGAGGGCAACAGGGTAGTCGCCTACCTGTCAGAGCCGTCGCCTATTGAACGCATACGGTCTTCACAACAGATTGCTGCTGACAATGAAGCCAGAACCTTCGTCACGCAGTTCCAAATCGATTTTGAGGAAGGTCTGAGCGACGGTACTGTTTACCTGTCGTACTCAAAGGACGGCGGCCATACGTGGTCCAGCGAGCGCCCGAAATCACTCGGCGGCACCGGTAAATACACCCATCGCGTCATCTGGCGTAAACTTGGGTGGGGCCGCAACTGGCGGTTCCGGGTGCGCACATGGACGACCAGTCGGGTCGCCATCAAGGGCGCGTGGGCTATGATTGACGGCGAGGCTCTGGAGTCGCAGTAATGTCGATCAAGAACAATCCCGGCATCACGACCATGCCACTGAACTCAAGGGACTGGACGAAGTTCATCAACGAACTGTCATCGACCATTGATGCCTTGACGGGCAGCAGTTCACCACCCGTACCGGACCCCGGTGATCCGCCGTGGGGAATAGACATCGATAATTTTGTCACGCTTGATGGCAACCAGACCATTACCGGCCTGAAAACCTTTTCCGGCAACAACCCGCGTTTCAATTCGTTCCCGCTGTGGAACAACAACAACGTAGGTGACAACATCAATCTGCTATCGGCTGATACCAACCCGGCTCCGGGCGACTACGTAGTCACGTACGATGTTTCCGAAACTGGCGGCAAGAAGGTCGAAATATCGAGCCTCAAAGACGAGGCGTATGCCTTCTTCATGGATGACTGATGGCGACGGTGAAAGGCATATTGGGACAGGAGGCACCATCCGGTGGGGTGGTGACAACCCTGTACACCGTCCCAGCCGGTAAGAATGCCACCGTGAAGGTGGTGTTTGCCAACCGGGCCAATGTGGCAGAGACCGTGCGTCTGGCCGTCAGCCCGAATGGCGCTTCGCTGGTAGACGAACACTATCTGGCTTATGATTTTGTCTTGGCCGGGAAGGATGCGGTTACCTCGGTAACGTACACTCTCGGCGATGGCGATGTCGTCAGGGTTCGATCAGCCAGCGGCAACGTGAGCTTTACGTGTACAGGAATAGAGCAGGATGACTAGAGTATCGATTGACCATGCAAAGGCAACCGGCCTTGTGACCATTAAGGACAAGGACGGTAACGTCAAGGCTGAACTTGAACTGACCAGCGTGGAAGTCAAGCGGCCAGAAACATCAGAGGAAACCAACGATGAAATTAACCACGACAGTCACCGCGGCGATGCTTGACGCGCTGAATACGGAGGTCGGATCGACCGGCTTTTTCAGGCTGTACGAAGGCGA
>Ga0209536_100005112_pt1 | contig 20512 bp, 20 predicted proteins | sample DeeMarSeWOR28_12_FD_187461 | JGI IMG/M metagenome (GOLD analysis project Ga0209536, IMG submission 187461) | Marine sediment microbial communities from White Oak River estuary, North Carolina - WOR-2-8_12 (SPAdes) (version 2) | ecosystem: Environmental > Aquatic > Marine > Intertidal zone >... | reverse complement strand
TGGAGAATGCTGCTGGTCAGGTCGTTCACTAACCCTCTTCTTCTTGACAAAGCCGCTTCCTCGCTCCTACATTCTCCCAAAACATATGCGGAACGAATGATGGGAAGCGGGTGCAAAACCCGCGCGGTCCCGCCGCTGTAACTGGGGACGAACCCCGCGAGAGCCACTATCCGGATCTGGTCGTGATATTCGGATGGGAAGGCGCGGATAGTAGGTCATCACTCAGGAGCCAGAATACCTCATTCGATCCAAGACCAATGTTCCCTCGTGGGCTGGGGAAGTGGTGAGGATGAAGAATCGGGTGAAATCCTCAAGGTTACACAGGCCTTGGGGATTTTTTATTTTGGGCAAATGTGTACGCCATCTGGTCTGCAGTATCGGGGTCTGGGGGGTGATGTTTCTTTCCGGGTTGCTGGTTGTTCCGGCTTTGGCCTTTGATGGAGATACAATGAAACGGCGTCAGCAGGGTATTTTGACCGGCATGCCCTTCATGTCCAATGTCGCTCCACGTACCTTCGTGGATGATCTTGGCCGGAAACTCTACCTGGCCAAGCCCCCTCAGCGTATTGTCTCGCTTGCTCCCAGTATTACCGAAATTCTTTTTGCGATCGGGTTGAATGAGGAAATCGTCGGGGTCACCGAATTCTGTGATTTCCCCCCTGATGCCTTGAGCAAGCCGAAGGTGGGGTATGCCACTCCTAATCTTGAAATGATTGTGGGGCTTCAACCGCAACTGGTGTTGGCTCCCAGGTCGTTCCTGCGTGTCGATCTCCTGAACAAACTGGAACAATTGAAGATTGCCACTTTTATCCTTGACCCTCATACGGTAGAGGACATTTTCGCCCACATTCAGTTATTGGGGCGCATGGTGGGGCATTCACAAGAAGCCAATGCCCAAGCGGCGACCATGCGGAAACAACTGGCCGGATTGTCGAGCCGGCTGGAAGATCTGCCTCGTCCTAAGTTGTTATACGTTTTGAATTCTGAACCATTGATTACGGTGGGCCCCGGGAGTTTTATTCATCGGCTTATCGAGCTGGCGGGGGGCAGAAATGCGGCTGATCAAGCGGCTGATTCCTATCCGCGTCTGACCATGGAAGAAGTCTTACGACAAAATCCGGACATCCTGCTGTTCCCGGTGGGACGGCACGAAGGGATCCCCCGGGAGGAACAGGATTCCTGGAGACGCTGGACCACGCTGTCTGCGGTTCAACAGGGCAAATTGTTTCAAATTGATAGCGATCTCCTCAATCGTCCCGGTCCGAGGATTCTTGAAGGACTGAGGCAATTAGTGCAGATTCTGCATCCGGAGGTAATTCAGGATGACATGCCGAATTAAGACGTATGAAGAGGATCAGCGTGATTGCAGAAAACATCATATTTTCTGGTCTTCTGAGGCGGTTGCACAATTGTGTTCATTGAATCCAATAGGGGGATCGTGTTTGTGAAGCCCCTGACAGACGTTCCGCCACTGTCTATTTCCCCATCGTCAAAGGAATCGAAGGAGTGGGTTCAGGTACCTCCGCCTCTGCCATTGCCCATTTCTTCCTTTGCGACGCTTACGATCCGTCGGTGTTTCTTGTGGGTTGGCGTATCGTTTGTGTTGGCTGTGGTGACCCTTCTGGTCTGTCTGGGGTTTGGGACCGAGCCTATTTCCTTCTCACGGATCTGGTCCATCCTGGTTGGGGCGATGCTGGGAACTGACTCCATTCATGTGGGGACAGACCCGACAGCAGTCATTCTGCTTCAGGTTCGATTGCCACGGGTGTTATTGGCATTTTTCGTTGGAGGGAGTCTGGCGATGGTTGGGGTTGCGCTTCAGGCCCTGTTGCGCAATCCCCTGGCTGACCCGTTTGTCATTGGCATTTCCAGCGGGGCGGCGTTGGGGGCCTCTCTTGCGCTGCTGTTCGGGGTGGGAATTTCTCTATTGAGTGTGTCGGCTCTGCCCGTGTGTGCTTTTGCGGGTGCCTTACTGTCCTTGTTGATTATGTATCGCATTTCATCGGCTGGAAATGGGTTTTCGATCTACACCCTGCTATTAGCCGGTGTGGTGCTGAATGCGATTTTTTCTGCCTTCATCATGTTTCTCACCAGTGTGGCCGATCCCAATCGGGCGTTTGGAATGTATGCCTGGTTGATGGGATCGTTAACCGGGCCGGATTTTGCCACACTTGGGGTTCTGGCTCTGTATCTCGGGATTGGGTTGTTGGTCCTGGCGACACAAGCGCAGTCCTTAAATCTTTTGACCCTTGGTGAAGAAACGGCCAGATCGTTGGGGGTCGAAGTTGAGCGAGTCAAACAATTGGTGTTTGTTGCCGCAGCCCTTTTGACGGGCGCGGTCGTGAGTTTTAGCGGGATGATTGGATTTGTCGGGCTGATTGTGCCGCATGCCGTCCGCCTGGTCGTGAGTGCTGATCATCGGCTTTTACTGCCGGTTGCCGGATTTGTGGGGGGGATGTTTCTGATGTTAGCCGATACCGTGGCACGGACCGCCTTGAGTCCCGGTGAATTTCCTGTCGGAGTGGTGACGGCGCTGGTGGGCGGCCCGGTCTTTCTCTACCTGCTCACACATCGGAACAGGCGTGTGGGGATGTGACCATGGACTCAAGGAATGTCCTTTCCAGGCCAGCGTATGCTCTTCGAGAGGTGAGCTTTCGCTATGATATTCGTTCTTATGACACATCCGAGTCGGTGCTGAAGGACATCACGTGTTCGATTGATTCAGGGAAGATCCTTGGAATCCTTGGTCCCAACGGGTCAGGAAAAAGCACCTTACTCAAGCTCCTTGCCCGTGTCTTGCGTCCCCAGTACGGCACGATTGAATTGTTGGGGGATGCATTATCGGTCCTTTCACAAGCTGATGTGGCCCGGCGTGTGGCGTTGGTTCCGCAAGAGACGCTGCAGATTTTCCCGTATACCATTGCCGAAATGGTTCTGATGGGACGATTTCCGCATCATCGTGGTTGGGGAGGGTGGCATTGGGAGGATTCCGACGACCGGCGGATTGCTCACCTGGCCATGGAAGATCTGGATGTCGCGCATCTGGGAGCCAAGCTTGTCACGGATGTGTCGGGAGGGGAACGTCAGCGGGCGGTGATCGCCCGTGCCCTCACACAACAGCCACAGGTCTTGTTGCTGGATGAGCCCACCGCGTTTTTAGATTTGCACCATCAGTTGGATATTGCGCGAATTCTTCGGCGGTTGAATCGGGAGCGTGGCCTGACGGTGATTTTGGTGTCGCATGATTTGAATCTGGCCAGTCAATACTGTGACCAGCTCATGTTGTTACAGCATGGACATATTGTGGAGGTGGGATCTCCTCGAGAGGTTCTGCGTCCTGATTTGTTGGAATCGGTCTATGGGTGTCAGGTGCTTGTGGATTCTCATCCGCAATCGGGTCTGCCTCGAGTGTCCTTGCCTGTATAAGCGAGAGGAGCCAAAAGGCCTGTTGCGGTGAAGCGTCAATATTGTGTGTACCTATTAACCATTTTACAAAGGAGGAGGGTTCTTTAACGGAATATCGACGGTTGTGACGGGGAAGCTGGTGAAAATCCAGCACGGTGCCGCCACTGTCAGCGGGGAGTGATTCTGCACAAGGCCACTGTTTGAAATTGTTAAGCGATAGGCGTGAAGCGTCAGGGGAAATCAGGAAGTTTCTTTCTCTCTTACGCCTTATGTTTCACGTTTAACGTGAAAAATGGGAAGGCGCAGAGGAGCAATGATCCGCAAGTCAGGAAACCCAACAACCGGTCTCTTCCATAAAACCCCTTCGAGCGAAAGGGCGGTGGATTATGTTCATGTTTGTATGGCGTTTTCTGGTTGGCCGGTATCGTGTTCATTGGTTTTTGTGTGTTCTGGCCTTTTATGGTTTCGGGTCTTCTTTTGCTCATGCTCTGGATGGTGAGCAACCTGAAACGGTCCATCAACTGGATCCTATGGTCGTCACCGCGACGAAAACCCCCGTCCCACTTAGTCAACTCACCAGTGCCGTCGAAGTTTTTTCTGAGAAAGATTTTCTTCGCCAAAATGCCCGCTTGTTGACGGACGCTCTTCAATTTGGACAGGGTCTTGCGGTGTTTACCTCGGGCGGTCCTGGTAGCAACGCGACGGCCCGCATTCGAGGAGGTTCAGCCTCGCAAACCCTGGTATTTATCGATGGGGCATTGGTGAACAGTGCAACGTTGGGGGAGTTTAATATCGGCATGTTAACCACGGACAATATTCAATCCGTGACGATTCTTCGCGGGGCGCAAAGTATGTTATGGGGAGCGGATGCGATGGGTGGAGTGATCGATATCAAAACCAAACGCGGAGAGGGTACGCCGACCGCTAGAGCCTTTTCGGAATATGGATCGTTTAATACCATTCGAGAAGGCGGGAGCGTTGGAGGAAAAATGGGTCCGGTAGATTTCACGGCTTCTCTCTCCCGATGGGATTCAGCCAGATTCTCGAGTTTGAATTATCGTCGCGGGGCTGGAGAGCGTGATGCCTATCGCAATTGGACCGCCTCGACGTTATTAGGCCTCGCTCTTCCTCAAGAGGGTCGCTTTGAGTTTTCCTTTCGTTGGATTAATTCTGACGTAGAGCAGGATAATCCCACGGATCCGCTTTTTGGCGGGCCATACGATGTCTTTACATCCAAAGCTTCCACAACCAATCTGGTCTTTACCGGAATGTATTACCAACCACTTACGGACTGGTGGGATCAGCGGCTTACGGTTTCCCGGGCTCAAGAATCGGCAACGACGCGGGCCGGAGATTTACAGCGGAGTGTGACGACCGGTCTGGAATCCGTCCCTGGCAGTTATTTGAACTCGGAGATCCGAACCAAAAGTAACCGCATTGAATGGCAGCATAACTTCCGGATTGGCGATCCCTGGCTGGTGACCCTCGGGTACCAATTTCGCGAGCAACTGGGAACCAACGAAGGACAATTCTCCGATAAAGTCCTGTCCAGCCATTCCGGTTTTGCCCAGGTGCAGCTAAATTTGTGGGACAGGTTGTTTGCCACGGCTGGATTTCGACAGGAGGCGACTAATACGTTTGGGGATGCTACGACCTATCGTGTGACCGGCGGGTATCTAGTGAAGGAAACCGGAACCAAGCTGCGTGCCAGTTATGCCACCGGGTTTCGTGCGCCGACTATTAATGAATTGTTTTTCCCGGATTTCGGTAATCCGAACCTCCAACCGGAGAAAAGTCAAAGTCTGGATGTCGGGGTGGACCAATCGTTATTCCAGAAACGTTTCACCATGAGCGTCGGGTATTTTTGGAATCGCTTTCGTCAGTTGATCACTCCGGTTTTTGATCCGGTGGGATGCGCGGGGTTTACCACATTTGGTTTTTGTGCGCAGAACATTGGGAGCGCCAAAACGCAAGGATGGGAGACCAGCCTGAAGTGGGTGTTGGTTCAGGATATGCCTTTTATCAAACAACTCGACTTTCAGGGGCAATACACGTATACCCTCACCAGAGATTTGATGACCGGAGACAGACTGCCTCGATGGCCTGTCCATCAGGGCAGTGCGACCCTTTCGTATCAACCGATTTCTCCCTTGGTCATCACTCTGTCATTGCGGTATGTCGGGTCACGCTTTAATACGACCGGCAATCGGGAGCCACTTCCCGACTTTCATGTTCTGAACATGGCTGCGTCCTACAATTTTACTCCGGCAATTCAGGGGTACGTTCGAGCCGAAAATTTGCTGAACCGGCATTATGAAGAAGTGTTGTATTTCGGTACTCCGGTTCGATCCGTGTTTGGCGGCATTCGAGTCAGTTTTGATATTCCGGTCGGGAAGGCCACTCCATGACGTATTCTAAGATGCTCATTGCCAGGCCGCATGGAGGGGATGAAACACTACGGAGACCTTAGGGTTCCCGCCAGCGTTTCATACATAGGAACCCACGGTTTAACCATAATGATGAATATCTTGATGCCGGATGGTCTTGGCGAGCGAGCCAAGGAAAGGAGAAGAGACTGATGCGAATTTCAAAAGTGTATACCCGATCGGGTGATGGTGGAAAAACCCGCTTAGCCGGAGGCCAGGAAGTCTGGAAGGATGCGTTACGAGTTGAAGCCTATGGAACCGTGGATGAGTTGAATTCGGTGATCGGGTTGGTTCGAGTGAATAATGATAAGAGGGGAGGCGACAATCAGGCTTCTGCTCGTTTGGAGGAAGTGCTTCGATGGGTCCAAAATAAATTATTTGATCTTGGAGGAATTCTGGCAACGGCTCCAGGTGAGTCTTTCCCCAATATGCCGACCGTGACGCCTGAGGATGTCACCTGGTTGGAGCAAATGATCGATGAATGCCAAAAGGACTTGGTACCTTTAAAGGAGTTTATTTTGCCGGGTGGCGGACAAGTCTCCGCCTTTCTGCATCTGGCTCGTACCATCTGTCGACGGGCTGAGAGACTCTTGGTCAAGCTTTCGCGGGAAGAACCGGTGGAGAAGGGGCTCGTACAATTTCTGAATCGGCTCAGCGATGCCTTGTTTGTCCTTGCCCGCTGGGTGGCAAAAACCCAAGGAGAACCTGAGTTTTTGTGGGAGCGACAGAAGGCGAAATCTCCCAATGTCTGACGTAGCCTTCTGCCGGCACGGCTGGAATGGTCATTGGGTGTTTTCGAAATATATGTCGGGTTCTCATTATTCTGAGGTTACGTCATGCCTTCCTCTTAACGTATTCGTGCGCATACGGCCGGAGTCGACATTCCTCCAAAAGAGAAAAAAGGTGTTTCGCAGCGCTACCAGGTGGAAACGAACGGCCGAAGCATCGTGGTGTTGGTTTGGGAAGGGGACGAGAGTCGCCCAGGGAGAATTTGTGTTATAACATCTTTGCAAGTCCATTGTGGGCTTGACGGAATTATGACGATCGAGGAATTATTCTCGGTTGGCTGGATAGGATTTTCCGGAATTGAAAAGCGGATGAATTTCATGCCGACGCAATTGAAAAAAATTATCGGATTGATTCTGGTTGTGTGTGTTGGAATAGGGTTTTATGCGCTGTATCGGTATGTTCAGCCCACAGAATATCGTCTACCGGATGACCCTCAAGCTCTGGAGGCGTTGGAATTGGTGAAGAAACACCGGTCTCGGCAAGGGTACACCCTTGCCGGTGCGGTTCAGCTTTTAGTGGATGATTTGGAAGCGAAGGGGATTCCTTTTCGGGAAGGAGCCTGGCAGGTGGCCTCTCAGGGTGAGGATAAATATGTGGTGCGTAAGATTGTTCGAGAGAAGGGCTCTGTGGAATGGATCGAGAGGGAGTATGCCTGGAGAGTGGATATGAAGGAGAAATCGATTCGAGTAATATCGTTAGCGGCCCAACAATTGATGCCTTTTGAGAATTTGCCTCCTCTTCCCCATGGCGACCAAATTTCATCCCTTCCTGGCAGGATGCTGGAAAAGCCTTCCCTGAGTCTTGCCGAAGGGTCCGCCAGCGGTGTCCTCCTTACTCAAAACCCTCAACGTACTCACCTGTACGTCTAGAGGGTCCTCGCCTCGTGAGGCCTTGCTGTGTGGGCTTTTTTTTGAGCCTTCTGTTATTGCCTATTCTCAGATGATGGTGGGGCGACCTGGATGACGCCGTCGACCACCTGTACCTCATAACACGACACGTTCCAGGTTGGAGTAGGATTTTTTTGGCATACCCCCGTTTTGATATTAAACTTCCATCCGTGCCAGGGGCATTCGACCAGGTCTCCATCCACGGAGCCCTCTCCCAATGGTCCTCCGGCATGGGGGCAAGTGTTATCCAGGGCATAAATGGTGCCTCCAAGATTAAATAACGCAATGCCGTGCTCCTGGAGTTCAATACTCTGGCAGGTGCCTGGAGGGAGATCTTCAATTTTGGCAACCGGATAGAAGGTTGATTTCATGTCCATCTCTAAATCGCCAAAACCCTTAATATATCAACTTCTTCTTCGGGCAACAACAGGCTTATGCGGTCTCTTGATTCTCTGGTTTCGTCGGTGATATAGGAACAGAGTTTTATCTAACCTGCCGAATTTGCTTGAGTAATATTGAATGGAAATGACCCTCCTACTCAATGCCACCTATGAGCCGTTGCGAGTCGTGCATTGGCAAAAAGCCATCAATTTGTTGTGGCAGGGAAAAGTCGAAGTCCTTGAGTTTTATGACCGTGACATTCGAGGGGTTTCCATTTCCTTTAAGCTACCTTCCGTCATGCGTCTTTTAAACATGGTCAAACTCCGGTCAAATCACCATGCCGTGAAGTTTTCCCGCATCAATATTTTTACGCGGGATCGCTATACCTGCCAATATTGCTATAAACGGTTTCGCACCGAGGAATTGACTTTTGACCATGTCGTACCTATTGCAAAAAACGGCAGGAAAACATGGGAAAATATTGTGACGGCATGCTGGCGCTGTAATAACCGGAAAAGCGGTCGCACGCCTTATGAGGCTGGGATGAAATTACTCAAGGAGCCCGTCAAGCCAAAATGGACCCCACGCCTCACTTTAATGATCGGCATCCGTCATGCCCCCGAAAGCTGGCGGGATTATTTGTACTGGAACATGGAATTGGATGAGGATCCATAGGCTTTCTTGTTCCCATGTCGCTCGTTTTTTTGTTGCGGGCTAAGGCTTGCGCCTTTTCTGTTTACCGTGTTGTTTAAGGGGTTACGGTTCGAGTACATAGGTGAAAAGCGGTTTCCCCCTATCAGAGTAAGAGACTATCGCTCGAGGAGATGAGGCATTGCCTTTGCGCCTTTCCCGCCTAGTACGACAGATAGTCAGTAATGCTTCTTCCCTCAATTTGTGCAGTCCCCATTCGCCCACCTGTTTTGGAAGGGGTAGAGACTAATCGAGTTGCGTTAGGACACCTCGATGAGAGGAATCGGCGCTCGTTCGGCTTGTTTCCGCAGTCCACAATTAATGCACCAAAAGACCAGAAGAGACATTCCTGATTCCATGTCAACTTCCCGATCAAGCAACATCGTTCCCTGGCATTTTTCACAGCGATGCATACATGAATCTCCTGTGGTTCTTCCGGTCAGGCTTGAAGAGTCGTCAGAATCAAGATGATTGCGCCATAAGGACGTTTGGCCCATGATAAGAGAGAGACATTAAAAAAATAAGGCCTCGAGAAATGATTCTTCAAATGCGCTGACTCGAAACGTGAATAAAAACACTGCATGGTGCTGAATGAAAGAGTCCCAAAAAAGAGGGGCAATCTACCATAGCCAAAAAGGTAAAAGCTATGGAACACAAGAGGTGAGAATGAGAATATTTGAGGCACGATTTATGCTTTTATTTTCAGAGGGATGGGGTGGGGATTTGAACACGATCAGCCGAATGACTGGGAGGGGGAGCATTATCTGGGTGCTTTGCATTATCAGAGAAGGTGCCTTGATGTCTATCAGTACTATAAAGCAGCCTTGGAGGTGGTGTGTTGGAAATGTTGCCTGAGGTTGAGCCATCTGTCCCCGCAGAGCCTGAGTGGGTTTCCTGGTCGGATGAACAGCTTCTGGACCTCCGGCTGTGCGATTTGAAGATTCAGATTCAAGGCACAGAACTGGGCAAATGCGTTCGCCAATTGTACCGGGAATTGAAAAGCCAGGGGTTGGTGTTTCGTCCCCATGTCTGGTTGTCTGACGATTGGTATTCGCCTGATGGTGTGCCGGGTCTTGCTGTGCCTTTCTATATGGGGCATCCGCGGTTAGCCAAACTGGAGCTGAATCAAATGTTGGAAGTTGAGGGCGGGACGCCGGAATGGTGCATGCGGATTCTTCGACACGAAACGGGCCATGCGATTGAGAATGCCTACCGCTTACGGCGTCGACGTAGCCGTCAAGCGGTGTTTGGGCATACCTCCGTTCCGTATCCTGATTGTTATTTACCAAAACCCTATAGCAAAAGTTTTGTGCTGCATCTCGACATGTGGTATGCCCAGAGCCATCCCGACGAAGATTTTGCAGAAACCTTTGCCGTCTGGTTGACCCCTCAGTCGCATTGGCGTGAGCGATATGCCGGATGGCCGGCGCTCAAAAAATTGGAATATATGGATGAACTCATGAAGGAATTGGTGGGAGTCACTCCGATGGTGACCACCAAAGCGCAAGTGGACCCGATTCGACAGCTTCAAAAAACGCTCCGTGAGCATTACCAAGACAAAAGGGAACGATATGGGCTTGATTACCCCAACTTTTATGATCGGGACTTGCGGAAATTATTTTCGGGTGATCCGGATCAATCGGCCAATCCGTCCGCTGAGAACTTTATCAGGAAGTTTCGAAAAGAAGTTCGCCGGAAAGTCGCTGCATGGACGGGAGAATATCAGTACACTATTGATCAAGTGCTGCAAGATATGATGTCGCATTGCCGCGAACGGAATTTGCGGTTAGCCGTTCCGGAAGAACAAGCGAAAGTGGACTTTACCATTTTGTTGACGGTGCAAACGATGAATTATCTGCATGGTGGACGACATCGGGTGGTGTTATGAGGAAACTTCGCGTTATGGCGCTGATGCATCAGGATTTGGTGCCTCCGGATAATGTGGAAAATGCCAATTTGGCTGAGGTTGAATGGAAAACCGAATTTGATGTGGTCTCGACTCTCCGCGATCTGGGCCATGAAGTGATGGCTGTAGGCGTCAAGGATGATTTGAGCGTCATTGATAAACTGGTAACGGATTGGAAGCCGCACATTGCCTTTAATCTGCTGGAAGAATTCAATGGGAATCCGGAGTTCGACCAAAATGTGGTGTCCTATTTAGAACTTTTAGGGGTGCCCTATACGGGCTGTAATCCCAAGGGGCTCGTGCTGACTCGCGATAAAGGCTGGTCCAAAAAAATCATGGCCTATCATGGCATCCGCTGCCCGGAATTTGTGGTCTATCCTATGGGGCGGATCGTCAAGTGGACCGGGGAGTTTCCCTTCCCGGTCATTGTCAAATCCATTAGTGAAGAAGCCTCTCTGGGGATTTCTCAAGCGTCCATTGTCCATGATGAAGATAAATTGAAAGAACGGGTTGAATTTGTGCATCAGAGTGTGGGCACGAGTGTTATTGTCGAACGATATATTGAAGGACGGGAATTGTACGTGGGTGTGTTAGGTAATCGACGGTTACAAGTACTGCCGGTTTGGGAATTGCACTTGAACAACCTTCCCCCTGACGCCCTGCCGATTGCGACGGCAAGAGTGAAATGGAGCACCAAATATCAAAAAAAATATGGGATCCAATCGGGTGAGGTGGAGGGGCTCAGTCCCAAGCTGGTGCGTCATATTCAACAAACAGCGAAGCGGGCCTTTCATATTTTGGGATTAAACGGCTATGCCCGGATGGATTTCCGGTTAGATCCCAAGGAGCACCTGTATGTGCTGGAAGCTAATCCGAATGCCCAATTGGCCTATGGGGAAGATCTCGCGGAGTCGGCTGAGCGAGCCGGCATTTCGTATGAAGCCCTGATTCAACGAATTCTGAATATCGGCTTGAGCTGGAAGCCAGAAAGCCAGCGGTAGGCAGTTAATTAAAGGCCAGGAATCGGTCGCAGCCGTCGATGATGTTGGAGAGGATGACGAGGCCGCAGAAGTTGACTTCTTTGCCGTAACCGTCGGTGGAGATATGGTGCTGTTGGCAGCCGTAGGCGCACACGAAGAGTTTGAGCCCATGTTTTGCCAATTCGATAAACCTGGGGTCTTGGAGGTTGAGGACTCCTTCATCAATGAAATAGAGATAGGTGTCGACCTTATTCGCTAAGGCCGTTTTTGAAAGCTGATAGACCGTCTCGGCATTGGGATTGTCTGGAGCGGTTGAAAGAAGCAGGCCTAACTTTTTGTTAGCTAGGGTAGGATTGGGGGTGATGGCGGCGGGGTTCATGTTGAAAAAGCTCCCTGATTACAAAACGTTATCCGTGGGTTATAGGTATATTCGGGTCGGGTGTCAAGCAAGTATTTAAGGGAGTTCTTGCTTGACGATGTTTTTCCTGTCTCTTTATAATTTACTGATTTTCAAGAGATTTTTCATTCCAGATATTTCCGATTATGGCCAATCTCACGCATTTTAACGAATCAGGTCGGGCTCGGATGGTGGATGTCACTCACAAGGACCCAACCGAGCGAGTGGCAGTGGCGGAAGGGAAGGTTTTTATCCTTCCCGACACGCTTAAAAAGATCCAGGAAGGTCGCATGGCAAAGGGTGACGTGTTAGGGGTGGCGCAGGTGGCCGGGGTGATGGGGGCCAAGCGAACCCCGGACTTGATTCCCATGTGCCATCCTTTGCTGCTGACCAGTGTCGATGTGGATTTTCAAGAAGATGCCCATCCCAATCCGGCCGGCCGGTGTGCCATTACCATTCAAGCCACCGTTAAAACGGCCGGGAATACCGGAGTGGAAATGGAAGCCATGACTGCCGTATCGGTTGCTGCCCTGACGATTTATGATATGTGCAAAGCGGTAGACAAGGGGATTGAATTCGGAGAAATTGCCCTGGTCTCAAAGTCCGGGGGAAAGTCCGGTACGTATACCAGGAGTCAAAAGACGGGGTAGCCAAGGGTTAATCCCATCGGTAGTCTCAGGAGCCTTCATAGTGAAGATCAAATTATTCGGGGTGTTAAAGACAATGGTTCCTGGAGGCAAAGATCTGGAGGTGGTTCTGTCTGAGGGGGGACAGGTCAGGGATCTGGTCCACTTCATTCAGAATAAGTATCCCCAGGTCGGGGAATTACTTGATAAGAAAAAGGTATTGGTATCCGTGAATCAAGAAATTGCCCATTGGGACACGGTGCTGGAGGAGGCGGACGAGATTGCGTTATTGCCTCCCTTTGCCGGTGGATCCTGTGATGCATGGGCCAATGGGAGGGTGAAATTCAATGGCGGTTGAACTTGGAGAAGGCATGTTGGTTCGGGTGCAACAGGAAAATTTTTCTATCGATGCGGAATTAGAGCGTGTGCGTTCACGGTCCCGCCGGATCGGAGGGATTGCGATGTTTTTGGGCACCGCCAGGGATCGCTCAAAGGGTCGTGATGTGAGTTCCATGAGTTTTGAGCATTACGAGGGGATGGCCCAGAAAAAACTTCAAGAAATTCGCGAACAAGCTTTGCGGGATTTTGACATCATTGAAGCCTTGGTCCTGCACCGGTATGGCCCGATTGAAATTGGAGAAAATATTGTCTTGATTATTGTCGGGGCCGAGCACCGGGCTGATGCCTTTAAGGCCTGTCAATGGTGTATCGATGAGCTCAAAAAAATCACCCCGATCTGGAAAATGGAAACAACGCCGCAAGGGGAAGTGTGGGTGGAGGAGCATCCGTAATGGATTCAGGTGAAGCCGTGACCCTGCCGCACATGGTGAAAGATTCCTGGGGTCGGCCGTTACGATCGTTACGCATTTCTGTGACGGATCGGTGCAATTTACGGTGTCAATACTGCATGCCTGAGGAAAACTATGTGTGGCTTCCCAGGGAAAATCTGTTGACCTTTGAAGAAATTGCGCTGTTAACGAATATGTTTTCCGATCAAGGGATTGATCGAGTGCGTATTACCGGCGGGGAACCGCTCTTACGCAATAATGTGGCGGAGCTCATCCGGATGCTTCGTCAAAATCCACGCATTCAAGATATCGCGATGACAACCAATGGGGTGTTGTTGAGTGAACAGGCACAGGCTCTCTTTGACGCGGGGCTCCATCGGGTGACAGTAAGTCTGGATACGTTGAAGCCCGAGCGTTTTAAGTCGCTGACCCGACGGGATACATTGGACCAGGTTTTTGAGGGGATTGCCTCTGTTGGACGGGTGGGGTTTTCAGGATTGAAGCTGGACACGGTTGCCATGAAGGGATACAACGAGGATGAACTTATTCCCTTGCTTGAATATGGCAAGCAGGTGAAAGGCGAAGTCCGCTTCATTGAATATATGGATGTGGGCGGCGCCAATGATTGGTCTGCCGATAAGGTTTTTTCCCGAAAAGAAATTTTGAAGGCAGTGAGTGAGTATTATGGTACTGTCGAGCATGTGGAGGAGGTCAGTTCGGCTCCTGCTCAGCGGTTTCGCCTGCCGGATGGCACCACATTCGGGATCATTTCTTCCACGACCATGCCCTTTTGTTCAACGTGTGACCGGAGTCGGTTGACGGCGGATGGCATGTGGTATTTGTGCTTGTATGCCAAATCCGGTCTTGACCTTCGCAAGCCCCTTCGAATGGGGCGATCTCGAGAAGACATCCGTTCAATCATTCAGTCAGTCTGGGAAACTCGAAAAGATCGGGGGGCGGAAGAACGAAAGGAACTTGAACAGGTCAGTGGCCGTGGCCGGTATATAGATATTGACCGGTTGCGTAAGGATCCTCATCTGGAAATGCATGCCAGAGGTGGCTGAAATTGCGTTTTCCCCTTTCCGTCTTGTCGCATATCCTGCCTGCTGATTTTTCTGTATAGACTGTGGGTTCGCCTTCTTTCCAAAAGACATTTTCTTGCCGGTTGTTTGTCCCTATGGTAAGGTCTTGTCGTGATTGAAGGCCGTTTCGGAGTCCATGAATTCTTTTGTGTGCTCTCCCTTCTTCTTTTGGTTTTTTCTCTATTTCAGGACAAACAAGATGCTGGATAACTACTTTTGCTGGGTTCACGATTGAGGCGAAGGATAGACTGATTTATGGGATGGTTTAAGCGGAATAAAAGCGCTGATGCTGAAGGGACTTCCATTAAAATTGTGGAAGGGATGTGGGTTAAATGTGCGGTGTGCCGCGCGATTATTTTTAAACGCGAAGTTGAGCGAAATTTAAAAGTATGCCCTAAATGCCAATATCATTTTCCGCTAACGGTGGAAGAACGCTTGGAGTTGATTGCCGATCCTGGTTCATTCCAGGAATGGGACGGTGATTTGGTTCCAGGGGATCCATTGAAGTTTGTGGACAAGTTGCCGTACCGAAAGCGTATCCAAAATGCTCAGGAAAAAACAGGGAAAAAAGAGGCGATTCTGACGGGACGATGCCGAATTGGTGATATGCCTCTGGCTTTGGGAATTTTTGATTTTTCATTCATGGGTGGGAGCATGGGATCGGTGGTCGGTGAGAAAATCTGTCGCGCCATTGATCAGGCGCTGACCGCACATATGCCATTTTTGTTAGTCACGACCTCCGGGGGGGCTCGAATGCAAGAGGGGACCCTGTCTTTGATGCAAATGGCTAAAACCGCTTCAGCATTGGCGAAACTACAAGAGGCTCGAATGCCATTTATGGTCTTGTTAACCGATCCGACCTTTGGAGGGGTGACTGCCAGTGTTGCGATGTTGGGGGATATTATTCTGGCAGAACCAAAGGCCTTGATTGGGTTTGCCGGCCCACGGGTCATTGAGCAAACGATCAAGGAACGATTGCCGGAAGGCTTTCAACGCGCCGAGTTTTTATTGGAACACGGCATGGTCGATCATATCGTTGAACGAAAAACTCTCAAGGCTACCCTCGGAATATTGCTCACGCATTGCGGGGCAGAGGTCTCTTCTACGGCAGAGTAACGTCTAAAAGGTCGGATCTCTTTTCCTATGCGGGCCTCAACTGCCTTCACGACGGGATACCTCATCAACGGCGAGAGACAGATGTTGTAATTATCATTGGCATTGGACCTCCTTTCCCTTGTTCCTTCCCCCCGGTTCTCCGACTGCCGTGGCCACCTATCCAGAAACGATCGACTATCTTTTTTCCTTGCAGAGGTTTGGCATCAAGCTGGGTCTTGAGGCTATCACAGACATTCTCGCCCGGTTGGGAAATCCTCAGTCTCAATATGCCACGCTTCATGTGGCCGGCACGAATGGAAAGGGATCCTCGTCGGCAATGTTGGCGAGTATTCTTCAGGCTAGCGGTTATCGTGTTGGTCTCTATACCTCACCGCATCTGATCGATTTTCGTGAGCGCATTCGGGTTCAGGGATCGGACATTGCGGAGGAAGATGTCTGTACATTGACGGAGCAGATCCGGCAAGCGGCCAATCCTCTCTCAGCACTCACATTTTTTGAATTCACAACAGCCATGGCTTTTCGGCATTTTATGAACCAGCAGGTTGACATTGCCGTTGTAGAAGTGGGGATGGGGGGGAGGTTCGATGCGACCAATGTCTTGAATCCCTTGGGTGTCCTGATTACGGGGATTGGTTTTGATCATGAAGCCTATCTTGGCGAATCGCTTCAGGGGATTGCGCAAGAAAAAGCTGGGATTATTTGTCAAAAGACTCCGGTGGTGTTGGGTCCGATGCCAGAGGAAATTGGCCGGATCTTTGAGGCCCAGGCCCGGAAACGGCAAGCGTCTTTCTTTCGGTTCGGTCAGGAGTTTTCCATTTCAAAAGCCGGCTTGGCGGCATTTACCTATCATGGGCCACGCTGGACGATTCCGGGATTACAGACCAATTTGCTCGGTGGCCATCAGATGGTCAATGCCGGCAATGTGTTGGCGCTCTTGGAGACGTCCGTCGAAGGAACGTATCCTATTTCGCAGGCGGCTATCCGGACAGGTTTGCAGCAAGTCAGGTGGAGGGGGCGATTGGAAGTTATTCATCGGGATCCCCTGATTATCCTGGATGGCGCGCACAATCCTTCAGGCGCTCAAGTGGTATTTGACTTTCTTCACACACAAATCCATGATTGCCCGGGACGAAAACTGATTTTAGTGGTCGGGATGATGCGCGACAAGAATCATCAAGCGTTTTTGCGTGTCTTCTTACCTCTTGTTGACTCCCTTATTTTGACCCAACCGCGAATGGAGAGGGCGGCGTCCGTCGATGAGTTGAACCAAGCCGTCGATCGGGATGAACTGGTGCCGTGTCTGCTCTCAGATTCATGGGATGCCTTTTGCCAAGCCAAAAAAATCGCAAACCCTTCGGACCTTATTTGTGTGACCGGTTCATTATTCCTGGTAGGAGAGGTGCTCAAGCGCCTCACTCAACTGGGTTCTCCAACGTGACGGGTGTGAATACGGTGGGAGGTTTGCGTTTCCCACTGTTTCTTGCTCATGGTCTTTTTGTCGGGATACTGATCTTTTTGCCTCTTGTGGCGTTGGGGGAAACCGAGGTCGGGCAACGGAATTTCCCTGTGGTGGAACCTGAGGGACTACCCGCCAAACCAGAGGGCGTCCCTGTCGAAATCAATGCTGACCAAATCGAATATGATCAGAATCGTGACGAATATCACGCAACCGGATCGGTGGATGTCATCCGAGGCACAGTGCATTTGACCGCGGATGAAGCCACGCTTCAAAAATTAACAGGACGTCTCACGGCACTCGGGCATGTGCATTTACGGGATGAGCAGACCGATATTTGGTCGGAACAACTCGAGCTGAATCTCAATACTGAAGCGGGTGTGATTACGAATGGCAATATTTTTCGGAAGGATCGCAATTCCTTTGTGAGCGGGCGACGTATTCAGCGGTTTTCCGAAACCCATTATCGGGTCAAGGACGGTTCCTTTACCAATTGCGATGCCAAGGACGGCCAGATCCCTGCCTGGCGATTTACCTTTAAAGATATCGATTTGGAATTTGAGGACAGCTTATTTGGAAAAGAGGTGTGGTTCAATGTGAATGATGTCCCGGTCCTACCTCTCCCCACTTTTAGGTATCCCTTGGGTGCCACTCGAAAAACCGGTTTGCTGTTTCCGACGACTGGGTACAATTCGAAATTCGGGTTCCAATACCGGCAAGGGTTTTTTTGGGCGATCAACGCCAGTCAGGATTTAACCATTTCCCCGCAAATATTAACACAGCGTGGAGGAGGGGCAGACCTGCAATATCGCTATGTATGGAATCGGCAAACGAAGGGAACGTGGTTGATCAGGTCTCTTTATGATACCACTCAAAATCGTGGTCGAGCCGAAATTCGTGGGGGGCATGTGCAGCAGTTCTCTCCAGATCTGTCCTTGCGAATTCTCGGCAATTATTCAACTGATCGATCCCTTTTGCAAAATTTAAGCAGTTCCGGAGCTCTTCGAGCCCTGCCAAGCCAGGAATCGAATCTGACCCTTCTTCAGCGGTTGGATCATGGGGCGCTCTACCTGTTTGGCCAGTACCTTCAGCCGCTCGGCGCAGGAGGTGATTCAACCTTTCAACGCTTGCCAGAAGTGGGGCATCGTTTTGTGAATCCCGATGTATTCGGAAGTCCCTTTTCGTTGACAGCCGATACGACCGCTGTCGAATTTTACCGCCAACAAGGATTCAACGTGGGGCGTGTCGATTTTTTGCCGGGACTGTCAATGGAAGGGCTTCATGTGGGTCATACCCTGGGATTTCGTCCACAGGTGAAATTTCGTGAAGTGGCGTATACTCGAGGCCTTACGGACAAGTCCGCGCAACATCGTGAAACCTTCTGGGTTGGCGCTGAAGCGTTCACAAACTTTTCGAAACGGTTTTCAATGGGGGAAGGGAATTGGATCCGGCATTCCGTGACACCGAATGTGATCTATGAGTTTGTGCCACAGACCAAGCAAGGTGCCTTAGTGCAGGTTGATGCCGTCGATGATTTGATCAAAAAGAGTCTGATCACCTATTCATTGAAAAATCGCATTAGCGAACAAGGAGGAAGCGGAAATTCCAATACCTGGTTAGACCTCTTGTTTGCACAAAGTTATCATGTTGGCTCTCCCCCTCCTTTGGCCTCCCGGTTTTCAGATATTTGGACCAGGGGAGTGTTTCATAAGCCGGTCGACTCACAGCAATTTCTTTCAGCGTTGAATCTGACTGTGGATGCCTTTTTCGATCCCGGTAAAAAAGAATTTTCCCAGATGAATACCGATGCGTTCATCCAAGGCCAAAAGGTCTGGTATGCGAGCGTGGGGCAACGGTACACAAAGGCGGGGCCGAGAGTCCGTCGGGGAGACATATGGAATCCCATTTCATTTAACGAAATGCTGGAACCCGCTGACAAAATTCTTTATCTCACGGTAGGAGGTGGCTTACGTTTGCCGCACGGTGTGACGCTGGGTACAAAATGGTATCATGATGTGCGGACGGGGCAGACGGCTGAATGGGATGTGGTGGGTTTGTATCAAAACCCCTGCCGGTGTTTTTCGCTGGGCCTGTTTTATCAAGAATTGCCGGATCGAACCCAATTTGATTTTTTAATCAGTCTGACGGGCTTGTGGGGGACCCAAGGGTATGGAACACAACTGATGAAAGCGATATTAAGCCCCATTATGTCCGGAGAAAAAGGCCTTCCCTGGGACTATCGCTAACCAGTTGGTTCCTTCTGGTCATGTCTCCGCGCATCCTGGTCTTCATGGTGCTGATGGTTGGATTGGGGTGTGGAGTATGGCCCGGTTATGCTCTTTCGCAGGAAGTCATCACCGATCAGGTTAGCATTACTTCGGAACGGGGACAGCTGTTCGGTATCACGTCTGGAGAGGGAATTGCGAGGACATTTTTAGCTGCTGGCGAAGAGGTTCTTGCGGTTGAGGCCAAAGGGGTGACGGGATATGTCCAGACGACCAAACGGTTGCTGGGGTTTTCAGGGAGGCTGCAACGGTGGGTGGATATGAGTCTTTCCTCTGGGGAACAGGTGGTCAAATGGATGGTTACGCCCCGGATGATTGTCGTTCAAGGTCGCGAGGCTGTGTATGGGTTTCAAAGCGATCTTGGTCGTTGGAAAAGAGAGTCGTGGGGAGCCGGAGAGACTTTGGTGGATAGTGTGGTCGACGACCATGTGGGAATTGTAATCACTAATCGACGAGTATTGGGATTTTCAGCGTTTACGGGAGGTTTTTTTTCGAAGGACCTTCCATCCGGCAATTCGATTCATGATATGCAAGTCAATGATAATGTGGTGATCATTCACCTGTCAGGGCTCACGCTGGTGTTTCGATCTGGCCTCGCGATTTGGGCCGAGTTACCTTGATTAATTTGAGGAAAGGCTAGCGAGGGGTTGGGGGTGCTGGGTCACTCCCGGGTAATCCACCCCGATGGGGGTGTTTGAGCAATAATGGCTCCACCATTGAATGACTTCCTGGAGAAAGGGATCCTCAGGCCCGGTCGCAAACAGATGACCATAAAGGTAGCCTGTCTGGGTATCAAAGAGAATGAAGATGGGCATGGGGGCCGGCTGCGGGATAAGTGGGGTGTCCATGTGAGATCGGTACCCTGTTTGGGCGGTTCCTAAATTATCGTGACTAAAAATGCTTGTCGGAAAATCTTGGAAATTTCTTAAGTGTGGCATGGTGTCAAACGGGGGTGATCGGCCAAAGGATAGGAAGGGCCCACTCTCATGATTCCAGGGTGAACGAGTCGAAGATCTTGGAACGGTTAATGAATATTCAAATCCAGCCCTTGACCTTCCCCGCTAAATGGGGTAGCTATGTTTCTTTATCGCACGGACGGTGTAATCCGGCGTGCGTTCACACGGGCAGAGAGGGAGGCCAGCCATGGATGCGTTAGATTCTGCGGAATCGCCTATTGAGAGTCGAGGTGCCCAGATCCTGCTTGTTGAAGATGAGGTGGATGTGCGGGATTCCATCAAGGCGCAACTGGAAGGAGAAGGACATCAGGTGGTGGCAACGGAGTCCGGGAGTGAAGCTCT
>Ga0209536_100005109_pt1 | contig 20520 bp, 23 predicted proteins | sample DeeMarSeWOR28_12_FD_187461 | JGI IMG/M metagenome (GOLD analysis project Ga0209536, IMG submission 187461) | Marine sediment microbial communities from White Oak River estuary, North Carolina - WOR-2-8_12 (SPAdes) (version 2) | ecosystem: Environmental > Aquatic > Marine > Intertidal zone >... | reverse complement strand
CATGCAGGAGGTCTTCACCGCGGAATTCGTGTGCGGACCCGGAGGGCTGGCGGAAAGCGCCGGCGAGGAGCGAGTCTGCGCCCCGTCGGCAGTTGGGCACTTGACCACAGGCCCCTTCATCGCTGCCGGCAACGGATTCGATCGCTTTGCAGAATTGAAGGACATGGCCAAAACGGCGGTGGCCTGTTACCCGGATCTGTGGCCCCATGCAGCGGTCGTCGCCCGCCTGGCGCTGGCCTGGCTGGAGCACAACCAACCCCTCCCGGCGGCCCTGGCGCAACCCGTCTACATCCGCAACAACGTTGCCATAAAGCCCCAAAAGACTTGATTGGCTCTGGCCTGAATGAAGCTTTACCAGGAGGTGTCAGGGCGGTCCGTTCGGGACCGTAGCGCGCGGGGAGCACAGGCGACGAAGCGAGTGCGGTTTCACCGCAGGCGAAGAAGCGCTCGTGGAGTGCCGTTGTGCGTGCGCTTCGAGCGCCCAGGGATGGCTCGAGCGAGTCCCGAACGGACCGCCCCGAGACCTCTTTTCGCTGGAGTCTGGACAGTTATTGCAGACTACCTGCCAATCAGCACGAACGTAGCCAGGCCGATAAACGCCACGATCCCGATCACGTCGGTCACCGTGGTCAGTACGACCCCACCGGCCAGCGCCGGGTCAATGGACAGCCGTTTGAGCATGACGGGCACCAATGCGCCTGCCAGGGCCCCCGCCACGAGGTTGAGCAGGATGGCGGCCGCCATCACCAGCCCCAGCGGAATATCGTCGTACCACAGCATCGCGATCGCGGCCACCACGATTGAGAAGACCACCCCGTTGAGCAACCCCACGGCCAGTTCCTTGCGCAGCAGGGCTGGCGTATTGCGGGCGCTGACCTGTCCCGTTGCCATGCCGCGCACCATCAGGGTGAGCGTTTGCGTTCCGGCGATTCCTCCCATGCTCATGACAATGGGGAACAGCACCGCCGTAGCGACGATCTGGTCCAGGGTCGGCTCGAAAGCATAGAGCACGACGGCCGCCAGCAAAGCGGTGACCAGGTTGACGCCCAACCAGATCCAGCGGCGTCGCGCCGACTGCACGATGGGGGCGAACATGTCGTCTTCTTCATCGAGACCAGCCATCGTCAGCAGGGAGTGCTCGGCGTCTTCCCGAATGACGTCCACGACGTCGTCGATCGTGATGCGCCCCAGCAAAACATTGTTTGCATCGATTACCGGGGCGGAAACGAGGTCATGGTGCTCGAACTCCATGGCGACCTGGCTGTCGTGCATGTCCACCGGGATGGGTTCGATGGAGGTGTCCATCAGGTCGGCTACCCGGCTGCCCGGGTCGTGGGTCAGCAAGTCCGACAGCTTCAGGCTGCCGAGGTAGCGCCCTTCCCGGTCGACGATGAACAGCAGGTCGAAGACTTCCGGCAGTTCCGCGCGCAGGCGCAGGTAACGCAGCACCACGTCGAGCGTGACGTCCGGCCTGATGGCCAATACGTCCGGGTCCATCAGGCCGCCGGCGGAGTCCTCCGGGTATGACAGCACATGGACCAGGCGTTCCCGGTCCTGCCGGTCCAGGCTGCGCAGGACCTCGCTGATCACGGCGTCCGGCAAGTCATCCAGGATATCGGCGAGGTCGTCCAGGTCCAGGTCGTCGACGGCCGCTACCAGGTCCTCGGGCGAGGTGTCGCGGATCAGGCTGGCCCGCACTTCATCGTTCACCTCGACCAGCACGTCGCCGTCCAGCTCCGGGTCGGTCAACTCCCAGACGGCCAGGCGCTTGGTGATCGGTAATGACTCCAGCAGATCGCCGATTTCGGACGCCGACAGGTTTTTCAGCAGGCTTCTGACCCGGTGCTCCGTGCCGGAATCAAGCGCATCCGACAGATAATCGAGGTGGCGTGCGGCTTTTTCTTCCTGGGTCTGGTCCGCCATGATGCACTCCCGGGGCAGGCTGGGTGCGGTTTCAGCAATGAACCGCGCGAGCGGCCGGCGCGAGGCCGGGTCGTGCGCATTATAAGGGATATGCCGGCAGTGGCGCAGCGCGCATCAGTAGGGCAGAGGGCCGGCGGCTTACCGTCGCACCCGAGACTCTCTATCCGCTGCGCTGGGAGTCGTCGATGACCTTCAGCAGGGATGAGCCGGTTTCGGTCGGCGTGGTGTTGAACCAGCCTGTCAGGGCGGCCTTGGCCTTCGGGATGTCGGTTTCACGCACGACCTGCTTGACCTCGAGCAAGCGGCCCGGGTGCATGCTGAAGTCTTTCAGCCCGAGCGCCAGCAACAAGCGGGTGTATTGGCGGTCACCGGCGACTTCACCGCACACCGTGGCGGGGATGCGCGAGGCGTTGGCCTCACGAAAGATATAGCGCAACAGGCGAACAACCCCCGGATGCTGTGGGTCATAGAGGTGGGCCACCTGCTCGTCGACGCGGTCCGCAGCCAGCGTGTACTGCAGGAGGTCGTTGGTGCCCACCGAGATGAAGTCAAGGTGAGGGGCAAGCTCGGTGATGGCCAGTGCGGCGGCGGGAACCTCGATCATGCCGCCGATCGGCATGTCGGGGTCGTAGGCCATGCTCCGGGCATCCAGCTCCTCTCTGGCCTCGTCCAGCAGAAAACGAACCATCCGGATTTCCTGCACGCTGGTCAGCATCGGGATCAGGCAACGCACCGGTCCGAGCGCGCTGGCGCGAAGAATGGCGCGCAACTGGGTCTTGAAGAGGTCGGTGTCGCGGAGGCACAGGCGCACGGCCCGCAGCCCGAGGGCGGGATTCGCGCAACGCCGCAATTGTGAGAAATCGAGGTAGTCGGTGGACTTGTCCGCGCCCAGGTCCAGCGTGCGGATGGTCAGCGGTATTCCGCCCAGGAGTTCAATGGCGCTGGCGAACTCGGCCAACTGCTCCTCCTCCGCCGGCGGTGCCCCCTGCAGGTAGAGAAACTCGGTGCGATACAGGCCTATTCCGTTGGCGCCCTGCTCCCTGGCCAGCTGCAGCTCCGCCGGCCGTTCCGCGTTGGCCTGCAGGCTTATGAGCTGCCCGTCGAGGCTGCTGGCGGGCAGGTCCCGGATGGCTTCGAGGGATTTCTTGAAGCGGCGGGTAATGCGTTGAACCTGGTGGTAGTGATTGTGGATGGCTTCATCCGGGTCGGCGTAGACGACGCCGAGACCGCCATCGAGCACCAGCGTCTCACCTTCCCGCAGCAGGGCCTGGGCCCGGCGGACACCCATGACCGCCGGAATGCCGAAACTGCTGGCCAGAATGGCCGTATGGCTGTGCGGGCCGCCGTGCTCGGTGACGATGCCGCCGACGCCGCGTTCATGCAGGACGGCCAGCTCCCCCGGCGTGAGTTCGGATGAAATCACCAGGGTCTCTGCCAGGCGGTCCGGCATGTTTTCGAACGGTTTGTCTGCCGCCTCTTCGTTGAGCTTGTTCTGGATCAGGCGGACCACCTGGGCGACGTCCTCACCCCGCGACCGGATGTAGGCATCGTCGAGGCTGCGGAATTCCGACAAAACCTGCTCCAGCTGCATCTGCAGAGCCCATTCCGCGTTACACAATTCGCGACGGATGTGTTGTTCGGTGCTGTCCTGGAGCCTGGAGTCGCCGAGCATCATCACATGGGTCTGGATAATCTCGCCGGCCCCGATGCCGACATTCTGGATCACCCGGCCGGCCAACTCTTCCAGCTGCCGTCTTGCGGCTTCGACCGCGTTGCGGTAGCGCTGTATCTCACGCTCGACCTCGTCGACCCCGATGCGGTACTCGCCAATGTCGAGTTCATTCCGCTCAACCAGGTGGCAGTGACCGATCGCGATGCCGCGTGCGACCGCATGTCCCGTGAGGGCCAGCGTCATCCTGCCCCCCCTGGACGATGATCCGGCGCTGCGTGAGCTCTATTCATCTTCACCGAAGCGGTCCTGGAATAACGCCACCACGGCCTCCAACGCTTGTTGCTCATCCGGGCCGTCCACCTCGATCACCAACTCGGTGCCGAGCGCGGCCGCCAGGGTCAGCACGCCCATGATGGATTTCGCGTTCACGGATCGCGTGCCACGCACGATTTCGATTTCTGCCGCGAAACCCGATGCGCAGTTGACCAGCCGCGAGGCGGCCCGGGCATGCAGGCCCAGCTTGTTGACGATGATGACGTCCGCCGCAATCATTGCTGGAAGATCTTCACGCCCCGCCGGCCGCTCTCGACGGCCTTGCGGGCCAGCAGGCCCAGTGCCTGTTTGCGGTAGTTCCAGACGGACATCAGCATGGCCAGGTTCAACCCGGTCACCATGACGGCTTCGTGCGCTTCCAGTTGTTCGGCCACCAGGTTGGACGGGCTGGAGCCGATCAGGTCGGTGAGGACCAGCACACCGTCTCCGGAGTTGGCCGCGGCCATGGCGTTCCTCACTTCGTCGTTGGAAGTGATGTTGTCGCCCGACTGCCTGAATGGAACCAGGCTGATTTCGGCCATTGACTCGCCGAGAATGAACTCAGCCATCTCGATCAGCGAGGCGCCGGTCGTACCATGCGTGATGACGACGATGCCGACGCTCACGCCTGCAGTTCCCGATGGTGAATAAGCACCGAACCGAAGTCCTGCCCCAGGCCCTGGGCCAGCCGATCGACCAGGTAGACCGAGCGGTGCCGTCCGCCGGTGCAGCCAATGCCGACCGTGACATAGGTGCGCTGGCTGTGGCGGAACTCCGGCAACCAGGTCTTGAGGAACTGCAGCACGTCGGTGATCATCCGTTCCACCGACTCATCCTGGTCCAGCCATTTACGGACCGGCTCGTCCAGGCCGCTGAAATCGCGCAGGTCATCGACCCAGTGCGGGTTTGGAAGAATGCGTGCGTCAAAAATGAAGTCGACGTCTTGCGGTACGCCTCGTTTGAATGCGAACGATTCCAGAACGATGGTCATCGATTCGTCTTCGGCGTCGATGCACTTCCAGACCTGGCGCCGTAGCTGGTGGATATTGGTATCGGAAGTATCGATGACCCAGTCGGCTCGCTGCCGCAGGCCGGCCAGTAACGCGATCTCCCGTTCGATCGCCTGGGGCAGGGCCCGGTTGTCGCTGGTCAGTGGGTGTCGCCGCCGGGTCTCGCTGAAGCGCTTGATGATGGCCTTGCTGTCTGCATCCAGGAACAGCATCCGGCAGTCGATGCCGGAGCCTGCAAGTCCTTCGAGCCAGGCCGGTATCTCGCGCAGGTCCGGCTCGGGCGAGCGCGCGTCGACCCCCAGCGCGACCCGCGCGTAGATCGCTGCGCCATGCTTGATCTGGGTGGCGAATTCAGGAAGCAGGGCCGCCGGCAGATTGTCGACACAGTAATAGCCAAGGTCTTCGATGGCACGCAGGGCCGTCGATTTTCCACCCCCGGAGAGGCCGGTGATCAGCACGAGGTGCCTGTCTGCGTCCGCGCCGTTCAATCCTCACGGCCCTCGGCTTGACGGCGCAGCAGTCGAGCGTGGCGTTCGATAAAGGCGGAGGCAGCGTCGTAACCTTTCATTTTCAGCATGAAGTCGCGCACCGCCGCTTCGGCGATCACCGCGAGGTTGCGACCGGCAACGACCGGCAGGGTGATCCGCGGAATCTCCAGGTCCAGCACGGTTTGCGTGCTGGTGTCGCCGCGCAGGCGATCGGTCGGCCCCGGCAACCCTGGATGTCCCGGAACTTCCAGGTGAATGATCAGCCGCAGAAATTTGTTCAGCTTCACTGCGGAATCACCGAACATGCTGCGCACATTGAGCACGCCAAGGCCACGTACCTCGAGGCAGTCCTGCAGCGCCTCCGGGCAGGTTCCGTCGATAATGTCCGGCGAGATCTGGGTGAATTCGGGAACGTCATCGGCGATCAAGCGATGCCCGCGATTGAGCAGTTCCAGCGCCAGTTCACTTTTGCCGCTGCCTGCTCCGCCGGTTATCAGAACGCCAATCGTGAAGACCTCCATGAACACGCCGTGCAGGGTGGTACGGCGCGCCAGGCTGCGCGATACGTGGTAATGGAGGTAATTGACGAGTTCGTGGGCACGTGACTCGGAACGCATCAACGCGCTTTCATGCTGTGCGGCCTCGGCCAGTATCGATTGGGGCACGTCCAGCCCATCCGCCACGATGATCGCCAGTGGACGGTTGGCAAAAACCCGTTTTGTCGTGACCTGCAGTTCCTGTTCGTCCAGGCCGTCGAGGTAGTCGAGTTCCTCCACTCCGAGCACCTGGATCTTGTTGGGATGGATCAGGTTCAAAAAGCCCACGGCCGCGGGCCTGACCGTCAGGTCGTCTCGGGAAATCGAATAGGCCTCCTCGTCTTTCGGTCCGTGCAACCACTGCAGTTGCAAACGTTCCTTCAGGTCATCGAAGAGATTCCGTGCTGTAATCGAACCGGCCACGTCCATCAGTATTGCAGGAAGACCGCGATCGGGCTAGTACCGGCGCGGGCCGGGCCTGCGTATCCCGAGCCCGGACTTCAATGGCTGGGACCAGACAGCAGTTCCAGCAGGCGCCCGGGGGTTTCGGCTTCGCGGAGCCCACGCAATATATCGGGGTCACTGAACAACTCGGCGACTTGGGCCAGCAGTTTGAGGTGATCCTCGCCACAGTCTTCCGGAACGGCGAGGCAGAACAGCAGGTCAACCGGTTCCCCGTCCGCGGCGTCGAACGCCACGGGCTTCTTGAGCCGGATGAAAGACGCCTGCACGTGCTGGCTGCCCTTGACCCGCCCATGCGGAATGGCCACGCCTTTGCCCAGTCCGGTACTGCCGAGTCTTTCCCGCGCGCACAGGCTTTCAAAGATTTCGCGCTTGCTGAATTCGTCAGTGTTGCGCGCCAATTCTTCGCTGATCAATTCCAGCAATCGCTTCTTGCTGCTGCTTTGAACATCGCAACGAATCCGCTCCGGGCTCAGGAGATCGCTAATCAACATCTTTTGGCAAGATCCTAGATAGGGGTTAGTACGCAATGCATCCCGGTATCAACCCAGTGATGCGGCCCGCTTGGCGCCATTGGCGTGGTTTCCGCGGACGCGATCCTTGTGGCGCCTGACCTGCTTGTCCAGCTTGTCGATCAGGCCGTCGATAGCGGCGTACATGTCGGCGTCGGCCTCCTGTGCGAACAGGGACTTGCCGGCGGTATTGACCTTGGCTTCGGCCAGCTTGTGGTGATTTTCAACCTTGAGAATGACATCGATGGAAATCACGTGGTCGAAGTGCCTGGAAATGCGCTGCAGTTTCTCGGTTACGTACGCCCTGAGCGCAGGTGTTACTTCGATGTGATGTCCGGTGATGTTGATTTGCATGTCAGTCTCCAATGTGTGGGGCCTGCGTAAATACCAATCCAACGGCCGCAAGCCCGCCGGGCATGCGGCCCTGTCAGATGTATCGCGGAGGGTGGCGCTGGTGTTCCGTCCCCTTGGCCTTGATGATCCTTGTTTTGAGAACGAGAAGGATTAAACAATCCATACCTTAATCTTATACCTGAAAACCGCGATTGCCTAGGCCCGGTTCCCGGCGGGCGGGGCCGGGAAGCGGCAGGTCCCCGAAGACACGGCCGCCGGGCATGACCATTCTCAATTGCTCCCTCCGCGGCGGCGATAAAGGCGTCTGCGCTCGTTCGAGGGCCCGATACCGAGTGACTCACGATACTTGGCGACGGTTCTGCGAGCGGCCACGATTCCGGTCTGCTGGAGCAGATTGGAGAGTTCCTGGTCGCTCAGGGGGCTCCCGGGAGGTTCACGGTCCAGCAGCATCTGCAGGCGAGCCTTGACGGCCGTCGCGCTGATCGTGCCGCCGCGCTCCGTTCGAACGTGGCTGGAGAAGAAATATTTCAACTCGAACAGGCCTCGCGGGGTCAACATGTACTTGCGCGTGGTTGCACGGGACACCGTCGATTCGTGCACGCCGATCTGCTCCGAGACGTCTTTCAGGACCAGTGGCTTCATCGCCAGTTCACCCTGCTCCAGGAAGTCCTGCTGGAAGTCCACTATGCACTGCGACACGCGCAACAGGGTCTGGTTGCGCAGTTCGATGCTGGACATCAGCCAGCGGGCTTCCTGCAATCGGCCCTGCAGGTACGCGGCGTCGTCGCCACCGGATTTCCGCAACAGGTCGATATAGTATCGATTGAGCCGCAAGCCGGGATCATTTTCCGGGTTCAGGGTCACCCGCCACTGGTCGTCGGCCCGTGTCACGTAGACATCCGGCACCAGGTATTCATCCTGGCGGTTGTCATAGCGCGCCCCCGGCCTGGGATCCAGGGACTGGATCAGCTCCAGTGCCGCCGTCAGGGACTGCTCGCGGGCGCCGGTCTGCCGGGCCAGTTCATCGAAGTCGTGCTGTGCCACCAGGTCGAGAAAGTCCCGCGCGATGCGCAGGGCCAGGTCGCGGCCCGGCGTGTCCGAAGTCAGGGCCGAAAGCTGCACCCGGATGCACTCGGCCGGGTCGCGGGTGGCGACACCCACCGGTTCCAGCCGTTGCACCCGGTGCAGCACGGCCAGCACTTCGTCCTCTTCAACAAGCAGTTCCGGCGCCAGGCTGGCGCGGATTTCGGCGATGGTCTCCTGCAGAAATCCGTCCTCGTCCAGGCCGTAGACAATGGCCTGCGCTATGGCGGTGTCGACCGGGCTGAAATGGGACAGGTTGATCTGCCAAAGCAGGTGATCGCCCAGTGAATCGGCACTGGTATCCTCAATCTGGCGCTCGCCCGAGAAACCTTCGAACTGGCTGCTCTCGAGCCACTGCTCCCCGCCCGGCGGTTCGTAATCCCAGTCCGACAGGCCCTCGTCAGTGGCAGCCTCGGTGGTGCCGGCAGCTTCGGGTTGATCGAATTCGGACGGGCCGCTGTCCCCCTCTCCCTCGGCACGTTCCAGGATGGGGTTGGAATCGAGGACCTCCTGGATGTATTCGCGCAGTTCTATCCGGTTCAGTTGAAGCAGCCGGATGGCCTGCTGCAGCTGGGGCGACAGTGCCAGCTTCTGGGTGAGCCTGAGTTGCAGGGAAGGTTCGGCCATGAGCTGATCAGAGGCGGAAGTTCTTGCCGAGATAGACTTCCCGGACGTCTTTATTGGCAATGATCGTCTCGGGCTGTCCCTCGGCCAAAACGCAGCCTGCGTTGAGGATGTAGGCGTGATCGCAGATGCCGAGGGTTTCCCGCACATTGTGGTCGGTGATCAGCACGCCTATCCCGAGGCTTTTCAGGTGCTTGACGATCTTCTGGATCTCGATGACTGAAATGGGGTCGACCCCGGCAAACGGTTCGTCGAGGAGGATGAAACGAGGTGCCGCTGCCAGCGCCCGGGCAATTTCAGCGCGGCGGCGCTCACCACCGGACAGGCTTATCCCCATTTGCTTGGCCAGGTGCGCGATGCCCAGATCCTCGAGCAGCTGCTGCTGCAGGTCACGGCGCGTCGCGGCATCGAGGTCCGGGCGAATCTCCAGGATGGCCATGATGTTGTCTTCGACGCTCAGCTTGCGAAAAATTGAGGCGTCCTGCGGCAGATAGCCTACGCCCAGATTCGCCCGCACATTGACTGGCTGGTGCGTGATATCCGCATCGTCCACCAGGATCTGGCCCTCGCCCACGGCCACCAACCCGACGATCATGTAGAAGCAGGTGGTCTTGCCGGCGCCGTTGGGGCCCAGCAGCCCGACCACGTTGCCCGGCTCCACTTGCATGGTCACGTCTCGGACGACCGTGCGCTTACCGAAGGATTTGTACAGATTCACGGCCCTTAGCATCGCGTCAGCCCGCCTCCTCAGACTCTTTTTCCGGCGGCCCGGGCGGCGGGTCTTCAGGCTTGGTTTCACCCGGGATCATTTCCGGGTTCATGCGGATCCGTATGCGCCCGTCCGCATCACCGCCGCTGCCCTGAAAATGCTGGATATTCATGTCATATCGCAGGACTTCTCCGCTGATATGGTATTGCGGATGATCGACGTCGGCCGCCCCGGTCAGGGTGACCATGCCCGTGGCGACTTCGTACTCGACTTTGAGCGCCTGCGCGGAAACCAGCCCCTCGGCCTCGATTTCCTGTTGCAGCTGGACCGGCTTCCCGTCCAGTTCGAAACGCCGCACGCGGCCCTCGACGCGCTCGACCCGGGCAATATCGGCGCGGATCAGCAACGTACCCTGGCGAATCTCGACGTTGCCCCGCAGGGTCGCCGTACCGTCGCCCAGGGTTCCGTCGGTGGCGTCCGCTTTCACTTCGAGCGGCTGTTGGCGATCACTCTTCAGGGCATGCGCGGGGGTGAACGCAAGCAGCAGCGCACCGGCAAGCAGCAAGCCTTGGCTAGCGTGTTTCATAATGGGCCCTGACTTCGTCCAGCAGCTCATAGCGTTTGTTGATCATGTCGAGTCTCATGCCGACTGCATCCACCCGGTCATCGAGCTGACGCAGGCTCACGTCTGCGTCGGTCATGGCAGTTCGCGGAGTTACGTTAAGCACCACGTCCGAGGTCGTGATTTCCAGTGTCTCGTCGGTGAGTTCATTCAGCCTCGACAGGTTTACGTCACCTGACAGGGTGACGATTTCCCGATCGGGAGAAATGATCGCCGATTCCGCCGTAATGTACCACCGATCATTCTCCTGCCGGATGCGAATCTCAGGCGAATCCAGCGTTCCGATGCCGGTCTCGGCATCGTTCCTCAGTACCGGTGAGGAGATGTTCAGCCTGACACTGCCGCGCTCATCGAGCAGGCGCCCGTTGAAGTCGTACAGGGCGTAATTGAGCCGCATGTCCGGTGGACCCACCGTGCTCTGGCCCGTTTCCAGCGGCCGCCGCGACAGCTGCCAGGACAACAGGGCCAGCAGGGCCAGGATGAGGATGGCGTACTGGGTCCTGAAACGCATGAGTCACCGCCTCGATGCGAAGGCGGCGGGAGTGGCGATGGTCGGGCTGAGCCGGGTCATCAAGCCAGGATCTTGTCCAGAACCTGCCGGTCGAGGCCGCGGGCGGATAGGATCAGGTTGCAGATCTCGCGGACCGCGCCGTGGCCGCCGGGGCGCGATGTGATCCAGTGCGCATGTGTTTTGACCAGGGCATCGGCATCGGGCACCGTCACGGCCAGGCCGACACGGTCCAGTACCGGGATGTCCAGCCAGTCGTCGCCGGCGTAACACACCGCTGGCGCCTCAATTCCGGTAGCGTCCAGCAGCTCGTGAAACGCGCTGAGCTTATCGTTGCGCCCTTGGTAAACGTGCTCGATGCCAAGGTTTTCAGCCCGGTTCGCCACGATTTGTGATCGGCGCCCGGTAATCAGCGCGAGCACGACACCCTGTGTCTGCAAGGCGCGCATGCCGAGACCATCACGGGTACAGAAAGCCTTCATTTCATTGCCCTGGTTGTCGAAATAGAGTTGGCCATCCGTCAGGACGCCGTCGACATCCAGAACCAATGCGTGGATTCGCGCTGCGCGTTCCAGCAGCAACGGATCATAACCGGACGCGTCGATCCGCGGCATTCAGACCACTCCCGCCCGTAGCAGGTCCTGGAAATTCAGGGCGCCGACCAACTCACCGGAGCCGTCGATGACCAGCAGTCCCTGGATGGCATGCTTTTGCATCAACTGCATGGCTTCCACGGCCAGTGCGTCCGGGGCGATGCTCTTGCCGCCGGGGGTCATCGCCTCGCGTATCGGCGTGGTGTGGGGGTCGAGGCCGGTATCCAGCGTTCGCCGTAGATCACCGTCTGTGTAAATCCCGACCACCCGGCCGTCCGGGCCGGTCACCGCAGTCATGCCGAGGCGCTTGGCGGTCATCTCGACGATGGCCTGACTGATCGATGCGCCTTCGGGCACACTTGGGATCTCCTCATCTCGGTGCATGATGTCCTGTATGTGGAGCAGCAGTCGGCGTCCGATTTGGCCGGCTGGATGTGAACGGGCGAAATCCTCGGCCGTGAATCCGCGGGATTCCAGCAATGAAACAGCCAGGGCGTCACCCATGACCAGGGCGGCGGTGGTGCTGGAAGTCGGGGCCAGGCCCAGCGGACAGGCTTCTTTTTCGACGCTGACGTCGATGTGGGCGTCGGCGTGGCGCGCCAGGGTGGACCCGGGGTTTCCTGTCATTGCGACAAGCTTCACGCCGAGGCGCTTCAGCAGAGGCAGTATCTGGTTGACTTCATCGGTTTCGCCGGAGTTCGAAATGGCCAGCACGACGTCACTGGGCTTGATCATGCCGATGTCGCCGTGGCTGGCCTCGGCCGGGTGCACGAAAAAGGCAGCCGTTCCAGTGCTGGCCAGGGTGGCGGCGATCTTGTTGCCGACATGACCCGATTTTCCCATCCCGATGACCACGACACGCCCGCCGCAGTCGAGCATCAAGCCGCAGGCCGACAGGAACCCCTCGTCGACCCGCTCGGACAGGCCGGCGACGGCACTGGCCTCGATCTCGATCACGGCGCGGGCCAGCGATTGTATGGCGGCTTGATTCATCGAGTTATTTTAACAGCATGCGGGAGTCAGGCTGGAACCCTGCTCACGACCGGCGCTGCGGTAACCCATACCAGGACCTGGTAAGCGAAATACAGCGCCAGCAGCAGCACGGCGGACTTACGGCTGATCCGGCCGGGGCCGGTGATGCCATAGGCCATGAAAAACAGCAGCACGGTGAACAGAAACATCACCGGGAAATCCTGCTTTAGCATCAGCAGGTCGACCTCCACGGGGTGAATGACTGCGGCGACGCCCAGCACGCCCAGGATATTGAACATGTTCGACCCGATCACATTGCCGATGGCCAGGTCGTCTTCGTGGCGCAAGGCGCTGGTCAGCGCCGCGGCAAGTTCGGGAAGACTGGTGCCCAGGGCCATGACAGTGAGGCCGATCACCGTTTCTGAGACCTCGAGGCTGCGTGCGATGTAGATGGCGCCGTCTACCAGGAACTTCGAACTCAGTGGCAGTATGATCAGGCCGATCACCAACCACGTCACCGCCTGTCCGGTCGCCATGTTCCGCGGGATTTCCGCGGCGAATTCCGCCGCCAGCGGATCGTCCGGACCTCGCCGCAGGGCGTAGCGCACCATCCAGATGACCAGGGCGACCAATCCGGTCAGCAGCAGCCATCCCTCGGTGCGGCTGAAAAGCAGGTCAGCAGCCAGGATGAAGCTGCCGACCATGATCAGCGTCAACAGGGGATATTCGCGTCGCAGGGTCTCCGACTCGACGCGCAGCGGGTAAACCAGCGCTGTGATACCCAGGATCAAACCGATGTTGGCGATGTTGGAGCCGATGGCATTGCCCACGGCCAGTCCCGGATTGCCGCGGCTGGCCGCGACTCCGGAAACGACCAGTTCCGGGGCGGACGTGCCGAAAGCGATTATGGTCAGGCCGATGATCAGCGGTGACACACCCAGATTCCGGGCCAACGCGGACGCGCCGGCCACCAGGCGATCGGCACCCCAGACGAGCAATATGAAGCCACCGACCAGTTGCGCAATGGAAATCAGCATAAAGGGCGCCCGGTCATGTGCTCCGGACTCTGCTAGGGTGGGGGCCGCCGGCTGCCTGCACGTAAATGGCTTTCAGTAACCGTTGCGGTTCCATTATGATGTCCGGCTTCCGCGGCGTGACCGCCGATTATGCTGACTGGGTTAATATGGTGAATAGTCTATGGACAGCGCGACAATAGAGCAAATGATACGCGAGGGCTTGCCCGACGCGCGGGTGGAAGTGAGCGGCGATGACGGAGTTCACTTCGAAGCCCGCGTGATCAGCCCTTCTTTCCAGGGAATGCCGACACTCAAGCGTCATCGCATGGTCTACGCGACGCTGGGACCGCTGATGGGCAACGAAATCCATGCCCTGGGCTTGCGCACACTGACTCCGGACGAGAGCGCCTGACGTGGCCCGGATCCAGATAGACGGCGGGAATCCCCTGCAGGGCGAGGTCTGGATTTCGGGTGCCAAGAACGCCGTGCTGCCGATTCTCGTGGCCAGCCTGCTCGGCGATGAGCCTTCGCGGATCAATAACGTACCGCATCTGCAGGATGTGACTACAACCATGGAGTTGCTGGGCCGCATGGGCGCCCGGCTCAGCCTCAATGAACGCATGCAGATCGAGATAGATCCGCGCAGTCTGGAGGTCTACGAGGCGCCTTACGAATTGGTCAAGACCATGCGCGCCTCGATCCTGGTGCTCGGTCCGCTGGTGGCTCGCTACGGCCGCGCTCGCGTGTCGCTGCCTGGAGGCTGCGCCATCGGGACCCGGCCGGTTGACCTGCATCTGCACGGATTGCGGGCGCTGGGCGCGGAGGTCGAGGTTCTGAACGGCAATATCGAGGCCCGCGCGGACCGTTTGCGGGGCGCGCGCATCGTGCTGGACACCGTGACGGTGACCGGCACCGAGAACATCCTGATGGCCGCCACGCTGGCCCGTGGCACCACGGTTATCGAGAACGCGGCGCAGGAACCAGAGGTGGTCGATCTGGCTGAGTTTCTGATCTCCATGGGAGCCCGTATTTCCGGCGCCGGCAGCAACACGATCACCGTCGAGGGGGTCGAACGGTTGCGCGGCACAGAGTACACGGTGCTCCCGGACCGGATCGAAACAGGGACCTACCTGGTCGGCGCCGCCATGACCGGTGGCCATGTGCGTTGCGTCCGCGCCCGGCCGTCGCACCTCGACGCCGTCCTCGAAAAGCTGGCCGAGGCCGGCGCCGAAATTCGCGCTGGTACAGACTGGATCGAACTTGACATGCGCGGGCGCAGGTTGCGGTCGGTGGACGTCACCACCGCCCCGTATCCCGCCTTTCCGACCGACATGCAGGCCCAGTTCACCGCGCTCAATACCATCGCCGACGGGACCGCGGTCATAACCGAAACCGTATTCGAGAACCGTTTCATGCACGTGCAGGAGTTGCAACGGCTCGGTGCGGACATTCGTTTGAAAGGCAACACGGCAATCGTCCGTGGTGTGCCGCGACTGATGGGGGCTCCAATCATGGCCACCGATCTCCGCGCCTCGGCTTCACTGGTGCTGGCCGGGCTGGTTGCCGACGGCGTGACCATCGTCGATCGCGTTTATCACATCGACCGGGGTTATGAAATCATCGAGGAAAAGCTGGGTGCGCTCGGGGCGCGCATCAAGCGGATGGGTTCCGCGGCCGCTTGAAGCAGGCCCGGCGCCGGCAGTCGCATCATTCCCCCTGCCGTCCGGGCCCCGGCGGGGACTCTCCACCTGCCGCCTGCAGCGCAGCGCAACCGGGCCGGGGCGTGATATCGATGCCGTTCAGGGTCAGTTCGGTGATGCGCATTTCGAGGTGGTTGCCACCGGACTTGCCGTGGTCTATGCGCACCTCGATGTGATCCAGCTGCGGAGCATGCCATGCGCGGGTGTAACGGTTGCTGTTGTGGTGAATTTTTTCCACCGGCGTGGTCAGCAGGCAGCCGAGGCTGGTCTCCATCCATTCACTTGGCAAAAAGCGAAAGTTTTGCTCGTCGATTTCGTCTTCCTCGACCATCTGGAAATGCAAAGGCGCTTCCGGCTGTGACATGCGCCGGCGTATTTCGAGTTTCAACGACAGCGGATCGAGTGCGTCCCCGGCCATGTCCAGCAGCAGCGGGTCGTCCTCGTCATGCACGATACTGACCCGCCGGGCGTCCCAGTCGAAGTCGACGTTCCAGCGGTCGTCGATGCCGGCCACGCGGGTATGCCGCGAGTAATGGAGCGGCCTCAAGCGACCCTCGTACAATGCCCCGATCACTTCTTCGTCATCGCCCGCTGCCAGGATCCTGGCCAGCCCATGGGTGCCGCTGCCTGAACTCCGCAGGATCCAGCGGGCGCCCTGTTGCTGCAGCGTGACTTCCACCTTGCCGGTCAGTCTGCCGTTGCGGTAAATGGCGTAACGGGCATGGTAAGGCCGGGTGACCGGATCCGCCGGGTCATGGAATTCCGCCGGCCGGGTGGGCGGTGGCCAGGCCAGCATGCAGAAGCCAGCCAGCGCCGTAACCGCGATGCTACGGGTGCAGGCGGCCATCGGCCTGCAATTGCAACGGCATGACGTGGTCTGTGCCATCGATCGATACCGTACCATCGCTGCATTCGACCCGGTGCCTGGAAAACAACTCGACCGTGGCGATGACCAGCCGATGCTCCATGGGCGCCAGCCTGGCCGCCAGGCTGGCGGCGTCGTCTCCGGCGACGACCGGGATGACGACCTGCGAAATCAGGGGCCCGCCATCCAACTCCTCGGTGACGAAGTGCATGCTGGCGCCATGCCGCTCATCACCCGCATCGAGCGCTCTCTGGTAGGTGTCGGTGCCCCGGTACAGCGGCAGCAGGGAAGGGTGCAGATTGATCATCCGGCCACGAAAGGGTTGCAGGACAGCCGGTCCGATGATGCGCATGAATCCTGCCAGCACGACCAGGTCTGGCTTACAGCTGGCGATCAGCAAGGCCAGGGCCCGGTCGAAGGCCTCGCGGTCGGCAAAGTCGCCGTGCCGCAGGACGCTGGTCGGAATGCCGGCCTGCTCGGCGCGTTGCAGACCCCTGGCCTCCGCCACGTTGCTGATGACATGGCCAAGATCGATATCCAGTCTTCCCGCCAGGCGAGCATCGATCAGGGCCTGCAGGTTACTGCCTGACCCCGAAATCAGCACAGTGGTCCTCAATGGGCTGGTCATTGCTGAACGTATCTGACCCGCGCTCCGTTGCCGCGGGCCACAACCTCGCCGATATCGTAACAGTCCTCGCCGAGTTGCCGCGCAGCGGCCAGAACCCGCTCGGATTCGCCGGCCGCGGTCAACATCACCATGCCGATGCCGCAATTGAACGTGCGCAGCATCTCGTGGTTATCGATACTGCCATTTTCCTGCAGCCATTCGAATACCGGCGGCCGGGGCCAGGCCCGGGTGTCTATGTCGATGCCAAGCCCGTCCGGGATAACCCGCACGATGTTCTCGGTCAATCCGCCACCGGTGATGTGGGCCAGGCCGTCGATTCCACCCTGCCGCAACAGGTTCAGCACCGGCTTAACGTAGATGCGGGTCGGCGCCAGCAGAGCGCTGCCGAGGTCAACCGTGGCGCCAGACGGCCCTTCGATGCGTGCTTCCAGGTCTGCCGCAGAATGTTCCATGACCTTGCGGATCAGCGAGTAGCCGTTGGAGTGTGGGCCGCTGGAGGCCAGCCCGAGGATTCGATGTCCTGCCGCGATGCGTCCGCCGTCGAGCAACTCGGAACGCTCCACGGCGCCGACGGCGAAGCCGGCGAGGTCGTATTCACCGGCCGCATACATGCCGGGCATTTCTGCCGTCTCGCCGCCGATCAGTGCACAGCCCGCCTGGCGGCAGCCCTCGGCGATACCTTCGATGACGGCCTGAGCCTCGTCCAGCTGCAGCTTGCCGGTGGCGAAATAGTCCAGGAAGAAAAGGGGCTCGGCGCCAGAGGTCAGTATGTCATTGACGCACATGGCAACCAGGTCGATGCCGATCGTGTCGTGGCGGCCAAGCTGGCGCGCCAGCATCAACTTGGTGCCGACGCCGTCGGTCCCGGAGACCAGCAAAGGCTCCCGCCAGCGAGCCAGATCGATTTCGAACAGCGCGCCAAACCCGCCCAGCCCGGTCAGGACCTCGGGACGCAGCGTGCCTGCAACGGCAGGCTTGATTCGTTCTACCAGTTCGTTACCCGCATCGATATCGACGCCCGCATCACGGTACGAAAGACCTGCCCGGCCTGAAGTATGACTGTTCAACGACGGTTTCCTCGCTGCCTGTTTCGTTACGGTCAAAGAAGGCATATGGTATCTTATTTGCCGGACCAGTTTCGCCATGAGCCCGCACTGCCTTTTGCCAGCAACCCCTGTTTGCACATGAAGAAAATCCTGCTGATCTGCCTGCTGTTTCTGGCGCCGCTCGCCTGCCGGGTCGAAGCTGCGGTCGATCTGTACGAGGGCGAGGCAGTCGTGGCCGACCAGGGTAATGCCGAACGTGATCGTGCCCTGCCCATGGCGTTGGAACACGTCCTGCGGAAGCTCAGTGGTCTGCGCCAATTTGACGATTATCTGCTTGTACAGCCGGCTCTGGACAAGGCTCCCGAAATGGTACTGAGTTATCACTACCGCAACGTCATGAGTACGCTGCCTGATGGCAGCGAGGCGGAAGAACTCCGCCTGGTGGCCCGTTTCTCCAAATTGGCCGTCGACGAAATGACCCGCGCGTTGGAACTTCCGCTGTGGCGGCCGCAGCGGCAGCCGCTGCTCGCCTGGCTGATCATCGACAACGGATTGGACCGCAGGGTCATGCCGGTCGAATTCGACTACACCCGGCAATCCATGGAGGCCGTGGCCGAACAGCGCGGGCTGCCGCTGGAGTGGCCCAGCCCGGACTCTGAGGGCGCCTACGCGGTGGATGAACAGATTTTGTGGGGCGGCTACACCGAAGATCTGGCGGCCACGCTGGGTGAAGGTGTTCTGATCGCGGCTGCTCGGCGCGAAGGGCCGGAATGGAGTGTCCGCATCAACCTTGGGTACCAAGGACAGCACTGGAGCTGGCGCCTGAACGATCTCGATCTGCAGGCTGCACTGGTTGCCGGCACGGAGCAGGCGATAGATCAGATCGCCTCCGTCAATACGATTGCCGCATCCGATCTCGGCAGCTGGCAGCAGGAGGTGACGGTGACCGGGCTGGGCGACGCCGGCAGCTACCGCCGTTGCCTGCGTTACCTGCAGAACATAAGCCTGGTCGATGGAGTGGAGGTGGTCGCCGCCCAGCCCGGCGTAGTGACTTTCCGGCTCGCGCTGAACGCCCTGCCGCGCTACCTTGACGAGACGCTCGAATACGGGGGCGTGCTCGAACGGGCTGATGGGGACGGTGAATACGCCCTGGTGGAGGCCACTGCGGATGACAGCTGAGTCCCGACCATGGTTCCTGCTCGCGGTAACCGTTGGCCTGGGCTGGCTGATCTACCGCCTTGCGCCGGTCATCACGCCCTTCGCTATTTCGGCGGGCCTGGCCTATCTGGGCGACCCCCTGGTCGATCGCCTGCAGCGACTGAGGTTTTTCAAGTGGCCGGTCAGCCGCACCGTCGCCGTGTTGGGCGTATTCGCCTTGATGCTGGCGGCCTTCGCACTGGGCCTGTTGATCGTCCTGCCGCTTTTGCGCGACCAGGTGGTCCACCTGGTCGAGCGCGCCCCCGAAATGTTCGAATGGCTGGTGGGTACTGCGGTGCCCTGGCTGCAGGGCAAGCTCGGCCTGGCTTCGCTGGAGTTGGACGCGCAGAGCCTCGCCGACGCCGCCCGGAATTACTGGAAAGAGGCCGGGTCGGCTCTGCTGGGTGTGCTGGGCTCCGTCTCACGCGGCGGCGGCGCGGTCGTCAACTGGCTGATTAGCCTGTTGTTGATCCCCGTCGTGACCTTCTACCTGCTGCGGGACTGGGACGCACTGGTGGCGGGAGTGCGCAGTCTCCTGCCCAGAAAGAACGAAGCAGCGATCAGTGTCTTGTTCGGCGAGATCGACGACGTGCTGGGAGCATTTATCCGCGGCCAATTGATGGTCATGTTCGCACTGGGCCTGGTTTACGCCGTCGGCCTGTGGCTGGTGGGGCTCGACCTCGCGTTCATCATCGGCGCAACCGCCGGGTTGCTGAGCGTCGTGCCCTATCTCGGTACCCTCGTCGGCGTCGTGGCGGCCCTGATCGCAGCCCTGTTCCAGTTCCAGGACGTGTTGCATCCTGTGCTCGTGCTGCTTGTCTTTGGCGCCGGGCAAGCTCTCGAAGGCATGTTCCTGACGCCGAAGCTCGTGGGCGACCGCATCGGTCTGCACCCGGTCGCGGTGATTTTCGCCGTTCTGGCGGGTGGGCAGTTGTTCGGCTTCCTGGGCATCCTTTTGGCGCTGCCGGTGGCGGCCGCGCTCAATGTCATGGTGCGGCACCTGAATGACCACTATCGGCAGAGCGATCTCTACACGCGGCCGAAACCAGGGACTGGGGAGACCTGAGTGCTGAATTCGCCGCAGATCCCGCTGCAATTGGAGCCACGGCGTCCGGATCGCTTCGAAGACTTCGTGGTCGGTCCCAATGCGGTCGCGCTGAACGCGGTTCAGCACCTGCTGGAAGAGCCGGGCGGCATCCTGTTCCTGTCCGGCCCGCAGGGATCCGGCAAATCGCACTTGCTGAATGCCTTGTGCCACTCGGCACGTCATGCCGGCATGGCGGCATTCTATATTGCGCTGAAGCGCCTGCCGGAAGAGGCTGCGGCAGGTCTCGAAGGCCTGCAGACGCTGGACCTTGTGTGCGTGGACGACCTGGATTACGTGGCCGGCAACCCGCTTTGGGAGCAGGCCCTGTTTCGTTGTTTCAACGAGATCCGGGACGCCGGCGGGGAGGCCGACCTGCTCCGCGACCTTGCCCACTATGTAGCCGCCAGGAAGAAGTGATGAATTCTTGCACCGGCCCGGAAAACGTGGTAAGACAGAAAGGGGGAGCGACCCCTCGACCCCGCATGGGTGGCATGCCGGGGTGAGATGGAGCAGACTTGGGCATGATCCTGGACGCAATCGAGCGCCCCGCCGATGTGCGGCGGCTCAGCCGGGAGCAGTTTCCGCAGTTGGTGCGGGAGTT
>Ga0209536_100005108_pt1 | contig 20521 bp, 31 predicted proteins | sample DeeMarSeWOR28_12_FD_187461 | JGI IMG/M metagenome (GOLD analysis project Ga0209536, IMG submission 187461) | Marine sediment microbial communities from White Oak River estuary, North Carolina - WOR-2-8_12 (SPAdes) (version 2) | ecosystem: Environmental > Aquatic > Marine > Intertidal zone >... | reverse complement strand
CTCGGCGCGCTTACTCACGGTGACCTCCCACCGTCTGGAATAGATGACGATGCAGCGGCCTGCCGGACCCCCGGCGGCTCGCGCTTACATTGCTTCGCCTGATCAATACGCCGCACGGGGGGCGGTCGCAAACCGGGTCCGATCCGGCGGCGGGCGCCGAGTCAGGAAGCTCTGCCCAGGGAGGCGATCCGCTCGAGCAGCGCCGGCACTCCGGCCTCCTCCAGCAGCTGAAGACCGAAGCGCCTGTCCGATACGCCCGGCCGCAGTCGGTACGAGTACGTGGCCCGCCCGTCCACGATGTCGCCTTCCAGCTGGACGAAGCGCACGCGGCCCACCTCCGCGAGCGACTCGGCCAGCTCGACGAGATGCGACGAAAAGAGACAGCCACTGTGGTGTGAGCGGGCGAACCCGGTGATGACCTCTTCGGAAGCTGCCAGGGCGTCTCGCACGTTCGTACCCCTGAACACCTCGTCGAAGAGCAGAAGACAGCGCTTCCCCGTCGCGACCCGCTCCGCGGCTTCCTTGACGCGAAGTACTTCCGCGAAGAAGAAGCTCAGGCCGGCGCGGACATTGTCGGATGGGTTCAGCCCCGTGAGGATCAAGTCCGCGGGAGTGAGGCTCATGCTCGTGGCGGGAACGCCCATGCCGAGCTGGGCCAGCAGCGCGGCGACTCCTACGGCCCGCATAAGGGTGGTCTTACCGGCCATGTTGGGCCCGGTCAGGAACACCACGGGCTCTCCTCCCGTGATCTGCACCGGATTGCCGACCGGATTCTCGAGGAAGGGATGATGGAGGCCTTTCGCCTCGAGCAGGAAGCGCTCGCCATCGAGCAGGCGCGGAAAGACCCAGCCACGGTCGCGGGTGGTCGCGCCCATGGTGCGCAGCGCGTCGAGCCGGGCCAGGGAGTGGAGCAGCTCGAGCATTTCGGAGCGCATACGGAAGCGGACGTGACGGTCGGCGCGGATCGTACGGTGGAAGCCGAGCGCGGGTCTGATGTCGACGATTGCCCGACGCAGCTCGAGGATGCGCGTCGCCAGCGCGTGCACCCGGGACGGTGGATTCGAGGCAAGGAGACGTTCGGCAGCCGCCGTCCCAACCACCAACACTTCGGAGGAGGCCCGAATTCCATCTCGAAGCTCCCGCCAGAGCTCTCCGTCTCGAAGCGGAAGCCATGCGCCCTGGACCCGGTCTCGCCAGGGACGGTCTACGGGACCCAGGTCGATATTCGAGCCGAGGTAGCGGTCTACGGGATGGATCAGGTCACGCCCCAGGAGGCCTGTGGCCCAGGTGTCCGCAAAGAACCGTACCGCGTCCTGAAGCTCGCGAAGCTCGGCGAGGTTCGACTCCGGGCTGAGGAGCCGCCGGTGGAGCTCTGTCCGGCCGGCCACCGTTTCCGTGGGGGCGAACAGGGCAGCGAGGCCTCCGCATCCCTCCGCGTCGGAAAAGACCTGGAGGTCCGCCAGCGTGATCCCGTCAACGAGCATCGGCACCTCCTCGAGGCCAGCGCCATCTTCCAGGCATTTCGCATTTCGCGCTTCAGCTGCGCAGGTTGATCAGTACCTCGCGAGGGGAGTGCCCGCAACCGAGGCAGAGCCCGCGATGACCCTTCGTCAGCCGCCGGTCAGAGACGGTCGATTCAGCCAGAAGAAGAGGAAGGTCCAGGCGAAGGCGACCATCGCGTAGGGGAGGTGAAACCGCCGTGACGCCGTACGCGTTGCCACGAGCGCCCCGACGAGAAGGAAGCTACGCAGGCTGGCGTAGCCCAGCCCGAGGTCGATGACGTTGTCCCACCCCTTCACCGCGCTGTCCGCGAAGTCGATGAGAATGAGGGCCACCACCCCCCCGAAGAACCATGTCCGAAGCGACAGAAAGTACGACTCGAAGTCTTCGACCTCGTCGAGGTCGCTCGGAATCAGGACGACGCACATCAGGTAGAGCGCGACCGCGTACAGGATGAGGAACACGAAGACGAGCAGGCTCCATTCGAACCGAGTCGTCCACGCGTAGCTGTACCACCAGAAGAAGACGATCCAGCTGAAGATGTGCGCCACCCAGGTCAGGTGTACGACATCCATCCTGATGGGGCTGCCGTGACCTGCCAGCCGATGCACGATACGCCCGAGCCCGGACAGGATATGTGTGATGGCCAGGCCCAGAACGATGGCCGGCGGGATCATCACGTACTCGAACAGGCTCAACTTGGCGCCTCCTGACCCGATTCGGTCGCAGGGTTGGCTCCGGCGCCCGCCTGCCCGAGTAGCTCGAGGAGCCCCTCGGGATAGATGGGATCGGCCGGTAGCGCGTCCAGGTCGATCCAGCGCGCCGCTCCGTCCCAGACGTCTTCGTTCAAGGGAAGCTCGTCTCGCGCGTAGACGGAGGGATCGGTGAAGCGCGCATCGTACACGAACACGACCTCGTGCCCGGGTTTCCCCTCGTATGAGAAGACGTTCTCGAGCACGCCCAGACGAGTCGCGCTCTGCAGCTCGAGCCCCAACTCCTCCCTGACTTCTCGAGCCAGCGCATCCGACGAGGACTCCCCGAACTCGACTTCTCCCCCGATCGGGCGAAGGAAGTACTGGAGCTTGGCGGCGTCGTAACCCCTGGCCACGAGGATTCTCCGGTCATTCCGAAAGACGCAAATGGCGAGTACGCGGATCCTCACGACGGAACGGCCGTTGTCGAGGTGGCGTGACGACCCGGATACTGCTGCCGCATCCGGCCGCTGACAAACCGGAGGCATGATTCTGTCCGTCAGCGAGGGCCCTCGCCACGGCCCCGAACCGTTGCAGGGAGACGAGTCCATCTTCGATCGCCCGGCGCACACGGAGTGGCGTGCTTTCCCCGACAGCGGACCGAAGGGATCGGGGGTAGGCTAGGCAGAGACGAGCGGTGCGTCAGTCGGGGGCCCCAGCGGGGGCGGTGCCTCATGGCGATTCGAACGGTGTCGGTGGGCCTCATGTCGCGGTTGGCCAGGATGCGGCTGTTGCTGCGGTGGACTCCGCTCGCGTGCCTCGCTGCCCTGTTCCTCTTCCCCCAGCCGGGTGAGTCGCAGGAGAGCCTGAGGAAGAGGCTCCGTGTGGAGGCCGGTTACTCGTCCAATCACGACGGCCGTGACACGGGCCTGGGTGGCGCCCTTCGTTTCGGGATCTCTCGCCCGGGGGACGATCTTCTTCGCTTCGAGGCCGGTCTGATCGCCGGAGTCCCTTATGCGGGACTCGACGCTGGCGTCGAGCTCCGGTTCCCGCAGAGGGCCAGGGTGGGTGTCGTGCTGCGAGCCGGCGGTGGCCTACTCGTGGAGGATGGCTTCTCCGGTGCGGTCGTACGTGGGGGCGGCGGAGTGGAGGTCGACATCAGTCCCCGGGTCGCGTTGCGCGGTACCGCGCAGGCGGCCTATCACGGCGGTCAGGCCGGTCCCCACCTCGTGTCGCTCGGGGTCGACTACCGCTGGTAGTGCGGGCGCCGCATGCGATCCGATCGGACGAGCCGCGTCCCGAGGCCATGCCCCGCTCCCTCCGCGCGCGTAGACTGTCGACCTACGCGTGCCTTCAGGACAGAATCGGGGTCAAAGTGAGTGAGAGTTCCAATCACGGCGTGGAAGATCGGTCTGCCCAGGATCTCATGGAGTCGGCGTGGGCGGCGCGCCGCGCCTCGTTCGATCTGCCTGCGGGGCAGAGACGAGCGGTCATGGAGTCGGCCAGGAGCGACCTCGAGCTTGCCGCCGCCTTGCTTCGCGACACCGATGAGGCCCTCACCCTTGCGCACGCGCTTCACCTCCTGGCCCACGTGGAACTGGGCCTGGGAGAGGAGGAGCGGGCCGAGGAGCTCTGGCGCGAAGCCGTGGCGATGCTTCGTGGGTGCGACGACCCGCTCCAGCTCGCGCACAAGCTCCGCCACCTGGGTGACCTCGAGATGGGCCGGGCTCGTATGCGACAGGCAGCCGCGCATTACGCCGAGGCTCTGCAACTCTACCGGACCCACGGTGGAGCGGACGAGCCTGGCTTGGCGAACGCAGTGCGTCGATCGGCCCTGATCAAGACCGAGCTCGGGGAGACCGCGGAGGCACGCGAGCTGTGGTTGGAGGCCAGAGATCGATATGGCCGGCTCGGGATCGGCGAAGGTGTCGTCGAAGCCGACGAGCACCTGAGGTGAGGGGCTTGCACCATTTGGCGCGTAAGGACGCTGACGGCCACCCCGTACGTGTGGTCAAGAGTCCCTCACGCCGGAGGTCACCATGCTGCGCATGCGCCGTCGCCCCCAAGACTCGATCCCCACGTCCTCGATGGCCGATGTCGCGTTCCTCCTTCTCGTCTTCTTCCTGGTCACGACCGTCTTCCCGAAGGATCGAGGATTGGCGCTTGTCCTTCCGCAAGGTGAGGTGAACGTCAGCCAGTCCAACGTCCTCCACTTCCTCATCGACTCGAACGAGACGCTCGCGGTGCAGTTCGGGGAGAATCCTCAGCAGCGGCGGATCCGCCCCGCGGACGTGGAGAGCGTGTGGCGCTCGGCGGTCGCGAGCACGCCTGGATTGATAGCGGCGGTGAAGACCGGTCAGGCCGTCCGATACGGAGCCATGGTGGACGTCCTCGATGCTCTCCAGGCAGCCGGAGCGACCCGCGTATCACTCCAGATTCTGCCGAACTGAGCTGCCTTCGGGTGTGAGCAACCGCCTCAACTCAGCGAGGCGCTCGAACGGAGCTCGTATCGCTCGCAAAAAGCTCGGCGAGATGGAGGCGAACGAGCCGGGAGCCCTGCCGCGCTACATCCAACCCAGCTGGGCGAGGCTGTGTCCGTCGTTCCAGATCTTGGTCATATGCCGGATTCGGTCTCCGTCGAACTCCATGACGTAGACGTAGTCGGCCGAAACCCGCTGCCCCGTGGGTGGCACGGGTCCACCCTCTCCCGTGTGGGTCCCACTGAATACGCCGAAAGCGGACACGTTCCCCCGCTCTTCGTCGACTGCGAACGAGCGGAGCTGGTATGACCCATCGGGACACGGTCCGAACAGTCCCTTCATCCACTCCGTATACGCCTCGAGGGTATCCACGCCATCGAGCGCCGCAGCCTGAGCCGAAAACGTCGCGTCTGGGTGACAGAACGCTCGACAGGCTTCCCACCCGCCTCCGGTCTCACACGCGTCGAAGAACTTGGCCGCAGTGTCATGCATCGAGCTCACCTGATTCCTCCTCGAGGGGATCGTTGGCCGACAGCATAGCAGCTTACCACTGCGGTCCGCCATGGACGGTTTCGCGCTTGGCGGTCGCGGGCGACATCCACTCGCGAGGAGGGCTCAGCTTGCTCCGGTCTCGAAGAACCGGACGAAGGCGGGATTGAAGGTGGAGCGCCAGTCCTCCTCGAACCAGAAGGTCTTGAAGCGCTCGGTCTCGAACTGTCGCCTGATGACCGAGATGCCGTACGCGTCCAGAGCCGACTCGTCGACGAGGCCCTCGACCAGCTCAGCCTCCGTAGTCCGGCTCCGAGAGTTGGACGGTGACCCCGTCGAGGTCAGAGAAATACAGCTCGGGTCGGTCCTGGCGGATGTACGGCTCCACACCGAGCTCTCTCAGCTCGTCCGCACACCCCTCGAGGTCGAATCCGTCGACGCCGACGCAGAAATGGTGGATCTGGCCTCTGGGCTCGATGTCGTAGAGCCCGAGGAAGGAGTCACCCAGTCCGAGGTTGACCCCATTGAACTGACGCGAGACCTCGGAGACGCCGAGTACGCGCTCGTAGAACTCCTGTGAGGCAGCCACGTCGGCGACCGCCAGACTCACATGGTTGAGTGACACGCCCCTGAGTTCAGTTCGGGGCCGGGCCGACGTGGCGGCAAGGATCACGCCTTGCAGGAACTCCCTCCTGCCCAACGTCCCCGACTCGAAGGCGGAGACCAGGGCCTCGATCTCGGCTACCATCACATCCTCCCTGGTAGTGCTGGTCGGGCCAGGTGGCTCGATGCTCAGCCGCCAGCGCGCACCGGTGAGCTCGCGGACTGCGTGTGCACGACCTTCCAGGCTCCGTCCACCCACCTGAACAGGTACGTGCCGTGGCCGCGGTTATGGATGTCGCGGCCATCCGGGGTGGTCAGTCGAATGTCGGTGTCGACGACCGCCCACGCGAAGGATCCCTCGAAGTGGGTCTGGACATTCGTGAACCCCAGCCGAAGACCCAGCTCTGCTTCCGGCTCCACGTGATTCTCGACGAGGTCGCGCAGTCCGACGTTCTCGCCACCCCCTTCGAAGTAGCGTGCGCCGTCCCAGTCGAGGAAGTGCTCGTAGAATGGAGCGCCGTCGCCTTGCTCCCACCCGACGCGTATGTCCTCGAGAATGGCTGCGAGCTGCGCCGGGTCCTGTGGCGCAGATGTCCCCGGCGGGGAACATGACGCGACGAGGAGGGCCAGGAAGAGCGCACCAGCGGTGAATTTCGTCATCTCGGATCTCGGGGTCGGCAGGCGGGCGTCAGCCATTCCGTGTCAGGCTCGGTATTCTGCTGCCGCGCCCGCCCGCTGACAAACCGCACGCGCCCGCCGATGGTCGGCCGCGCCGCGCCACCGACTACGTGAGCGGTTCCGCGAGCAGCGTCTCGAGGTGGTTGGTCGCGACCCGCGCCGCACCCTTGATGAGGGGGGGCGGGGCCTCGGCCCTGAGCAGAACGAACAAGCCGAGCACGGAAGCGGTGAAGAAGGATGCCTCCTCCTCCGTGTCCACCGTGGTGCGCAGATCGTTCTTCGCCTTCGCGTTCTCGAGAGCCGAGCGGAACGCGTTGGAGAGGCGCGCGAAGTAGCGCTGAACGAACTCCTGGCCGCTCGGGTCCTTCGGACCGAACTCCACAGCGGTGTTGCACAGGAAGCAGCCTCGCCCGACGGCAGGCCCGTCCGCCGCCTCTCCGTAGAACTCGAGCAACGCTCGAATCTCGGCCACTCCGGAGCCTCTGGCCTCCAGTGGGCCGAAACTGCGCTCGATCACCTGCTCGTCGTAGCGCTGAAGGGCGAGGTCGAAGAGAGCCTGCTTGCTCCCGAACTCGGCGTAGAGGCTGTAGCGATTGACGCCGAGCCCCTGGACGAGCATCTGCGTCGACGTGCCGGCGAAGCCGTGGTCGCGGAAGAGCTCGACGGCCTTCTCGATCAGGACCTCGCGATCGTATGTCTTCTTCCGTCCCAACTCCGCTCCTGGTTGACAGGGCCCGGTCCTGGCGCAAATATCTAACTGATCGGTTGGATATCTGGAAGGAGGATGCACAACGTGAACGCTCCGTCGACCCTGGTCGTGACCGGAGTCCCGAATCCCACCGAGATGGCCTCGGTCCAGGAATACCTTAAAGGCGTCTTGCCGCTTCTGACCGGAGCAGGGGGAAAGCTGGTCAGGCGACTGAAGGTCGATGAGGTGATCCGGGGGGAGCCCAGCGGAATGGTCCTGGTGATGGACTTCGACTCTTCCGAGGCCATCACTTCGATGTTCGCATCCGATGACTATGCGGCCCTGGTCCCGGCACGGGACCGCGGCTTTTCCGAGATGAACATCCTGGTTGCTCGCCAGATGTAGCGATCGGGCGTGGACTCAACGGGCTTCGCCCTGCGCCACGGCTCGGAAGACGACGGCGCGACTGAAACGAACGGCCGGCTCAGCCACGACCTCGTACCCGGTCCGCCGAGCTGTGTCGACAGTGGCACCGAAGCGAGCGGCCGTCACGTGGCCCCTGGGCTCGGCGATGAAGAGCAGCCCGCGAGGCTTCAGGAAGGTCCGGATCCGCGCCAGGAAGCCGTACGGATCGTCCACTTCGTGCACGACCCAGAAGGCCAGGACGAAGTCGGCACCTTCCACTCGGCCCAGGTCGTCCCGGGAGCACGTTCGAAAGTCGATGCGCTCGGCCAGACCTTCCCGCTCGGCTCGGCGCCGCGCTCCACGTATCATCCGCTCCTGCAGATCGATTGCGACGACACGCCCCTTCGGCCCAACGAGACGGGCCATACCGAGCGTGAAATGCCCGAGGCCGCAACCGACATCCACGACGGTGTCGCCTGGCCGGACGAACTCGCCGAGAAGCTCGGTCGGGTCATGGACCCAGCGCCTCAGACGGTTGTCGAAGGTGTAGGCGAACCACCAGGGACAAGTGTGAGCACTCATGCCCGACACGGAGGCGGTGCGCGGACTTCGCGCACCGCCCGGCGAAATCACCGGATCCGTATCGGGTGCTCAGCCGCCGCTGGAGGGTGTCCAGCGGAGCGGCTGTGGGTCAAACGCGAACGCGGTCCTTGAGACCCTTGCCCGCCTTGAACGTCGGTACGGTCATCGCGGGGATCTGAATCGTCTGGCCGGTACGGGGATTACGACCCTCGCGCGCCTTCCGACGCCGCGTTCCGAAAGTGCCGAAGCCCGTGACCGTGACGTCGCGGCCAGCATCGAGCTCGATGGCGATGATGCCCTCGCCCGGGTCGGTCGAGAAGATGCAATCGATAACTTCGCGCGCCTTGGCTTTGGTCAGGTCCGTCTTGTTTGCCAGCTTCGCCGCGAAATCGTCCTTGTTCATTCTCTCTCCTCTGCTTAACGATGGAATGCCCTACCGGTTTGAACGCATACAATATTACCGACATGGGGGCCGGGGTAGCAGACCCCCCGCGAAACCGGCGTGTCGGGCTCGCCTCGATGCGTGATCCCGCAGCCGGCTCCCGCGGAAGATGATGGGTACCCTCCCCGGGCCGGTCCGCGCAAGCCGATCTGCCGAGGCCCACTCGGAATGACTTCCCCCGTAGCCTCGCTCCTGACACGCCGACGGGTCACGGCATTCCTGTTGCTCGGACTCGCTGGCCTCGCGTTTACGCAGTGGAGAGCGGCGATCAAGAGGAATCGATCGATACCCGACGAGCCGTTCCGCGTCGCGGGTAACCTCTACTACGTGGGGCACACCGGCGTCACCGCCTTCCTCCTCGCTGGCCCGGAAGGCCACATTCTGATCGACGGAGGCTATCCCGAGCACGGGCCCCTGATCATCGAGAGCATCGCCAAGCTCGGGTTCGACGTCCGGGACGTCAGAATGCTGCTGAACTCCCATGCTCACTCCGACCACGCGGGAGGTCTGCGCGACCTCCAGGAGGCCTCGGGGGCAGAGCTCTGGGTCAGCCGGGGAGACTCTGCGGTCCTGGCCGACGGTGGACGAGGCGACAAGGCCCTGGGCCCGGCGCGGTTCGCCTGGTATCTCGGTGCGCTGAGGTTTCGCGCACCTCGGATCGACCGCACGTTCGCCGACGGCGACACCGTCCGTCTGGGGCCACTCCGTGCGGTGGCGCATGTGACTCCAGGTCACACCCGGGGCTGTACCTCCTGGGCGATCCCGTTGTCCGAAGGAGACGTCGATCTCCTCGCTGTGAATGTTTGCAGCCTGACGCTGTTTCCCTTCGTATCGCTGGACTCGGGGGCGTACCCCGAGATCCGAGCCGATTTCGAGACGAGCTTCGAGAAGCTGCGCAGTCTGTCGGCGGACATCTTCCTTGCCTCGCACGCGAGCTGGTTCGGCTTGCACGGGAAGAATCGGCGGCGGCGCGAGACCGGCGACTCCATCGCGCCGTTCATCGACCCCGACGGATACCGGGCCTTTATCGCCCGGGCCGAACAGATCTACCTCGAGCGAGCTTCGCCCGACTGACCGGGAGGTCGCCGACCCACTTCTGCGGACGGCAGCGACGTCGTGCCGCACCGTCGGGATGGGGTGCGCAGTCGCCTCCTACAGCACGGATCGGTCGCCTCCCCACAGCGCGATTCGCACCGCGTTCGCAGGTTGACGGGTGTGCAAGCTGACGCGCCACGACGACGAGCTCGACGTGAGTCTGCGCACGCCGGAGGAGGCATCATGACCGAGGAAGCCAGGAGGATCGAACAGGTGACCCGTTTCGGGACCGGCCTGGCGCTGTTGGTGTTTCCCCCGACGCTCCTGATCGGCTTTCTTCTCCACCCGGATATCACGAGCCTCGAGCTGGTTACCGAAGCCGAGGCGTGGGCGCGCGAGTTTCGCGGCAACTTCCTGTTCCACTTCGGCCACGTGCTCGTCATGTTCGTCGCCCCGCTCGCCATCGTGGTGGGCGTTCGGTGCATGCGGTTCGCCACGGGAAACGGTGCCTGGATGATCTTCATCGGAGGCGTGCTCGGGGTGTTCGGTGCCTTCATCCTCGCTGTCGACAAAGGTGCGTTGACCCTCGTTCTTACCGCTTTCGACACGCTTCCGGACGGGACCTTCGAGCAGACCTATCCGGCCCTTCAGGTCATGCTGGAGCGCGGAGGCTGGCTCTGGATCGTCTACCTGCTGGCTTTCCTGCCGGTCGGCTTCATCATCCAGGCGATTGGACTCGCCAAGGCCGGAGTGATCGGCAAAGGTCAGGCTGCACTGATCGTCGTCGGCATGTCGACGCTCTTCGTGGGCGACATCGAGATCGTCACCGCGGCGGGAGCCGTTCTGATGTGCTTCGGATATATGCCGATGGGGGTGCGCGAGCTTCGAGGTGAGCTTGGCGCTGCTACCTGAAGCCGGGCTGGCTGCGCGCGTCCGAACAGATCACAGCCCCCAGCCTGTCGGCCCACTGTCGATAGATCTCAGGGCCCGGGTGGAAGCCGTCCGTCGCCATGAGAGAGGCATCCAGGGCGAAATCCAGGGGCAGGAAGACCGCGTCTGATTCCATCGCGACGTCGGCCGCGAGGGCGCGGTCGAACTGCCGGGCACGTCGTCCGAGATACCACCGCAGCGGCTGCGGCAGGGCCGGAAAGCCCCAGACCGGTGGCAAGCCCGAGATGATCTGAACGGGCGCGCCCAGCGAGCTCCGAACGACCTCGCGGAGCTCACGCTGCTGTGCCCTCCAGGACGGGAGCGTCGTGGAAGCGACCACGTCGTTCACCCCCAGGGAGGTGACGACGTAATCGAACCTCGACGTCTGGAGCGCTCGAATACGGGTGATCGCGTCGGCCGTCCTGGCTCCAGTCCGTGCCTCCAGCTGCCACGACGTCTCGAACCTCCTGGCGAGAGCGCGGGCCAGATGTCCGCTCAAGGCCTGATCCTGATGGGGCGCCCCTACGCCCGCGGCGGCGGAATCGCCCAGGATCAGCACTCGGACCAGCGGTCCTGCCCCGGAGACACCGGCTCTGGGACCGGGCGGCTCGGGCAGGCGAGGGGTCCGGCGACGAGCCCACAATCCCTGGGCCAGAAGCAGGGGACCCAGGCCTACGGTGGCGAGTCTCATACGGTCACCGCTCCGTTGCGAGCCTGATGGGTCGATGGGGCCTGCCCGGCCCACGTACGCTTCGCAGTTCTACTGCGGCCGCCTCGAGCCGGCCACCCAGGTCAGGACCTCGGACATCCACTCGGATCGCGGCTGGTAGAAGGCACCATGCCGTGCGCCCGTCGAGATTCGAACTTCCTTCGAAGTCGTCACCGAAGGTGAGCGCTCCAGGAGCGGGGCACACGAAACGCCGATCTCGTCACTATCCTCGTAGATCGACAACACGCGGCCGCTGACCCGGTACGACTCGTCGTCGAAGACCGACCGGTTGCATGCCGCGAGGAAGACGTAGTTGATCGGTTCGTTCAGAAGCGAAGATGTCGCGATCGCGATTCTCCCGCCTTTGGAGAACCCGACCACCGTGATCTGACCAGCCGGGACATCGCTGACCAGGAGGGTCCGAACCTCCGAGGCGATGTGGTCGGCGTACTCCGACACGTCGGTGCCGGCGGCGCGCTGCTCGCTGATCACGACTCGCCCCGAGCCACCGAGTGCTCGCAGGACGTCATCGTACTCGTAGACGCCGAACTGAGGATGGGTCGGGCGGCGGTCCCCACGCTCGATGATTTGGCCGTGGAGATAGAAGACGTACGTCGCCGAGGTGTCGGGGTCGTCCGGCACCGACGGAAGCACCGGTCGCTCCTGGCCCGCCACCGGACCGGCCGCCGCGCCCAGCATGAGGCACCCGAAGAGGACAAACCGTAGCGAGCTCATGTCTCCAATCTCCGAAGTCAGATCTTCGTCACCCGAGCAGGCGGCTTTCGGACTCATCGCGGCCGGTCAACTCAACCGGAGCCCGGCGCGCGATCGTCATCGTCGCAGCAGCGAAGCCGGCCCCGATCGCTCCACACGTCGCAGAGGCACCCAGAAGCACGGCCAGGAACTGGCTCATCGGCAGAGCCGTGAGGTCCGTCAGCAACTCTCCCACCGGGGCCAGCATCCACACGAAGGGGAGCGCCGCACCGGCCAGGGCCCCGAGGGCTGCGACTCGCCCCGTCGACGGCCGCCCAGAGACTCGCCGCGACGCCCGTAGCGTAAGCGCGAGAGAGAAGCCGGCGCCCAGAAAGAAGGTCGTCGCTCCGGTGTAGAGGCCCGCCACCGGCAGGAGATAGCCGATCGGGAGGCCCGCCACGAGGCCGGCGATCGCACCTCCGATTCCGCCGACCATCGCCCCGGCGGCGCCCCAGATCGCTCCGATGCCGAGGGCGCCTCTCAGGCGCCGGAACCATCCCTGCACGCGAATCCCTCCAGGTATCGGTCTTCGGTCAGTCCGGTGGGGGGCTCGGCGTTTCTCGTCGCCGCCGCGACAGCACGACCCACAAGACGTTGCCTCCGACAATCAGAAGGAACGCGAGGTTGACGAGCAGGGCAACCGCGCCGCCGATCAGAAGGGCATCGCGGAAGGATTCCAGCGCTCTTCCGAACAGGAGGGCGACCCCGACGATGCACAGGTTGATGATCAGCAGGAACCAGGCGAATAGCCGCAGGTGGCGCCACTCGGATCGTCCCAGGATCGGCACGGCAGTCTCGGGTCGAAGGTCGGCCGGTCGGGGCCTCTCAGGGTACCGGACGGCAGAATTCCCTGGTCGACGCCTTCATCGGCTCGTCTCGGGAAGAAGACCGAGAATCCCCTCGAGCTCGGACTCGACCCTGGCGATGTCGTCCAGGATGAAGTCGATCTCGGCAACCCGGTTCGCCGCGATGTTCTCGGCTCGCAGTGAGCTGAGCAGTCCTCTGTAGTCTGCCTCCGCCGTACTCGATCGTTCTACCGCCTCCCGAGCGCCCAGACGAAAGACCGCCGACCGGAAGGGGACGAACCCGAACGCGACCTCGGCGAAGCTCTGTGCGTGGCCGCGATCCACCACCTCCAGCTCGATGAGGTCCTCCACCGAGTCGACCCAGCCGGCCAGCGCGACCCTCAGCTGACCGTCTCGAATCAGGGAGAGTTGCCCCGAGGCCACGGCAGAGTTGAGGCTGCCCAGTACGGGGTCGTACGTGTGCCAGGACACGAGTCCGAGCAGGGTAGCGTCCGGGATCTCCAGCTCCGGGGGCACCGAGCCCGGCGTGCTGAGTCGGAGAAAGTCGCGCGCCGCTGACCGATGAGCCTCGTGCAACGCTCGGGACGTCTGGAGCAGCGCCTGGTTTCGTTCGAAGTCCGATCGCAGCGCAGACAGGAGCTCCCGTTCCCGCTGCCGCTCCTCCCGGCCGCTCCACGTGGCGTCGATGGAGAAGGCGAGCAGTATGCTGGAGACGATGAGCATCGCTTCCAGCGCGACGGACCCAGCGAGCTTGCGTGAGACGGTGATGGCTATGCTCCGAGGAAGTCGTCGTATCTGCGAGACTTCTCCACTTTGAGTCCCTTGGCGACCGCCAGCGAGCGCGGGGGCTGCTTCAGAGCAGGAGAAGAACGGACACCAGAATGAGGGCGGGGAGCGTGATCCAGATCCAGGTTCTGGAACGGTACTGGTCGATTCTGACTTGAGCGAGCGGGTCCGCTGGCGACGTCACCTCCGGGGAGCGCGTAGAGGCCTGGGGGGTCGGGACCGGCAGCACGACGGGGCCATCGATAGCGCGGAGCGGAGCGGGTCGTTCCGGGAGCGGAGCATGCGGCCCCGGCTGACAGGCCGCGGCAAGGCATCCCAGAAGCGCCACCAGCGTCCACGGTCGTGCTCGATTCTTCCTCACACTCGAACGCTCCAGAGCGGGCGGACGCGCGCCTGCCGCAGCCTATGGGGTCAGGCAGGCATGATCCAGATAGAGTTGGGGCTCGACCACCGGTCCGGACGCGATGGTTTCGTCGATATAGGACTGGAACACATCGCTGTACCAGGAGCGACGCATGGTCCACCACTGTCGAACGCCGGGAAGGTTGGCGACTTCGTTCAGCTGTCGCTCGAATCCACGCCAGACGCGAGGCTCCACCATGCCCTCGAGTGAGTAGTAGTGGAGCTGCTCGGCGGATCGGAAGATCAGGAACATCTGGACGAAAAAACGCAGCCTTTCCGCCTCATTGAGATTCTCGAGGCCGTTGATGCCGAGCGCATAGATGCACGCGGCCTCCCCCTCGTACGCCATGACCTCCAGCGCGTCGCTGTATTCCGCCGCCAAGGTCTGGGTCGCGTTGATCCGTTGGATCGTGGTGTTCTGACGCAGCTCCAGGCCCACGAAGACCAGACCGACCACGACCGCCACGACGCCGACGAACTCCGTGATCTCCTGGCGCTTCATCTCACCTCTCTCACTCACTCGCTCGAAGCAGCTCGTTATCCGCCGCGCCACCCAGAGCTTCGAGTTCGGATTGTCCCGACCCGAGTTCCGCCTTCGCCGCCTTGGCCAGGAGGATGGTCCCCGTGCTGAGTGAGGCCCCGACGGCGGCCGCGAACAGCGTGATTCCGGTCATGGCCGACAGGCTGGCCAGCGTGGCACCCCCCTCGAGGAGCTCGATGAGCAGCGGGAAGCTCCCACCCATCAACGCGCCCCACAGCGCGATTCGCCAGAGTCGCAGTCGCTCGAGGATGTTACGCCCTTCGAACGCGACGAGGGCTCCGGCAAACGCCGTCCCGACAGCCAGTCCGAACACCCCGTACTGGAGTGAAGTCTCCAGAACCACGGCCCACGAGACCGAGCCGGACGAGACGAGCTGACCCAGGGCGTAGGCGGTCGCGCTGATCACGCTCGACGCGACTCCCCAGAGCCCGCCGAGCGAAAGCGCAGCGCGAACCTTCCGTAGCCAACCAGGCACGGCACCCTCCGACCCCTCGTTACCGCCTGACGGAGTGGAATTCTGCAGCGGCATCCCCGTGCCCGCCAGCGAGCGGGGTGAGCTGTCCGCGGCCCCCGACGGAGCGCTGGTCGGATTGGCCGCGACGTTCGACGGAGCCGCAGCCTGAGAGTGGCGTCGGGCGGCTTGCCCTCCCGAATCGTCGTTGTGAGTATGCGCATCGCCTGACCATCCACACCAGAAAGACCGAACCGAGGGGGGGGTGATGCTCGAGGTAGTCGCTGATGTCGGAGCGGTCCTGACCGGTCTGGGAGCGGGGTGGATAGTGTGGCTCGGGCATCAGCTCGCCCGCCGCCAGCGAACCGACGCCTGGTTACAGAACCTCAATCAGCTTCACGGCGAGTTCTGGGACGATCCCGATCTCGCCGAGGTTCGAGAGTGGCTCGCGTCCGGTCCGGCGTACGAAGCGCTTCGGCAGTCGATCGAAGTTCGGTTCCTCCGACCTGAGGAGATGAGCCCGGCTGACTACCATCGAATCGAGCTGCTCGACAAGTTCTTCAACTTTCTGATTCGAGTCCGGCTGGTGGACTCGGAGCTCGGAGCGGAGCTCGATCTGTGGAGCGAGCTGTCCTTCTCGTTCTGGCTCAAGGCCATCACTGACCGATCTCGGTGGCACCTGCTCGTCTACTTCGAGCACACCTTCGCCAACACTCGACTCGGTCCGCTCCTGACAGCGCCGGACGAAGGTCCGGATGCGGAGGCCGTGCGCGACACGAGGAGACAACTTCTCGCGTCGGCCGCCTCGTTGAACTCGGCCGCCCATCTCCCCCGTCCATGAGCAAGGAGCCGCGTCCGGCCACGCTGGGCGGATATTATGCGCCCTACGGCGCGGACTAGCGCTGCTTTTCGAACGCCGCGATTTCCCGGACGTACGCCGAATCGAGCTCCAGAGCCTCGACCAGTCGCGAGAGCTCGCTGGCGTAGGCTGGGTTCGCTCCGGTCAGGGCCAGCTCAGGAGGCAGGTTGTAGCAGTACGCCTCGACAACCCGGTTGCCCGGCAGCAGCTCCACCTGGACGCGCTCTCGCCTGTACGCGCGAACACTCGGTTCCGAGTAGAGCGCGTGAGCTTCCTGCTCCGAGAGCTCCATCACGATTCCAAAGGCCCGAGAGGAAGCGGAAGGCAACAACGTCGCTCGCTCGCCGATGTGGATTCGGTAGTCGGGAAGCACTGCGGGCCCGATGGTCTCGGGGTGAAAGCCCTTCTCGGTGAGAAGCGTTCGATCCATGAAGAGGCCGTAGAAGAATATCTTGCTCATGAGTGTCTAGCTGCCCGCCACTCCCGCTCGAAGGTCACGGACCACGGCCAGATGATGAGCCGTATGCAGCGCGCAGAAGCGAACCCACTCCGCACTGGTCATGTAACCCAGAGCGAAGTGTGGAAAGCGTGCAGCGCACGAAGGAAGCCGCTCCCCTTTCGCGGCGATCGCCTCCCAGGCCGCCACCCCGGCCGGCAGGACCGGGAGGAAATCCTCTCGAGGCCGGCCGAGGGTGTTGACCTCCGGCGGAGACTCGGCCACGCCTCGCGGAAAGCCGCCGGCTACGAGAATCGCCTCGGTAGGCTCGCCCCACTGCCCGTCGGCGTCTCGCTGCGGCTCGGCCAGGTTCTGCTCGATTTCCGTCGCGATCCAGTGGGCTACGATCGCGACGTGACCCGCGTGCTCCCCGCAGCTCCAGCCGGACATCTCGGCGTTCCTCAGGTCGAACAGCGTCGGGTCCTCGAGAATCTCGCGGATGGCACTCCACTGCTGGCCGATCTTCGCGAGGTCCGCTTCGAGATCCCATTCCCCGACCTGCCAGACCGGAGTCGTCGTCATCTGCTGTCCTCCCTGTCGTCAGCTGCCTCGAGCCTCGTGCTCCGAGCGTTCTACCGAATCGCGCGTCTACTGCGCAACTCCATCAGGGTCCAATCGGGTCTCGGATCTCGCGCAAGATGAGCCCCAGCCCGACGCACTCCTCGAGTACCACGGTGACGGACGCACCCGGGCGCGCCGCGAACGCCGCGTCCGAGACCTCGACACCGATCGAGCAGCTGGGTGTGGGCCGTTCGCCGGAGCCGTACAGCGCAAAGACCGTGGTGTCCGAGAATTCCAGGCGGAGCCCGCAAACGCCGTCGACGACGCAGCTCGTGACGTTCTCCGTGACCACTGCCTGGACTGGTCGGGTCGTCGAGAACTCCGAAGTGCCCCGCTCCACAGGCCCGACGCACCCTGAAAGGAGAGCGCCCACACCGGCGGCGCATGCGACTCGTCTCGACAAGATTCGATGCTCTCCCGTGCCTCGACTCCCGGCGCCGAGCGTTCGCTCGGCAGCATGGGTCAGCCCGCTGAAGCTCGTGAAGCCGATTGCCGAACACGCTTCTGCTGGAGCACGACCTCGGTCAGGAGGAGAGGGACGGCCCAGCAGAACCAGCTCGCGGCTCCCACTCTCTCGATGACACCCGATCCGAGACCGAGGGCCTCGGTGAACCCGACGAAGGCCCGGAAGAACACGAACGCCATCGTGGTCACATAGCTGCGAATCATCCACTCGCGATGAGCCATCAGGCGGCCGTTTCGAATGGCGATCATGGCCATGCCGGTCGTGAGCAACCACGCAATCGCCAAGCCGCCGAGGCCTGTCCCGAAGACGAAGCTGACCTCGTTGGTAACCGCGAGGTACAGGGCGATCACGACGTTGAGTGCGATCACCGTGACGTAGACATACCCGAGCTTGCGGTGCAGTGGCATCCGACGCCTGCCCTCTCCCATCCACAGCTGTGGCGGTCCGGTGAACAAGGCCACTGCCCCCAGGGCTACGTGGGAGTAGATCCAGACGGTCCGCCCCGCGAACCGTTCGAGGACCGTGGGGTCGAGGCGGAGATACGGAACGGCAAACGCCCACACGAACCCGAGGCCGGCCACGATCGCCAGCCCCAGCAATACGGTCCAGGAGATCGACACCGGGCGCGTGACCAGCGAGGGGGATTCGGACATGACTGCTCCTGTCGGCAATGTTGTGTGTGCGGGCTCGTAAGGCCCGAGGCGTCAGTTCCTGCGCCAGACCAGGTGGTTGTCGCTCTCCACAGTCGACAGCCGCACGCGATCGGGGCCATCGAACGTGAACGACCTGACCCTGTCCGTGCCGACCCATGCCGCGGATGAGCTTCCTTCCACGTGGTGGGTCACCGTTCCCGCTTCGAGGTCCACGCTGTAGGTGCCGTAGTAGCTGAAGTGCCGCCGCTGCAGTCGAGCCATGGCTTCTTCGGCCGAGAGCTCTGCGAGGTCATCCATGGGGAGATCGCTGCATCCAAGCTGCGCGGACATGTGTCCGTCTGCCGCATACATGATCTGGCCGGAATAGCGGCCTTCATCTTCGCTGCAACGGGGCATGTCCCCGACAGTCCAGGTCTCGAGACTCCACGATCCAACGAGGCTGGGGCCCTGGTCCGCCGACGCAGTGCTGCCGCCGTCGGCGAGGCAGGCCGAGAGGCACAGCGGCACGGCGAGTGCAACGCGTGTAATGGGCGTCGTGTTCATGTCACCTCCGTGAACGAATCTGGCAGCCCCGGCTGCGCCCGGGCCTAGTCGAGGTTCCTGGAAATCAACGAGAGCATGCCCTGCACGTCCTGCTCGAGCGCGCGGCTGTCATCGAGAACGAACCCGCAGTCGGAGTCGTAGGCGGTGATCATGTTCTGGAACTCCCGATCTTCGAGAAGGGCTGTGAGCCCGACCGGGTCGAAGGCCTCGTCTCCGGGTCCCTCCGTTCGCGCCCACGAGGGTGCCACTCGACCGCGTGCGAACAGCCATGGTCTCCATTGATCTCGAACAACCACGAAGATGAAGTCCTCGGACTCTCGATGGTCAGCCATTCTCTCCGGCCAGCCAGCAAGCGCCGCTCTCAGATCGTCGTCCTCGATCAGGGAGAGACCGCCTCCGGCGATCAGGCTGTTGAGCACACCGACCGGCGCATTCACGGTGCTGATCAACGACATCCGTCGTAGCAGCTCTGCCAGGGAGTCGGGAGACTCCGCTCGAGGGCTCGGGACGAGCGACAGGCGCACTCGCGCGGTGGCGTCACAGCGGGCCTGATGGACCTCCCGAGCCCGATGGAGCTCGGCGAGGCTCGCCGTGAATTCTCCCTGGAGGGACGCCAGCGCCTGCTGCTCGGCCTGACGGTCCTGAAGGCCGTTCCACCATGCATCCACGGCCAACGCCAACAGGATGCTGGCGGTGATCACCACTGCCTCGCCCGCGACCCCCCACCCCCAACCCTCGGGTCTCTTCATATCACTCGGACCTTCGTGTCATGAGGCTGCCCTCCAACGGCTCGAAACTCTGCTGCGCGGGCGGAACAGCATACTGCGCGAAGCGCACCCGCGACGCCAACTCGCCTTACGGGCACGCGCCTGTCGGACGGCTCTGCCTTGCGACCGAAGAGCCGGAATCTCTACGCTTCGCGCGTCGCAGGCTCCTGGCGTTTCCCGAACGACGGTGGAGGCACCGCATGTGGAAAGGCGTGGCGGGACTGGCCGTCCTCACGGTGCTCTTCGTGGCAGAGCGCACCCTCCAGCGCCACGTCGACGCCCAGGAGGCATCGATCCCTTCCTACCAGGTAGACCCGACGTGGCCGACACTCCCCGAGCATTGGACGCTCGGTCAGGTTTCCGGCGTCGCGGTCGACTCCAGGGATCACGTGTGGGTGCTCCAGCGGCCATGGTCCCTGGGTCCTGACGAGCTGGCCCGGGACTCGTCCGCGCTCTGCTGCAGACCTGCGCCACCCGTCCTGGAGTTCACGCCCGACGGTGCCTTCGTTCAGGGCTGGGGTGGTCCGGGTGAGGGCTACGAATGGCCGGCGGACGAGCACGGGATCCATGTCGACTTCAACGACAATATCTGGATCTCTTCCGCCGGGGGGCCGAGGCTCCCGGAGGGAGTCGAGAACCAGCTACTGAAGTTCTCGAGGGACGGCACGTTCCTCCTGCAGATCGGACGGCGAGGCGCGAGTGAGGGGAGCCTCGACACCCAGAACGTGAACAACGCGGCGGACATGTACGTCTACGAGCCCACCAATGAGGTCTTCGTAGCCGACGGCTACGTGAACCGTCGCGTAGTCGTGTTCGACGCGAGCTCCGGAGAGTTCAAGCGCATGTGGGGCGCCTACGGAGAGGAGCCGGACGACTCGGCGCCGAACGAGCCGCGCTACGAGGGTCCGGGAGCCAGACAGTTCAACCTCGTCCACGGGATCCGCGTCTCGCACGACGGTCGCGTCTATGTCGCCGACAGAGCGAACAACCGCGTGCAGGTGTTCACCCTCGAAGGAAGGTTCGAGCGCGAGGTCTTCATCGAGCGGTCGACCAGGCTACTGGGCACCGCGTTCTCGATCGCCTTCTCGGAGGACGTTGGACAGCGGTGGGTCTACGTGGCCGATGCGGGGAACGGGCGCGTTCACATACTCGATCGACAGACGCTGGAAGAGGTCTCGGCGTTCGGGCGGATCGGACGATACGC
>Ga0209536_100005107_pt1 | contig 20521 bp, 15 predicted proteins | sample DeeMarSeWOR28_12_FD_187461 | JGI IMG/M metagenome (GOLD analysis project Ga0209536, IMG submission 187461) | Marine sediment microbial communities from White Oak River estuary, North Carolina - WOR-2-8_12 (SPAdes) (version 2) | ecosystem: Environmental > Aquatic > Marine > Intertidal zone >... | reverse complement strand
AGCAGTGTCTCCATGGTATTGCAGGTACCGTAACGCTGGGTCTTGGCATTGAATGCGACCTTGACGGCTTTTTTGTAGTCCGCATCATCATCGATATACACATGGCATATGCCGTCCAGGTGCTTGATCACTGGCACTTCTGATTCGCTGGAGATGCGCTCGATGAGACCCTTGCCACCACGGGGAATGATCACATCGATGCTGTGCTTCATTTTCAGCATCTCGCCGACAGCAGCTCGGTCCGTGGTTTCAATCACCTGCACCACATGCTCAGACAGCCCGGCCTCGGCCAGCCCGGAACGAATGCATGCAGCAATCGCCTGGTTGGAATGGATGGCCTCGGAACCGCCACGCAATACTGCAGCGTTTCCCGCCTTCAGACAAAGCCCGGCGGCGTCTGCCGTTACGTTGGGACGTGACTCATAGATGATGCCGATAACGCCCAACGGCACGCGCATGCGCCCGACCTGTATGCCTGAAGGACGGTAGGCCAGGCCGGTGATCTCGCCGATCGGGTCCTGCAACGCCGCGATCTGGCGCAAACCTTCAGACATGGCGGCAATGCGCTCATTGGTAAGCTCGAGCCGGTCCAGCAATGCATCATCCAGGCCATTGGCCCTGCCCGCCGCCAGGTCCTTGCTGTTTTCCTGCTTCAGAGTCTCAACCTGTGCATCGATGCGGTCGGCAATCGCATGCAAGGCAGTATTCTTTGCCCCGGTCTCCGCCTTGCCGATATCACGGGCAGCTGCTCGGGCACGCAGTCCGACATCTTTCATGTAGGCTTTCACATCCATCTGCACCAGTTCAGCCTTGGCACTCATAAAATTTACTCATACAAAGTCTTGTTAAACAGATTGTTAGATGCCGCCATTATATCGGATCATGTGCAGCATTTACGAGGCAAAAAAAACGGCCCTGAAAGGGCCGTTTTTATTAAAGCTATAAATTATCAGCTTATGCGTGTTTTCTGCGAGCTACACCTACCAGACCGAGCAAGCCAGAACCGAATAGCCAGACTGCTGCAGGAACAGGTACGTTATTAATGAAGCTTTCACTACCACCGGTAGCATACCCCTGAACGTGGATACCGATACGAAGATCCATGCTAGATATATCGGACAATAGATCCGCATAGCTGACTCCAGCACTCAAGTCGACAAGAATTCCTAATGTCTCACCTGGATTTACACCGCGTGGCTGGGTTGGCGGATTTGAATCAGCAGTTAATCCCACAGTAGCATTAAACGCTGGGCTAATACTATTTCCTCCAGGAAGATCCGGGGGGGCCGCACCTATTGAAAAGTTCACACCGGGTACAGAATTATCTATACTTGCGATAGCAGAGATTGATGATATTGATCCATCATCAAAATATACGTCGGTTATCGATGACGCTTCAGGCCCGGCGTTATTAAAAGTAAATAGAACCTGGCCTGCTCCTGCGTCTGTCACATCGACTGTGAGCTGTGCTTCACCAATAGAGCAGTCACCTGCCACATTACCTGTAATGCAATCAAAACCATAGGTTACAGCTTGAGACTGTGTTGCGACAGCGCTAGCTGATATCAGTAAAAATGATTTTAATAAATTTTTTAATTCCATCCTGTTTAATCCCCAAATAAAGGCCGTTTATCTAACTCATGAACTCCCTGAATACCAAGCAAACTAAATGCCAACTTATATAATGTCTTATATATATCAACACGTTGGGCACATTGTTTTTTTAACGCACGTACATTACTACTCATTCTAGCATCACAGTTCACTGTTGTTAGCACCACATGTAAAGACTATCGACACATTACGTAAACTCCGCGACAGGTCATGAAGTATTTTTCTATATATTTCTGATACTTATCTGAAATGACTCAAATCCTTTGCTGCGTTATAAATCCGAAAAATATACGATATTCAAGTCAAGTGATCAGGCCGATATTACTAAACCACTATGAATCAAGTTCTTACCCTCACAGCAGCTGTAATGAAAACCGACAGATTAGAACCCTGCGATCAAGACCTGATCATTTGACAGAAATATAAGCTTTACCTAATATACGCGCACTGCTTCTCAGCAGGAGTCTGGATCCGGCGTTGCCGCATCCTGTCGGATCTCGGGGTTTCCAGCCGGAAACTCTTTTTAAATAGGGAACAATATTGTGACGGCGTTTTTTTAGCTATGAGGCGCCGTCGCAATATTTTTTTTAGCTGTCAGTTATCAGTTTGCAGTAGTCAGTTAAATGCAGACTGATAACTGATAACTGATAACTACCTGCTATTTCTTCCCGGCAAGCAAGAAACCCAGCGTCTGCAACTCATCCCACACATTGCCGGGCTGCTGTCCCTTGGTGATGCCGTCGATCTTCGCGCAGCGCTGCAGCAGGCGGTTGAACCGGCTGGTGGAATGACGGGCAAGACAGGATTTGTACAGTGGCATCCTGTTCTGCCAGACACCGGCCTGCTTCAATGCATAATCTGCTGAATCCCGCTTCGCAGACACGGCAGCGAGCAGGCGGATATCCTTCGCCAGTGACCACGTGACCAGGATGGGTTCGATGCCTTCTGCATGCAGGCCATGCAGTATTCGCATAACGCGCACCTGGTCCCCGGCCAACGCGCTGTCGGCGAGCTCAAACACGCTGAACCTGGAACTGTCCGCAACAGCTTCACGCACACTGTCGATATCAACCACACCCGGCCCGACCAGCAAATTCAGTTTATCGATTTCCTGTGCGGCTGCGAGCAGGTTGCCTTCGACACGCTGACATACATAATCGATGACTTCCCTGCTGGCCTGCATGCCCCGGCTTTGAAAGCGCTGTTTGATCCAGGCAGGCAGCCGGTCCGGCCCTATCGGCCAGCATTGCATCACCACACCTGCCTGATCCAGCGCCTTGAACCAGGCGCTTTTTTTCTGTGCCGCTTCGAGCTTGCCGGATGTAATCAGCAACACCGTATCTTCTGGCGGATTGGCCGCATACTCTTTCAATGCCTGCCCACCTTCCCTTCCGGGTTTTGCCGAGGGAATACGCAGATCAAGAATGCGGCGACTGGAGAACAGCGACAGGCTGTTGGCTTCATCCTTGAGCAGCTGCCAGTCGAAACTGGCATCAACATCGAACACTTCTCGTTCTGTATAGTCCTGCTGGCGGCAGGCAGTGCGCACCCTGTCGGATGATTCCATCACCTGCAGTGGCTCATCACCACTGATCATGTACACCGGGTGAAGCTGCCTGTTGAGAACCTCAGCTAACTGATCAGGACGAACATTCATCAATAGACCCTATTCCAGGGCTTGCAGCCTTAGCAGAACCAGGCCCGTGCTGTCGCGAATCATGTCCCGGTAGATGTATTCCGTTTCCTCGGCGACACCCAGTACCGCTTCAGGGTTAAACAGCAAGTTGCGGGTAAGTTCTATATTGCTTTTATCGATGACCGCTTCTTCATATGCCTTCAGCGTGAATGTGAAACGGTAAACAAGACGGTATTCACGTGCACGGCCGAGTGTATCAACCGAGATGACATCGCGCGTTTTATTTTCCCTTGATATTTCCAGTACGGATGCAGCAGTCGCCTCATCTTCAGTGAGCTCGGCACCACTCGCGTTTATAGTCGAGCGCAATTCCTTGTACAGCAGCAGACTCATGGAATCTTTATCCAGATACAATGGTGACAGATGCTCTGGCAGACTATAAGCGCCGCGCAATTGAAATCCGCACGCAGCTAGCGTGCAAACCAGAAATACAAGGCTCAGTATTTGAAGATGACGCATCATACAACCACAAGATTCACCAGGCGGCCGGGCACGACAATGACCTTGCGCACTGTCTTGTCCCGGATATTGAGCTGGATTTTTTCATCCTTGAGTGCGATGTTTTCTATGGCGTCATTATCAGCATCCGCCGGCACATGGATTTTTGAACGCAGCTTGCCATTGACCTGGACCACCAGCTCGATGCTGTCACGCTCGAGTGCAGACTCATCGAATTGCGGCCACGCCTGCTCGATGATCAGTGAATCATGACCCAGCTGCTGCCACAGTTTCTGGGTTATATGGGGAACGATCGGCGACAGCATCAGCACGACGTTGTTAACGGCCTGGCGCATAACGGCCTTGCCCTGCTCTGATTCATCTTCGAAACGGTAAAGCTCATTCAGCAGTTCCATGATCGCGGCAATCGCAGTATTGAAGGTGTAACGGCGACCGATATCGTCACTGACCTTGCGAATGGTTTCGTGCAATTTACGACGCACGGTTTTCTGGTCTTCCGTCAGGCTGTCTATATCCAGCACGGCAGAGGGTTGCCCGGATGATGTAATTGCAATCGTCCACAGGCGCTTGAGAAAACGTGATGCACCTTCGACACCCTTATCGTCCCATTCGAGTGACTGATCGGGTGGTGAGGCAAACATCGTAAACAGGCGCACGGTATCCGCACCATACTGATCGATCAATCCCTGCGGGTCGACCGTGTTGCCTTTTGACTTTGACATCTTGCTGCCGTCTTTGAGCACCATGCCCTGCGTCAGCAAATGACTGAAGGGTTCATCCGATTTAATCAGTCCTTCATCACGCATCAGCTTGTGGAAGAAGCGCGCGTACAGCAAATGCAACACGGCGTGCTCGATGCCGCCGATATACTGGTCGACCGGCAGCCAGTAATCCGCACGCTGGTCCAGCATGCTGTCGGCATCCGGACAGGCGTAACGCGCGTAGTACCAGGAAGACTCAAAGAAGGTATCGAAGGTATCGGTTTCACGTTGCGCCTTGCCACCACATGCTGGACACCCGGTTTCATAGAATTCGGGCATGTGCTTGATCGGTGAACCAATGCCTTCACTGAAATCGACGTCTTCGGGCAGCACGACGGGTAATTGATCGGCCGGTACGGCAACCGCGCCACAGCTGTCACAATTGATAATCGGAATTGGCGTGCCCCAGTAGCGCTGGCGCGACACGCCCCAGTCACGCAAGCGGAAGTTAACCTGTTTCTCACCTTTGCCCATCGACTGCAGCTTGTCGGCAATCGCATCAAAAGCCTGCACTGAAGTGAGGCCGTCGAATTCGCCCGAATTTTTCAGCACGCCCTTTTCAACGTATGCTTCATCATCGACAGAAAAATCAGAACCGTCAGCGGGATAGATCACCTGCCTGATGGGTATGCCATAGGCAAGTGCAAACGCATGATCGCGCGTATCGTGCGCCGGCACCGACATGACCGCACCGGAACCGTATTCAATCAGTACGAAGTTGGCGACCCACACCGGCACCTTGTCCCCACTGACCGGATGGATGGCCTGATAGCCGGTGTCCATGCCTTTCTTTTCCATGGTGGCGATATCGGCTTCAGCGGTGCCCGCCGCCTTGCAGGAATCAATAAACGCCTGCAGATCGGGATTATCCGCTGCCGCTTTCTTAGCCAGCGGATGCTCGGTGGCCACGGCCACGTAGGTGACGCCCATCAGCGTATCCGGGCGCGTGGTATATATAGTCAACGGCGCTTCGCCTTCTACATCGAAGACCATTTCAACGCCTTCCGAGCGTCCGATCCAGTTGCGCTGCATGGTGCGCACCTGCTCCGGCCAGCCATCGAGTTTGTCGATATCGCTGAGCAGCTCTTCAGCGTAGTCGGTGATCTTCATGAACCACTGGGCGATTTCACGACGCTCGACCGTGGTGTCACAGCGCCAGCACCGACCGTCCACCACCTGCTCGTTGGCCAGCACGGTCTCGTCATTCGGACACCAGTTCACTGCCGCCGTTTTCTTGTAGGCAAGACCTTTTTCAAACAGGCGCGTGAACAACCACTGTTCCCAGCGATAGTAATCGGGTTTACAGGTGGCGAGTTCGCGCTCCCAGTCATAGCCAAAGCCGAGCTGCTTGAGCTGGTCACGCATATAGTCGATATTCTCGTAGGTCCACTTTGCCGGCGGCACCCTGTTCTTGATCGCTGCATTTTCAGCCGGCAGACCAAATGCATCCCAGCCCATCGGCTGCAGAACATTTTTGCCCTGCATCTTCTGGAAACGGGTGATGACATCACCAATGGTGTAGTTGCGCACATGCCCCATGTGCAAGCGTCCACTCGGATACGGGAACATCGACAGGCAATAGAATTTCTCCTTGTCTGAATCCTCGTTTACACGAAATGTACCGTGCTGTTCCCACAAGTTGCGGACTTCAGCTTCGATTGATTTATGGTCGTATTCTTTACTCATGTCAGGCCAGTACAGTTCGTCGGATGACTCTGCAACAAAAAACTCTGTGGTCTATAAAATTGATCAATATTAATGAAACTCAGGCGGCTGAAAGGATACACTAGAGGTGCTAGCAAAGAAACCGGAAAACACATTTGTAAGGAGCATGGTGATTCAAATGAACCATCAATCATCCAACCGACTGATCGACGCATACAATCAAATGATGGCCTCCATCAGGTCTTCATTTGAAACATCTGATGATGACGAAATGTCACTGAGTAAAGCCATGTCCATGGCCAGGGACGAAATAACACACATCACTGATGTGACCCAGGATGAAGCCGAGGAAATCAGCAACTTCATCAAACGCGATATCAATGACGCTGCCGAATATATGATGGAAAGCAGCTCCGAATTCAGTGACTGGCTGATGCTGGACATCGAAGTGATTGAACGCAAGCTGATTGACCTGTTCCTCTCGGTCGCTGATAAAACCCGAATCGAGCTGGAACAGTTTGGCGTTCAGAATCGTGAACTTAGCCTGTACTATTCAGGTGAAATCACGGGCCCGGGAACACTGCAGTGCAATTCCTGTGGCCACAAGGTCTCCTTTACCACCACCTCGCAAATCCAGGACTGCACCGAATGTGGGCACAGCACCTTCAAGCGCGCCGAGCTCAAGGAGCAATAGTGTTTTTGGTTGCAGGTCCTTTATAGCCAGGACATCGATTAACAAGATTTAATCCTGAAATGCTCGCAAGCCTTTTTGTTTCGCCTTGTTGGCGAGTTACTTTCTTTGCTTGCCCAAAGAAAAGGCACCCCGATCAGTCTGCCCTTCGGTTTCCCTCGGCATTCGGATTCGCCCTACCAAAGCCGAATACCTCGGCAGACTTCAAGGGGAATGATGGTTCCCCCTTAAGCTCGCCGAAGACAGCTTTGTTGGTAGGGTCGATTGACCAGGGATGGTCAATCGAGTCTCGTCGAGCCCGGACGGCGAGTCGAGACGACCCGTTGGCAGCAAAGATGGCTGAGGGCATGCGAAGCACGAGCGCCGGGGGCGTGTTTCTTTGGTTACTTTCTTTGCACGAGCAAAGAAAGTAACTCGCCAACAAGGCGAAACAAAATGCCAGGTAAGAATGTAGCGGTCAAGTTCGCGACTCAAGTCGCAACAACATAACCACTCTGCGCCTGTGCGGTTTAATATCTTTAACCAATCTACAGCCTTGTTGTCATTAACGAATATTTCGCCTGTAACAGGCAACGCCGACCAACACCACTGCCAGCAGCAGGATAAAGGCATCCCCCCAGAACACGTAAGGCGTCTGCCCTTTCATGGGTGTGACACTTGCCCTGAGCACCAGTCGTTCAAATGGCGCTGCCACCTTTAGTTCTTCACCCTGCGGTCCTATTACAGAAGATATTCCTGTATTCGTCGCACGCAACATGTAGCGCCCGGTCTCCAGTGCCCGCATGCGCGCAATCGCATGATGCTGACGCGACTCATGTGAACCATCAAACCAGGCATCATTACTCATGTTCACCAGCATCGTGGCTTCGGGCAGGTCCCTGCGCACGTCCCTGGAAAAGGCATCTTCAAAACAGATACTGATACCGACCGGTTGACCGGCGACGACCAGTAATGGCTGGTCATCCGGGCCGGAGTCGATATCCGACATCGGGATGTTGATCCAGCGATTAATGAAACCGATCAGTGACCTGAATGGAACATATTCCCCCAGCGGTACCAGGTGGCGCTTGCGGTATTCTCCGCCCCTGGCGCTGATCACACTGTTGTAATAGCGTCCGCTATCCATGTTCTTGATAAACAGCCCCATCAACAGGTCGGTATCACTTTTCTCCATTTCCTCGCGCATGCTGACAAGGTAGGCAGGTACACGATGCTTGTAATCCGGTATCGCTGTCTCGGGCCAGATAATCACATCCGCATCCCTGTGCTCGAGGGTCAGGTCACGGTACATCTCCAGCGTTTTGCGATGCATGTGGCGCTTCCACTTCAACTCCTGCGGTACGTTACCCTGTATCAGCGCAACCTCGACATCATCCCCGGCCGGTTGCGTCCAGCTGACCTGTTTCAGTGCAAATCCGCTCACCCAGATGAGCACTACTATCAGTGACACCTTTTGCCACGACAGCCTGTTCAGCACGGCAGCAAGAAAAGCCCCGGAAGTAACGACGATCAGCGCTCCAACCGCGTGATTACCGAATAGCGGCGCATAGCCTGACAATGGTAGATCAATTTGCGTGTAGCCGGGCTGCATCCAGGCATAACCGGTCCAGAGATAACCCCGAAACCATTCGGCCAGCAGCCAGGCAGCCGGAAACACGATCAGCAAACGGACTGAATCGGCAGCTCGGCAGTAGCGGTTGAACAGATACGCTGTGACCGCGGGAAACAGCGCGAGGAATACCGACAATAAAACGATAATCGCCACGGCAAGTATCGCCGGGCTGCCGCCATGGTAGTAAAGACTGAAGAAGATCCAGCAGTTCCCGGTAAAGGTTGCGCCTGAAGCAAACAACCAGACGTGAACAAATGCGCCTCTGGCATCAGCCTTGAGCCAGTGGTACAGAAGAAAAGCCAGTAGCGGGAAAACCAGCAGACTCAGGTCAAATGGAGCATATGCCAGCGTCATCATTGATCCGGCCAGCAGGCTCATCAACATCGCCGGCCAGCGATGCGTTTCAAGCATCGAGGAGATAAGCGTATTCAGTGACATCAGGCAGCGCCTGAAGATATGGATTTTGCCTCTGTCAACAAGGTGACTTGCAGGTTGTTAATGCGTCTCGAGCTTGAACTGATAATTTTGAACTGGTAGTTATCGATGACGACTTCTTCACCGCGTTCCGGCATGTGGCCGAGCTCACTGAGGATCAGTCCCGCCACGGTATCGAACTGATCATTGCTGAATTCTGTACCGAAGAAGGAATTGAACTCCGTAATCGGTGTTACGCCTTTCAGGGTATAGCGATTGAAACCATGGCGGTGAATATTGATGGCATCGGCCGCATCATGTTCATCATCGATCTCTCCGACGATCTGTTCCAGCACATCTTCAATCGTGACCAGGCCGGCGACACCACTGTATTCATCAATAACCACGGCCATATGGTTACGGCTGGTGCGGAAATCCTTCAGCAACACATTCAGGCGTTTGCTTTCAGGCACGAATACCGCAGGACGCAGTATGTCTTTCAGCTCGAATGATTTCCGGCTGGCCTCATCGGTGTAATGTGCGAGGTCTTTTGCCAGTAAAATACCGACGATCTCATCCAGGCTTTCATCGATGACCGGGAAACGTGAATGTCCTGATGACGACACAATCGACAACATTTTCTCGATGCTCTGGTCTTTCTGGATAACCACCATATGAGAACGCGGCACCATGATATCCCTGACCCGCATCTCTGAAACCTGGAATACGCCTTCAATCATGATCAGGGCGTCCATATCAATCAGGCCTTTGTGCTGGCTTTCCTTGAGCAACTCCAGCAAGCGTGTGCGCTCATCCTTTTTGTTCAGGATGGCAGAAATCATGCGGTTAAACAACGAGGGCCTGGTGTGTGGGATGTTCATAATTTATGATTTTTTATATTCAGCCGATTACTCAGCCGTTTCTTCTGATACGTTTTCCAGGTAAGGGTTATCGAAACCCAGCTGATCGAGCATACGGATTTCCAATGCTTCCATCTCGTCAGCCTGATGCTCATCTATATGGTCATACCCCTGCAGATGCAACATGCCATGCACAACCATATGTGCCCAGTGCGCCTGCGCGGGCTTATGCTGCTGCCTGGCCTCAGTGTTAATCACATCTGCGCACATCACGAGATCACCGAGTATCTTCAGGTCAACCTCGTCGGGTGATTGCATCGGGAATGAAAGCACATTGGTCGGCCTGTCCTTGCCGCGCCACTTGTTATTGAGTTCGTGCATTTCATCCTTGCTGACAATCTGCACGCTGGTGATAACCAGGTCGTCACACAAGCAGGCCTTCTCTGCCCATTGCTGCACCAATGCCGCGTCAGGTATATCTCCTTCCTCCGCATCGAGGTTATCTGAAACTGACATTTCGATGGTTACCGGCATCAGCTGGGATCATCCTTCTCATAAACAGCCACAATCTTCTTCACCAGCGGATGACGCACCACATCGGCGGCTGCAAACTGTGTAATACCGATACCTTCAACATCTTTTAACAGCAGCATGCTGTGGCGTAGACCGGACATCTTGTCGCGCGGCAGATCAACCTGGGTAACGTCCCCGGTTACAACCGCCCTGGAGCCGAAACCGATACGCGTCAGGAACATCTTCATCTGGTCGATGGTGGTATTTTGCGCTTCATCAAGAATGATGAAAGAGTCATTCAGGGTACGGCCGCGCATGTATGCAAGCGGCGCTATTTCAATCACATTGCGCTCGATCAGTTTCGCCACTTTCTGAAAGCCCATCATTTCATACAGTGCGTCATACATCGGGCGCAGGTAGGGATCGATTTTTTGCGCCAGGTCGCCGGGTAAAAAGCCCAGGCGTTCACCTGCTTCCACTGCCGGACGCACCAGCACCAGGCGCTGTACTTCGTCATTCTCCAGTGCATTGACTGCACAGGCCACCGCAAGATAGGTCTTGCCGGTACCGGCGGGCCCGATACCCAGCGTCAGGTCATTGGTCCTGATCTGCCTCAGGTAATCAACCTGGTTCTTGCCGCGCCCCCTGATCGTGGCCTTGCTGGTTTTCATGCTCCAGCGGTTCTGATCGTCTTTCTGCTGTATATCCGTCACGCTCCTGCCGTTTGATTCATTCAGGTATAACTGCACGATCGAAGGCGTCAGTGCCTCCCGCCCTGCAACATCATAAAGATTCTTGATCGCGGCCATTGCCGCACGCTGATTTTCATCACGCCCCTCTATCTGAAAATGATTGCTGCGGCAGGCGATGCCGACATCAAAATGTGATTCCAGTTGATGCAGGTGTTCGTTGAACTGGCCACATAAATTGGCCAGACGACTGTTGTCGGTTGGAACAAGTTCGAAATCCAGGGCTTTAACGATTTTTACTGGCATGTATAAACCTCTGACAGAATGCTGTCAGGCAAGTTTGCGTTCGGCATGATTTTCAGCACAGGCAACGATTTCCCCCTGCAGGGAATTGGCAAAGGCTTCGGTTATCTTTACATCGACAAAACTGCCAACCAGGTCGGCACTGCCGTTAAAGTTGGTCACGCGATTGTTTTCTGTTCTACCCGACATCTGGGCTTCACTTTTTCTCGACGGGCCTTCAACCAGCACTCGCTGGACTGTGCCGATCATGGCGCGGCTGTAGTTTTCTGCTCTTGAAGATATGTCCTGCTGCAGTCGTGCCAGTCGCTGTTTCTTTACCGCTAACGGCGTGTTGTCCGGCAATGCCGCAGCAGGTGTACCGGGTCGTGCGCTGAAGATAAAGCTGAACGACTGGTCGAAATTAACATCATCGATCAGTTTCATCGTCGCTTCAAAATCTTTATCGGTTTCACCCGGGAAACCGACAATAAAATCGGATGATATCGCGATGTCGGGGCGCACCTCGCGCAGTTTGCGGATGATGTGTTTGTACTCGAGTGCGGTGTGGCCGCGCTTCATCGCGGCCAGCACCCGGTCGGAGCCGCATTGCACAGGTAGATGCAGGAAGCTGACCAGTTCGGGCACTTCGGCATAGGCCTGGATCAGGCGGTCGGAAAATTCCAGTGGATGCGAAGTGGTGAAACGAACGCGATCGATGCCATCGATGGCTGCAACATAATTGATCAACAATGCCAGGTCGGCTTCTTCCTTCTCACCGTCTGTCTCATCTTCCATAACACCACGGTAAGCATTTACATTCTGCCCGAGAAGATTAACCTCACGCACACCCTGTGCCGCCAGCCCTGCGACTTCAGCCAGTATGTCATCAAACGGTCGGCTGACTTCTTCACCACGGGTGTACGGCACCACGCAGAAACTGCAGTACTTGCTGCAGCCCTCCATGATGGAGACAAACGCAGTCGGGCCCTCGGCCCGGGGTTCGGGCAAATGATCGAATTTTTCTATTTCGGGAAAACTGATATCGACAACATGCTGGTGCTGCCGGCCAACACTGTTCAGCATCTGCGGCAGGCGATGAATGGTTTGCGGACCGAAAACCATATCGACATAGGGTGCGCGCTTCTGAATGGAGTCTCCTTCCTGGCTCGCGACACAGCCACCGACGCCGATCACCAGATCAGGCTTGTGCTGCTTCCAGGTTTTCCAGCGGCCGAGCTGGGAGAAAACCTTTTCCTGAGCTTTTTCGCGAATCGAGCAGGTATTGAGCAGAAGCACGTCGGCTTCTTCGGGGTTGGTGGTTAATTCAAGATTGTGGGATTCAGCCAGAACATCGGATATTTTGTCCGAGTCGTATTCATTCATTTGGCAGCCGAATGTCTTGATGTACAGCTTGCGCGCCATTAGGTCCTTGATCAGTTCGTGTTACCGGGAGATTAGCATGAATATGTCGGAGAAGACATTAAAATGCCATTTAATGCCAGATCAGGAATTGCTTACACCAGCCCAATCAATATGATTGTATTTTATTGTTATACAATATGTTATGGAATATTTTTAAAGTTAAAACTATTCTACGGTAACCGACTTCGCCAGGTTCCGCGGCTGATCGACATCGGTGCCTTTGTAAACAGCAACGAAATAAGCGAAGAGCTGCATCGGCAGTGCATAGAGTACCGGCGCCAGCTCGGCTTCAACTGCGGGCAGACGTATCACATGGCAGCCTTCGCCCAGGTCGGACAGCTCCAGGCGTTCATCGGCAAACAAATAAACCTCGCCACCGCGCGCCAGCACCTCGCGCAGATTGGACTTGATTTTGCCTTCCTGTCCGTCCTTGCAGGCCACTGCTATGGTCGGCATCTCCGGGTCGATCAGCGCAATCGGACCATGTTTGAGTTCACCGGCCGGATAGGCATCGGCATGAATATAGGAGATTTCCTTCAGCTTGAGCGCACCTTCGAGTGCAATCGGATACAGCATTCCCCTGCCGAGGAAAATCGCGTTCCTGCTTTCGGTAAAGGCATCCGCCCACTCGCTGATATTGCTGACATCTGACAGAATCCTGTCCATCAGGCCCGGCAGCTCTATAACATGGTGCAACAATAACTGCTCTTTTTCAGGCGACATGATACGGCGCCTGCCCAAAGCGATCACAAGCAATAACAGCGCAACCAGCTGGGTGGTAAACGCCTTGGTTGATGCCACGCCGATTTCCGGGCCGGCGCGCGTCATTAACTTCAGTTCGCTTTCGCGCACCAGCGAGCTCTCGGGCACATTGCAGATAGCCAGTGAAAAGCGGCCGATCTGTTCCTTGATGCCGCGCAGTGCGGCCAGCGTATCGGCGGTTTCACCCGACTGTGAAATCGTCACAACCAGGGTATCGGCCAGCAGCACCGGCTTGCGGTAACGGTATTCACTGGCCACCTCAACGCAGCACGGAATGCCGGTAAGCGCCTCCAGCCAGTAACGTGCCACCATGCCGGCATGGTAGCTGGTGCCACAGGCAATGATCTGCACCTGTTTGACCTGGTCAAGAATTTCACCCGCACCGGGACCAAAAGTCGAATCCAGAATTCTGCCGTCAATAATTCGGCCTTCAAGTACTTCGATCAGGCTGGCCGGCTGCTCGTGTATCTCCTTCAGCATGTAGTGGCGGTAGCCCGCCTTGCTGGTCGAATCCGCGCTGAGATCAGACTCGCGTACGGGACGATCGACGACACTGCCCTGCCTGTCGTAGATCACCAGCGAATCCCGCCTGATGTCGGCAAAATCGCCCTCTTCGAGATATATAAAACGGCGCGTAACCGGCAGCAGTGCCGACGCATCCGAAGCGATGAAATGCTCGCCCAGGCCGATACCAATCACCAGCGGACTGCCGCTGCGCGAAGCAATCAGGCGATGCGGATCTTTTACCGAGACTACGCCCAGTGCATAAGCACCTTCGAAGTCGGTCACGGCATGGCGCACCGCTTCCAGCAGATCGCCCTTCTCGCGCAGATAATGTTCGATTTGATGCACTGCGACTTCGGTATCAGTCTCCGAGGTGAAACGAAAGCCTTCCGCCTTCTGCTGCTCTCGTAATTCGCCGTGGTTTTCAATGATGCCGTTATGCACAACCGCAACCGAGTCGTCGCAGATATGCGGATGCGCGTTGGACTCACTGGGTGCCCCGTGCGTCGCCCAGCGCGTGTGTGCAACACCTGTTTGCCCTGTGATCGGCGATTGATCCAGCGAATCGGACAGCGACTGAACCTTGCCGACACGGCGCACACGTTCAAGACAGGCCTTGTTATCAATCACCGCGATACCTGCCGAGTCATAACCGCGATATTCGAGCCGGCGCAAGCCTTCAAGCAGGATCGGCGTTACATTTCGTTCGGCAACAGCGCCAACAATTCCACACATAAATACTCTCTGAGGATATTATTAAATCAACAAGCTAACTATAGACAGTATCAGCTCTTATACAAGCGGCACTGTTCTCGAGTTGATCAATATTAGAACCTTGTGAATTATATATAAAGCAGGAAACAAAAAAGGGATTTATGTGTTGATGACACTGGCCATCTTCCAGTGAAATCCCTGTTAGTTCAGAACGACAATCTTGTTAAGCCTGCTGAAATGTACCTGCTTTATAACACAATACTCGATCAGAAATCTGCGTGCATTGTCAGCGTTCCGGTTTGCCGGAATGCAATTTGAAATCGTCGATATAGTAAGTTATCGGACCCCCTGTTTTTAAAACACCGAATCCCCATCCATGAACATGGGTCAGGCCCAGGCCATCATTCGGAGCGCGATTCCCGATATCCCTGCGCTTCATATCAGAAAACTGGATAGTCACTTGTTTCCAGCCGGAAAAATCATCAATAAAGCTGTAAGTGAAACGTTCGCCGTCATCATATGTTGAGCAGTTTTTTCGGTTATCGATCAGGTCAACATACAAGGATGTGTCACTGTTGTTGCCATACAGCCAGAAGCTGAAACCATCATGTGCACTCCAGTCGCGGGGAACCCAGGTATTGACCCCTTGATTCTCGAAAGTGTTTACAACACCGGCCCATTCTGTAACATCCAAATCCAGCTTTAACACCGTATTACCAGCGGTTTCGCCCGGTCTTGGAGGATGCTCACCTGTCCTGGACAGACTGACCGGGCTGTTTCCGTCACTAAAGGTTGAAAAGCCCAGTGGAATACCATTGCTGTCGGAACCAGAGGGGAGCTCGGATTCGAAATCATAAAAAATACCGGCAGGTGTGTTCAGCGGGCGTGTTGCTGTCGCCTGCGTGGCGCATTTCGCCGAGGTATCCGGCCAACCAGTGCGTAAAAATTCAACAAGCACGTCTGTTCCCTCAGCAGGTATCCGGGGATTGATATCAGTAAAAACATCGAAGTGTTCGTTGAGGTGAAGGACCCATACGATTTCACCCCTGGCATTGACTACGTAGGCGTGCACGGCCCAGACTTTGTCGAACGGGATTGCGTACTCCACCATCATTGCGTATTGAGTATCTATCGGATGGGCGGCGACATAATCACCGAATGCACGTGAACCGGCTTTAAATATTCCGTACTGGGTTTTCTGCCATTTGCCGCCCAACGGAACCTCCTCGGCCAGCACCGTTACCTGCGCCAGGCACTCGCAGCGAAGGAATGCGGCGAGCCGTTCCGTCTCTTTGTACTCATAACCGGAATTCGATGCGTCGTGACCCAAAGGTTTACCCGAATCATCCTTTGCCATCCTTTTAATATAGATCGGATAAATTGTCATCGAAGTGTTGCCGAGATCAGCAAAGAACTGTTCCATTTGCTTTTCGTTGACGAGACTGGTGCACGAAGCCGTGCAAAACACCAGTCCGAGTGTAAGCACCGACAAGAGACGCCTGCCTGTTATGATTTTGAAACGCATTAATACGACCACATAAATTCGCCAGATTATCAGCAGATGCAGCCTTGAGCCACGGCTGCCTGCGATGACAGGTTCAATTGACTTACGCGTCAGCAAGCTGGCGAAACGCCGCGGATCTGATTCGCGTATGCCCGGTATCCGTTCATTTCAGCAAACTTCAGCTTATTGCTGGCGTCATTGCGCTCCGGCGATCCACCAGGTCCTTTTCAATCTGAACGAGCTGGGTATCCCTCAGCGGATAATAGATAAAAGCGAGACCGGCGATAATCGCAAAGGCTGCTGGCAGCCAGGTGAAAATAAAACGGATACCCAGCAAAGCCGTCTCCGATTGTGCCACATTGGCCTCGTAGCCAACATAGGTCAACACCGCTGTAGGCAATACACCGCCGATGGTCAGTCCAAGCTTCTGAGCGAACTGGGCTGCTGAAAACACCAGGGCCGTGGTTCGCCTGTTGTATTTCCACTCGCCATAGTCGGCAACGTCACCGTACATCGACCAGACCAGGGCCGGAGTTGGACCAGACAGTAATGACGCCAGTGCGTTAACCACCAGCATGGTCCAGTACTCTTCTTTCGGTATGTAAAAGATCAAGCCCATTAAAAGCGCATTGGAAAGCATCAAAAACAGCATCAAGGAGCGCTTGTCATAGACATTGCTGAGGAAGCGTCCTGCGATGACACCAATAACAAATACGATAGCGCCTGTGGTAATAAAAAAGCTGGTTCGGTCCCAGATCCATATGAAAGGCGTATTGTCATCCAGCAAGTAATACTTGAAGAAATACACAGTTGCACCACCGCGGATCGCAACACATGCCAGGGTAAAAATCCCGGCAATCACCATTACCAGCCAGGCCTTGTTCCTGAACAGGGTTACCAGGTCTTTGCCGATATGGGTATCCTGGGTCGGCGGTGGCGATACCCGTTCCCGGGTGCCGCGAAAAGTCTGCAGAAACAGCGCAACTGACAACACCGAAAAAATGGCCATCGTATACTGGAAGCCGAGCATTTCATTCTCACCTCCCAGAAATCTCACCAGTGGCCGCACCGACATACCCAGTACAATGGCTGCACTGAAGGCACCGACAAATCGAAACGTACCCAGTGTCAGTCGCTCACTGGGCGAAGTCGTCATCACACCCATTAACGCACCATAGGGAACATTGATCGCCGTGTAAGCGGTCATCATCAGGATATAAGTGACATAGGCAAAAATGAGTTTGCCTTCTTCCCCCAGGTCGGGGTTGATAAACATCAGGTATCCAAGGGCACCGTATGGAACCGCCATCCATAACAGGTAAGGTCGAAATTTGCCCCAGCGTGTGCTGGTGCGATCGGCAATGATCCCCATGATCGGATCCGAGATCCAGTCCCAGAGTTTGACCGTTAACAGCATGGTAGTGACTGCAGCTGCACTCAGCCCATAGACATCGGTGTAATAATAAACGATGAAAATGGCGAAAAACTGGAAGAAAAAGTTTGAAGCCGTATCACCCAGGGCATAACTGAATTTTTCATTGAAACCGAGTTTGCTATTTATGTATTCCACTCTAGCAATCATCTCGTTTGGCATTTACAGGTGTGCATAGATATCCTGCATCACCAGCTTGGGTTTTCGATCTACGGTGAAAATACCCCAGTGTTTTTCTGGCTCATGCGGATCAGGCGATCCTTTCCAGGGTTCATCAAAAGCTTCGAATACAAAAGCCAGGATGTCAGCTTTCCTGCACCAATCTAATAACTGACGATAGTATGTAGCCTGGAACTCCTGTGAAGCATTCCAGGAATGTATACCACGGCCGTTGGAACAGGTGGTCCAGCCCGCTTCGGTTATCACCACGGGTTTGTCAGGGTAATGGTTGGCGACGCTGTAATAATTCTGCATGGTATAGTCGAGCGCGCTATCAATTGTCTGGTATTCCCACACTGGATAAGTATGTAATGAAATAAAGTCCAGCTCCGCAGCCAGAGGTTCCAGTTCTTTAGTCCACGGCACATAGTTTTCACAAAAAGTGACCGGCTGATCAATAGCCGCCTTTACCCTGCTAACATAACTGATCAACTTATCGACCAGTACCAGATGATCACTCCAGTCAACAGTTGCCTCATTGCCAACAGACACGGAAGAAACTATATCCGGGTATTGATTCGCCAACCTGATCAGCCTGTCTACTTCAAGACTGTTTTCCCGTCTGTTCGCAACAAGAATACTCTCGTCATAGACAGCACCCCAGGGGCAGTTATAGTTGCTTTGCTCGGCCGCCATGTCGGCACCAAGCATTACTTTAAGGTCCAGGGATTCATTGCGAATAACCTCGAGTACAAATTCAGCATGCCAGCTGCAATCGTAAAGCCTGAGCAACTTCCAGTTATCCTTAAGGATGTTTAAATCTTCATGGATCTCCTGATAAGAAGGAAAGACACCATCAACCGGAGACTGTCCTTCCCTGTAGCCCGAATAACAAATAGCATGTTCGAAGCCTAACTTTAATGTATTACTATTCATCGATTATCTAACCCGTAGTTCAAGCGTATTTAAAGCTGCCATCCTTATCCCACAATCCCCAGTAAGCACCGACATCGCCTTCATCGCCCGTTTTCCAGTCTTCATCAAAAGACGAGAAATAAAATATCTCTATATCTTCCTGCCCCGCCCATACATAAGTATTAATAAAATACTGCATGGCGTTTTCATAAGAAGGCACAGCAGCACCTGAAGGTGCACCGGAAGTGGGCCAGCCGGTTTCACTGATAATGACTTTCTTGCCATTTGCGACTTTAAGCGCACGATGATACATATCTTTCATGTAGAGCAGAGCGTAATCTGCCGGGCATTCTTCCCAGAACGGGTAGCAGTTAATAAGTAGAATGTCACACGCCTTTGCCAATGCCGGATGGTCTTCAAACTGAAAATAAGCATCAACATAACTAACATTCAAGCCTGGCACTGCCTGCTTTGCACGGGATATATAATCAATTATTTCCTGCTCCGTGAGTTCCCCTCGAAGCAATACCTCGTTACCTACCGCAAGAATATCGGCATATCCCTGGCGGGCAATATCAATGCCATTATTGAGTTCGACTTCATTCCTGTCCTTGTCATCGCTCAAGCAAACACCAACCATTGTTTTTAAATCATGTGCTTTAGCGATACGGGGAATGTGTTCATTACCCTCCACACAGGAAAATGTTCTGATCCAGTGTGTATAGGGTTCAATGATTGTCAAGCGCTGTTCTATCTGCGCTTCGCTGATTTCAGCACCGGGACCCTGGCCATCCATATACGGGCTGTACGCAATACCATGAATCCTGTTACCAAGTATTTCTCGCAACATTGATATGCTATCGGCCTGCGATAGTGATGAAAAATCGATGCCCGCGAGATGTTTGTTGACATGTTGTATACCCAATGCCCTTACCTCCGTATACATTATTTTTTTGACCAAGGTGGTCATTTGTAATTGAACACCCTAGTGTGAAACGCTGCTGACACCCAGATGACTGTATTGCCGTTTTACTGCGACTGCCGCACCGATGAGTGCCGGATATTTCGAGCTGATAACATAAGTAGGTATCTCGGCAAGGTATTTTCCAAACCTGCTGTTGTGTTCGAAACGAGCGCGAAATGATGAGCTGGTGAAATAATCGCCCAGTTTGGGCACTATGCCCCCGCCTACAAATACACCCCCTCGCGCACCCAGGGTTAATGCGAGGTTGCCGGCAATGGCGCCGAGGATGCCACAGAACATGGCAACGGCTTCTGCTGCTGAAACATCAGTCCCGTTTAAAGCTTTATCTGTGACCTGACCCGGCGATAACAATTCATGGCGAACACCGTCACACCTGGCAATGGATTCATACAGAAGAACCAGACCTGGACCCGACACCAGGGATTCAGCAGAAACGAAATTATGGTATTGACGGATAACGTCGATGACAGCTGTTTCGCGCTCATTTAACGGACCGTAAGCAATATGCCCACCCTCACTCTGCAACGGCAACCAGTAATCGCCAGCACAGATCGCACCCGAAACTCCAAGGCCCGTACCCGGACCGAGCACCGCCATGGTCTGTTTTTCAACAGCATTCCCCCGGCCCACCTGGTGATAATCATCCTTGCCAAGATACGGCAGTGCCAGTGCCAGCGCGGTATAGTCATTCAACACTTTAAGCGACTTGAGTCCTAATGCCTGTCTTGTTTCCTTAACTGAGAGATCCCAAATGTGATTTGTCATTACGATTCGATCATTTGATACTGGCGTCGCAATCGCCAATGATGCCGTTTCGGGCATCGGTTGTGATGCATCGTCAACATAGGCCAGCACCGCATCCACCAAT
>Ga0209536_100005106_pt1 | contig 20522 bp, 18 predicted proteins | sample DeeMarSeWOR28_12_FD_187461 | JGI IMG/M metagenome (GOLD analysis project Ga0209536, IMG submission 187461) | Marine sediment microbial communities from White Oak River estuary, North Carolina - WOR-2-8_12 (SPAdes) (version 2) | ecosystem: Environmental > Aquatic > Marine > Intertidal zone >... | reverse complement strand
GCATCGACCACGCGCGGGCCGGGTCTGGAGACGATATCGCCGTCCACAATGTAGATCGCTTCCGATTGAACAGCGCTCAAGTCTTCCCAGCCCGGCCGGCCGGCGATTATTTCCGCCGTCAGTTGATCAGTATGGGTGCTTGGGCCAAGGACGATATCGGGATCTGATTCGAGAATCTCTTCGGCGCTGACGGTGGGATATCCACCTTCCAAATCGCCAAAGATATTGATGCCACCAGCGGTTGAAATCAAATCGCCGGTTACAGTCTCGTTCGTGGCCGTAGTCAGGGGTTCATGCCAGATCTCATAATAGACTGTCACTTTTTCCCCATCCTGAACCGCATTCACCTTTTCCGTTACGGCGGCGACCCGGTCTTCCATATCAGCCACGATAGCCTGAGCGCCTTCACGATTGTCGGTGATTTCGCCCAGAGTCAAGATTTCATTTTTTATCTCATCAATGGAATTGGCCTCGAGGATAAAAACCTCGATCCCGGTTCCGTCGAGGGCGTCGACGATCTCAGCCTGAGCGGCCGCACCGCCAACTACCAAGTCTGGCTCGAGGGCTAGGATGGATTCGATGCTTATTGTCGAAACAGTGAAGCCACCAACAGACGGCAGCGTTTCCACCTCGGTTGGATAGTTATCGAAATCGGTCCGGCCGATGACCTGACCTCCGGCACCAATGGCGAATAACATCTCCGTCACCGATGGTGCCAGGGAAACGATGGCCTCGGGACGGCTTTCAAAGATCACGCTCCGACCCAAGACGTCGCTATGCGTTTGTGGATATAGGTCCGAATCTTCGCCAGTAGTGGGGTTTGTTGCCTCCTCAGCTGGAGGTTCCGTTGGGGCTGCTTCCTGTGTTTCGGCCGGTTCTGGAGTGGTAGAGGTCGTGCAGGCACCCAGGATCATGGCCACTGCCAGGACCAAACAAAACAGGAATTTAAAACGTATGACTGGATATGGTATCGGCCGGTTGCCTAAAAAAAGAAATCCTGCCTCGTGGGCAGGAGCTTTAGGGTTTTGTTCTCTCATGTTGCTACTCCTTTTCCTCGAAGGTATGTTGCGAACGCACTCTAGGCGGTCGTCCTGGCTCTCCGCGAGGCGGATTACAGTTGCGGGACAGCGCCGGACTTGCACCGGCTTCGCCTTTGAACCTTCCCATCCGGGGGTAAAGGTACCTAGACTGCTAATCAATATCGGTTGTTAATAGCCCATCCGGCAATTAGTGGTTCATTTCTCAAGTTTATAATGGGCTCTAGCCGGACGACAGTCCGGCGGATGTCCCAATAAATTGGGCGTCATCGACTTAGGGCTTTTTTAGGAAATAACCTCTTAGCCAAACAAGGCCAAAATTATATCTACATTATAATTAAAAGGGTGCCTCTGGCAATATCAATTGATGCAAATGATCTCTTGGGAGGAGGAGTCCATAGGCTAGACCACTCTTAGCTGCTAGAATGTTCTTCATCAATAGAACCTGGTTAGAATCCTAATGGTTTAACATGAAAAAGAAGCGATCAAGCTGGATAGGCATCGTCTTATTCGTTTTAACCCTGCTGGTTTTAGGCCTCATTGTCAACGTTCCGATTACTGCTGCACCCCAAGCCGGAACGTTTTACGTGGCCACCGACGGTAACGACACCATTGGCGATGGCTCTCAGGCCAATCCCTGGGCTACCATCACCCATGCCCTGGAAAACGTGCCTGATGACAGCACCATTCTGGTGCGACCGGGCCTATATGTGGGGCGGATTCGCATCCGGGGCACGTTTTCCCAGGGCGTTACGGTCCGTTCCGAAGTACCCTACCGGGCAATTCTGGAAAACAATGACCGGGTAATCACTGCCTACAGCGACTCCAATGGCGTGCAAGGCATCACCATCGAAGGCTTTGAAATCAGGCATTCTGGGCCGGGCGCAGGCGCGCTGGTTGTACACATCGACGGTGGCGGAGATGGCAGTGTCAGCGACATCACCCTGCGTAACAACATCATGCATGATAGTTACAATAACGACATCTTGAAGATCAACAACAGCACCCACGATATCCTCGTCGAAGGTAACATCTTCTACAACCAGAACGGAAGTGATGAGCATATCGACGTTAATAGTGTGGAAAATGTCGTGGTGCAGAACAATGTCTTCTTCAATGACTTTGCCGGTAGCGGCCGGAACAACGACAACAACACCAGTAGCTATATCGTCATCAAAGATAGCAATCAAGACGACGATATCTTCGTCGGCAGCCGTTTTGTGACTGTGCGGCGCAACGTATTCTTTAACTGGGAAGGCAGCACCGGTCATAACTTTGTTCTAGCTGGCGAGGACGGCAAACCATATCATGAGGCCCGGGACGTATTGGTGGAGAACAACCTGTTGTTGGGGAATTCGAATCACGTGATGCGCGCCCCATTCGGTGTCAAGGGCGGCCGGGACATCACCTTCAGGAGTAATACTGTCTCCGGCGATCTGCCATCTCTGGCATACGCCATGCGCCTGAATGCCGAAGGCAGCAATCCCCCTAATCAAAACGTCCGCTTCTATAATAACATCTGGTCCGACCCGAGCGGATCGATGGGCGATGATGGTCGGGGAATGAACGACTTTTCTGACACACCGCCTGGGCAGACGACATCTTTTACCTTGAATAACAACCTGTATTGGAATGGTAGCGAGGCCATCCCCACCGACCCTGGCGAATTGATCAACTACACTGACGATACCAGCAGGATCGTCGACGACCCCTTATTAGGCGACCAGGCCGGGTTGGTTATCCCTCGTTGGGATGGGAATGCCAGCCGATTTGCCGATGGTTCTTCCACCATTCGCGAGGTATTCGAACAGTTGGTGCTTCTCTATGGGCTGCCGGCTGCTAATAGCCCGGCCATTGACTCGGCCGACGGCCTGAATTCGCCGGCGGAGGATATCTTAGGTAATAGCCGCTTGGCCCCAGACACCGGTGCCGTCGAATTTATCCCTATATTGAACCTGGTTGGCACACCTGCCGATCGGGCGATCCATCTGGCCTGGAAGTTAAATACTTCGCTTCCGCCTACTGCCACCTGGCGTATCCTCTATGATGGTCCACCCGGCGATGAACCATCGCCCATCGCCAACGTCCCCGTGGTTACCCGAAAGTACTCACTGACTGGTCTGACGAATTATAATTTGTACGATATCACTCTCAATGCCATGTTAGACGGCACACCCATTCTGACCGATACTGTCTCCGTAAGACCAACAGACATCCACTTATATTTACCACTGGCGAACAAATAGCAAATTCAGGCCCCTGTACTTACCTTTTCCCTTGATCAGCTTTTAGCTTTTCTTTCAATCGCTTCAAGACTGGTATTTCCTCGTACTGCTCGGTACGGATCATTTCCCAGTCCAGTCCATTTGGTCTGGGATATTCGGTATGGGTCTCGATGACTTCGTCTGGGGTTATGATCCAATCCAGTGGCGAATCATGAGCCTGCAAGGGTAGTTTAGCGTCTTCGACGATTTGAAGCGGGTGGACTGCGGCCACGATAGGCGTTTCCAGTTTGAGTAAGCCGAGTTCCCGCAAAATTCCCAGCTCTAAATCGGCAAAGCCCGCCCCTTTACCGATCCGGCCGCCACTCCGCGATACGGCCACACAACCTACCAGAACAAGGTCAATCAGCTCCATCTCTTCTGGGCTGACCAGCCGGCCGTGCTCCATCGCTCCCCGCCAGGCGGCCACCTTTTCTAATGGAATACCTTGCTTCCGAATAACTGGCGCTGAAAGCTCGACGAAGCAGCGCTCCTCGGTCAGACGGGGAACGGCCATGTATAGCCGTTTGCCATCCTGCAGCGCGCGCAGCCGCAATGCGACATGGGCGGTATCGGGATTTGATTTGATGACCTGCGCCCGTGACCAGATGGGCAACCCAGCCAATCGATCAGCCGCTTGTTCCACCCCGACAAAGGATGGGATATGACCAAATGGCTCTCGGGGCGAGACGCCCTTATCCTTCAGCTTTGTCCAAATTTTCGAGCGCAAAACGTCCTTGTCACGATGATAGCCACTCCACTCAGTTTCCACTATCTTGGCCATGTATTCCCACTCCTTGACACAGTTGCTACAGGTGGACCGATCATAGATAATGCGCCCCATTAAGCAAGCGAATTCGATCAATGAACTATCTATCCGTGAACTCAATGTGGGACCGCCAGCGTCTTGCTCGCATTCGTGAGGCCAAGATGGCCGCGGTCCCGCGAAAATGGACAGTATTTAATCAAGCCAAGGGGATAATATGACTGATTTATCGTTTTCTTTCACACGCCAACGACTTAAAAACCACATATTCGGTGGGCTATTAGGGGCTGCACTTGGAGATGCTATGGGCGCGGCCACCGAACAACACCAAATCGATGAGATCATCGAAGAGCATGGTGGTCTGTTACAGGAACTGGTAAAGCCTCTGGTCGACACCTTTTCATTTTCAGAAAAAGCTGGAATGGTGACAGATGATTGCAGCCAAATGTTCACCTTAACCCAGGCATTGATTGATACAAATGGTCAATTAGATGATGAGACTTGGTTGAGGGCGCTGCTTTACTGGTCACAACATTCGCCCATGCGTAACCAGATGGGACCGATGACAACCAAGCCGTTGTTGGAAGCGATGGCGGCTGGTAAAAGCACCGAACATATCGGCACCGTCGGCAACTCTACGAGGAAATTAGCTTCCATGGGCGCCACCAACGGTGCGTCGATGCGCGTCGCGCCAGCTGGCTTGATTCACCCTGGCGATGCCGAAGGCGCTGTGTATACGGCCTGGATTTCAGCTCGTCTGACTCATGACACCCAGATCGCGGCCAGCGGCGCTGGCGCTATTGCAGCGGGTGTGGCCGAGGCGCTATTGCCTACGGCCGACGTTTTCAGCGTCGTCACGGCCGCGTTGGAAGGAGCCCGATTGGGCGATGAGGTCGGGCGCCGAGAAGGTCGTACGATTCCTGGACCAAGCATCTGGCGACGGATTGAATTAGCCGTCGAGGAAGCGCTACGGGCCACGACTTTCGAGGAAGCGCTGCGAAATATTGAAGCCACTGTTGGCAATTCAGTGATGATGGTCGAGTCGACCCCGGCGGCCGTGGGTATCTTTGTGGCTGCCAAGGGTGATCCGTTAAAATGCGCCATTGGCGGCACCAATATCGGCAACGACACCGATACCATCGCGGCTATGGCAGGGGCTTTGGGTGGCGCATTGCGGGGTTATGAGGCATTACCGGAGGATATGATCGCCACGATTCAAGAGGTAAACGAGGAAGATATATCTCTACTGGCCGAGGGATTAACCGAGATAGCCTGGCGCAACCTACGTGGTGCGCCCTAAAATTGTGAATAGCATCTCTTTAAACCTGTGTACGTCGACGTCCACGGCGAAATGAACGTTCGGCTCTTGGCCGCCCCGAAAGCCAAAGTCGCACACCGTCCGACCGTCGGTTAATTCCCCTTTCGTTTCCACATCCACCGGAATAAATTCGGTGGAAATGACGGAAGGATCGATGATGGCACAGACGGCCAGGGCGTCATGCACTGGCGCGGTATCGGGCTGGGACAGTTGCCCACTACCGTCGTCACCCCCACCAGTTGTAAATCGGGTGAAAGAGCCGCTACCATCAGAGCTAAGGCATCGTCGGTACCGGTATCCACGTCCAAAATCACTTTCTTCGGCATGAGATTTCTCCCTACATTGATGTTGCATTACCGTCGACGATTTGCCCATCAAGCAACTTGACTACCCGCCGGGCATACGAAACCACCCGTGGATCATGGGTGGCAAAGATAAACGCCGTCCCCGTCTCTTCGTTGAGTCTTTGCATGATGTCCATTGACTGCTGGCCATTGTCGGTATCCAGGTTGGCCGTGGGCTTGTCATTCATTTGATTCAATCTCAACAAAGGCGGTCATGCCCCAGCGAATAGGTAAGTCTTGAGCCTGATCCAACAAAATTTCCGTCTGATAAGCGACATCACCTAGAGAGGTATCCGCAACCAGGGCAATCTTGGTCACCACGCCGGAAATTAGGTCATTGGAGATAGCATCGAGACGCACTTCAACAGCAGCCCCCTGAGAGACGGAAGCCACATCGACTTCGGTTAAATTCGTAGTTTTTACCCGCCAGCGGTCGAAATCGGCCAACATCAACACAGGCATACCTGAATCGATAAGTTGCCCAACTGAAGCATCAATCCGTGAAATCTCGCCATCATAGGGTGCACGCAAGGTCGTTCTATCAAGGGCAGCTTGGGCGGTAGCTTCGTTTGCTTGGGCCTGAACAACGGCCGCTTCTGCTTGTTGAACGGCCGCTTCAGCCGCTGCCAGTTCTGCTTGGGCCAGTTCTACACCAGCCTCAGCCTGTCGCACGCCCAATTCAGCGATGGCAATCTCTTCTGGCGTTGCCCCGGCCATCAATAGTTCCAGCCGGGCTTCGGCCGCATTCCGATTGGCTAAGGCTACGCTCACCCCACCACTGGCTGCCCTCTGTTGGGCCGCCGTCGGCCCCTGTTTTGCTGCCTCCAAAGCTTGTAATGCCGCCTCATATGTTGCGCGAGCGGCGGCTAATTGTTCCCGCGTCGTCTCCTCAGTGGGGCCATATAAGGGGCATATCTCACCTTCACCCGGCACTTCAAAACAAGTGTCCAAAATCGTTTGATATTCTTCTTCCAGAAGCCGCAACTCAGAAAGAGCCTGAGCTACATTGGCTTCCGCTGCGAATATCTCAGCCTCCGAGGTGATATCGAGAGCCACATCCCGGTTACCGACCGCCTGTCCTATGGCCGATTCAGCAGCTCTAATGTTTGCCTCAGCAGCCGCGATCTCTTCCGGGCGTGGACCGGCTATGATTAAGGCCAGGTTCGCCTCGGCGGCGACAACGCCTGAATCGGCGGAGCTGATGGCAACCTCAGCGAGCGCCAATTGATTTTGGGCCACAATTAGCTCAGCTTCTGCAGAGGCAAATTGCGCTTTAGCCTGGGCCAAAGCCAGGGCTAGATCCTTATCATCCAATTGAATAAGTGCGTCACCAGCTCGGACCTGGTCCCCTTCACTCACCAGAATCTGGGAAATTTCGCCTCCGGTTTGGAATGACAAATTTACGAAATTTAATGGTTCCACAAGGCCTTCGGCCGATACAGTGGGTCCGATAATAACCAGATCTACATCCTCACCGTTCCCATCGTCTTGGGCAAATGCCATTTTGCCGCTAACAGCAGAGAAGGAGTGACTACCGGCATTGAACATGGCCGTTATGAAAAAAATAAGCATTATCTGAAAAAATCTCCCTTTCATCTGGGTCAATCCTTTTAACCTACTCGGTATCTATCGTCACAAGGGCGGTCATACCCCAGCGCAAAGGCAGGTCCTGATCATCATCCAAAGCGATGGTTGATATATAAGTCACATCACCGCGAATTAAATTGGAGATAGACGCAATGTCGATAATGTGACCGGTTATTGTTTCACCGGGGAAGGCATCCAGCATTATTTCAACCGGGAAATCACGAGCAATATTCACCACATCCGCCTCGGTCAAGTCAACCGTTTCCACCCGCCATTGGCTGAAATCGCCCAAGGTGATCACAGGAGTTGTGGGGGAAGCGACTTCATGTTCTTTAACTGTTAGCGAGGCAACTGTTGCCGCGAACGGTGCTGTGAGCGTGCGCCTCTCCAGGTTTCTTTCTGCTATTTCCAACTGCGCGGTAGCTTCTACAAGAGCGGCTTCGGCCTGGCCCACAGCCGCTTGGGCGTTAGATACCTGTAATCCAGCCTCCTGCAACTGGTTTTCAGCTTGGGTAATCGCCGATTCAGCGACCGCGATTTGTTGCTCGAGTGGATCGGCTAACAACAAATCAAGATTAGCCTGGGCAGCATCGCGTTGATTGACCGCGATGCTGACACCGCTGTTGGCTTCAACCTGGGCTGCGGACGATGGACCGCCGCGCAATTTATCCAAGGCAGCCTGCGCCGAATTTAGATTGGCCAGGGCAGCATTGATTTGCAATTGGGCCTGTTCCCTGTCTTCATCATCCGCCTTCTCATCTTGAGTTATGGGTTGGTAGGTTCGTATCGCTGCATTGTATTGCGCTTGTGCGGCCGATACCCGTGCTTCAGCGGCGGCGATATCGGCGCCAGTCGCTCCTTCCAGAGAAGCATCCCTGTTCCCTGCTGCCTGGGTCACTTGGGCATCGGCGATGGCTACATCACTTTCACCTAAAGCAATCTCTTCCGGCGTAGCGCCGGCTTCCAGCAAAGCCAGTTGTGCTTTTTCAGTGTCAAGAGCCACTTCGGAAGCCGTAAATCCGGCTTGTGCGGCTAAGAGTTCCGCTTCGGCCGTTTGTATATTCGCTTCAGCCTTAACCACGACTGCCTTTGCTTGCTCTACGGCAAGTTCCTGATCGGTCGTATCTAACCGGATTAAGGCATCACCAGCGCGAACCAAATCCCCTTCGGTTACAAATATTTCGACGATTTCACCACCTGATGGAAATGATAATTGGGTGTCATACAGGGGGACGACCAGGCCTTCGGCCGAGACCACATTGAGCCCTGAATTTACGCTGATGGCGTCTACATCTGTTGGTGTGGCTGCGGTCGCTTCTGCGGGGACCGCTTCTTCAACATCAGGAATCAGGAACTGGGTATAGGCCAAGTAACTGCCGACAGCCAGTACGACAATGACGACGATGACTATAATCAAGCGTCTACTATTCATTCAACTCGCTCCTAGTCGATAAAAAGAAAATGGGGCAACAATCGGAAAAATCACTCTCTGGACCGGCACAAATAAAAGATGATTCTAAAGAGAGTGGATGGCTTCCACCGGCTCCATTTTAGAGGCATACCAGGCCGGGTAGAGGGATACCAGGGAGACGATAGCCAGTAACAGCAGCGAAAGAATGATGAATTGATCGAGCGCAAACCTGCCTTTTATTGTAGAACCGAAGGCCATACCTTCCACCATCGTTGCCGTCTCCGCCGGGATTGAGAAGCCCACATACGTCATATAAGCAACCACGCCCATGCCAAGCACCCAACCAAGGGCGATACCGAAGATGGCTAAAAGGATGCCTTCAACGAGAAATAGACCTAGGATTTGTCGGCCCCTCATGCCTAAGGAGGCCAAAATGCCGATTTCCCGAGCGCGGGCAAAGACGGACATGAGCAGCGTGTTGGCGATAATCACGGCGACGGCCAGGAACACAATCCCGTAAAGGATATAATAAAAGATCATGCCAGTGCCCACGCTTTCCAATATTAGGCTGTTCAATTCTTCCCAGGTTACAATTTGGGTCTCTGGTACCTGCACATTGCCGGCGACGAGGGCGGTATCTTCTTGATCATCCAGTATAAGGACCAGGCTGCTAAAACGGTCTCCCACCCCGCTGAAAGCCTGCGCCTGAGCCATAGGCATCAGGATCCGGTGTTGGTCGATGCTAGGAAAACCAGTATCGACCAGTCCGGCCACGGTGAATATCCCTTCCTGGCCTACACCATTGGCATCACTGGCCGCCACGCTGACACGTTGTCCGACAGTGATGCCCATTTGATCGGCTAAAATCCTTCCGACCAGAATTTTTCCCCGGTCATCGGCGCTCAAGTATTCCCCGGCAACAATGCCATCGCGTATCGGGGTGTGAAAAGCATCTTCAGGATCGATCCCTACAATTTGGATGCCAATCGATTCGCCGGCCGTGCTAAGCAGGCCACCGCTCCATAAAACTGGTGCAGCCGATTGAACCTCAGCCAATGACTCAGCCTGGGCGGTCCATTCATCCCCTTTTTCCAGTAAATCCTGTGATTTTAAACTCTCCTTACTGGCATCATAATTTTCATTTCTTATTTGCAGATGGCCCGAGCTCAGGCGAATGTTATCGGCCACCATGGTCTCCAGCATCCCGTCTATCAGGCTGGCGAAGGCGAATACCACGACCAGACCCAGAGCAACAGCCAAAGCCGTCAGCGCCGATCGCCGCCCGTTGCGTACTAAATCCCGGTAAGCTATGGACAAGTATTTAGATAATGACACGCCATACCTCCTTACAGATGGTGCAGTGACACGGCCGGCTCTTTTCGTGAGGCTTGCCAGGCCGGAATCAAGGCCGCTAATCCGCCAATCACCACCGCCGCCAGGCCATAGCTAATAATGGTCGTAGCCGAGATGGCCGGGTACAGAACCGTGCCCATCAGGGCGTATATTTCACCATAATCTCCCAGGTCTTGGCCCTCATACATTGCAGTAAAGTCAATGCCCGTCCGGCCGAGCCAGGCGACTAATAACCAGCCGATGAGACATCCGATGACAGCGCCGACCAGGCCAATGAACGCGCCCTCCAAGACAAAGAGGCTCATCACGTGCCGCCCTTTCATGCCCATGGCTGCCAGAACGCCCATTTCTCTTGTCCGTTCAAAGACGGCCATGAGCATCAGGTTAAGGATGCCGATGCCGGCCATCAACAGCAGGATGCCCCCCAGCAGGAAGCCAATTGCCCGATCGATGTTTAAGGCCTCCGCAAATTCCGGATGCAGCGTGTATATTGAATCGACTTCGTGGTTGGGAAATCCGGGAGTGATTTTCGAGATCACCTCGTCTTCCTCGCCGATCTTCTCCAAAACGATGGCGACTTCAGTTACTTCGTTGCGCAAGTTGTACAATGTTTGCGCCGTATGCAGGTTCATGAAGAGCAGATTTTTTTCCGCTTCACCAAGACCCAGGTCGAAAATACCAACTATAGTCATCGATCGCCCACGCATCGATTCGTCTTTACGCCTGCCCAAGAGGGAAACGCGGTCGCCGACCGATACATTGAGATGGTCGGCTAATGCCCGGCCGATGACGATATTATCGCCATCCTCCGGCGTTAGAAACCGGCCGGCGACGATATTCTCCGCCGCGAGACTGATAGGGGCTTCAATTTGCGGTTCGATGGCCGTGATGTTCACAGCGTGTGAGGCATCACGATTGCTGACCAACCCGCCGGTATTGATTCGCTTCGAGGCGGCACGGACATTGGGCTGGGTTTGAGCTACAGCCAGGACGGCGTCGACATCAGCGACAGGCAGCATCGGCAACCTGTTCGATTTTTCGCGGTAGCCAGGGGCGTGGATCAGCACATTGCCGCCATAGAGGCGTACCGTATTGCCGTAGATCGCCTGGTCTGTGCCATCCATGAAAGCCTCAAAGAAGATAAGCAAGATCATGCTTAGGATGATGGCCACTGTGGCGATGAGCGAGCGCCGCGAATTGCGCCACACATTGCGCCAGGCCATTTTTAATATCTTCATCACAATTTTGGCATCCTATATCGTCCTAAATGATATGAATGAAACTATGCTACTTCGGCTACTTCCACAGGCTCTTCGACGTTATTCGTCGGCTGTTTATTCTTGTCGTCGACGATTACGCCATCCTGCAAGGTAATCACCCGGCGGGCGTAGGTGACGACGCGGGGATCGTGGGTGGCAAAAATAAAAGCTGTACCTGTTTCCTGGTTGAGACGTTCCATGATATCCATCGCCTGGGCACCATTCTCCGTATCCAGGTTAGCTGTCGGCTCGTCAGCCAAAACCAGGAGTGGTTCTGAAGCTAGAGCCCGGGCAATGGCCACGCGCTGCTGTTCACCACCACTTAATTGGTCCGGCCGGTGGTTGGTGCGATGGCTCAAACCGACGCTCTCCAAGAGATAACTAACTCGCTCCTTCCGCTCTTTTTGTGGAACGTTATTCAAGAGTAAGGGTAACTCCACATTTTCATAAGCGCTGAGCACCGGTACCAGGGCAAAAAATTGAAAGATGAAGCCGATCATCTCCCGCCGCAAGTCTGCACGTTGGTTCTTCTTGAATTGAGTAACATCTTGGTTGTTGATCAACACCCGGCCGGAGTCTGGCAGATCCAGGCAGCCCATTAATTGCAGCATGGTCGTTTTCCCGGAGCCAGATGGCCCAACCAGGGTTGTGAATTCACCCTCTTCGATTTTCAGGCTAACGCCATTTAGCGCATTGGTTATTACCTCGCCAATTGAATATTCTTTCCTTACGTCTTGGAGTTCTAAAACTGACATTTCTTATTCCTTACGACAAGCTTTTGGAGAATGGAGCGATCTCGATTGGTCCATTCTTTCATTGACTAAATCAAGCACTGTATTACAGCGCATGTAATGCCTTTACTGGTTCCAGGCGTGCCGCATACCAGGCCGGATAGAGGGATACCAACGAAACGATGGTAAACATTAAAATGGAGAGCGTGACCGCTTCACCGGGAGCAAATGCGGGGTATAGCCTGCTTCCAAGAGCTACTCCTTGCATTGAGCCCATGGCCTCGGCGCTGAATTGTATACCCACTCCGGACATATAGGTTACGAAACCGGCGCCGAGCACAAGACCGATGGCAACGCCCATCAGGGCCAGGATGATGGCCTCAAAGAGGACCATAAGCATGAGCTGCCGCCCTTTCATGCCCAGGGAAGCCAGGATGCCCAATTCGCGCGTCCGCTCGAAAACGGACATTAGTAAAGTATTGGCGATCAACACCGCCACCACCAGGATGACGATCAAATACAGGATGTAATAAATCACTCCCGCTTGATCCATGAGGGTTAATAAGAGGACGTTTAAGTTTTCCCAGGTCAGGACTTCGCGACCGGCTCCCTGTAAGGCCGCGGCAACTTTCGCGGTATCCTCTCGGTCATTGAGCATGACGATGATGCTGCTGGCGCGGTTGCCGCTGTTGGTGAAAGCCTGGGCTTGCGCTAACGGCATAATCACCGTGTTCTGGTCATAACTTAGAATACCCGTATTGAACAGGCCGGCCACGGTGAAAATGTCCTCATTCACCTGACCATCCGCATTACCCATGGTCAGGCTTACCCGTTCTCCTACGGTGATACCCATGTCATTTGCCAGTCTCTCGCCGAGAAGAATCTGGCCCCGGTCGTCGGCCGCAAGATATTCACCGGCTATCATCCCGTCACGAACAGGGGCGTGAAAATCGTCATCGGGAACGATCCCGGTCACCTGTAAACCTGTCGATTCCCGCACCGTGCTTAGAACGCCGCTGGTCCATAACACGGGAGCGGCTGATTGCACTTCGCTAAGCGCTTCGGCTTGAGCTGTTAAGGCCTCAATATCATCCAGCAGATCTCGCGAAAGCAAACTCAGCTTCTCAATCTCATAGGTATCGTCGCGTAGTTGTATGTGCCCGGTGTTCAGTCGGATGTTTTCGCGCAGCCCATCGGCAATGACGCCAGCTATAAAGCCACTCATCATGATGAGCACCATCATACCCAAGGTCACGGCCAGCAGCGTCAGAAAGGTTCGCCGCTTATTTCTGATTAGATCGCGGAAGGCGATCACCCAAAATCTCTTTATTGTCATCTTCTCTTCCTAAATGTAATGCAGTGCCTCGGCCGGCTCATTGCGCGCAGCCTGCCAAGCCGGAATCAATGATGCCAACGCCGCGATAACCACAACCGCGATACCGTAATAAACAATATTGATGATGGGGATGCTGGGGTAAAGTCGATCGCCCACTAAGGCGGTGATATCTCCCGTCCCTTGGGCAAAAGAGTAATCGATGCCAACCTGAGCCACGGCCGTCACCAGCAACCAACTGACGATACAGCCAATGACAGCGCCAATCAGGCCTATGAACATGCCTTCCAGCAGGAAAAGGGTCATCAGTTGCCAGCCTTTCATGCCTAAGGCAGCTAGAACACCCATCTCGCGGGTGCGTTCATAGACGGCCATCAGCATCAGATTGAGGATGCCGATGCTGGCCATGAGCAGCACAATAAAACCTAGCGCCGTTGTGAAAGTGCTTTTTTGAGCTAATACTTCCCCAATCTCGGGTCGCAAATCGTAAAAGGAATCAACTTCGTAGTTGGCCAGCTCGGGTTCCAAGCTCGAAATTAAAGCCTCTTCCTGGCCAATTTGTTCCATGGTAATGGCCACTTCAGTTTCTTGATCGCGTAGATTGTAAAGCGTCTGGGCTAACGGCAGATTGATGTACACTAATCCCTTTTCCGCATCGCCTAGGCCTAAGTTAAATATACCGACTACGGTCATCGAACGTTGTCGCATCGATTCATCTTTTCGCTTACCTACCAGAGTAATGCGGTCGCCTACACCAACATCCAATAGGTTAGCCATTTCTTGCCCAATCAGGATGCTGTCGCCATCATCAACGGTTAAAAAGCGCCCTTCGCTGATGTTCTCGGCGACGAGACTGACAGACGCTTCGCTTTCCGGCTGAATGGCGGTGATGCTCACCGGGTATGAGCCTTCACGGTTGCTAACCATACCCCCAGTACTGATTCGTCTGGAGACGTTCACCACATTGGGTTTGTCGTTCACCTTGGCCACGACAAAATCGGCATCCTCCAGGGGTAACAAAGGCTGACGGCTTGACTTGTCGCGAAAGCCAGGTGCATGAACTTGTACGTTGCCGCCATAGAGGCGTACTGCATTGGCGTAAATTGATTGGTCAGAGCCTCTGATTATCGCATCCATGAAGATGAGCAAGATCATGCCCAGCACAATGGCAACAGAGGCGATTAAGGTTCGTCGCCAGTTGCGCCACATATTGCGCCAGGCCATATTTAAATATTTCATCATCTGGCCATCTCCCTTGGATCTTCAAATGGATCTTCAAACCATGCGGATAACGATTGGGTATCAATTAGCGGCAGTGAATCCGGTGTCGCACCGAGGATTCGTTCAATGGAATATTGCATGGCTGCTACTTTGCGCTGGGCCGTTGCCAGAGGATCGTCGTGACATTCTGGATTGAGGATAATATCGATGAAAGTATCGGACATCACCAACTGAATCGCCATGGTGAATTCGGCCGCCTCTTCCACAAATTCAACATCAAATATCCCTTCTTCAATACCTTGGGCAATGATTCGGGCAAATTCCGGCGCGAATAATTGGACCCCCTTTTTCTGCAACTTGAAAAGCAAGAGGCTGTTTTCCTCTTTTTGCAGTGCTCGTGAGATCGCTAGCAACTCTTCCTTGCGTTCGGTCTTCCAATTGTTTATCACTTGAGCAGTCAGGACCCATTTTTGAGTCGCGCTCAATGACTTGTCATCAACAATTTCCTCCATGAGTGCCAAAGATTGCTCGACTAATTCTTCGACAGTAGCCTCTAAAATAGCCAGCTTCGAGTCGAAGTAATAGTAAAAAGTGCCTTTGGCAACGCCAACCTCATTGACGATGTCTCTGACAGATGTATTTTCATATCCTTTTGTATAGAAAAGGTTCTGCGCGCAGTTAATTAATTCGCGACGCCTTACATCCGGATCTTTTGTAATCCTTGTCATCATATCTCCTATTGACTGGCGGTCAGTCAAGTTTGAGTATTGTAATCTCTAATAGCATTATCCGTCAATAATTATTCTTTTTCCGGATAATCAATGCAGATACCAAATAACAAGGGTTTCCCGATCCGTGCCGTGCTGTGAAGCGCTGAACCTATGGCGATCCACCTCCTTCAACCAAGCGCTTGGCACCATAATTAAAGGGAATGGCGCACTAGAGTGTTTGCTTCATCTCTTTGATAGGGATGATCTGAAGATGTGGCTACTGGAGAATATATCAATAGACGATTGAATTTGAGGTTTGAAAGACGACAAAACATAATAGAGTCCATTATTACCAACTCCTATATAATTGGTTAACTAGGGATTATCGAAGATTTCATACCAAAAAAGGAGAGGTTATCATGACCGACGACAAGGCACTTTTCCTCTTCGCCACAGGGGCCGGCAGTTGCGATCGTATTCCCGAAATGATCCGCGAATTTCTGGCTCGTGATTTCACCGTTTATTCGGTGCTGACGCCCAATGTTTCCCTGGTAACACCACCGGCACCATTGATGGAGGTGCCCGGTAATCATTGGATCCACGAGTACCGCCAAGAGCCGCTCGATCGCTATCCTTTTGGTACGCTGCTCGTCGCCCCATGTACTTTCAATACCTTCAATAAAATCGCCTTAGGTTTGGCCGACAACCTGGCCACGTCGATGATAGCCGATGGCTTAGGGGCAGGCTGTCCAGTAGTTATCGCCCCGGCGATGAATCATGGCCTGTGGTCTCATCCCCAGACGACGATCTCCCGTGAGCGCCTTAGTAGCTGGGGATGCGAGATCGTCCTTCCAACCATTACTGAACAATGGGTAACCATGGCGCCGATCGAAGATATCGTACAGACGGTCTTACGGGTACATCATGCTGGCTAATACCAATCGGGCTAAGCTCCGTGCTGCCATATGGGATCGGTTGGAAGCCAGTGAACCAGAAATGCTAGCCCTCTGCCAGCAACTGATCCGAACCCCAAGCGTCAACGGGGCCGATCCCGAGGAAAAGGTTGCTCAGGTGATCTCTGAAGCCTTAATCGCCCGGCAACTTTCTCCAGAGATGCCGGTATATGAGCCGGGCCGGCCGAATGTGCTAGCCAGCCTCGGCCAGGGCGATGAGGGGATATTGTTTGTTGGCCATATGGACACGGTTCCTGTAGGCGACGGCTCGAAGTGGTCTTTTGATCCCTTCGCGGCCACGATCCAAGACGGCCGCCTTTATGGCCGGGGCGCGTGCGATAACAAGGCCGGTATCACCATCGCCATCACACTGCTAGGCATCCTGAAAGAGAGGGAGCATGCGTTGCCGGGACGGGTTTTATTGTGTTGTGTCCCGGATGAGGAGACTGGTGCCACCGGCCGCATTGGCATCAGGCCATTGTTGCGGGATGGTTATCTGGCGGCCAATCAGGCTATTTATACCTACCCTGGCCTGGACCTACTTTGTATTGGGCACCGGGGCTTGGTGCGCATCCTGGTCAAGGCCAAAGGGGAATCCACCCATACAGGTGGCGAGACGTGGGAGTCCGGCCGGTCCGGGGCTAATGCCGTGACAGCCCTGGCCGAACTGCTATTGTCGCTGGAAAAATGGCGGCCGGCTTATCAGGCACACCCCGCCTTTCCAGGCCGGCGTCCGGTGGTGACCCCAGGCACCCTGATTCAAGGAGGTGAGATGGAAAGTATGGTTCCGGCCAACGCCCAGGCCTTGATCGATATGCGTACATTGCCGGGACAGGAGGCTAAAGATCTTTTAGGTGAGATACGCTCATTCGCTAAAAAGGTTCAGCAGCGCCGTCCTGGCATCCATTTCGAGGTTGAGAAATTGATCGACGTCCCGGCCGTTTCCATTCCGCCAGAAACACCTATCGTCAGCGCGCTGGCCCGTTGGACGGAACGGCTAACCGGACAAAAACCTGAAATCGCCGGAGCAGGCCCAGCCAACGAAGGTTATTTGTTGATCGGCGCTGGGATACCCACGATTTGTGGTTTTGGCCCACCGGGCGGAAACGCCCACGCGGCCGATGAGTATGTCGAGGTAGAGGGCTTGTTGCAAACGGCCAAAATCTACGCCGCTGCCGTGTTGGACCTGTTGGTGCCCAATAACTTATGAGGCCTACTTTCAGCATTGATAACCGTTTCCGTCTATTTTTTGCATTGCAATTTGCCGGGATCGGCATCTTCTTTCCATATATTGCCCTTTATCTCTCCTCAATCGACCTCTCAGGTGGCCAGATTGGGCTGTTGCTAGCCCTCGTTCCCCTGATAGGTTTTCTCGTGCAACCACTGTGGGGGTTGGTCAGCGACGTATACCACTTACATCGATTCGCCCTGGTATTCGCTTGTTTAAGCGTGTCGGTGGTTATGGTGGGCTTCGCCATGACCCAAAACTTCTGGATTTTGCTATCCCTCACCATACTCCATGCTGTTTTGAAAGCACCCATTGGCATCCTGGTCACGGCCCTGGCGCTGGAACATTTGGCCCGCGAGCCGACCCAAACCGGCTTTGGATCGCTGCGACTGTGGGGCTCCATTGGCTTTGCCGTGGCCTCTTTTGGTATTGGTGCTTTCTTCGTCGAAGATGCAATTTGGTGGATCCTTCCCTTGTATGCCTTGTCCAACTTTGCCTTAGCAGCTGTTGCCTTGACCATCCCTGATGCAGAAATCCATGGCCAGGTCAACTGGAAGGAAGGATTCTTTTTATTGCACCGCGACCGTGTGCTTACCCGGCTTTTGCTTGGTCTACTTCTGATAGGTGTTACCCTGGGCATCGTCAATAACTACCTCTCGGTATACCTGACTGATATCGGGGCCGCCGGTTGGATAATTGGCACCGCCCTGGCGATATCGGCTCTGGTTGAGGTGCCGCTCATGGCTCGCGTCCCGGCTTTCGTCGGCCGCTGGGGGATTCGGCTGGTCCTCGTCGCCGGTGTGGCCGTGTTGCCAGTCCGGTACCTGCTCTACTCCGTCATCGAAGAACCAATTCTTGTTTTACCCACCCAAGTACTTCATAGCATCGCCATGATGTCATTGTTGGTCGTCGGCGTGCTATATATGGACCGGTTGTTAGCCTCGAAATGGCGCGCCTCCGGACAATCCCTGTACGCGGCTTCGCTCCACAGCCTTGGGCCAAGCATCGGGCTGTACACGGCCAGTATCATTTACCAACAAGCCGGGATCGAAGTTGTATGGCTCATGAGCGCGGCTGTCGCCTTGCTTGGCACTACAATTCTGGCGTACATTGTTTACAGGCAACCAGCTTCTCAGCCCCAACAAGAAGTCATCACATGACGGTTGATTACGTAACATTCTCGAATCTAATCATAGATGATATTGTCTTTCCTGATGGGCGCACGTTCATGAATACGCTGGGAGGGGCTGGCTTTCACGCCCTGATCGGCATGAGAGTATGGAACGCTCACCTGGGTTACGCGGCCGCCGTTGGAAGGGATCTTGATCCAAAACATCGAGCAACGCTAAAGCGGTTTGGCGTCGATCTCCGTGGCCTGGTATTACGCAACGGCTACCAGACGGCACGAGCCTGGCAGGTATTCGAGCCAGATGAAAGGCGAATCGAAGTATTTCGCACCAGCCTAGAGGATTTCGAGCGGTATAAAATTGTGAAGGAGGATTTACCTGAGGTTTACCGCCAAGCTCGGGGCTTTCACTTGCAGTGGGGTACATTAGCCGAATTGGAAGATTTGATCCTGTCATTGCGTGACACAAATCCCGGCCTGGTCTTGGTGCTTGAGCCGACGACCGAAAACATCACAGAATCGTCGTCCGGGTTTCAGAGAGTGCTGCCCCACTTATCGTTGTTCTCACCGGACTTGGGCGAAGCCGAGATGATCGCCGGACGTACTAAGCCGGAGGAGATCTTTGACACACTTTTTGAGTGGGGCGTGCCCTTGGTAGCGCTCAGGATGGGGGAGCGGGGTTCTTTGGTGAAGAAAAACACCGGCGAAGGTTGGCGGCTACCGGCCGTGCCAGCACCTATTGTCGATGTGACTGGTGCTGGTAACAGTTATTGCGGTGGATTTTTGACCGGGCTTGGCGATGGTTTATCGCCATTGGAAGCATCGTTGCGAGCGGCGGTGAGCGCCAGTTTTGCTCTTCAGCAATTTGGTTTGCCTGATTGGCAAGGATCGCCGATAAATGAAGCGAACCGGCGTTTGGCTTGGGCTCGCCAGCGGGTTGAGCCGTTTAGTGGTTAAGGATCAGCATGGAGACATTCGTCTGTGGTGGTTTAAGAATTGACTACGTGATCTCGGCCACCGGCGAGGTACGCCTCAACCAGATCGGCGGCAATGCCATTTATGCGGCTGTGGGAGCCCGCACCTATAGCGACCGAGTCCACCTGTTGGCCAGGGCCGGAGATAATTATCCCCAGGAGTGGTTAGACGAGCTGGCCAGGCAAGGTATTCTATCTTCCCATCTTATCCGGGTACCGGGCTGGCAAGATATGCGTACTTTTTACGCGTACATCGATGAAAAAACCCGGATCGACCGTGATCCGACCCTCCATTTCGCCCGGATAGGGCAGCCTCTGCCAGAGGAACTTGAAGGTTACGTGTTTTCGACATTGGAGACCCAAAATCCTGATAATCCACTGGTGATGCGGGGTGGCGATGTGCCAGAGGTCAGCGCCGATGCCGTGCACATCGCTCCAATGGCCTTGCGCAGCCACCTGGAATTGGCGCAGGCGTTCCGCCAGCAGCAGGCGGAACAGATCACGGTCGATCCCGGCGAGTATGAACTTACCGCAGAGTCGGAACCATTAATCAAGACCTACTGCGGGCTAATCGATGCCTTTCTTCCCAGCGAACTGGAGATGGGCCTGCTGCTCGATACGTCTGATCCGTATGAAGCGGCCGAAACCTTCGCCAGTTGGGGTGCCCCGTTGGTGGTGATCAAACGTGGTCCAGATGGTTGTCTCCTCTATGAACGAGATGCCCGGAAATTCACGAATATTCCCGCTTATCCGGTACAGGTGGTAGATGTAACCGGCGCGGGTGATACCTTTGGCGGAGCCTTCGCTGTAGCCTTAAATCAAACTGGCGATCCCATCCGTAGCGTGGTCATGGCTACGGTCGCCGCTTCCCTTTGTCTCCAGGGATATGGCGCGCTATACGGCCTGAATC
>Ga0209536_100005105_pt1 | contig 20523 bp, 17 predicted proteins | sample DeeMarSeWOR28_12_FD_187461 | JGI IMG/M metagenome (GOLD analysis project Ga0209536, IMG submission 187461) | Marine sediment microbial communities from White Oak River estuary, North Carolina - WOR-2-8_12 (SPAdes) (version 2) | ecosystem: Environmental > Aquatic > Marine > Intertidal zone >... | reverse complement strand
CCGGAGTCCTGTATCGGGTTCTGGTTCGCGCTCGAGGACGCGACGCTGGAGAATGGCTGCATGCATTTCATCCCCGGTGCCCACAAGATGCCGCTGAAGCAGCGCAACTACCAGCGCGACGACGGTACTTTCATCATCGAGACCATCGACGAAACGCCCTGGCCCGAAGACCGCAAGCTGCCGGCCGAGGCGAAGGCGGGCACGCTCGTGATATTCGACGGCCGCATGCCGCACCTCAGCGGCGCGAACCATTCGGACAAATCCCGCCACGCCTACACACTGCACGTGATCGACCAGCGCTGTCACTATCCGGCCAATAACTGGCTGCAGCGAGGCCCCGACATGCCGTTACGCGGCTTCGTCTGAGCAAGCATGCTGTTTACTGACGTCATTCGCCGCAAACGCGACGGCGGCGAGCTCGGCGACGAGGAAATCGCGTTCTTCGTCCGCGGGCTCGCCGACGACAGCCTGCCAGCCGAGCAGGTATCCTCGCTGGCGATGGCGATATTCCTCAACGGCATGACCTTCGAGGAAGCCGGCAAGCTGACGATCGCGATGGCGAATTCCGGCACCGTGCTCGACTGGAGTGAAGAGGGCCTGGACGGGCCCGTCGTCGACAAGCACTCGACCGGCGGCGTCGGCGACAAGGTGAGCTTCATGCTGGCGCCGATCGCCGCGGCCTGCGGCTGCTACGTACCCATGATCTCGGGGCGGGGTCTGGGCCACACCGGCGGCACGACCGACAAGGCCGAGTGCATACCCGGCTACGAGACCGCCCCGGATTTCGCGACCTTCAGGAAAGTGGTGAAATCGGCGGGCTGCGCCATTATCGGCCAGACTTCGGACCTCGCGCCGGCGGACCGCCGGCTGTACTCGATCCGGGACGTTACCGGTACCGTCGAGTCGGTACCGCTGATCACGGCGTCTATCCTGTCGAAGAAGATCGCAGCGGGCCTCGACGCACTCGTCATGGACGTGAAGGTCGGCAACGGCGCGTTCATGGACAGCGACGAAAAAGCCCGGGAACTCGCGAACAGCATTATCGCGACGGCGGCCACCGCAGGCCTCAGGACTCACGCCATCATCACGGACATGAACGAAGTCCTCGGTACGGCGGCGGGTAATGCGGTAGAGATCGACGAGGCGATGCGCTTTCTGAAGAACGAGTATCGAGATTCACGGCTCGACGAGGTGGTGCTCGCGCTGTGTGCGGAAATGCTCGTGGTCAGCGGTGTCGAAAGCGACCGTGACGCCGCGAAGGCGCGTTGCGATGGCGCCGTCGAGAGCGGTAAGGCCGCGGAAGCGTTCGGCCGTATGGTGGCGGCGCTGGGCGGACCGGCGGACTTCGTCGAGAACCACGAGACATACCTGCCGCGGGCGCCGGTCGTGCGGCCGGTGCACGCCAACGGCGTACTCGCTGGCGTTGACACGCGGGCCGTTGGCAACGCGATCATCGAGCTGGGCGGCGGGCGTCGCACCGTCGGCGAGAAACTCGACCTGTCCGTCGGGTTCACGCAGGTTGCCGCGATCGGTACCCGGCTCGACCCGGATCGGCCGCTCGCGGTCGTTCACGCCGCTAGCGAGGCGGATGCCGAAGTGGCCGAGAAAAATCTGCTTGCGGCCTGCAGCGTATCCGAGGAAGCGCCCGAGACCCGGCCCGTAATCTGCGAGATTCTGGCTGGGGATGCCTGACTTTGGGGTATCCTTGCAGCCGACAAGAACAACAAGACCGACCCCGGGGGAGTGGCCATGCCGAGTAACCTGATCGGAATCCTTGGCATTATCGTGATTCTGATTATTGCCGTTGCGTTTTCCAGCAACCGCAAGGCTATTCACCTGCGAGTCGTCATTTCGGCGTTTGCCCTGCAGGCCGCGATCGCAGCGTTCGTGCTGTATTTCGAGGCAGGCAGAGCGGTGATCCGCGGGCTGAGCACCGGCGTTCTCGCCATCATCAGTTATTCCAAGGCGGGCATCGACATGGTCTTTGGCCCGCTGGCGGACACGGACGTCGTCGGTTTCAGTTTTGCGATCAACGTGCTGCCGATCATTATCTTTTTTGCGGCATTGATGTCCGTCCTTTACCACCTGCGCATCATGGAATGGCTGGTCAGGCTCGTCGGTGGTGCCCTGCACCGGATTATCGGCACGGGCGCGATCGAGTCGATGAATGCAGCGGCCAATATCTTCGTTGGCCAGACCGAAGCGCCGCTGGTCGTAAAGCCGTACCTCAAGGGCCTGACCGATGCCCAGTTCTTTGCGGTGATGGTGTCGGGGCTGGCGTCCATCGCGGGCACGGTGCTTGCCGGCTACGTGCTCATGGGCGCCGAGCTCAAATACCTGCTTGCGGCCGCGTTCATGGCGGCGCCGGGCGGGCTCCTGATGGCCAAGATCATCATGCCCGACGACGAGTACATACCGCCCGGCAAGCATGAGCGGCTGCAAATGGAGCGCAGCGAGCACGCGAACGTCATTCTTGCCGCCGCGGCCGGCACCACCGAAGGCCTGCGTCTGGCCGTGAACATCGGCGCGATGCTGGTCGCCTTTGTCGCGCTTATCGCCCTGTTCAACGGGCTCGTTGGCGGTGTCTTCAGCCTCGTGGGCATCGAGGGCGTGACGCTGCAGCTCATCCTCGGCAAGCTATTCCAGCCGCTGATGTTCCTGCTCAGCGTGCCGTGGGAGGAGGCCGAAGCGGCGGGCGCGCTGTTCGGGGAGAAGATCATTCTCAACGAGTTCGTAGCGTTTTCGCACCTCAACGACTATCTCGCCGGCATGAGCCCGCGCACGATCGCCGTCTCCACGTTTGCGCTGTGCGGCTTTGCCAACCTGTCGTCGATTGCCATCCTGCTCGGCGGTCTCGGAGTGCTGGTGCCCGAGAAGCGGGAAGTGATCGGACGCTTCGGCATCAAGGCCGTACTGGCCGCATCGCTCTCCAATCTCATGAGCGCCGCGCTTGCAGGACTGATGCTCACCTTCTGAATCGATGTCGAGGCAGCGCATCATCATCGATTGCGATCCGGGGCAGGACGATGCCGTGGCGTTGTTCCTGGCGATGGCCTCGCCCGAAGAACTCGAGATAGTCGCTATCACGGCCGTCGCCGGCAACGTGCCGCTCGAACTGACACAGCGCAACGTGCGGCTCATGTGCGACATCGCCGGGCACGGCGACATCCCGGTATTCGCCGGTTGCGACCGCCCGATGGTCCGCGAGCTGCTAACCGCCGAGAAGGTCCACGGCAAGACCGGCATCGACGGCATCGAGATCGTCGAGCCGCAGACGCCGCTGCAGGAACAGCATGCGGTCGACTTCATCGTCGAGACATTACGCGCAGCGCAGGACGAATCGGTGACGCTGGTGCCGACCGGACCGCTCACGAACATCGGCACCGTGATCGATCGCGCACCCGACGTGCTGCCGAAGATCCGGCAGCTCGTCATCATGGGGGGCGCCATGCGTGAAGGTGGCAACTATTCGCCGTCGGCCGAGTTCAATATCCTGGTCGATCCGCACGCCGCCGATATCGTGTTCAGTTGCGGACGTCCCATTACTTCCATGGGGCTCGACGTTACGCACCAGGTGTTGTCCACTCGCGCCCGCGTCGAGCGCATCCGGCAGCTCGGCAATCCTGTCGCGGCGGCGACCGCCGGCATGCTCGGTTTCTTCGAACGCCACGATTCAAAGAAATACGGCGTCGAAGGCGCGCCTCTGCACGATCCCTGCACGATCGCGTGGCTGCTCGCGCCGGAACTGTTCGAAGGCAGGTTCTGTAACCTGTCGGTCGAGACGCAGTCCGAGCTGACGATGGGGCACACCGCGATCGACTTCTGGCACGTGACGGATCGCCCGCACAACGTCAACTGGATCCATGCAGTCGATGCGGACGGTTTCTACGATCTGCTGAGCGAAAGACTGGCGCGTTTCGGGGACTGACGTGACGGATATTGTCGTAGTTGGTTCGGTGAACCTCGATCTTTCCGCCACGGTGGCGCGATTGCCCGAGCCCGGCGAGACCGTCACCGGCGCGACGCTGAGCCGCTTTCCGGGCGGCAAGGGCGCCAACCAGGCACTTGCGGCAAGGCGTCTCGGCACCGATGTGCGCCTCGTGGCCTGTGTCGGAGAGGACGCTGCCGCGGACGAGGCGCTCGCGCTGCTGCGTGGCGAAGGCGTGGATCTATCGGGACTACAGGTCCTGCCGGGCGCGGCAACGGGGATTGCGCTCATCTGTGTGGCGCCGTCCGGCGAAAACCAGATCGTGGTCGCGCCCGGCGCCAATGCGGCGATGGATCCGGCTGCGATCGATCCCGGTGCGGTCGATGCGTTGATATGCCAGCTCGAAGTCCCCGCCGACGTGATCGCCAGGGTGGCGAACGAGTTCCGGGGCTTTTTCTGTGCCAACCTGGCGCCGGCGAAGGAGATCGATGCCAGGGTTCTGCAGCGTGCCGACCTGGTTATCGTCAACGAGACCGAGGCGGCGTGGTATGGCGACACACTGGAGGCGTGTGGCGGACTGGTCGCGACCACCTACGGCTCCCGGGGCGCGTCACTGCGAAAAGGGGGCGTGCTGATCGCGGAAGTCGAGCCGCCCACGGTTACGGCCGTCGACACCGTCGGTGCGGGCGATGCGTTTACAGCCGCGCTGACCGTCGCGCTGGTCGAGGGCGCAGAACCCGTCGAAGCGCTGCGATTTGCCTGCGCGGCCGGCGCAGCGGCGGCTACCCGGGCCGGCGCCCAGCCGTCGCTACCGACGCGTGACGAGGTCGAGTCGCTAGTGCGGCAGATGCGCGTGTAGGAGCGCTTCTCGAAGCGCGATCGGACGCGGGACCGGGCACGCTCCTGTGAAAACAGGGGTGATCCCTGCTAACGAGGCGAGGGCGGCATTCACGGGTCCCTCGGGCAAATCATGAACGCTCGAAGGCCATGGCAGACCAATCGAACCGAACTCAGTGCGGACTGTTCATACCCTCTGTTCAAGTCGTTCGGCGATCAGTCTTTCAAGTTCAGCTTCGGAGGCATCCACCACGCCGTCGGCTCGGATGACTTTTGCAAGATGGGCCAGAAGATTGCGTTGTGTTTCTTCGTCTTCATTGGTCAAACGATCAATGCATGCTGTTACAACGCTACCGGACGGCTGGAGACGCTCGATATATCTGCGGAGTTCAGTAAGTGCTGCTGCGTCCTCTGGCACGCCCTTGCGGGCACCTTCCGAGCGAGCGTAGTCCAGGATCAAATTGACTTCTTCAGGATCCAGATGACCATCGGCCCGCGCAATCGCGATCAGCACACGCAGGCCATCACGAATAGCAGACCGGTATGAACCGCCACCGGTGCGCGCTCTTGTCGGGCTTGCTTTCAGATGCAGGAACTCACGCACATCAAATGTTTCACCATGCTCATCAAAGAGACTGATAATCCGATCCATCCGGAAAGACTGCAGACCATCAGTCCTGAAGCAGTGACACAGCAGACGATTGTGACCATCCACATCAGCGGTTGCGACAATAGTTGCCCACCTGCGGCTGACAGAACCGTCAGGGTTAACGTGCTCAACACCAATGGTCATGCCTGACAGTTCATGATCAGCAAGTCCCTGGGCAAGAGGGTAGTCGTGACCCTGCTCGGCCTCGTGCTCACCGGCTTCCTGATCGGCGGCCGCGAACTGCGGGCGCGCCGGCGCTCTGCCCTCAAAAGACTTGCGAATTGAAGCAAGAATATCCATTGGTCACCCCTTCACACAGTTACAGGCCGTGCGCTCAATTTTGGCTACGGACTTGTCACGGTATCTATCGTTATATGCGAATTTTCTAATGGCAGTTAAGACTATATCAGTCAATGGCCAAAAGCCGCCATCTGTTTACGTTCGAGACAGACGAGTTGATCGACCGCCGCCAGGAAAAGCGGTCGCCGGGAACCCGGCGATTCCGGCAAGAGATGTGCGGATCGCCCCTGCTCGGGAGTTATTATTGACAGCGGTCTCTGAATCAGTTCACAGCTACTAATGGGGGTGGAATTCACGATGAAAATTATGAAGTGCGATCTTTGCGACGTAACGGCGGAGGGTGAGACCTTCGAAGAGTGGATGGCTGCGCTTCGGCCTCACTACATGGAAGCGCATGCGGACGTTATGAACGATCCGAGCCATACCAGGGAAGACATGGAGAAATGGATGGCGGAGAACCGGGCAAGGTTCGACGCTGCGTAGGTCCGCTCCTACAGGTGGAAGGAGCGGGGCAGCAGGTCGTCGATCGGGAACGAGCGCGTGTGGCCGTCGGGCCGTAACAGCACGATCCGCGTCTCGGGCGTTGCGAACTCGGCAATCTTCTGCCGGCAGCCGCCGCACGGCGTGCAATCTTCGATGTCGTCGTGCCCGCCGGCGATGACGATCGTCTGAATCGTCTTGCCGCCGTCCGCGATCATCGCCGCGATGGCATTGGCTTCCGCGCAGGTGCCTTCGGGGTAGGCGGCATTTTCGACGTTGCAGCCGACGTAGAGATTGCCGCTGTCATCGAGAAGCGCGGAGCCGACACGGTAGTTCGAATACTTCGCGTAAGCGTTTTGCCGGACGGTGAGAGCCGCGTCGATCAGGTCCTGTTCGTCCATGTCGTGTCCTTCTCCTAAGACGACTTGCGCATAGGATTATTGGGGTGGGTCGTCCAGTCCGCCTTCTCGTTCGAAATGGGCCGGCCGGTACGCGGATCCAGGCCGTCGTCGAGACGTCGCATCGTGATGCATCCCTCGACGGGGCATACGCTGACGCAAAGATTACAGCCGACGCATTCCTCGTCGATCACCTCGAATCGCCGCTGGCCGTTCACGGTGTGCGTGATGGCCTGGTGCGACGTGTCCTCGCACACGACGTGGCAGCGGCCGCACTGAATGCAGAGATCCTGGTCGATCACGGCTTTCTCGACGTAGTTCAGGTTCAGGTACTGCCAGTCGGTCACGCTGGGCACAGCGCGGCCCACGAGTTCGGAGACCGAACTCATGCCCTTGTCGTCGAGGAAGTTGCTCAGGCCGTCGGTCAGGTCGTCGATGATTTTGAAGCCGTAGACCATAGCCGCCGTGCACACCTGCACGTTGCTCGCACCGAGCGCCAGGAAATCGACGGCATCGCGCCAGTCCGTTACGCCACCGATGCCCGAGATCGGCAGGTCCCGCGTCTCCGCCGTGCGTGCGATCTCGGCCACCATGTTGAGCGCGATCGGCTTGACCGCCTCGCCGCAGTAGCCGCCGTGCGTTCCCATGCCGTCGGTGGCCGGGTACATCGTCAGCGTGTCGTAATCGACGCGCATGATCGAATTGATCGTGTTGATGAGCGACACGGCATCCGCGCCGCCGTCCTTCGCCGCTTTCGCCGGCGGCAGGATGCTGGCGACGTTCGGCGTGAGTTTCACGATGACCGGCACACTTGCCGCCGCCTTGGCCCACTCGGTCGCCATCTGGATGTACTCCGGCACCTGGCCCACGGCCGAGCCCATGCCGCGTTCCGACATGCCGTGCGGGCAGCCGAAATTGAGCTCGATGCCGTCGGCGCCGGTGTCCTCGATCATCGGCACGTATTTCTTCCAGACCTCGGCGTTCATCGGGAACATCACCGACACCACGAGGGCCCGGTCGGGCCAGTCACGCTTGATCTGCCGGATCTCGTCGAGGTTGGTCCTGAGCGGCCGGTCCGTGATCAGCTCGATGTTGTTGAAGCCGATCACTCGCCGGTCGTTGCTGTGGATCGCGCTGTAGCGGGGTCCGCTGACGTTGACGATGGGCGGGTCCTCCCCGAGCGTCTTCCAGACAGCGCCGCCCCAGCCGGCTTCGAACGCGCGGTTGACGTTATAGGCCTTGTCCGTCGGCGGCGCGGACGCGAGCCAGAACGGGTTCGGCGAACGAATGCCGAGAAACTCCGAAACCAGGTCAGCCATTGGCCTTCTCCCCTGTGCGCAGGTAGCGATCAATCGCAAGCGCCGCCACTTTGCCGTGTTGCACGGCCGTCACCGTCAGGTCGTCGCCGCCGAGCACGCAGTCGCCGCCGGCCCATACGCCAGCAAGCGACGTCGCCTGGTCTTCGTCGACGACGATCTTGCCGGACTGCATCCGGAATGAACTGTTCTCCAGCACGCTGTCCCGGAGCTGCTGCCCGATGGCTTTGAAGACCACGTCCGCGTCGAGTGTGTACGTCTCGCCGGAGTCCGCGTGCGAGCCGTACTGATCCCGGGCGGTTCTCTCGAACAGCACGCCGCTTACGTGCCCGTTCCCCAGCACTTTCAGCGGGCGCGCAAACGTGCGAATCGTGACGCCGCTGGTCTTCGCGAGATTCTTTTCGAAGTCGCTGGCGCCCATCTGCTCGAAGCCGCGGCGATAAACGATGTCGACCTGTTCGGCGCCGAGACGCCTGGACTGCACGGCAACGTCGATCGCCGTCATGCCGCCGCCGATGACGACCACTCGGCGGCCGACCGGCAGGTCGCCTTTGTCCGTCGCCTGTCGCAGTTTCGCAATAAAATCGATGGCGTTCTCGACCCCCGACAGTTCCTCCCCCTCGATGCCGAGCCGGTTGATGCCGGCGAGGCCCACGCCGAGGAATACAGCGTCATAATCGTCGCGCAGGCGCGTAACCGTGATGTCCTGCCCCAGCGAGACGCCGGCTTTCACCTCGATGCCCCCGATCGACAGGATGTAGCGGATCTCGCGCTGCGCGAAGTCGTCTACCGTCTTGTACGCGGCGATGCCGTATTCATTCAGACCGCCGAGCTTGGTATCGCGATCGAACAGCGTGACCTGGTGTCCGAGCATCGCCAGTCGGTGTGCGCAGGACAATCCCGCGGGTCCGCCACCGACGACCGCGACACGATGGCCGCTGGCCTCTGCACGCGAGAACAGCTGCAGGTCTGCGTCGAGGATCGGATCGGTGGCATGACGCTGCAGCAGCCCGATCTCGACCGGTTTCTCTTCGTGCAGATTTCGTACGCAGGCCTCCTCGCAAAGCACCTCGGTCGGGCATACGCGAGCGCACATGCCCCCCATGATGTTTTCCGCAAGAATCGTATGTGCCGCGCCGCGCAGGTTGCCGCTGCGAATTTTCTGGATGAACAGCGGTATGTCGATGCCGGTCGGACATGCCGTCGTGCAGGGCGCGTCGAAGCAGAAGTAACAGCGATCGGCCTCGATCAGCGCTTCCGAACGGGACAGGGGCGGGTGCAGCTCACTGAAATTCCTGGCGATTTCATCGCGGCTGAGGCGGTTCGGGCGAATGTCAGGCATGGTCATCTCAGCGCTTCACTGGAGTCGGTTGGTTACGTTGTGCCTGGAGCTGCAGCGCTTCGTAATACGACGCGAACGGTGGGCGGTGCACGTAGCGACCGGCGCCGCGCTCGACGTCGAGCTTGCCGTCGGCGTACACGACCTTCCCCTGGCTCAGCGTGTGCGAGGCACAGCCTTTCACGGTCATGCCCTCGAAGATGTTGTAGTCCACTTTCTGGAAGTGTGTCTTCGCCGAAATCGTCTTGCTCGCTTCGGGGTCCCAGACGACGATGTCGGCGTCGGCGCCGACCGCAATGCTGCCTTTTCGCGGATACACGTTGAAGATCTGCGCGGCGTTCGTCGACGTGACCGCCACGAACTCGTTCATGGTGAGGCGCCCGGTGCTTACTCCGTGATGCCAGAGCACCTCCATGCGATTTTCGACGCCGCCGGTGCCGTTCGGGATCTTGCGGAAATCGTCTTTGCCCGCGGCCTTCTGGTCGGCGCAGAAACAGCAGTGGTCCGTCGCCGTGGTTTGCAGGTTGCCCGACTGCAGTCCGCGCCACAGTGCATCCTGATGCTCCGCAGACCGAAACGGCGGGCTCATGACGTGCGCGGCCGCGACCTCGAAATCCTCGTGGCGGTACACCGAGTCGTCGATGAGGAGGTGGCCGGCAAGGACTTCGCCGAACACGCGCTGGCCCTCGTTGCGTGCCCGCGTAATCGCCTCGAGCGACTGGCGGCAGGAGTTGTGCACGATGTAGAGCGGCACGTTGAGCACTTCGGCGATGCGAATCGCGCGGTTGGCTGCCTCGCCTTCGCACTGCGGCGGCCGCGAAAGGGGATGCCCTTCCGGGCCCGTGATGCCCCTGTCGAACAGTTCCTGCTGCAGCCGGAATACCAGCTCGCCATTCTCGGCGTGTACCGTGACGATCGCGCCCAGCTCGATGGCGCGCGAGAAACTGTTCACCAGGATCTCGTCGTCTGCCATGATGGCGCCCTTGTAGGCCATGAAGTGTTTGAAGCTGTTGACGCCGTGTTCGCTGACGAGCGTGCCCATGGCCTCGCGCACGGAATCGTCCCACCAGGTGATGGCGACGTGGAAGGTATAGTCGGACACGGATTTTTCCGCCCATTCACGCCACTGGTGATACGCCTCCATGATGTCCTGCTGCGGCCCTGGTATGACGAAGTCGATGATCATCGTGGTACCGCCCGCGAGCCCCGCGGCCGTGCCGGTCTCGAAGTCTTCGCTCGCGACGGTGCCCATGAACGGCAGCTGCATGTGCGTGTGCGGGTCGATGCCGCCAGGCATGACGTACTGGCCGCCGGCATCGATAACCGTGGCGCCCTGCGGCGCGTCCAGGCTTTCGCCCACAGCCACAATCAGGCCGTCATGGCATAACACGTCGGCATGCTGACTCCGGTCGGCGTTGACGACGGTGCCGCCCTTGATGAGTACTGTCATGAGGAACTCCTCGCGCCGCCGCGTGCGGCGAAATAGTAAATGAGGCCGCCGAGTATCGAGCCCGTGAACCAACCGTAGTCGTAAAACCAGCCGAGCGCACCCGTGGTGATCGCGACCAGCGTCAGGCCGACGGGAACGAGGAACGCTATAAAGCCCGCCGTGTTCCAGGCCGGGTAGCCGGCGTTGTCCTGGTAAAGCGCCAGGACGTCGTAGGACTGATCCTTAACGAGAAAGTAATCGACCACCATGATACCGGCGATCGGGCCGAGCAGGCTGGAGTAACCGAGCAGCCAGTTCGAGTAGAGGCTTTCGACACTGACGTCGGTCTCGAGCCAGCCGAGTTTCTTCAGGAGTTCCCAGCTCATCAGCGCGATGCCGATGATGCCGGTAATGATCACGCCCTTGTTTTCATTGATGTACTTGGGCGCGACGTTCTGAAACACGTTCGTGGGCGAGACGATGTTCGCGGCGGTGTTGGTGGAGATGGTCGCCAGGATAATCATCAGCATCGACAGGATCACCCAGACCGGGTTGTCGATCTTGCCGATGAGGTTGATCGGGTCCGAATACGTCTGGCCGACTAGCTCGGCCGACGCTGCCGTGAGCACGACACCCAATCCCGCGAACAGCAGCATGGTCAGCGGCAGGCCGATGATCTGGCCGATGACCTGGGAGCGCTGCGAACGCGCATATCGGCTGAAGTCGGGGATGTTCAGCGAAAGCGTGGCCCAGAAGCCCACCATCGCCGTCAACGCGGCCATGAAGTAGGGCAGGAACGGGGCGTCCGCAGGCCGGCTGGCCGGAGCCGACAGCAATTCGTTCATCGAGACCTTGGGCATCGCCCAGACCATGAGTCCGATGGCGACCACGAGCAGCATCGGGGCAGCCAGTGATTCGAGGTGCTTGATGGCTTCCGAGCCACGGATGACGACGGCGATATTGGCTACCCAGAAGATGAAAAACCCGAGCACCTCGCCGGTGCCGCCGAGCGCCGCCCATGCGGGAAAGATAGCCGACAGCAGCAGGTGGATGGCGATGCCGCCAAACAGCGTCTGCACGCCGAACCAGCCGCAGGCCACGACAGCGCGAATCAGTGAGGGCACGTTCGAGCCGATGATGCCGAAAGAGGCGCGCAATACGACCGGGCAGGGAATGCCGTAACGCGTACCGGGAAAAGCGTTCAGCGTCAGCGGTATGAGCACGATGATGTTCGCGATCAGGATCGTCCAGAGCGCCTCGCTGACGGACAGCCCGAAGTAGGCTGTGAGCACACCGCCGAGCGTGTAGGTGGGCACGCAGATCGCCATGCCGACCCACAGCGCCGCGACGTTCCAGCGCGACCAGGTGCGTTGCGAGGCACGCGTGGGCGCTATGTCGTCGTTATAACGGGGGCTGTCGGCGAGATCCTGGCCGAGTTCGAGTTCGACGTGAGCGCCGACGGTGCGAAGTTTACTGACCGGTGGAAGTTCGGGCATGGCGGCCTCCGGGCTGTTGGGTTCTCACTCTTCAGTCAGCGGCCAGTACGTCTCGGGGCGCCGGTCGCGGAAAAACTGCCATTGGTCGCGCACTTCCCGCACCATGTCGAGATCGATCTCGTGCACGAGCAGTTCGTCCTTGTCGTAGCTCGCCTGAGCCTCGATGGCGCCGCGGGGGTTGACGATGTAGCTCGACCCGTAGAACTCGCCCATGTTCATGGTCGTGGCCCAGGGCTCTTCGGTGCCCACCCTGTTGATGGCGCCGATGAATACACCGTTTGCCGCGGCCGAGGCCGGTTGCTCGAGCTCCCACAGATACTTGCTGAGGCCGGCAACGGTTGCCGACGGGTTGACGATGTATTCGGCGCCGTTCAGTGCGAGCGCCCGCCAGCCCTCCGGGAAGTGGCGGTCGTAGCAGATGTACACACCAAGCTTGACGAAAGCCGTATCGAATACCGGGAAACCCGAGTCGCCTGGCTTGAAGAAGAACTTCTCGTAGAAACCCGGGTCGACCTGCGGTATATGCGTCTTGCGGTACTTGCCCAGGAACGTGCCGTCGGCGTCGATGACGGCGGCGGTGTTGTAGTAGACGCCGGTCATGTGCTCTTCGTAAACCGGGACGACGATCACCATGCCGTGCTTTTTCGCATACTCCTGCATGAGTTTCGTCGTGTGGCCGTCGGGCACTTTCTCAGCGGCCGCATACCATTTCCTGTCCTGGCTCGGGCAGAAGTAAGGCTGCGTGAAGACCTCCTGGAAGCAAAGTACCTGCACGCCCTGGTTCGCCGCATCCTCGATGAACGGGATATGCGCCTCGATCATGTTGTCGCGGATCGCGAGAGGCTCCATCGAACCGTCGCCCTTGAGGGCCATCTGGATCAGACCGCACTTCACTCTGGCCATGAGATACCTCGCTAGCTGGTGGCGGCCCGGCGCGGCTTATAACCGTTTGTTCTTTTTCTTTTCAACGTGTTACCGGACCCGATGGCATGACAGCATACGCCTTTATGGCGCAAAAAACACCGTCAGCGCGGGATCGCCGACGTCCAGGAACCGTGCATCGGGTTGGGCAGGATGTACCAGCCGTTGCCCCAGAGACGGGCGTTGTCCTCGACCATTTTCATGCGGTCGGCGCCGGTCGCGCTGTTCGTGCAGGGGGCGTAGGGTTTCTTTCGTACGCAGGGCAGAAAGTCGCCGAGGTCGTCGCCGATGAGCATGACGACGCGGTGTGTTTCGGCGACGTGATTGCGGCGCGTCGACTTCTCGCGGTTCCAGCCGCGCTCGTCCGAGAGAAATACGTGCTCGGCATCCGTCTCGATGCCCACCTCGCCGATGTCGTCGATCGTCGATTGCCGCTGCGGGCAGGGGTCGTCGATGCCGTCGATGCGTTCGCATGGGCGGTTGGTGACGAAGAAAACCGTAACGCCCGCCGCGCGTGCCGACTCGACGAATTTCCGCACGCCGTGAATCGGCGTTGCGACCGTGTTGCGGGTCCACTCGTCGAGTTTCCAGTTCTCGAACGGCCTTTCGAACGTGAGCTGGAAGTCGATGTTGCTGACCACGGTTTCGTCGACGTCGAGGATGACGGCAACCGGTAGCTCTGCGGCGTCGTCCTGGCCCGGGATGACGCTCCAGGACGTGTCCGCGATGAAGCCGGGCAGATCGCTGGTTGCTTTGGCATAGACCTGCTCGGTCATGGCCCGGTACTCGGCGGAATGCTTGACCCACAACAGGCCGCCGTCACGGTATGGATCGGGCATGGGCGGTTCGGTCGCGCAGGCCGCCAGGAGCAGGAAGGCGAATGGTACCGGATAGCGAGCGTTCATGTGCGAATTGTACCAGCGCGTAGATTCCGCAATCGCAAAAGTATCGGCTTCTAAGGCAAAATTCAGCGAAGTCGAATAACAAGGTTAAGCCATGAATCGATCAGCCTCGCTCGTCGCCGTATGCATGCTCTTCATCGCTGCATGCACCGCAACCCCGGAAAAGCGGGAGCAACCCAACGGCCTTACGTTTCTTCACCTGAATGATACGTACCGGGTCGGGGCTGTCGAAGACGGCACTGCCGGCGGATTTGGTCGCGTGGTGACGCTGATTCGCGATCTGCAGGCGGAAGGCCGAGACGTGCGCATACTGCATGGCGGCGACTTCCTGTATCCGTCGCTCGAGAGCCAGCTATGGAACGGCATGCAGATCGTCGACGCCTTCAACTTCATGGACGCCGTGGCGCCCATGTACGTCGTCGCGGGCAATCATGAATTCGATCCACGTACGCCGGATCATCTCGTCGAGGCCGTCAGGGCATCCAAGTTCGACTGGGTTGGCGGCAACTACCGGTTTGAGACCGGCGAGCCGGACGTCGACCGGGCACTGCACGAACGATTCTTGTTCGAGGCCGGTGGCCGCACGATCGGTATCTTCGGTCTGCTGCTGCATGTCAACGACGGTGGCAACGATCGTGACTACGTGCCGACCGAACCGGATTATTTCGCCCATGCTGAGCGCGCCATCCGGGCACTGGACGCGGCTGGCGCCGACCTGATTATCGGTCTGACGCACGTTCACCTCTGGACTGACGTGGAAATCGCGACGCTACGCGCGGAGTACCCGCAATTCATGTTCATCGTCGGCGGCCACGAGCATGAGCCTGAATACAGCGAGCTGCGCGACGACAGGGCCGCCGTCATGAAGGGCGCATCGAATGCGCGCCGGATCTGGCGCATCGACGTGTCGTTCGCCGCGGACGGTAGGCCTGTGATCGATACGCAAATCATCGATGTCGACGAGACGATCGCCCCGGATGCGGCCTATGCGAAGATCGAAGACAAATGGCGCGGCAGGCTGCTGGAACGATTCCCGTTCCTGACGGCACGGGTCGGCGAAGCAGCGGTGCCGCTCGATGCCCGCGAGGTCACGATACGCAACGAGGAGAGTAACTGGGGTAACTTCGTCGTCGATCAGATGCGCGGCGCATTCGGCAAGCCGGAGGCGGATCTCGCATTTATCAACAGCGGTACCTTGCGTATCGACGATTACATCATCGGCGATATCGCATTCGAGGACATCGGCCGGACATTCGGGTTTTCTTCCTATCTCCGCCACATGACGATGACCGGTGAGCAGTTCCGGGACGTGCTGGAGGCGGGTTACCGTGGTACGGGTCCGAGCAAGGGCTATTTCCCGCAGGTGTCCGGGTTCCGCATCTGTGTGGACCGGTCACGGCCGGAAGGCGATCGCATCGTGAGCCTGCAGCTGCCCCACGATGATCAATGGCAGGACATCGGGGATGAGCGTGAATACAGCGTCGTGGTGCCCGACTTCCTGTACCGGGGCGGTGACGGTTACGCATTCCCGCAGGATCGTGATGCATCGCGCCCCGGCTCGGAACTCGTCTACCTGGTGTTCGACGCGATCATCAATGCGCAGGCAGAAGGCCGCGCGATCGGCGCGCCCGTCGACCCCGAAAATCCGCGCATCGTCATCCTCGACGAACCCGGCTCGCGCTGCTGGCCGGACACGTAATTCGCAGGTAAAGAAAAAGGCGGCCCGGAGGCCGCCCACAGTTGGGCAGTTGGGGTCGGACCAACATAAGCGTCTATTTTCAATAAGATTCAGGTGTATTTATTGGGCCAAACAGGCCTTAATCACGGCAAACCATAGCGAAAATTGGCTATGGACCGGGGCGACGTCCAGCCTTCGTCCGTAGCCTGCGATTTGGGCCATGAAAACGCCCGTTTAAGCGTGTTCTTGTGTTTGTGCAAGACTGGTTTTCTTTGCTAGACAATGACTTGTGCTGGTCCGACCCCGAAAGCCAAACTCGCCCTGCTGTCCTGACACGTAATTCGCAGGTAAAGAAAAAGGCGGCCCGGAGGCCGCCTTTCTCGTCGTGCATGCAGCGCTGGCTTACAGGCCGAACTTGATGTCGAAGCCGAGACGGGCTTCCCACAAGCTGCGGTTGACGTAAGTGCGCTCGATCGAGCGGTCGCTGAAGCTTTCGAAGACGAAACGGCCCTGATCGTCGACGCTCGCGCCGACAATTTCGGGCGTGAAGAACTGTGCGTCAACAATCTCGCCCCAGTCCTTGTTCAGCATGTTGCCCAGGTTGTACACCTTGAAGTAGATGCGCCCGACGAGGCTGGCCGGCAGCGGAATTTCCTGGCTGATACGCAGGTCGAAGCGTGAACTCCAGCCCGTGTTGTAGCCGTTGCGCTCCGTGAAGCCGGGGCCGAGACCGTTGTCGGCTGCCCAGGCGAAGAACGCCTCCTGGTCGAAGCCGGGATCGAAGACCACGTTCGGGTCGGTCGGGCCGTCCGGGATGTACAGCAGGTGACGGCCGAAGAAACCATCGCCTTCGAGGTCGCTGCCGTTCATCGCGTAGCTCTGCGGCTGGCCTTCGTTGAAGTACCCAAACAGGGTGATCTGCGTCAGGTTATCGCCGAAGAAGGCGCGCTCATAGCCGAGGCGCAGCGTGAAGCGCTGCGGCACCACGTAGTTCGATTTGGCGGCCGGCGGATTGTTGATGTCCAGCAGAGCCGTATTCTCGAAGTTGGAAGCCGCAACCGACGAGGTCATCGGGCTGACGTCTTCGGCCTCTGTCCACGCATAGCCCAGCAGGACATCGAGACCGAAGTCGAACTCCTTCTGCAATACCAGCGAAATCACGTTGCTGACGGGCGTTTCGCCGGAGTTAGTCAGCATGTAGTTGTCGCGGCCGTTCGTGTAGTCGTAGATCGGCGTGCCGGCAGTCGTCGTTCCGATGATCTCCTGCGACAGGTCGACGTAGTACGCAGGATCGTTGGCGCGCGTGTGCAGATAGTCGAAGTCCAGCGTCATGCCGCCGAGCCATGGCATGTCCCAGGTGCCTCCCAGAGCGAATTTCCATTCGCTCGGCTGATCGTAATCCGGATCGATCAGCACGAGGAACGAATCGTTGGCGTCGGCATCGGTGACCGCGAGTACATCATCAACCAGAATTTGCGGTACATCAAAGCCCGGCTGCTGGTCGCCAGATAGCGGTACCGAGTCAGCGGACCCGGGCAACACGGTGAAAGTATCGCCTCCAGTAATGGAATCGTAGTCATCCTCGTCACGGCGGAACTGCGCATTCGTGAGGCCGTCGTTGCTCCAGGCATTGGAGATCCAGACGTTCGGGTTGCCGCCCGAGTAGAGGCCGACACCACCACGCAGGGTCAGCTCGTCACGCACGCCCCAGGTGAAGCCGAGACGCGGCATGAGCAAGTCGATACCGTCGATGTTGGCATCGTTACGCAAGCCGTTGTTGGCGTCGGTAAACGTCTGGTTGAAACGCGGTGCGTCGCTGGACTCGAAGAATTCGTAACGCAGGCCGGCGACGATCGTCAGGTCGTAACGGTCGAAGAAGATCTCGTCCTGGATATACAGTGCATTCAGCGAGTTCGTAAAGTTGGCTGCGGCGTCGTTCGGGTCGTTGGTGCCGCCACCGCTGCCGTAGTAAATACGGCTCGGGCGGCCCAGCTCGAAGCGGTCGATGCCCGATGGTGAACAGCCGTTGACGCCATCAAAGCGCTCCTGGGCAGTCAGCAGGGCGCATGCCGGATCGTTGTCTGAGGAATCGTCGAAGAAGTCGTACTCACCACCGCGCGAATGCTGCACGAATAGGTTGAAGATCTCCAGATTCTCGCGATCGTAGCCCGCGGTGATGATGTGATTACCGATAAAGTAATTCGCAGACAGTTTGAGGTAATCAGAATCCGTGTCGAGCTTGTTCGACTGACGGGAGTCGTCCGCACCAAGGTAGACGACGCCGTCACGACCACCGACACTGATCTGCATGTCGGCAAACTCACGATCGCCGACGGTAACCTGCGAGTCGTTCATCTCGCTGGAGCTGTAGAAGATCTCGGTCGACAACGCGTCCGTCCACTGCGACGTCAGTTTGAGCGTAATCGTCTCGGATTCCGCGCCCTTCGTATAGAAGTGATTGGCGAACTCGAATTCGTCGTCATCGCCATCGGAATCGCGCAGCTGGAAGCCGTCGAAGTAGTTGTAGATCAGCGACGCGCGATGCTGGTCGTTAACGTCCCAGTCCAGGCGCACCATGTACTTCTCGGATTCCTGCGTGCCGTCGCCCGGCTGGCCGCCCGGCTCGTAGTTGTAAATATTCTGGGCGATCGAGTCGATGCGCCCGTAGTCAGCCTCGCTCAGCCATTCCCTTTCTTCACCATTGCCGGAGCCAGCGAAACCACGCTTCAGGAAGCGCGGCTCATCTGATTCTTCGTAAGCCGCGAAAATGAACAGCTTGTCCTTGATGATCGGGCCGCCGAAGTTGAAGCCGACGTAGGTCTTGTCGTAGGACTCGCGCGAGAAGTCACGATCGTCATTGGCGATGCTGTCGCCGCGGAGGTCGTTGTTCGAGTATTCGTAGAAGGCCTTGGCTTCCCATTCGTTCGTGCCCGACTTCGTAACGGAGTTGATGTTACAGGCCGAGAAGCCGCCATACGTGACGTCGAACGGTGCCAGTTCCACCGCAATCTGCTCGATCGCGTCATACGGGAACGGCATGCCGACGGCCGTCGAATAGCCGTTTTCGTTCAGACCGAAGCGGTCGGTCTGGCTGACGCCATCCAGGGTGACGTTGTTGAAGCGCGGATGCTTGCCGGCGCAGTTCACGCCGAAGCCGTCTTCGTCGTTGTCGATCATCATGCGCGGATCGATGCCATAGACATCGGAGATGTCGCGGCTGAACGATACGGCGTTCTCGATGTCGCCCAATGAGAACGTCGCTGCCGGGCCCGCCGCTACCTCGACGATGTCGGCGGTCTGGCCGATCGTTACGATTTCCTCGATCTCGGCTTCCGACTGCAGGTTGATCGTCAGGTTGTAGGTATCGCCGACGCTGATCAGCGGCACTTCAATCGTCTTTACGCTGTTGACGGTCACTTTGTACGGGCCGCCGGGCAGCAGTCGCGTCGCAAAGAAGGTGCCGTCATTGCTGGAGGTAACGGTGCGCTCGGCGCCGCTGCGCGTGTCCTCCACCACGATCGCGGCATTGGCGACCGGGTTGCCGGACGGGTCGAGGACTTTGCCGCGAATGGCGGAGGTCGTTTCCTGTGCGAATCCTGCAACAGGGATGGCAATTAGGAGAGCGGCGAGCGCCACAAACTGCGTCATATTGCGACGCCAGCCGAGTGGCACGCCGAGGATCGTTCGCTTGCTTGACATTATTATTCCCCGAGGGTTTTGACAAAGGGCGACATAGTAGGCCACGAACATGACCGTTTCATTTCGCCGGTACGATTGCTGGATCAGAGCCGGTATTGTGGCTTCCGGCTACTCCTGCTGGTTGTTTTGACGGTAATCTACTCCGGTAAAAAAGCTAATTCAATAAAGGGCTTATACGGGAAAACCGAGCATTCGATCGATTTCCGGCCGCCGCAGGAAACGCGGGATCGAAACGATATTACGATAGCGTTACAAGGGTTTGTTTCTACTTGGATTCGATCGTGACGACCACCGGCCAGTGGTCGGACACGCCGGTGCCGCCCGGCATCTCGAAGCGCCAGGGCGTGTCGTCGGGCCGCATCTGGCCGGGCGCCGCGTTGGCGATCCGCACGGAATCCGTGCGCAAAAACCATGTTGCTTTTTCGCCACGATCCGCCGCGGGCGACCACAGAATCATGTCGAGAAACGACCAGTCGTCGCGCGGTGCGTAATACGACGTGCCTTTGCAGTCGTCGCAGCCGACTTCGTGCGTGACCGTCCAGTAGGGCCGGACGAAGCGGCCCAGCATGTCTTTTCCGCGATCCTCCACAGACGTCGTGTTGAAATCGCCCGCCGCGAAAGCATCCCGGTCGGACGGCAATCCCGCGCGCAATGCGTTGAGGGCACGATATGCGGCTTCACGCATCCCGGTCGGATGGAACGGGGCCGGGAAATGCACGGAATAGCCCGTCAGCAACGTGCCGTCGGGACGCACGAAAGTCGCTTCCAGGATGCCCCGGGTGTCGTAGACGCGATCCTCGCCGACCCCCGCGAAATCGATGCGATGCAGCGTCGGCGGCTCCGCGAGTTCGAGCCGCGTCAGGAACGCGACGTCGATGCCACGGCGGTCGTCACCCTCGATAAGAGTGCCCGGCCTGTAGCCGGCTGCGCCGAGATATTGCGTGCGCAGGCGCTCCAGGATGCCGATGTTCTCGACTTCCTGAAGTGCGACGATATCGGGACCGCGGCCGTCGTCGACCTGCAGGATCACGTCAGCAACGACGCCGAGCTTTTTTTCGATGATGGCATCGTTCCAGTCCCAGTCTAGGCACTGCTCGCGCCAGCGATCCACCTCGATCTCGTTACAGGCCGCTCTGTGCTCGCCGTTCTGC
>Ga0209536_100005104_pt1 | contig 20525 bp, 21 predicted proteins | sample DeeMarSeWOR28_12_FD_187461 | JGI IMG/M metagenome (GOLD analysis project Ga0209536, IMG submission 187461) | Marine sediment microbial communities from White Oak River estuary, North Carolina - WOR-2-8_12 (SPAdes) (version 2) | ecosystem: Environmental > Aquatic > Marine > Intertidal zone >... | reverse complement strand
CCATCAACATGAAAGCCTTGTCGAGCCGGTCCCAGATGTCGCCAAAGCTCATATCCACGTCTGCTTCCACGCCGCGAAGCCCGATTGAACCATCCAGGCCCGATGCGAACAGATAAGGCGTGACTTCGAACTGCCACCTGTCCTGTTCTTCGTCCGCAGCCCATGCAGTGCCCGCGGAAACGGCAGCGGCGGCTGCAGCTGCCAGTATTGCCAAGCCTAAGGGGTGAAGTCGTTTTGACATTTACTGCCTTTCTTTAGCTCCAGTTCCGGATCGTGGGGTTATTTCGACCCGGAATCCTTGATGCCGATCAACAGGAACGGCCGTCTTGCGTCTTCATGCGATCACCGGCAACCGCAAAACCTCATTGATCCGAAGTCGCGGTCATGCGCGACGACCGGCGACCGGTCACGGGGGACCGAAAAGATGATGGCCCGACTAGCGCTGGCGCCCCCAGGGGAACTGCTCTCTCGATGCAAGCCTGCCACCGCCCTGCTCAAGCGTCTCGGCGATGCGCAAGCCTTCATTCCATTTCGCCATGCGCTCGGAACGCGAGAACGAGCCGACCTTGAGCTGCTTCGCACCCCAGCCCACCGCCATGTGCACAATCGTCACATCCTCGGTTTCCCCCGAACGGGCCGAGACGATACTCTCCCACCCGGCCGCTCGCGCTGCGTCGAGCGCCGCGCGCGTTTCAGTCAACGTGCCGGCCTGGTTCGGTTTGATCAGTGCGGTATTGCAGGCGCCAAGCTTTGCCGCGCGCTCGATGCGCTCCGCGCCGGTGCAGATGAAGTCATCCGCGACGACCTCGACATGCGAACCGGCAGCCTGAGTGAAACGCACCATCCCCTCCGCGTCGTCCTCGCCGAGCGGGTCTTCGATGGCGACGATCGGATAGCGCTTGAGCCAACCGAGCAACATCTCGCACAGTCCATCCGAATCCACCTCGCGCCCGTCGCGAGCCAGCGTGTAGCGCCCGCCCTTTCCGAAGTCGGATGCGGCGATGTCCAGCGAGATCGCGACGTCCTGCCCCGGCGCGTAACCGGCACGTTCGATGGACCGAACGAGAAAATCCAGGGCCTTTTCGTTGTTGTCGAAGGCCGGCCAGTAGCCGCCCTCGTCCGCCACGCCTTGCAGCAATCCGGCCTCGCCCATGAGCGCGCCCGCGGCCCGATACACTTCGGCAACCCACTCGAGCGACTGGGCGTAGTCGGCCGCGCCAACCGCGATCACCATAAAGTCCTGCACGTCTACACGGCGCCCGGCATGAGCACCGCCGCCGAAGATCTGGATTTCCGGCAGCGGCAGATGAAAATCCCGGCGTCCCTCGCCCAGGTAACGCCATAGCGGCATTGCCGCTGCGGCAGCGGCGGCATGCGCAATCGCCATAGACGTCGCGACCAGCGCGTTGCCGCCCAGGCGCGCCTTGTTCGGCGTCGCATCGAGCGCAATCATCGCCATGTCGGCGCCGGCCTGGTCGAGGGCGTCGCGCCCCACGAGCAAGCTGGCGAGTTCTCCGTTGACTGCGTTGACCGCGGTCTGCACATCGTGGCCGCCGAAGGCATCGCCGCCATCGCGCAGGTCGATCGCTTCGGCCGCACCGGTCGACGCCCCGGCGGGTGCAATCGCGCGCCCACGCGCGCCGTTGACTAGTGTGATCTCGGTCTCGACCGTCGGACGGCCACGCGAGTCCCAGACACGCCGGCCGGTAACGGATTGAATCTGCGTTTTCATGCGTCAAGCTCCCTGTTCCAGGCCGCCAGCACGTCAGCGAGTTTCGCCGGTGGCCGTTTGATCAGCGGGCGGGCACAGTTGCGTACATGTGCGCGCTGCGCATCGGTTTCGATGTACTCGACCGGCGATTTGCCGTCGACGCGCGCCAGCAACAGTGCCGGCAGCAAGCTGGCGGCACGCGCCTCCAGCGAAGCGGAGGGCTCCCAGTTCACCTCTCGCAGATAGGCTTGCGCCAGCGCTTCAAAGCACCTGCCATAAGCTTCGCGCGCCGTGGGGTTCCACAGTGATTTCAGCAGCAGGTGATTGAGGCAGAACGCCAGGTCGAAAGCCGGATCCCCCATGCAGGCGCATTCGGCATCAAGAAAGACCGGCCCGTTGGGTCCGAGCAGGATGTTCTTGGGGCTGACATCGCCATGGACCATGGCGATGCGCTGTGCGCCGGTGCGCTGACTGAGTCCGAACAGCGCTTCGCGCAAATCCGGATGCACGGCCGCCGTGGCCTCCAGGTACGGTTCCAGACGAATCGCATGGAAGATATCGTTCGGCGGAAACTGTGCCGCCACATCCGGGTCGTTCGCCGTGCCCGCGTGAATCTTCCCCAGGCAAACGCCCACGGCAATCGCATCGGCCACATCCGCGCGGCCGTCGCGCAGTTCGGTTTTCCAGAGACGATGCCGTTGCGGGTCGAGATAATCCATCGCGCAGAGCATCTGCGATTCGTCGTGGTACAGAATCTCAGGAACGGCGTCTGGAACAATGCCGTGCGCAATCCGGTACCAGGCGACCTCGAAACGGTTGCGGTCCACCGGCGCCTGCCAGTCGGCCGCGACCTTGAGTTTTGGCAAGGCCCGCTTGACGCAGAAGGTGCGCGACGGCGTCGATACCTTCCAGATGTCGGACGAAACCCCGCCTTGCAAGGCTTCGAACGAGGCGTCCGAGGCGTTGCCGACGAGCCCCGCGCGCTGTAACGCCTCGATCAGTTGCGGGCTTGGCCGAGCGCCGTCGCCTGCGTGTCCTGTCATCACGCCTCCGGGTCTGAATGGTCGAATTGGATTGTATTGCGCACACGTTTGCACGTCAATATATACATGTTTAATCGAATATTGTTTTACTTTTCTGCAATATTTGCGGTATCGTTTGCTCTCCACTATTCCGAACGCCGTCAGGATGGTCACCATCAAGGACATCGCGCGCGCATTGGGGGTCTCGCCCTCAACGGTCACGCGCGCCCTCGCCGGCAACACCCGCATCAGTGCCGAAACCATTCGGCGCGTCCGTGAACGGGCCGAAGCCATGGGCTACGTTGCCGACTCGTCGGCGAGAGCCATGCAAAGCGGCACCAGCGCGCTGGTCGGCCTGCTCATGCCCGACATCCAGAACAATTTCTACGCAACGATGGCACGCGCCGCTGCTCGACACTGCCGCCGCCAGGGTTTTCAGCTGGTGCTTTCGATCACCGAGGATGACCCGCAACTCGAAGAAGCGCAGATTCGCGCGCTGGTCGGCGCGCGCTGCGCGGGTACATTGATCGTGCCCACGGCACGAATGTCATCGACCAGCCAGCGCTTGTTGTCCGGCGTGCCCAAAGTCCAATTGATTCGCCGATCCGGCACGTTGCAGGCAAGCGGCTTCGGTTTCGACGATCGCAAGGCGCTGGCAACTGCATGCGGCCTGCTGCTCGATCTCGGTCATCGCCGCATCGGCCTGCTGGTTGGCAACGACGATCTCGATACGGCGCAGGCGCGCCGGGCCGGCTACCTCGATGCATACGAGGCGCGCGGCATCGAACCGGACGCGAAGCTGATTCGCCCCGGCTCGCCCCGGTCCGGTCACGGCCGCGAAGCGACCGCCGAACTGCTGCGCGGCCCCGACACACCGACGGCAATCATCGCCGCGGGTGCGGCGCTCACCGACGGCATGCTGGATGCGATCGCCGGCCTGCCCAGGGAAGCGCATGCCGGCGTTTCCCTGCTGGGCTTTGGCGACAATCCTGCGTTCGGTTGGTGGCAAGGCGGCGGTTTGACAACGATCTCGCTGCCCCTCGAAAACATCGTGACCGCGGCATGCGAGCGGCTATTCGAGTCAACCGCCGATCGCTCCGTCGACAGCAACGCGCACGGCTTTACGGTACTGGAGACCGGTCTGATCCTGCGCGGCAGCACACGTCCGGTGGCGGCGCAATCCGCTCCTTCCTGATCGCGCCCGCGCAGCGCCACAACCTATGGCGCGCCCTTGCCGAACCAGTGCGTCGTGCGATTGGCGATCGCCACCAGCGAAAGCATCACCGGCACCTCGACCAGCACGCCAACAACGGTTGCCAGTGCTGCTCCCGAATTCAGCCCGAACAGCGAGATCGCCACGGCGACGGCCAGTTCGAAGAAGTTCGAGGTGCCGATCAAACAAGCCGGTGCGGCGATGTTGTGCGGCAATTTCATCGCCCGGGCCGCAGCATAGGCGAGCGCGAAGATGCCATAGGTCTGCAGCAACAGCGGGATGGCGATCAGCAGGATCGTCAACGGGTTTGCAATGATCTTTTCGGCCTGAAAGCCGAACAGCAATACCACGGTCGCGAGCAGACCGACTACTGACCACGGTTTGAGCTTGTGGACGAAAACATGCAACCGCTCGCCATCACCCTTACCGTCGAGCCGGTGCCGGGTGAACGCACCGGCGATGAGCGGCAGCACCACATACAGCACGACGGACAGCAACAGCGTTTCCCACGGAACGGCGATATCGCTGACACCCAGCAAAAAGGCCGCGATGGGCGCAAAGGCGAACACCATGATGATGTCGTTGACGGAAACCTGCACGAGCGTGTAGTTCGGGTCGCCCCTGGTGAGCTGGCTCCACACAAACACCATCGCCGTACACGGCGCCACCCCGAGCAGGATCATCCCGGCGATGTATTCCGTGGCCGATTGCGGATCGACCCAGTCGGCGAAAATCACCCTGAAAAACAGCCAGCCCAGCGCTGCCATGGTGAACGGTTTGATCAACCAGTTCACGACCAGCGTCAGCACCAGCCCTTTCGGCTTTTTTCCGACGTCCCGGATCGCCGAGAAGTCGATCTGCACCATCATCGGATAGATCATGATCCAGATGAGCGCCGCGACCGCGAGATTGACGTGCGCATACTCCAGTTTCGCGACAGCCTGGAAAAAGCCGGGCAAGACGTTGCCCAGCAGCACACCCGCAACGATGCACAGGCCCACCCACAATGTAAGGTAGCGCTCAAAGACGCCCATCAGCCGTATTCTCCAATCTGTTTCAACAGTTGCACCAATACATTATTCGGACGTTTTCGCCGGCGCGCAGTGCCGACTCCGAAGATGCAGTGTAAGCTTGCAACGTTACGCTTTCGCAACGGCGGTCTCGCAAGCTGCGACCCGATCTTCCCGAATGCCTGATACCCGGCTGGCCCGAATTTCCGCTCCCGGCCACATCACCAACGTGGCTGCGCCACAAGACGTCGCCGGGAGAATGATTTCGTTGCTGGACTTGCGCCGTTGACGCGGGGGCGCGACGACTCTGCCCGCCTGAACGCCGTCAACGGCGACCGGTATTCAGGCCAGCGCCTTGTCGATATCGCTGCTGGTCAGCGTCCAGTCATTGTCGAGATTCGCGATCACCGACTTCATGAACCGTTCGAGCTGTGCCAACGCGCGGTCGGTGTCGCCAAGGTGATCGGCGAGAATTGCCAGCGCAAGTTGCCGCGGGGCGCTGCCTTCGTAACTCCACTCGAAACCCTTGTCATCGAAGACGCGAACATCGAATCGCGCATCAAGCGGCGCGCCGTCAACAGTCACCACGATACCGTCAATCGTACGCTTGCCGTCATATTGCTTCATTGTCTGCGTCCTTCATCCAGAAACAGGTTTCGTACTTGCCTCATTGCCGTGCGCCGCTTCGGCGCCGTACGCGATCGCTGGAGAACCTTTCGCTGCCCGCGATCCGGCAACTCTGCGCCCGCGCGCAGACACGCCATCCTCTAGGCAGCGATCGCCGGGCTGAACGCAAGCCGGGTGAAATCTTCCACGTAATCCACCAGACGGTCACTCGCTCGCGCCGCGCCGCCCGCATCGCCGTCAGCAATTTTTTGCGCCAACTCTGCGTGCAGGCGCGCGCATAGCGGCATGTCCGCAGCCTGCTTGTAATGTACGTACCAGAACCTGCGTGACAGGCCCTGAATCGACTGAATAGCCATCGCCGCATACTCGTTGTGCGATGCCTGTGCGATGAGCAGATTCAGTTCGCTGTCGTGGCGCATGAACTTCAGATCGTCGTTCTTGCCGGCGGCCTGCTGCATGCCCCTGGCGATTCGCCGGAACGCCTTGCGTTCGGATTCGGTGCTGCGTGCGGCGCTGGTCCTTGCCATCAGCCGCTCCAGCTCACGCCGGACTTCGAGCACCAGAAACTGTTTTCCCGGGTTGATCTCGGTCACCAGGATTCCCTTGCGCGGAAGTATCGTGACCAGGCCCTCGCGTGCCAGCCGGTGCAAGGCTTCGCGTATCGGTGTGCGGCCAATCTGGAGACGCTCGCCCAACTCTGCTTCAGCCAGTACCGAACCCGGCTTGAGCTGGAGCGTGACGATCATTTCCTCCAGTTGCTTGTAAGCCTTGTCGGTGAGACTTTCGCGACTGGCGATCTTCAGTTGCATGGCTCGTTCTTCTGCCGTTCTCCGGCTAGCGGTTCATCAAGGCTGTGCCAGCCGCATGCACGTGTGCCCCGGGGCAATGCATTCCGCAGGCAAGGCAGGCGCAATGGTATCGGCGCCGCGGCAGGACTCCGGATTCGACGAGTTGCCGCCCGGACCCCGAACCCGGGAAACGCGGCGCAAGCCCACCGCTGGCCCGCACGCTACTTCTTCTTCGCCCGGTCCCCTGCTTCCGGAAAAATCCACATCGCCAGCACCATGAAGACACTGAGAAACGCGCCAACGCTTGCGACGCGCGCCTGGCCGTACTGCGTCTCGAAATAGTAGAAACATGCACCGACGATCAGCGTAAGAACGGAAACAATGATCTTGATGTGGGTAGGCATCTTGTTGTCTCACCTTTACCGATACGCGCTCAGGCTTCCGCCCCCAGCGGTTGCGCCGCGGCCACGTCCGGCCGCACGGGCCGGCCGCGTAAATCGCTCTTGAGGTATTTGTCGCTATAGCCGTTGAACAGATGGCCCAGCAGGCCGCGATCCAGATCCGATGTGCCGAACATCCAGTCCGCAACCGGGAAGGTCAGGTTCATGTTCTTCTCCATCATCAGCCGCGAATTATGGTGCGCAGTATGGTGACGGCGGATCGTATTGACGAACGGCATGTAGCGAACGAACCAGTTCTCCTCGACGTGGCAGCAAAAATGCATGAACTCGTAGATCAGGTAGACGCTGGTCGTGGTGGAAATGAACAACCAGCCGACGTTCGGGCTGATGAGAAAGTACAGCAGCGCCGCCCCGGGAATGGAAATCAGCGTAAACACCACCAGCGCATAAGGCGGGAAAAAGGTCACCCGCCAGTCCTTCTGGTCGCGAAAACGCATCTCGCGGTCGGTAAAGAACTGGTGATGCTGCAGCGTGTGCCGGTTATAGATGGCGCGCAGAGCCTTCGATTTCTGTGGCCGGTGCATGACGTACAGATGCAAGAACCACTCAAAGATATTGCACGCCAGCCAGACGATTGGCACCGCCAGCCACTCCCAGAACCGGACATTGTCCAGGTGCTGCGCGTAGATCCACAACGCCGTAAAGCCGATGATGTAGATGACAGCCACATGGACCGGCCCGTTGTACCAGTTCGATAACCGGGAACGGTATTCCTGTCGATACGCCTTTTGCCGTTCGCTCATCATGGTTGGACACCCCCTGCTGTGATATATCAGCAATACATCACATGAGGGCGACAAAGTCAAACCATTCGGGCGCGGACGGACCGGCCAACGATCCGGCCCGTAATCCCCTAGGACAGCAACAAGCCACCGTCGACATCCACCGTCGTGCCGGTCACGAAATCATTCTGGATTACGAACAAGATGCCCATCGCGACCTCATCGGGCGTGCCCGCGCGTGGAATGATGTTTCCTGCCGTCGTCTTCGCGTAGTACTCGGCGCGTTCCTGCCCCAGCTTGGGGATCATCGGAGTGTCGATGACACCCGGCGATACGACGTTGATGCGTTTGGGCGCAAGCTCTCTGGTGATGCCACGAACCAGGGCTTCCACTGCCCCGCCAACCGATCCGAGCGCCACCTGGCCCGGCCGGGTCTTGCGCGCCGGGGCACCGCTGACCAGCACAATACAGCCATCGTCTGCCAGTTGACCCGCTCCGTACCGGACGACATTGGCATAACCCCACAACTTGGCAAACGATGCCTGGTAGCCGTCCATATCCATTTCAAGAAATGGCCCGAGCGCCCGCTTTCCACCGGTCGCGGCATTCACCAATATGTCATAGGGGGCGCACGCTTCAAAAAACGCCTGCAGGGCCTCCCGGTCCAGCACGTCGCATTTTTTCAAGGTGATGCCGGCTGGAACATCGCCTGCCTTTTCTGGATTGCGGCTAACCGCGATCACCTGCGCACCGAGCTCCGCGAGCTGTTTTGCCGCCGCAAGACCAATCCCCGAAGTCCCGCCGAAAATAATTGCCTTCTTTCCTGCTACGTCCATTGTTAGTCTTCCTGTGTCTCAATCGTTGAAATTACGCTCATTCCCGGTCGCCCCCGGGGTTGATGGCCGACCTGCGCGTCATCAACGCGCTCCTCGCCCTGAGGACGATTAGTAACACGGAAGAATAAAAAGCGAAACGCTCCGTCACTGGCCCAGGATCCTGCGCCCTCTCCCGCACCATCTGCAAGGCTTTACTCGCCTTCTGCTGTCATGCTCCGCGATGCAACCGGCGTTGATGAATTCGAATGCGCAGCTCTCGCTACCTGATTTGATTTCACCCTGCGTCGTCAACAAACGCGCGCTTCGCCATCGTCTTCATCCAGCGCACGTACTGCCTTGTCGACCAACCACATTGAATCGTCAGGTTCTCCCAGTTCGGCACCAGCAGCATGGTCCACAACGCATCCGTAGCTGTCTGCGGCTTCCAATCCCCGGCAAGGGTTCCGTCCGCGTGTAACGCCTCAATGGCCGCGCGGCAACCGTCGCGCATCGCCATCATGCGATCCTGCCAGGCGGCAGCGGCCGCTTCGTCATTGCTCTGGGCCAGAAGCAGCGCCTTCGCCACACCATATATGTCGGGAATGTAATTTCCCCAACACTCTATAAAAAGCTCCAGACGCCGTGCGCCCGAAGTGGCTGTGCGCGATGGGGCCAGCCGTGCATCAACATCAAGAACATCGTCCAGATGCCGGGTCGCTGCCACCAACAATTCCGTCCTCGAGGGGAAATGCAGATAGACCGCCTGGCGGGAAATGCCTGCGGATTCGGCAATATCGCCCATCCGCACGCCCCGCCCGCCACGCTCTTCCAGCATGCGCACGGTCGCCTCCAGGATTCGTAATCGAGTTTCGCTGTTCTCACTTGACATGATGTAAAGTCTGCTCTAAGGTTGACACGGTGTCAATTGACACTGTGTAAAGTTTGAACAAGGAGATTATCATGAACCGCAAGTTGAATCAGGTCGCAATTACCGACGGGGTCACACTGGTGCTGGGTGGCACCGGAAAGACCGGCCGCCGCATCGCCCAACGACTCCAGAACCGGGGAATCGCGATGCGAATTGCGTCTCGAAGGGGAAATCCGGGCTTCGATTGGAGCGACAAGAAGACCTGGGACGGGGCACTGACAGGGGTAACCGCCGCGTACATCAGCTTCGCTCCGGATCTCGCCGTCCCCGGCGCGGCTGAAGCGATCCATTCGTTTGTCGAACGTGCCGTCGACCATGGTGTGCAGCGCCTTGTGCTCTTGTCCGGACGCGGCGAAGAAGAAGCGCAGCGCTGTGAGCGCATCGTCCGGAATTCGGGGATCGAGTCGACCATCGTGCGCGCAAGCTGGTTCAACCAGAACTTCTCCGAGGGTGAATTCCTCGGCATGATTCAGGACGGTGCCATTACCCTTCCGGCGGGCAATATCCCGGAACCCTTTGTGGACGTCAACGACATTGCCGATGTCGCAGTGGCTGCCTTGACCGAGGACGGCCACGCAGGTCAGGTCTACGAGGTGACCGGGCCGCGTTTGCTGACATTTGCCGAACTGGCGGAAGAAATCAGCCGGGCCATCGGGCGCAACGTCCAATACATCCAGATTCCGCACGAGGATTTCGCGGCTTCCATAGCCAATTCCGGTGCGCCCGATGACATTGCCTGGCTGTTGAATTACCTCTTCTCAACCGTCCTCGATGGCAGGAACGCCTACGTTTGCGACGGCGTGCAGAAGGCGCTCGGTCGCCATCCCGCGGATTTCACCGATTTTGCTCGCGATATGGCTGGTCTGGGCATCTGGGATGCGCCGGCATCGGAAAGGGAGGCAGCGTGATGTCCCAACTGGTGATGATCACCGCGTCGATGGCGCTGCTTGGCTCCGCGCTGGTTGCCGGAGTTTTCTTTGCATTCTCCAGTTTCGTAATGAAAGCACTCGCGGCCGTGCCATCGTCGCAGGGAATCGCCGCAATGCAGTCGATCAATGTCGTCGTCATCAACCGCTCTTTCCTTGGCACCTTCTTCGGCACTGCGGGGATTTCGCTCGTGATCGCCGGGCTCGCAATCATCGAACCTGACTCGCCGGCAACCGCGTTCTTCGTTGGCGGAGCGATCTTCTATATCGTGGGCACGTTCATTGTGACCGTGCTCGGCAACGTCCCCTTGAACAATCAGTTAGCCAGGGTCCTGGCGAACGATGCCACATCCGATCGCATATGGAAGCACTACCTTGCGAGATGGACGATGTGGAACCACATACGCACGGTGTCGGCAGTCTTCGCGACACTGGCGTTCATTGCGGGACTACTCAAATACGGCACCGGATAATGCATCAGGGCTGGTGCCCATGCGCAAACGCGGTCACGACGCACCGCTCGGCACCAGCGTCCTTCGCAATCGCGGAACGCAAAACATACTTGTTGCGACGAGAAAGACCTGCCCATGCCTCGATCCTGAGAATGTCGATGGACATCCGGGGAGAATGCGGCACGAAGCCCTGCGAATTGCAATACACTAACGCCCAATCGGCAATCAGGACCGTGCGTCGATTCTCCGAATTCGGCGAATTGAGGATAAGATGTGGCTCAACGCGAACGGAGCAGCGCCTGGCGCAAACGAAGCGACGCCTGCGAATCGTCCGATTTGCGAAGCGACAATCGCAGGCAAATGGAACTTCAGGAGTTTCCTGGCACACAATGCTGAACAAAAAACCTGACAGACTCCTGATCATCAGTTCGCGCGTGACCGAAAACTACGAACTGACGGGTGCAGGCGCAAAACATCTCCAGCATATTCTCACGGCCTGGTTTCCCCGCGCCGTCTATCACGACCTGACTGACGATACCGTGAGGGTCGATGTCGTCGTGCGCAAGGGTGTTATCAGCAAGAAGAACGTATTCGATACTTCGTTCCTCACCGACGACGACACCGTCATCAAGAACATCAGCTACGACGAGGATCGGATCGTTGGCAGGCGCTGTGACCAGTATGTCCAGAACAAGTCCCGCTATGAGGGGCAGAAGGATGGGCTCGACTATCGTCATGTCTACTACAGCACAGCGGGATTTCCGCTGCGCTAGCACGCACCAGCCGTGTCAATCTCGGCAATTGCCGGCCCGGACCACTGAAAGAGGTTGGTCGACGGCGAGAGTACCCGGTTTGCCGCCGACGTTGTCGTTCCACTGAGGTCCATTCGAAGCACGCCACTCACTATGGGCGCACCGCTGGAAGAACGGCCAGCGAGTGGGAGTCTGACGGTACCTGCAGGATGATCCGCGCTCCCGAAGCCGCCTCGAACCAGCAACATTCGATTCTGCGGCCAGTCCATCGTCGCAATCCACCGGGCCGGAAGACCCGTCAGGGCAAGGACATCGCCCCTGCGAACGGGACCTCATCCTGTGCCATTCTCAATGGAATCGCCCTCGCCTCAACTGTTCCACCAAGGCTTCTCGGAAAAGGGGCGCAGGTCGATCTCGTGGGTCCACGCCGAGCGATGTTGTTGCGAAAGGTGGTAGTACGTGTCTGCCACACGCTCCGGCAGCAGGAGACCATCATGCTCCAGGCCGCGTTTCTCCCTCAGATCCTGAAAGCGCTCTGGCCCAAGTAGCTTGCCCAAGGTGTCGGGAGCGTCAACCAGGCCGTCAACGAGAATATGAACAACGTGAATCCCGCGGGCCGCGTATTCCGCGTTGAGCGACTGACATAACATCCGCCGCCCACCCATCGCTGCGGCGTGCGAGTGCTGTCCCGGGTTCCCCCGCATCGCCGCAGTTGATGAAGTGACGAGAAACGTCCCTTTTCCGCGCTTCTCCATCCGCGGGCAGAGAACTGAAGCAGCACGGAACAGACTGAAGGTCGCCAGACGCCAGCCCAGCTCGAAGGCCTTGCTGGAGGTCGCTTCGAGACCCAGGTTCCCGGTCTGTGCGCCGAGATTGAACACGAACACCTCGATGGGCCCGATGTCGGCCTCGATGGCGGCAATCCGGTCTTCGATGCTGTTTTCCTCAACGGCATTGAGAATGAATCCCGAAGCCTTGCCGCCTTCGCCTCGAATGGCTTGCACCATCTTGTTGAGGCCTTGCTCGTTGCTCCGCCTGCACAACACGGCGTGATAGCCCTCAAGCGCAAAGCGCCGCGCGACATTGCCGCCGATTCCGGCGCCTGCGCCGATCACCAGACATACGGGTTCCATTAGACGGGTGCTCCTCTCTCATTCGATTCGACCCACTATGACGCGTTTGACCTGAATTGCTCAAGCAAGGATCGACGGAAACAAAAAAGGCCTGCATTGACGCAGGCCCTTTTGGCAATTCTGGCACGCCCGGAGAGATTCGAACTCCCGACCCCCTGGTTCGTAGCCAGGTACTCTATCCAGCTGAGCTACGGGCGCATTGCCTGTTACATCCTGAAACGCTTGCGGCGTTCGACCGGGTGACAGCAGCGCTTTCGCACCAACCACCATCGTCTGCCAAGTCAAGCGGCGCGAATTATAGCAAAACTCGCCCATGGTATATGGCCAGGTATGGCGACCCGTTCGATCTTTTCCTTTAAAATGCGGCGTTTTTTCGGGAGCGGAACGCCTGCATGGCTCTCATCGTTCAAAAATACGGTGGCACCTCGGTGGGTTCGATCGAGCGAATCCAGAATGTCGCCCAGCGCGTGGCAAAGTGGAAACGCGCCGGCAATGACGTCATCGTGGTGGTCTCCGCGATGTCCGGCGAAACCAACCGGCTGATCGACCTCGCCAGGGCGATCCAGCCGCAACCCGATCCGCGCGAGCTCGACGTGGTCGCCTCTACCGGCGAGCAGGTCACCATCGGCCTGTTGGCCATGGCGCTGATGGAACTGGGCATTCCGGCGCGTTCCTATACTGGCGGGCAAATCAGGCTGCTGACCGACAGCGCGCACACCAAAGCGCGTATCCTCAGCATCGACGAGCACAATGTCCGCGCCGACCTGGGCGCAGGACGGGTGGTCGTGGTGGCGGGTTTCCAGGGTGTGGATGCCGACGGCAATATCACCACGCTTGGCCGCGGCGGCTCGGATACGTCAGGGGTGGCGATCGCCGCCGCAATGCAAGCCGACGAATGCCAGATCTTCACCGATGTCGACGGAGTGTATACAACGGACCCGCGAGTCGTCGCCGGAGCGCGCAGGCTGCACAAGATCACCTTTGAGGAAATGCTGGAAATGGCCGGGCTGGGCTCGAAAGTGCTGCAGATTCGCGCCGTCGAGTTCGCCGGAAAGTATCAAGTCAGGCTGCGCGTACTGTCCAGCCTGACCGAGCCGGACATTCCCGTCGATGAAGAAGCCGCGTCCGGCACACTGATAACTTACGAGGAAGACGCACAGATGGAACAGGCTCTCGTCTCAGGCATCGCATTCAATCGCGATGAAGCAAAAGTAACCGTGCTTGGCGTTCCCGACAAACCGGGCATAGCGTTCGCGATCCTCGATCCGATCGCAAAGGCCAATATTGAGGTCGACGTGATCGTACAGAATGTCGGCAGTGAGGGATCAACCGACTTTTCATTCACCGTCCATCGTAACGACCTGAAGCGCACCCTCGATCTCCTGGCCAAGGTACAAAAGGCAATCGGGGCACGCGAAGTCGTCGGCGATGACAAGATATGCAAGCTCGGACTGGTTGGCGTCGGCATGCGCTCGCACGTTGGGGTGGCAAGCAAGATGTTCGAAGCGCTGTCGGATGAGGGAATCAACATCCAGATGGTCTCGACCTCGGAAATCAAGATCACCGTCGTCATTGACGAAAAGTACATGGAGCTCGCCGTACGCACCCTGCACAAGGCCTTCGGCCTGGACGAACCGGCGGAGCCGGCATTGCCGGTTTGACCCGGGACGGCAACAGCGTCTATCCTGTGCGCGATCCGGACCGATATTGCCCGGTGCGGCAGATTTACCGGAGAGATGGCCGAGTGGCTGAAGGCGGCGCCCTGCTAAGGCGTTATACGGGGTAAACCCGTATCGAGGGTTCGAATCCCTCTCTCTCCGCCAAATAAAAGGGCCCCATCTGGGGCCTTTTTATTTGGTGAAGTTACGAGGGTGAGAAGCCTCGTGGGTTCGACAAGCGAGCACTGCTCGCGCAGGACGCCCGAAGGGCGGTCCCGGGCAACGCCCGGGATGGACGGTCGCCATAAGGCGATCCGGACACAATCCCTCTCTCGCGAAATTGCCACCGCCCTCTTTTCCTACCGGGCTCAGTTACTTGCCCCGGTTACGACAATGAAACCCCGGGCGACCGTACGTTAACCTCGACTCACGGCTCAAGCGATGCGGCATACGCCGCCAGCGCAACAAAGTCCTCGACGGAAAGGTTTGCGACAGCTGCCTGCATCAGCGGTGACCAACGACCTTTGCGAACGCCGGTCTGCAGGTCGTACAGCTGACGCACGAGGTAACTGGGAGAACGCCCCGCGAGCGGCGGCACTGGCCCGAGTCCTCTCAAGTCATCGCCATGACAAACAGCGCATGGCTGCGTCCTGCCACCTCCGCCCGATTCGACGAGTTTCCTTCCTTTTTCAATGCTTCCGGTCGGAACGTATGCGATAAAGCCCGATCGCGCGTCACGCAGCTCCGTGCGCTCCAGATCCTCGGGCATTTCAAGGATCCGCTGCCCGATCGGTTCAACGCCACCACCCTCGGCCTCGATGAACATCCACCCGGCGACCCGGGTCCTGGGAACGGTATCGGTCTCGACAACCCTGATCCATTGCCGCGGCGTCAGGCTGGAAAAATACGCCGCCGCTGCCGCCACTTCACTTTCTGTCGCTGCCATGCCAATGGCGTGCATCACCGACAGCGGCAGCGAGTCCGGTTCCGCGCTGCGGCGCAAGCCCGCCCTGTAATCGGCCATTTGCTGCTCGATGTACTCAGCCGGGAGGCCGGCCAGACTGGTGTTTTCCGGGCGACCCTGGCCGTTCGGAAGGTGGCAGTAGCCGCAGGCATAAACACCCGGGTTTCGACCGCGGGCAACGATGTCAGGCATCGGCGGATGATCGTCCGGATGCCAGTCGGGCACGCCATACAGATTGCGTATTTCGGCCAACGTGAAAGCCTGCGTGCTGCCGGGCACATGCTTCGGGGTTCCATCGTCCTGCTCGTGCCCGACAGCCGGGCCATTCAGGGCGTACGCCCACGGCAGCAAGGCTTGCGCCGGGGTGTAGGACGCATCCTGCGCGTCGACCGGGATGGCCAGCATCATCAACGCGAGTAACGGGAGAGAATATCTTGTCAATTTCCGGGTGCTTTGGGACATGTATCAAGGCTACACGAAATGCGAAGCCGCTCTCAATTCATTCTTTTACAGAGAAAGGCCGACATACAGCTGCTGTGGTTACAGTGCGGCTATACCGAAACAACCTCCCCTGTTGAAAAATCGGCCCACGTACTTTTACAGCGCGCTTCTATTAATCGGCCGTGCGACGAGGTTCAGAATATTGTCGCCTCGACCCGGAATTACAGCTAGTGGATAATGGCCGGATTACTCCAAAGCGATATACGCAAACCAGCCCACACTGATCGCGAAAAGACTTTGGGTGCTAAAACACCAAGCCGACCAAGCCCTTGAGGAATTCGTCGAACGAGACCATGGTGAGCAACAAAGGCAGGATAGGGAGGAGCGTCGCCATCACAACGCGAAGAATTGCCTGCTTCGTTATTGGGGCCACACGCATCGACTGTACTATTTCGTAACTGCCGCCCATATCAGCCAGAGACTGCACATCTCCACTGCCCAGAAGCGTTGCATCATCCGGCGCGCCATCACTCAACCACTTTGCCTCGAATTCACGTACATACCGGTCTGCCAGCGCACCATACCTGAGCAGCCCCTGCTGTCTGAGGTCGGCAAGCTGCGGCGAGAAGACCAGAAGCGGCACCAGCACGAGACATAGCATTACGACGACCAACAGGACTACCGCAACTGCAAAGTCCGGCAGCGCGGCCCCGTCATAGAAGATCAGGCTGGCAAAATGTCCGGCCGCAAGTGCACCATGTGCCAGAGCGAGCATGCCAAATGCGTAGCCCACAGTGGATAGAAACCCCAGCCCACCGCTGCGATCCGGGTGTGCGGTAATCAGCAGCAATCTGATACGCGACACCTGCCAGAGAAGGCGCGCCCAGACGAACAATCGAAAGTACCAACGCAGCAACAGGAATTGGAAGATCGGCACGCTAACAAACGCGTACCACATCCCGGCCAACGTCAGTTTCACCCCCTCCGGGGAAACCGTCGCATACCAGGTGTCCGTATCGAGCGCGACGTAGTTTCGCCAGATAACGAAAATACCGAACCCATAAACCGCGCAGATCAGCAATGCCTCGGCGAGGACAGAGTCTCGCAGCCGCCTTGCCGACAGAACCGCAGCTTCGAAACTCTCGATGGACACGCCGGGTATCAACCCCCGCTGGGGAAACTGGCGCAGCAGTGGCGGGATGCGCCTGTGCACCTCGACTTCGGCGAATATCAACAGCGGCAACGCCACCAGCAAGCGCACGTGGACCTCGACGTCCATCAAGAACGGAACGCTCATGCCTACCCCCAGCAAGCTGCCGTCCGCCGCTGAGAGCAATAGCAGGGGCAACCACGCGAGGAGCGCGATGACAGTCATGCGCAGTTTCGCCTGGCCCGATATACCAGCGCTCAGACGCGCCCAGCGCAAGAATCTGTCAAGCGCTCCTCCCTCCGCCAGTGAAAAATCCGGCAGCCGCGGGTCTGGCCCTTCGGACGTGCGATCAGGCATGGAACGCTAAACTCCCGTTCGTTTCCGCACTAGAACCTGTAGATCACTGCAACCAATGCAATTGCCCCGAACACAAGCATCAGGACTGCAATGAATTGCGTACCCGACCGGGGCATGCCCGGGTACTCTTTCCGCAGGATTCTCAGATCCCGCACATGTTCGATCATGCCAAGCAACAGGGACAATACGCCGATTCCGATCAGTACCAGTCCGAACTCGCGCGCCCCGATGAGCGCCGTATCGATGAGCGGTTCTTTATTTCCCGTCCCCGATAACTCCAGCTGGAAGAACTTGTAGACGGTAAAACCGAAGGTGATCAGCGACGTGCCCGTCCTGACCCAGGCCATCAGAGTGCGTTCGTAAGCACCTCGGGTACGCTCAAGGGCCAGTCTGTTGCTGAGTGAAAGCTCTTGCGCCGGGTTGCCCGCAGGTTGATCAGGCATCGGACGGCTCTCCTTCATCTCGGGCAACTGTGAAGGGCCCGTCTCACAGCAGCCCCAGCGCCGTCAGCGAATTGTTGATGATGTTCAGACCGAGCGCGATCTGAATGATACCAATTACCGCGCCCAGGATCGCCAGCGCGATACCCAGAACTGGCCCCATGTGGCGAGCTGTCAACATGACGATCAGATTCAACAGCATGATGAAAAGCACAATGGCACTGATGGTCAATTGCCTCTCAAGATCCGGGCTGAGAGCGAGGAAGACCACGAGCGCACCGATTCCATACGGCGTGACGATTGTCGGGAACGCCAGTGGTGTCAGTGCCACTTTCGGATCCGGTGGCGACGGCGTGCCGGTGTCATTGTCGAGCCCGTGCGGCGCAAACTGCTGAAGTGTGCTCTGCAGCGCCACGAGAAACAGAATGATGCCCGCAGCGAGCGCCAGAATCGGCAAGGGAATACCGTATTTGGCCAGCACTGCCTCGCCTATGAAGGCAGCAACCAGAAGCGTGATGCTTGCAAAAAGTATTGCCTGCAGCGCAATCCGACGCATCAATGCGGCATCTGCGCCCTTCGTAAGGCTGATAAAGGGGCCAATGATCTTGAACGGGCCAAGCATCAGAAACAGAAAGGTGAAGACATAGCCCATCGGGAAATACTGCGGGTCAACCACGCTATCGCCAGCCTGCGCGGCCGACACCACGCTGCTAACGCCCAGGCCTGCTGCTGCTACTGCGGCAAGGGCAAGAGCCAGCCCCTGACCTGCGTAACGCCGTTTGATCGCTGGCCCTGTTGACGGACAAAGCACTGATGATCGATCGATGGTCATGTCAGAAATCCTGTCGCGCGGGTTCACGCCCTGTCATCCGGTAACAGCATGCGATCCGGGGTCAATTTATACGTCCATGGGCACCCCGAGTTCTTCCAGCCGTTCTTCAACCGCTGGCCCTGAAAAACACTCTCGGCGTCCTGGACCAAATCGCCTTCCATGCCATCGATAATCTGGAAAACGCGCTTGAATCCTGCCTTGGCAAGCAGGTTGACAGCCATGGCGCTACGCCCTCCCGAGCGGCACATGACCTGGATGATGTCGTCCGGCTTTAACACCGACTGTACCCGGGACACGAACCCGGGCAACATTTTCATCGGGAATTGCTCTTTTCCGGCATCCCACTCGTACACCTGAGCAGCAACAGGAATCTTCCACGCCATGGTCGGGTGACCGACAAACAGGTACTCCTCCGGCGTGCGAACATCAAGGATCAGCACTTTCCCGGGATCGGCCTTCCATTTCTCGTAAGCCTCTTTCGCCGTCACATAAAGTCCCAGGGACGTCTGCTTTGCTGCAGGAATTGTTGCGGTTGATTCTGACACTTCACATTCCTCCGAAATCCTTTGCTGTGGCACATCACCATCGGCCCGACGACGCTATTGCCGGAGCGTCTGCGCCCCGCGCCGCCGATTTGTTCCGACAGCTGGCGTAACTACCAACCGCTGCACCACAGCAGATCGCGCCCGCGAACCTGACGACCAAAACGCGAACCGCCCGTCCTTGCCGCAACAACACTTACCGCAGAAATGTCAATGGCATCGCAGCACCGGCGTTACACCTCTGCACCAACCTAGCCGAGCCGCGTGCCTTCGGCCTCGAGCCCGCCGCCCGAGGGAAGCTTGCTCCAACTCCTTCTCTCCCACTCTTCCTTGAGCACTTCCGTTGCCGCCTGCTCAAGAAATTCCGGCCGCGCCCACGCGTCCACATCGAAATCGTTCTTGATGTACCCGTGGCTAAACATGAAGTCCTTGCCGATCTTCACGCACTCCAGGTTCTGTGCGCTCAGGCTAGGCACCATGTCGACGTCCTTGATGCCCTGGTAAGTGTGCTCGGCATCCAGGTAGAACGTCTGCCGGTTGAGAATCTCGGCCGCAGCATGCTTGTTCCGGTTCGCCCACATGCCGACCTTGATCATCGCTTTCATGTACGCGATCACCAGTTCCGGGTGCTCTTTCGCCATCACGTCCGTGCAGGTGATGACTGCTGGAGTGTTGGCGACCTGGATCGTCCAGTCCGGGAGCTTTGACAGGTCGAAGATGGACTTGATCTGGCCCGTGGCCTCAGAGAGTTGTCCGAGCTGTCCCATCTGGTTGTAGATGGCATCAACGGTGCCTGCGAGCAGCGCCTTCTCCAGCGGCCGGAAGGCATAGTCGTGCTTGTGATCACGCCGCATCCAGAGTTCCGAAGGATTGTTCATCTGCACCTGCAGCATCTCCGGCTTGTCGTACCAGTCATCCGCGTAGGGAAACTCGACCAACTCGATGTCGTCCATGGTCATATCATTGAGCATCAGTATGTTTTCGATGCCCATGTGCTCCTGGATGCGCCACCAGTCGTTCTTGATCGTGTTGAGGCTTTTGGTCAGGCCGATCTTTTTGCCTTTCAGATCCTTCACGCGGAAAATCTTGTCGCGGGCGCGTACCTGCATCACTCCGCCCTCGTAAACCCACGTCGCTCCTAGCAACACGGTGCGGCGGATGTCGGCATGGACGTGAATCGGCGGATAGAGCCCGCCAAACCGGATCAGGTTATCCAGATTGTGGACGTAGTGGGGGTACCAGTTATTCTCCGGTGCGTGGCGGAAGTAGGCGTATTCAACGCCGATCTTCTTGTACTCCTCGCGGCACCACCCCAGTTCCTGGTCCACATTGTTAGCCGACACCATCGGGCAGTTGGTAAACCACACCTCCTTCCAGTTCAGAGGTACCGCGCTGGAAACCCTTTCTTTCGTTGCCATGATCTACTCCTTTTCGTGTCAGAATTCGAGGGCGTCAGGGCCTTGGACCGCGTCCTCGCCCGTTGCATTGTCCGCAGTCTGCGACTGACCAATGAACGCCGGTCACGGTTCAGGTCCTGATGTGGCATTTTCCCCACGCCTGATGCCATTCGGCGGAGGCACA
>Ga0209536_100005103_pt1 | contig 20525 bp, 20 predicted proteins | sample DeeMarSeWOR28_12_FD_187461 | JGI IMG/M metagenome (GOLD analysis project Ga0209536, IMG submission 187461) | Marine sediment microbial communities from White Oak River estuary, North Carolina - WOR-2-8_12 (SPAdes) (version 2) | ecosystem: Environmental > Aquatic > Marine > Intertidal zone >... | reverse complement strand
GACCTTGTCTTAAAAAAGATTGGATTCGAAACATCAACTCTGCCGGGGAAACTGGCCGATTGCTCCGAGAAAGAACCGGCACAATGCGAGCTTTATTTAGTTGAAGGGCCATCGGCTGGCGGCTCGGCTAAACAAGGACGGGATCGCCGTTTTCAAGCTATTCTTCCCCTCAGAGGAAAAATACTTAATGTGGAGAAGGCCAGCAAAGACAAAATTATAGTGCATGAAGAGCTAAGAGCCATTGTCACAGCGTTAAAAACGGGTACCGATGAACAATTTGATAGCTCGAGACTTCGCTACCATAAAGTAATCATCATGACCGATGCCGACGTTGACGGTGCCCATATTCGTACTTTGCTCCTCACCTTCTTTTTCCGCCACATGGCAGAATTAATCAATCAGGGCTACCTCTACATTGCTCAACCGCCCCTTTACCGCGTTAAGTCCGGTAAACAGCACTTCTGGCTTTACTCTGAACAGGAGAAGGAAGAAAGGCTTAGAGACCTCAAAGAAGACAAATTGGAGATTCAACGATACAAAGGGCTCGGAGAGATGACTCCTGAGCAACTTTGGGAGACAACCATGAACCCTGCTAACAGAACCCTGCTTAAAGTACAAGTAGAGGATGCCATAGCCGCTGACGAGGCTTTTAGTATGCTGATGGGCGATGAAGTTCTACCCCGCAAAAGGTTCATCATGGCCCATGCTCAAAGCGTAAAGAACCTCGACATTTAGCCGTTTGACTTCGCGAACACAATTGATTACGTTATGTGAGATAATTAATAGAACAATCTTCACGGTGGCACATCTGATCTAATACCGTGAGGGTGAGTGTTGGTCGTTGGTTATCCCGCAGATACAAAATATATCTTTTGTTCAGTTATATATTTTTCGACACCGGCGGGCACCAGATAGCGAATGGGCAGTCCCTCAGCTATGCGTTGGCGAATTCCCGATGAGCTAATCCCAATTACAGGCATATCGAGTTGAATAACTTTGTCCAGCAGCCCGGGTATCTCTGTTTCCAAGTGTTGTAAATCTTTTGAACCCAATCTGGGTGCAACCACCAGTCTACATATCTGGACCAGTTTCTTCGGTTCCTTCCACGAAGGTAACTCAGCCAAGGTATCACGTCCGAGAATGAAGAAAAGACCCACTGCGCTACCCAGCTGCTCTCTTAGCATCGTCAGAGTATCCACGGTGTAAGAAGGACCGGGGCGCTCAGCTTCGATAGTACAAAGCTTAAAATGAGGGTTATCAGCTATAGCGCGTCGCACCATTTCAACCCTTTGGTTGGACGGTGTAATATTACGATCTGGCTTAAGTAAGGGCTGCCCGGCAGGCACGAAGAGAACCTCATTAAACCCTACCCTTATTCTCGCTTCCTCGGCGACAACAAGGTGACCTATATGGATAGGGTCGAATGTACCACCAAGAATGCCTATATTCACTTCTTCATTTTCTCGGTTTGGGACGGAATACTGCCATTGGTGCCTGCGTAGTTGTTTCCCCTTCTCGGATTGACTGGACCACCATTTCCATGGCCTTCCTCATCAATTCTAACACAGCCTGTCCGCTAACTGCAGAGATATAAAAGACAGGCATCCTTATCTTAGCCAGGGACCGCTTCAGTGTGGGCAAATGAGCCTGAACTTCAGGCAAATCCACCTTATTTACCGCCACAATTTTTGGCTTGCATGACAGGTCTTTGTACACATCTATCTCTTCATCCAATATACTGAGGTCGTCGAAAACAGCCAACGAACTGCCATCTAATAAGTAAATAAGCAGCCTGGTTCTTTCTGCATGGCGTAGAAACTCGTTTCCCAATCCTTTGCCGAGATGTGCCCCTTCCACAAGACCGGGAATTTCTGCAACAATGAAATCTCTCCTGGCGTCCGATATAACTCCTAGTACTGGCTGGCGCGTAGTAAATGGATAATCGGCAATTTCGGGTTTCGCTCCCGATATCTTAGATAGTAAAGTGGATTTGCCCGAGTTAGTATAACCAACAATACATATATCTGTTATGAGTTTTACTTCTAGAACAATCAGCCGCTCTTCCCCCGATGCACCATTGCTGGCCACCTCCGGAGCTTGATTTGCTGCCGTAGCAAAACGTACATTGCCCAGCCCTCCGCGTCCCCCCTTAGCTACCATAACCTTTTGCCCATCAACTCTCAAGTCTGCCAGAAGTATCTCCTCACTCGGATCAGATTTAAGGTAAACCAATGTTCCTATAGGTACTGAGATATCCAGGTCCTCACCTTTCTTACCACGCTTACGCCAACCGCTCCCCTGACGGCCATTTCCAGCTGCAAATTCCTTCTTCCTAGCTAGTAAGCTCAAGTCAACCAAGTTGGTACTGGCCACTACAAACACCTTCCCGCCGTCCCCCCCATCCCCTCCATCCGGACCGCCAAAGGGAGCATATTTCTCCCGCCGAAAACTCACACTTCCATCGCCCCCGAACCCACCTCGCACAATAATTTCTTTCTTATAAATCATAATTAACAAATGAGTGTAATATTATTAATTATTAATTAATAATTATTATAAACAACTTTTTAATGAAGTGGATGGTTAGGGGCGGAATTCAGAACTCACGAAATGCTATAGCGGCGATAATCAACAATTTATCCACAAATTAATAGTGATTCCACACAAATCTGTGTGCTGCTCTCTAACCCTTAGGCGGACTAATTTTAAGCTTGATTTCCGAGATCTGGTTAGCCAGGTTGGGATTGGTGCACAATTCGCTGGCTAATTTTTCGTAACCGTGAAGGATCGTGGCGTGGTTCCTGCCACCTAATTCTTTACCGATTTCGGTTAGAGAACAATTGTATCCTTCGCGCATAAGATAAATGGCTACCCCTCTTGCCAGGGTGGTTTTTCTGTCTCTTCTCTTTGATATTAGCTCTTCAATTGAAAGGTTGTAGTGGTCTGCTACCGTCCGTAAGAGCAACTTTATGTCTTGTTTGTGGTATGTGCTTGTTAATAATTTGTTAATTGTTTCAGGGGTAACCCTGGTTCCACTTAGTTTGGCCTGAGCAGTCAGGTACACTAGAGCACCTTCAAGCTGTCTGACATTATCGCATACTTTCTTCGCTACAACTTGCAGCACAGCTTCCAGGTCTGATGTCGTGGTTGTGCCTGCTTTAGCCCGTAATATATTGAGGCGCGTTTCGAAGTCCGGTGGTTGTATGTCGACGACGAGACCTCCTTCAAGGCGTGATTTTAACTTGCTGCTAAGTGGATGCAGGTCTCTGGGAGCACAGTCGGCAGTGATTACAATTTGATGGTTATTGCTGTACAACTCGTTGAAGATATGGAAGAAACACTGTAATGTTTGTTTCTTTTCAAGCAAGAAGTGGACATCGTCGAATAGAAAGATACGGATATTCCTGAATTTACTGCGGAATTTATCGATTTGGTTTTCTCGCACAGCCGATACAAATTCATTGGCAAATTGTTCTGCAGTAATGTATGCCGCTTGCGCACCGTTATTTGTCGTCAGATGTCCGATAGCATGTAGTAAGTGAGTCTTTCCTTGCCCAGTGCTGCTGTGAATGAAGAGGGGATTACAGGGGCTGCCTGGATTTTCAGCTACTTCCAAAGCGGCAGCATAGGGTAAACGATTAGAATCGCTTACGACAAAGTTATCAAATGTATACCTTGGGTTGAATCTATACTGTTTAGCTTTAGTACTCGTCCCGCCGTCGGTTTGTTTGAACGCAAGGCTAGCTGTTACTTGTTCGCTATTTTGAACAACAAATTGGATGTCGACGTCCCTACCCATAATATCAACCAAGGTCTTCCTTATCAGAGGGTAAAGTCGTTTGGATAACCATTCAGCGATAAAAATGTTGGGGACACTGACGACAAACGTACTATCCTGGCAGCTTAACCCTTGGCTATTACTAAGCCAAGTAGCATAATTTGCCTTGCTGACCTGAATTTGAAGCTTGCCTAGGGCACTCTGCCAAATCTCTTTAGGTGGTTCCAATCTCTCCCTATCCCAACATTACTCAGCTGCGAAGATAGCTTAAAAGAGCAGTAAGATGAAGTTAATGACTTAAGAACTTACCGCCTATAGAATACAAGTTTTTTCAAAGCCGCGCTAGGGGATGTTTGACATAATTCAAAAAATTAATTAAAAATAGTTTTGCTTTGGAAGTGCGTACCGTTTTTATGGGTACTCCGCAATTTGCTGCGACCATATTGGAAGCTTTACTCCACAGTTCCTGCCAGGTGCTTGCTGTGTATACTCAGCCCGATAAGCCGGCCGGAAGGGGGCGCCCAGTTGTTGTCCCTCCGGTGAAAAAGCTGGCTCTGGAGCGACAAATACCAGTTGTCCAACCAGAGGCTTTGAAATCAAGCAACGCGGTGGATAAGCTGGTAAGCCTCCAGCCTGAGCTAATAGTTGTGGCTGCCTATGGCGCTATGCTTCCGACCGAAGTGCTATTCTTGCCCAAGTTTGCCTGTCTTAACGTTCATCCTTCATTATTGCCACGACACCGAGGTCCATCTCCAGTCGCTTATACCATTCTATGTGGGGATGAACTTGCCGGTGTTACCATAATGTTAATGGATGCTGGAATGGATACTGGCCCGATTCTAGCTCAAGAAAAAGCGGGAATTTCCTTTATGGATACCACCGGTTTGCTTAGTGCGAAGCTAGCCGATGCAGGAGGCCGGCTTTTACTGGAGACCTTGCCCAAATGGCTTAACAGGGAAGTGAAACCACAAGTTCAAGACGAGACCCAGGCTACTTACAGTAAATTGATAAGTAGTGAAGATGCCGAGATTGATTGGCATTTATCCGCGGACGAGCTCTGGCGGAGGATAAGGGCGTACAATCCCTGGCCGATAAGCTACACCTGGTATAACGGGAAACGGCTGAGAATACACAGATCTATTCATTTTGCCAATGCAGCAGAGGGTGAGATAGGAGAAGTAATCGCCTTGCAAGAGTCACCTGGAGTCGGGGTAGTGACTGGGGATGGTATTTTGGGGCTTTATCAGGTTCAGTTAGAAGGAAAGCGCGAAATGCCGATCGAAGATTTTATGCGTGGCCAAAGAGATTTTGTTGGCTGCGTTCTGGGGCAAAGGTAGTTTCTATTACCACCATCATCCTGCAGACCTTGCCCAATAATCTCCTATAATATACAAAACGTCACCTGATGTATTAAACATATCGCCATAGGACTCGATTGCTACAACGGACCGGAGACCCTAAGCTGCTATGTAGTAGATGAATACCACCACCGCCTCTATGGCCAACAGCGGAGGCAGTATAAGCTTATATACTTTTGCGAAGCTAGCTTTAAAGTACTCAACTGACAATAGAAGGCAAAGATGGAGAGGAGAGAGCAGAACTCCCACATATCCACTTATATAAGCCAGCATAAGAGCATAGCTATTAACATGTGGGCCAAGGGCTATGAAGGGAACCAACAACGGAAGGCTAATGCCTACAAATCCCATGCTAATCCCTGTAGCAAAGCCCATCAGGAAGGGCAGTAGCGCCAGAATTACAGGGGTAGGCATTCCTATGTATTGCATGTCTGAAAAAAGTGTGTAGGCAGCCCCCGCACTCTCTATCGTTGCCTTGAACAGCATTATGGAATATAACAGGAATAGGATTTGGAGATCGGCGCCATATTTCAGTGCAATTTTCAGTTCCGGCCACCTAGCTCTTTGTTGACAAGCCAACAGGACTAGTGTGAGCGGAAAGGCTATCAACACGTCCAACCCCGCCATAACTAGTCCTACTATTAAGAGGATAGGCCAAGAAGTCCTCAAAAGGTTATGGGCTATACTTTTCTTTGATGTTCTCTCCTTTGTTTCATATCTCTGGATTGACTTGAGCATACGGTAACTGGAGACGGCACCGAGTGCGACAACTAGAGCCGTCACAGGCAAAAGGGTAAGTGTCACGGAAGAAAGCTGGACGGACATGATTACGCTGGTTGCTATAATCGCTGGATATACGGGCAGGGAAGTCTCCCATATGTGTCTGAACCAGTAATTTATAAATGTGACCCGTTCCGGTGACAGCCCCATTCTGTTCGCTAAATCCCTCAGGGCCGTAGCCGAAACTAGAGCTCCAGCCGGCATGGGAACCAGCCCGATGGTAGCAGGCACAAGGTGCATAGCAATTTTGGGGCCAAGTCTCTCCATAGTGGCCGCCAGGCTGGTAAGCAAACCCTTCACCTCCATGAGACGACTTAAAGCCAGCGCACTGGCAACGACTGCCAGCAGTGTCAGAGTCTGGCGGTCTATCAGAGTGTGAAACATATGCCCGGGCAGGGAGCGTGGGGACAGGAGAAGCAACGAAAGGATAAGACTTCCCGCGAAGATGGCTAGACTTGGACGGACCTTCAGTCTGATCAGAATTAGAATCCCAGCGATAGCCACCAGCAAAGCTAAAGACGGACTCAGCATCTCAGCATGACTCACTTCTTTTCAGGTGGCGACTGTTTGTTAGCACGCGAATCGTGTATTGATGTTCACAGGCTTTGCCCCCTGGAGAGCTGTCTACTACAAAAGAGAACTCGGGGCCAGGTGTTTCCAGACTGGGTTGCTGCTTGCCGACCACCGACTTAGATTTTACTGTATCCTTTGAAATAGCTGATTAGTCGAAACCGAGCCATGCGGTAATGTTATTAATAGGCTCACGCTCAGTTTCCACTTTGTTGGCAGGAAAGTCCCAGTCAGGGTAACCAATAGCGATTGCCATTATTATCCGCTTGGAGTCAGGTATGTGAGCGTATTCTCTCAACACTTGAGGATAGGTTACTCCCTGGTCTTCAATGCAAGTTGCCAATCCGAAGTTCAGCGCTATAAGACCGATAGTCTGCATTACGGCGCCAATATCGATTAGCGGACCACTTTCGCTCAGGCAACGATCAACAGAGATGATAACCACTACCGGCGCATCGAAATAACGAAATCCACGCTCCATCCATTTTGCCCTTTTCTCCTTGTCTTCCCGGGGTATGTCCATAAGATTGAAAAGCTGCTTGGCGAGGTCTACCTGGCGTTGGCGATAAATGCTCTCCCTCGGCCAGTCCACCACAACATGCTCAGGATTGGGTGGCGTTCCAGAGTTAAGTACTTCAACATTGCTCCTTCTAATGGTTTCCAGAACATCACCAGTGAGCACCGTAAACTCCCATGGCTGGGTGTTCATAGCGGAAGGGGCACGGCTCGCTAAATCCAGAATTTGCTCTAGAATCTCCTTAGGCACAGGGTCGGGTTTATAACCCCTGATACTCTTGCGCTTTTTCACTGCTTCGGTTATATCCATAAGTGTACTCCTTCCCGTGGCGGTTTAGTTTTCTAAGAACTTAGACTGCAATTTCTCCGCCTTGTATTGTCACGTATTTTCATGCTAGATACCGAAGTTGCTCAGTATTGAGAGCTCGGATCGCATGTTTTGTCGTATTAGGGTGTGCTGCTTATGGGTTCTGATTCGTAAATCCTTTCCTCCTCAAGCTCTGCTGGCGTGAGAGGAACGTCGCCTTCGATATCTCTGCCCTCGATACCTTTAGCCAAGATTTCCTTATAGTATTCATGCTGGATTATTAAATTCATGATTTCGTTGCTACCAGTCCAGATCATGATGAGTCTGGCTTCCCGTAGTGCCCGCTCCACCGGATAGACATGGGTGTACCCAATACCACCGAGAATCTGCATGGCATCATTTACCACTTCCCAGTGTGTCTGGGTAGCCAATTTCTTCACCTCAGACACCAGTCTCCTTTGATAAGCAGAAGTACCCACTCCATCATCAATAGTCTTGGCCACGGCGTAAGCAAGAGCACTGACAGCATCGATCTTAGTGACGCAGTCGGCTAGCTTGAAGTTTATTCCTTCGAAATTACGTATAGTCTGACCAAAGGCCTTACGTTTATTGGCATACCGTGCAGCTACTTCCAGAATGGCTCTCGAGCCAGCCACTCCGCCACCGAGAAGCCTTTCCGGCACCATTAATTTATAAAATACTTTTGCCCCCTCGTTCTCTTTCCCCAGAAGGTTTTCCTCGGGCACAGGTACATCACGGAAAACCAGTCTGCCGGTTCCAGTACCGCGGCAACCCATCAAACCGTAGACATGTTTTACCTCCACGCCCATGTCTCTCTCAACGATAAAGGCACTGAGCGAGTCGCGGCCAGCTCCAGGATTGGTGACAGCGAAAACCAGGAAGAAATCGGCACCTTCAGAACCGACGACAAAGCGTTTCTGCCCGGCAAGGTAATAGTGATTTCCTTTCTTACGCGCTACGGTAGTGGCGCCAAAGAAATCAGAACCGCCTCGGGGTTCAGTGAGCGCTTCGCCAGCCCATTGTGTGCCGGCTATTAATGGTTTGAGGTACTTTTCCTTCTGAGTCTCGGTACCAAAGAAGTTTAAGCCTTCTCCAACGATTGAAGTAACCGAGACAAGACAGGCAAAAGGCACTCCTAACTTGTTGACCTCTCCCACCTGGATGAGTTCGTCCACCCACTTCCGGTCTCGGCCGCCATATTTCTTGGGGAACCTGATGCCTAGCAAGTTTCTCCGACCGGCTTCTCTGACAAATTCGTAGGGGAACTCGATTTTGTCGGCGTCCATATCCAGTATAAGCTGTCGTGGTACGCTCTTGACCAGGTCCCGAACCTCTTGTCTGAACTTCTTGTGTTCTTCTGTTAAAAATACCTCTAACATAGCCTCCTCCTATCTAGTTTTAATAGCCGGTTGCTACAGCCACCGACTAACCGATGCAGCCACAGTCTATATTCCTAGAATCTTGGTCACTAGTATAGCACGTATCAATTTCTTGAAGAAAAGGATACTGTTCGATAAAGAAGGTTATTATGATTCTACGGACTCTATGTCAGGGAAAGCCTCTAGTGATATCTACACAGTAGTTACCAAGGCTCAGTGTGGTAACCAGGGGCTGCTTTATGCGGTTTTAACGGCGCTACGGACGATAACCCTCACGAAATACCAGAGCTCCAACGGGACAAACGGAGACACACTCGCTACAGTCCTGGCAGCGGGACTTACCCACAGGCTCATCTCCAAACGTAGTGACCATTCTGTGGAAGCCCCTATGGGCAAAACCGATAATTCCTCTGCCCATTTTTTCCTGGCATACCCAAACGCATCTGCCACAGAGAACGCATTTGTTCGGGTCATAAATGAACAAGGGACTGCTAGAGTCCATGGGTAACTCAGGCAAGATTTTTCCAAACCTTTTTGTCTTGAGCTTGACGCCGAGATGTTTGGCTATATTCTGGAGGTCACAAGAGCCGTTTTTAAGGCAATGGGCGCAATCCACAGGATGACTGGCCAGGAGCAATTCCAGAGCGGTGCGGGCTAACCTCAATGCCTTTGCCCCTTTGGTATTAACCACCATCCCTTCTGCCACAGGAGTAGTGCAGGCTGTAACCGGGATATCTTGATTTTCTATCTCCACAAAGCAGAGACGACAAGAGGCAAGAGGCTCGCTCTTTTCCCGAATAGCACAAAGGTTGGGGATATAGATGTCATTATCCAGAGCTGCCCACAGGACCTTTTCACCCTGGGCAGCCCTTACTTTCTTACCATCAATCGTTAGAGAGACTTTTTTAACTTTTGCCAGTACGCTTCCCCTTGTTCTCTCTCTAAGAGAGAGGAAATCTCAGAATGGAATTTATCTTCCTAAACTGGCTTTCTATCGTTTAAAAGAGCCCTTGCACCTTGCCCGTCTGGGTGTCAACATCCACCCTTCTGAAGGCCGGATCCGAGCTGGTGCCCGGCATAAGGCTTATCGTGCCGGCGCAGGGGCACAGGAATTTCGCCCCAGAATAAATCAATACGTCGCGTATAGGCAAGGTCCAGCCCTTGGGGACACCCTTAAGGGTCGGGTCATGAGTCAGGCTCAGGTGGGTCTTCACCATCATGGTAGTGTATTCATTATATTTAGAATCAGCCTCAAACATCTTAGCCTTGGCCTCGGCATCGGGTGTCCATGACACGCCATCAGCTCCATATACAACTTTAGCAATCTTGTCGACACGTTCTCGCAGCTTCATTTCGGAGGGATAAAGGAACTTGAAGTCGTTCTTTTCTTCACAGGCTTCCATAACCGCGTCCGCAAGCTCCAGAGCGCCATCGCCGCCCTTGAGCCAGTGTTCGCTTAGTGCACAACGTGCTCCGGCAGCTTCGGCTGCCTTACGTACCATGGCAATCTCTTCCTTGGTGTCGGTATGGAAAGCGTTGATGCACACGACGGGATTAATGCCGGATGTCCTTATAGTGTTGATGTGGTGTAGCATATTGGGAAGGCCTTTCTCCAGAAGTCCCAGGTCTTCCTTAGTGTAGGACTCGGGCAGTGGCCGACCAGCCACTACCTTGGGGCCGCCACCATGCATCTTCAATGCTCTAATGGTAGTGGTAAGTACGGACACATGTGGTTTTAGCCCACTATAACGACACTTGACATTCCAGAACTTCTCGAATCCTATGTCAGCAGCAAAACCACTCTCAGTAACGTGGTAATCAAACATCTTCAGCCCGATGCGGTCCCCGATGATGGATGATTGCCCCACGGCAATGTTGGCAAAGGGGCCGGCATGTACTAGACAAGGCTGGTATTCTACGGTACACATCAGGGTAGGGTTGATTGTATTGCGCATCCAGGCAGTCATGGCGCCTCCCACTTCCAGGTCACCCGTAGTAACAGGCTCGCCGTCCCTGTTAAAAGCTACCGTAATCTCATCCATCCTTTTGCGCATATCGGCCAGGTCCGTCACAATAGATAACATAGCCATAAGTTCTGAACTCACAGCAATGCCGAACTTGGACTGCATGGTATATCCATCCATACGACCTCCAAGCCCTATGACAATGTTCCTAAGGCTCTGGGCACAGAAGTCCAAAATCCAACCCATTTCGACCTTGGTAGGGTCAATGTTCAGTCGCGGCATCCGTGTCCGCTTGATCAGTTCCTCGTCGCTGTAATTGCGTTCGTGCTGCATTCTGGCAGTAAGTGCTACCATGGCCAGGTTATGGGCATTCATTATGTCGTTAATGTCACCGGTAAGTCCCATGGAAAATTCGGTCATGGGAATAAGCAGCGCATTGCCTCCTCCAGCAGCGGTACCCTTAATATTCATAGTTGGACCGCCTGAAGGCTGGCGAATACAACCACCTACATTCTTACCCCTTTTACCCATACCTTCTAGAATACCCATAGTGGTCGTCGTTTTCCCTTCTCCCAGTGGGGTGGGGGTAATAGCAGTTACCTCAACATATTTGCCGTCCGGCCTGTTCTTGAGGCGTTCGATCACCTTCAGGAAATCGAGCCTGCATAGTCTCCCGTAAGGGATAATCTCGTCCTTTTCCAGGCCGAGTCGTTTCTGCCAATCTTCGTAGGTAGGCATATTTTCTTCGGCAGCTTCCGCAATCTGCCAGTCCTTCATTTTTGTTGCATCGTAAGCCATGATAACCTCCTATTCAGTTTATTTTGCTATTATTTTCCGTGGCGCTCAGCCCTGCGCTCAGCCGCTACTACGGTGTTGACCATAAGCATGGTGATCGTCATGGGCCCGACCCCTCCGGGCACCGGGGTGATAGCACTGGCTTTCTCTTTCACTGCCTCGAAATCCACATCGCCCCTGAGGTCAGCTACCTGCTTGCTGGGGTCCTTCTTGCTGGGTTTCCAGCCCACCCGGTTTACGCCAACGTCAATAACAACTACTCCCTCTTTCACCATGTCCGCTTTGATAACTTCGGGAGAACCCATTGCGGCAACCAGAATATCCGCCTGCCTCGTGATTTCTGCCATGTTCTTGGTGCCTGTATGCACCACTGTCACAGTGGCATTGGCACGCTTGTTTTTCTGTACCAGCATAGCCATTAGAGGCTTGCCTACTATATTGCTTCGACCGCATATGACCACATGCTTGCCTTCTGGGGGATTACCGCTGCGGACCATTAACTCCACTGCGCCATGCGGTGTGCATGGCATGAAATAGGGATCTCCAATGAGCATCTTGCCCACGTTGACAGGATGGAAACCATCTACGTCCTTAGCCGGGTCTATGAGATTAAGCACTTTATCCGCGTTGATGTGTTTCGGTAAGGGCAATTGAACCAGTATACCGTCAACGTGCTCTGCTTTATTCATTTCTGCTACTTTGGAGAGGAGTTCCTCCTCTGAAGCACTTTCGGGCAGGACAATAGTTTGTGACCACACGCCTATCTCTTCAGACGCCTTTTCCTTGCCCGAGACATAGGAAACGGATGCCGGGTCCTCTCCCACACGGATCATGACGAGGCCCGGTGTTACCCCCTGTTTCTTGAGCTTGGATACTCGCTCCGTCAGTTCAGTCCTGATCTCCTTAGCTACCTCGCTTCCCGATATTATCTTAGCCGTCATTTAAACCTCCTTTCCTAAAGCTCAGCTTGTTGCTTTATTGACCATTCCGGGCTCAGCAGCACTAAGACGTGCCGCTATATCCTGTATTCGGTTGATGATCTCTGGGCTTGAATTGATGAGAAGGGCATTGCCAAGACCAGCCTCTATTACACTCTGGTCATAGGGAATAAAACCTAGAAATTCAAAATCTGGCATGGCAGAAATAAGCAAATCCTTATCCTGTTCACTGCGGATCTTATTAGCTACTGTAACGATATTTTCCAAACCTATATCTTTTGCCAGCTCTCTAATCCTGTAGGCTGTTTCGATACTTGCCTTGCCCGGCTCTACCACAATAATCATCTTGTTTACTGCTCTAGATGTTGCCCGTCCCAGGTGCTCGATCCCAGCCTCCATATCTATTATAACCACTTCATTTCTCCGCAGCAGGATATGGGCAAGTAAAGCTTCCAGCAAGGCATTTTCGGGACAATAACACCCACTACCACCCTTCTTTAACCGCCCCATCACCATTAATTTTACTCCATTATGTACTACCCAATACTTTTCAGGGATATCATCAACCTTGGGATTCAATTTGAAGTAAGGTGCTGCCTGACCGGGACGTACGCCTGTCCTTTCTTCAATCAGGTCTCCCATCTCGGATATAGGAGTTATCTTCTCTGGATGAGGAAAGTCGAGAGCAGTCGCTAAGGTAGCATTCGGGTCAGCATCGATGGCCAGAACAGAGTAGCCCAACTTAGTAAGTATAGTAGAAAGGAGAGAGGCTAGCATTGTTTTTCCCACTCCCCCTTTGCCACTAATGGCAATTTTCATTTCCAAGCTAAAAATTATATCCTGCATTAACAAAAGAAATCAAGCCAGAAAAAGACTATTATTCAATGGAGACGACGCCATTTTCCCGATGATATTACTTCGACTGATTTCACTATCTTGGCAACGATGTAACGAAGGAGCAAAATGAAGTTATGGACAACAGTTTGCTCGCAAAAAGCAGGCGGTGATAGAATTTAACGTCGAGGTTGCGCCAGAAAATCTGTTCGGGTCAACCGGGCGCTACCTGTTGTGTCTATGTGGAGGTGTTATGCCGTACGAATATGAGATAAATGAACTGGCCAAAGAAGAGTCCTGGCGAATGTTTCGGATAATAGGCGAATTTGTGGAGGGATTTGATAGCCTCTCTGGTATTGAGCCGGCAATAACCATATACGGCTCGGCCAGGCTGGAGGTGGACGAAAAGCTGTACGAACAGACGGAGGAAATAGCCTATCGACTTGGACAACTGGGCTTCTCAATTGTAACTGGGGGTGGCCCGGGCGTTATGGCGGCCGCTAACAAAGGTGCATTGAAAGCCGGGGTTAAATCCATAGGGTTGAATATCTTGCTCCCCGAAGAACAAATGCGTAATGACTATGCTACAAAGGTGATAACGTTCGACCACTTCTTTACTCGTAAAGTCATGCTGGTGAAATATGCTGTTGCTTTCATCATAATGCCGGGTGGCCTGGGCACACTTGATGAAGTGACAGAGGTACTAACTTTGATGCAGACGCACAAGATAAAACCTTTTCCTGTAGTATTGTTTAACAGCAAATTTTGGGAGGGATTTCTGGATTGGCTGCGGAGCACAGTTTTATCAAGGAAGTATATCTCTGAAAGTGATTTCGACCTGTTGAGGGTTCTGGACAGCCCTGAGGACGTAGTTGAGGCTATTCGGAAGTGGTATGTCGAACGTGAGGTTGTTGGAAAGAAAGCCTTGCTCAGGTAAATCCCGGTCTACATTTTCAGTTTTTCGTTGCACGAAACGGTGTTTAGGGAGATATAAAATCCCGTTTTCGTTTATTGTTTTGACCTGTAATTGCCCATTGAATGTCTAATAACCTTCTTCGTTACCTTGACACTGGGCAATTTGCGGTGTAAAATTCCCTTTTCTGTATGGAGGCAACAAGATTTACGCTATTATTGAAGTAGGTGGCAAACAGTACAAGGTAGCCCCAAAGCAAACACTGGAAGTTGAGCTGTTAAATGTCCCCGAAGGGGACAAAGTTGAGCTCGATAAAGTATTATTTATTGGGGAAGATGGAAATACGCTTATAGGTAATCCTGTCATTAAGGGGGCTAAGGTCGTGGCAACTTCTCTAGGAGAAACTAAAGGAGAGAAGGTTATCGCATTTAGGTATAAGTCCAAAGTTCGCTACCGAAGTAAAAGAGGGCATCGTCAGCCTTATACTAAGCTATTAGTAAACGAAATCGTTAAGGGTAAAGGGAAGTAGAGATGGCACATAAAAAGGGAGGCGGCAGTACAAGCTATGGTCGGGATAGTCAGGCTAAGCGCTTGGGAGTGAAGCGTTATGGGGGAGAACAGGTTCGCGCCGGTACTATCTTGGTCCGGCAACGGGGTACGCGTATATTACCGGGGACCAATGTTGGACTGGGCAGAGATTATACACTGTTTGCCTTAATAGACGGCTATGTCAAATATGAGCCGGCAACCAGATATAAAAAGAAGGTGAGCGTTTACAAATGAAAGACAAAATCCACCCTAAGTTTTATGAGGATGCTAAGGTGACTTGCCTTTGCGGTAATACCTTCACCATTGGTTCAACTAAGCGAGAAATCAGAGTAGAAGTATGTGGTAAATGCCATCCTTTTTATACTGGTGAACAAAGGATAGTGGACTCCATGGGCAGGGTGGAGCGCTTTAAGAAGCGATACAAGATGAAATAATGGTACATCAATTCCCAATATCCACTCTCTGTTTCTTCGTGTTCATCTGTGCCAAACCCGAAACCTTCAGGTCTGTGATTCTTGGTTGTGGCTAAATACGAACGGCAAACGTTTACTTTTAAGCTTGCCTTGTGGAACTAGAAATTCAGCCATCGCTGCTGCTTTAGGAGATAAACTTTATATTTTCAGCAGTTTTTATCATAATAGGGTTAACGATTTTTACTGTGAGACAAAATTATGGTCTTTGCTTTAGACAGCGGGAGGAATTAAGACACTAATGGCGAAGCCTTTTCATTACGGTGGCCAGGCAGTCATGGAGGGGGTAATGATTCGGGGGAAGGAAGGTGTGGCCATATCTGTCCGCCAGCCTAACGGAGAATTAAATGTAGTTAGGCAGCCCCTTGCCAATATCTATAAGGGGCGGCTCAGAGAAATTCCTTTAATAAGAGGGATAATAGTTCTGGTTGAAACTCTGGTCCTGGGCACGCAGTCATTGCTTCACTCCGCTCAAATTGCAGCAGCAGAGGAAGCAGGGGAGAAAATACCTACAGTGGCTTTATGGGGAACGGTAGCAGTGAGCCTTGCTTTGGGTGTAGCCCTCTTCTTCATGGTTCCTCTTTTAGCTACTCGCTACCTTATCGATCCGTATATCAGTTCTGCAGTATTGAGCAATATCTTCGAGGGACTTATCCGTATCGGTATTTTCATCGCCTACCTAAAATTAATAGGGTTAATACCCGATATCAGGAGAGTTTTTGCTTACCACGGGGCTGAACATAAGGTAATAAATGCTTACGATGCCGGTATTAATCTGGATGTGGAGTCGGTAAAGAATTACTCTACTGCCCATGCTCGCTGCGGCACTGCCTTTCTATTTATCGTTCTGATAGTAGCTATCTTCGTTTTCGCCCTGGTCGGGCAACCGACATTATGGGTACGCATATTGTCGCGCATAGCCCTTATCCCGGTTATCGCCGCTATTAGCTATGAACTTATGAAACTCGGTGCAGCCCACATCAATAACAAAATAGTCCGAATTCTCCTGGCTCCAGGGCTCTTGTTGCAGACCATGACCACCAGGGAACCCGACGATAGTCAAATAGAGGCTGCCATAACAGCACTAAACGAAGTCATCGAGATAGACCAAGCTGCTGACTCTAGCTGCAGTACATAAAACCATTATTGACATATAAGTACGAATTTGTTATCATGCAAAATAGCCATTGACCCTTGAGGCAGTGAGCTAGTGGACTGGTTAATGAAAAGTCCGCTTGGATCGGTATTGACCGAGACGGACAATATTAGATGTCGCAATGACCCTCTCGGTTATACCGGGAGGTTTTTTAGTTTCTGGTTATGTATGACGCTGTAACGGACGTTTCGGGGCTTAAAGTCGGGCATTATACGGATAAAGAAGCAGCGACCGGTTGTACGGTAATACTCTGTGAGCAGGGGGCTGTTGCCGGAGTTGATGTCAGTGGCTCATCACCGGGGACCAGGGAAACGGACCTGCTCCGGCCGGGCAATTCAGTGGATATGGTTCAAGCTATCGTTCTCAGTGGAGGCAGTGCATTTGGTCTTGATGCTGCTACCGGAGTCATGCGGTATTTGGAAGAGCGAGGATTTGGTTATGAGACCAGTGCGGGGAAGGTGCCAATTGTACCTGCTGCCATCATTTTCGACCTGAATATAGGTGATTCTAGAATCAGACCGGGAGCTAACGAAGGCTATCAAGCTTGCCTGGCTGCTGCTGATTCCGAAGTGGCTGAAGGATGTGTAGGCGCCGGCACGGGAGCAACAGTGGGCAAGAGTCTTGGTGTGGAAAAAGCGGTTAAAAGTGGTTTGGGGACTACCAGTCAAAGAATAGTGGGAGACATTGTAGTCGCCGCCCTGATGGTGGTGAATGCCGTTGGAGACGTAATTGAACCGGGGACGGGCAAAATTCTGGCGGGACCCCGGAAGTCTGAAGAAGGTGGATTTTTATCGACGTCCCAGCTATGGAAAGGCGAATTTAAAGAAGCAATTTCACCCTTTAATACTGTAATCGGCGTAGTGGCTACCGATGCAAAACTTAGTAAAGTTGAGGCAACCAAATTGGCTCATATGGCACAGGTTGGCATTGCTCGAACTATCGACCCGTGCCATACCATGTATGATGGTGATGCTTTATTTGCTCTTTCCTCGGGTAACAAAGAAGCCGACTTTAATATTTTGGGGGCAACGGCTGCCGAGGTTGTCGGCGAAGCCATAGTCAGGGCAATTCGAAAGGCGGAAACTTTGGCCGGTGTGCCAGCAGCTAAGGATTTAGTCGGATGTTAAAGATAGGCTTTATTGGCGCCGGTACGACCGGCACCGCCCTGGCAGTGAGGCTTTCTCAAAAAGGATGTCCGGTGGTGGCTGCGTCCAGTCGGACTTTGAGCTCTGCACAGAAACTGGCAGGACTTTTACCTGATTGCCGGGTTTGCAATACAGCTCAGGACGTGGCCGAAGTTGCTGAACTGGTTTTCATAACCACTCCCGACGATGTTATCGCTCAAGTATGCGGAGAAGTTCGGTGGCGTGAGGGAAAGAGTGTCCTGCATTGTAGTGGCGCTCATTCCGTGGATGTTCTGGAGTCAGCAAGAAAGCTCGGGGCTGCTGTCGGCTCTTTTCACCCGTTGCAGACTTTTGCCGATGTTGACCAGGCCGTCCAGAATTTGCCTGGTTCTACGTTCGCACTGGAAGCCGAGGAACCCCTGTTAACAACACAGAAGGAGTTAACTCGCCTACTGAACGGCAACTGGGTCGTACTTAAACCGGGGGACAAGGTGCTGTATCACGCGGCAGCCGTTTTCGCCTGTAATTATCTGGTGACTCTGGTTAAGCTGGCCCTGGATCTGTGGCAAAATTTTGGGGTATCGTCAAAGGAAGCGACCGGGGCTTTGCTTCCTTTACTTGAGGGAACGATAAATAATATTGACAATATCGGCCTGCCTGACTGTCTCACAGGTCCTATTGCCCGTGGGGATTCAGGCACTATAGAAAGGCACTTGGCCGCTCTTGAGACCAGGAGTCCCGCTTTACTCACTACTTACAAGGAGCTGGGGCTTCAGACTATTCCTATTGCCTTAGCTAAAGGCAAGGTCAGCGAACAGAAAGCAGAAGAAATGAAAGTCTTGCTTTCTTTGAAAAGCAGGAAGGGAGATAAAGAATGAGAACTATGATGAAAAGCAAAATCCACCGGGCACGGGTTACTCAAGTCGATTTAGATTACGAAGGCAGTATTACCATCGACCGGGCTCTCATGGAGGCCAGTGATATCTTGCCCTTCGAGAGGGTGGAGGTACTAAATATTAATAATGGGGCCAGGTTCAGCACTTATGCTATCGAAGGTGTGGCTGATTCGGGGATTATCGGTATCAACGGTGCTGCTGCCAGATTAGTGGCAAAGGGCGACATAGTTCTTATCCTTTCTTATTGCCAGGTTCCTGACGACGAAGCAATCAACATGATCCCAAATATAGTTCGTGTGGATAGTCAAAACAGAATAATTGAGCCTCTGTCGGTAGAACATATCCGTGAATGGCGGAGCGAAGAGGTGGCTACGGAGGGAAAAGAGAGAATCGGCAGCAATAAATATGAGACATTGACCAATAACAAACTCAAAACGCCGGGCGATGCCAGTGTATTGAATTAGTAAATTGGAAATTCCGGTTTGTTTCGTGTCTAGATGATAGAATTTAAACTGTAGAAAGGGCTGACAATGAGGATTACTATTAACGAGATAAGAGAGATGAAGCAGAGGAAAGAGAAGATACCGATGCTTACCGCTTATGACTATGTAACGGCTAAAGTGGTCGATGAAGCGGGTGTTCCTTTGATATTAGTTGGAGACAGCTTGGGAATGGTAATGTTGGGCTATGAGTCTACTATCCCGGTAACTATAGATGAAATGATTCATCATACCAAAGCTGTAGTGAAGGGAGCTAAGCAAGCCCTGATAGTAGGAGATATGCCGTTCATGACTTATCATAGTAGCGTATCTGATGCTTTACATAATGCAGCAAGGTTTATTCAAGAAGGAGGTGCTCAGGCGGTGAAGCTAGAGGGGGGCGAGGTTGTTGCTGAACAGGTAAGACGCCTTGTTGACTGTGGCATTCCGGTTATGGGGCATATTGGAGTTACCCCACAATCGCAGCATCAATTAGGTGGATTTAAGGCGAGGGGCAAGGTGCTGGAAGAAGCTAAAAAGTTGCTTATCGATGCCCGTATTCTGGAGGAAGCCGGTGCCTTTGCTGTTGTTTTGGAATGCACCCCAGCGCCTCTTTCCGAACTGATTACTCAAAAGCTGGCTATCCCGACGATCGGTATCGGTGCCGGGCCTGATTGTGATGGTCAAGTCCAGGTGATCAGCGATATGTTAGGTCTTTACACCGACTTTGTGCCAAAGCATGCCAAGCAATATGCGAGGTTGGCGGGAGAGATTAAAACTGCTGTCTCCAGTTACATATCTGAAGTTGAGTCCGTTAATTTCCCCACTATGGAAAACAGTTATACCATGGATAAAGGTCTCATCAAACAGCTGAGCGCTGAAAGCTAGTGGCATGCGGGTAGTAGGGCCTATCTCTGAGATAAGGGCATTAAGGCAGCAACTCAGCGGCACGGTGGGCTTCGTCCCCACCATGGGTTATCTTCACAAAGGCCATCTGGCTTTGGTTAAGCAGGCCAGGATAGAAAATTCCGATGTTATTGTGAGTATTTATGTCAATCCTACTCAATTTGGCTCCGGGGAAGATTTCGGCACTTATCCCCGAGAGCTTAATCGTGACCTGGAGCTTTTACGTGAAGAAGGGGCGGATATTGTCTTTATCCCCTCCGATAATGAGATGTACCCACCCGAATTTAGCACCTGGGTGGATGTGGAGAGGGTAACGGAGAGACTCGAAGGAGCATCTCGACCGGGGCATTTTAGGGGGGTAGCCACCGTAGTAGCCAAGCTATTAAACATTGTCCAGCCGTCACGGGCTTACTTAGGACAAAAAGATGCCCAGCAAGTGGTGGTTATTAAGAGAATGGTCGCCGACCTCAACCTGGATATGGATATCGTGGTTGTACCTACGGTCAGGGAGGAGGACGGACTGGCCATGAGCAGCCGCAATATTTACCTCAAACCCCCGGAACGCCAGGCAGCTACCATATTATTCAAAGCTCTTAGCTTAGCCCGGCAATCAAAGCGGAATGGTGAGAGTGACGCCAACAAGCTCCGCAATCAGATGACCTCGCTTATTAAAAAAGAACCTCTGGCCCAAATTGGATACGTTAGCATTGCCGATATCGAAACGCTGGAAGAATTGAACTTGATCGATCGCCCGGCATTGGCATCTCTGGCTGTCTTGATAGGCAAAACGAG
>Ga0209536_100005102_pt1 | contig 20530 bp, 16 predicted proteins | sample DeeMarSeWOR28_12_FD_187461 | JGI IMG/M metagenome (GOLD analysis project Ga0209536, IMG submission 187461) | Marine sediment microbial communities from White Oak River estuary, North Carolina - WOR-2-8_12 (SPAdes) (version 2) | ecosystem: Environmental > Aquatic > Marine > Intertidal zone >... | reverse complement strand
CGGAACTCGTTACCCCTGGTGTATCTCTTAATGATAACGTTCTTGAAAAACAGAATAATAACTATCTGGCCTCCGTATTTTTTAACGATGAAAATGCCGGAGTTGCCTTTCTGGACGTATCTACCGGCGAGTTCCTGGTGTCTACCGGGTCACCTGATTATATTGAAAACCTGGTCCAGAGTTACGGTCCGGCGGAGCTACTTTATTCCAAACCCCAGCGTAGTACATTCAGGGAGATGTACGGAGAAAAATGCATACAATATGCGCTGGAGGACTGGGTCTACACCCTGGAATTCGGTTATGAGAAACTGATCAGGCATTTCAAGACCAATTCCTTAAAAGGATTCGGGGTTGAACACCTAAAGGAGGGCATTGTCGCAGCCGGTGCAATATTGCATTATCTCGAAGTAACAGAACACCGGGAAGTTGACCATATAAATGCCATTTCAAGAATCGATGAGGAAAATTTCGTATGGCTTGACAGGTTTACCATCCGGAATCTGGAGTTGATCAAACCCCAGCAGGAAGACGGCGTTGCCCTGATAGACATTATGGATAAAACATCAACGCCAATGGGTGCCCGTACACTCCGAAAGTGGTTGTTGTTTCCTCTGAAAGATCTTGAAATTATAAATGAACGCCAGAATATTGTAGAATCATTATATGCAGCAGATCAGATCCATGAATATATCCTGAATCACCTGAAATCCATTGGAGATCTTGAACGCCTGATCTCGAAGGTTGCAGTAAAACGGATCAATCCGCGTGAACTTAATCAACTTAAAAACTCGCTTCAGGTCACGATTCCCATAAAACAAATACTGCAAGAATCCTCCATATCAAATCTTTCGGCCATTGCCGAACAATTGCATACCTGTTCGGAACTCCTGGAAAGAATAGAACACGATCTCAAGAGCGATGCACCAATGCTTTCCAACCAGGGTGGAATTATCAATGATGGTGTTCATGAAGAACTGGATCAACTGAGAAAGATCGCCTATTCAGGTAAGGATTACCTGCTACAGATTCAGCAAAGAGAAATTCAACAAACCGGAATATCATCACTTAAAATAGCCTACAATAAGGTTTTCGGCTATTATCTGGAAGTAACCAATGCACATAAAGACAAGGTGCCTGAGGAATGGATCAGAAAGCAAACGCTCGTCAATGCCGAAAGGTATATTACGGAGGAATTAAAGCAGTACGAAGAAAAGATCCTGAATGCAGAGGAAAAAATAATTCAGATTGAGCAAAAGATATATATTGATCTTGTTGCTTTTGCCGGGAAGTTCATTACAGAAATACAAAACAATGCCAGGAAACTGGCTTTTCTGGACTGTCTGTCATCCTTTGCTTTGATGGCCAAGAACAACAACTATGTTAAACCCCTGGTCAATGATTCTACTAATCTGATCATCAAAGATGGCCGGCATCCAGTCATCGAACACCAGATGCCGCCCGGTGAATCCTATATTCCAAATGACTTGTACCTGAACAATGATTCACAGCAGATCCTTATAATCACAGGACCGAATATGTCAGGCAAGTCCGCGCTCTTGAGACAGGTAGCCCTTATCGCATTGATGGCACAGATCGGATCATTCGTCCCTGCAGCCAGTGCCGAGATCGGTATTATTGACAAGGTGTTTACGAGGGTAGGGGCCTCTGATAATCTGTCCAGAGGAGAATCTACATTCATGGTGGAGATGACGGAAACCGCCAGCATATTGAATAACTTGAGTGACCGGAGTCTTGTGCTCATGGATGAGATTGGCCGGGGAACTGCTACCTATGACGGCGTATCAATTGCCTGGTCAATCGTTGAATATCTGCAGAGTCATCCAAAATACAGGGTGAAAACCTTGTTCGCAACGCACTATCATGAACTGAATCAATTGGCTGACGATTTAGGTGGAATCAGGAATTACAATGTCTCTGTAAAGGAAGTCGGCAACAAGATACTTTTCCTGCGGAAATTGGAAGAGGGAGGCAGTGAACATAGTTTTGGAATACATGTGGCCCAGATGGCGGGTATCCCGAATAAGATCGTTATCAGGGCCAATGAGATACTCAAGCATCTTGAAAAAGAGAAACTGACGGAAGATACCAGGAAAACACTGGATACCTTACCCAAACAAAATTATCAATTGAGCTTGTTCGAAGCTGATCCAAAATTTGAGGTGATAAAGGAATTGTTGGAAAATATCGACATCAACACGGTATCGCCAGTAGAGGCATTGCTAAAACTGAATGAAATAAAGAACGTATTAAAGGGGAAGGGAAATAAAGCCGGATAACTATGATAAAGCACATATTTGTATTCTTAATACTCTTGTCATCGGGGATCTTTATTCCCGTCATGTCCCAGCCGATGTATATACAGTACTATAACATGGGACAGGAATCCGTTCTGCAGGGAGATCTTTATAATGCAGAAGTACTTTTTACGCGGGCCATCGAATTGAATGAGAATTATGCAGAGGCATATGCTCAGAGAGGTTGGGTCAGGTGGTTTTCCAACAGACCTGGGCCGGCACTCCAGGATTATAATAAGGCCATTGCCATTAAGCCGGATATTATTACGACCAAAAATCTAAGGAATGTATTCAACCGGCTGTTTGAGGACTACAACGATATTGTCGATGATTTTAACTATACCATCACGGTCGATACCAGCGAATACAAAGCGTATAATGGAAAGGAATTTGTTGATCTTGTAGCCGGGGATCCATTCAAAAAACTTGAAGAGTATGAAATTGAATTAAAAAATGACCCTGGAAATTACCAGCTCATGATCAGAACGGCCCTTGCGGAATTTTATGTGTATAATTATGGAAATGCTATTGAATTGTGCACCAGGGCTATCGAGATTAATCCCAATGGGCAATGGGCCTATTTCATTCGCGGCAACGCCTATGCAATGATCAATGACCTGGGAAGTAGTCTTAAAGATTATTACTCCTTTGAAAGAATTGACAATGCCTTTCCCGTCTTGTTTCTAAACCGGGGAATTGTAAACATTAATCTGAATAACCGGTACCAGGCCATGGAAGATTTTAATATGGCTTTGAAACTACGGACCGATCTCCATGAAGCAAGATATTTCAAGGGGAAAATGCTGGGAGAAAATGGCAAGTATGATGAAGCCATCAACCTGCTCAGCGAGGTAATTGTCAATGATCCGCTGGACATTGGTGCATTGATACACCGGGGACTGTTTTATAAAAAGATGAACAATTACGTTGAAGCCTTGTCGGATTACGATGAGATTATAAAAAATGAAACGGGAATAGCGGAAGCATATCACAATAGAGGGAATCTGCGTGTGATGATCAAAGACCTGAAAGGAGCCCTTGAAGATTATAATGAAGCATTATCACTCGACGAGAACCTTTCAATAACCTTTTTCAACAGAGGGGTATTACACATTCTGATGGGAAATCCCTATGAAGGTTGTATGGATATCCAGAAAAGCAGGGAACTCGGTTACGATGAAGCAATCGACAAAGTAGACCTTTACTGCAATTAAGATTTAAAATATTTATTATCTATTTGGTCTTATTTTTCAATTTCCGAAAGGAATCAGTTCTTTCTGTAAATTAAAAAGTGTGTTTACTTAAAATGAAGATTTTTATATATTTATGTAACCACACCTAAGAACCAGAATGTTTTTATATAGGACAATTATTAAATTCAATAGAATAATAATTATCCTGATTTTAGTTATAGCCACAATTCTCGCCAGTTATATTAGAAATTTAACTACAGAATATGATATAAGTAGTTATTTCCCAAAAGATGATCACACTTTAAAGGATTATGAATATTTCACGCAGCTATTTGGTTTCGATGATGATAAGATTTTGATTTCAGTTACAAATGATCAATCAGTCTTTTCTAGAGAATTCTTAACAGAAACCCTAAAATTTGAATCACAACTAAAAGACATACCTAATGTTGAGAAAGTCTATTCTTTACATTCGATTTATGATAAGATTAGGACACCATTGGGCTTTGTGAGCATTCCATTTCTGCACAATACCAATGAATCTTTAAAGACTGACAGTATGAGAATCATGTCTGATTCAAGATTGAAAGGTTTGTTCATCTCAATGAATGCAAAATCCTTTGCTTTTTATTTGGATATTAACAGGAACGCATCTGCGCAAGGGATTGATGATATCATAGAAAGACTTATTTCATTAAGTCATGGTTCAGACTTTTCTTTGGCTTATTTGGCGGGGGACAGATACACTCGATATGTCTATAAGAACAAAATCAGGGATGAATTGAAAAGAAACATGATTATTTGTATCGTCATTGTGACTCTTTTTCTTTTCATCTCATTGCGATCTTTTTGGGGAGTTATAGTTCTTCTGCTTCCCATTATATTATCTATCCTAATTTTTCTAGGACTATTATCATATTTTAAAATATCGCTAGGCATTATGAGTAATTACTATCCAATTATATTGCTCATAATGGGGTTAACGACAGGAATTCATATTATTAATAGATATGAATATGAAAATAGGAGTGTTACAAATCGAAGAAGGGCCCTATTGTATGCATTGCGAAGAGTAGGTTATACTACCTTCCTTTCTTCCTTTACAACATCAGTTGGTTTTTTAACCTTAAATCTATCCCCTGTTTCACCTATCAGACAATTTGGCAATGAAGCTGCTTTCGGCGTCATGATATCATATGTAATATCAATTCTATTAATTCCCTCCTTAATCGAATTGTGTAAATTGTCAGGAAGTAAATTAATGGTTTATAAATTTGAATACTGGAATAACTTCAGCAAGAATCTAATTAAACAAATATGGACTAGGTATAAAATAATATTGATAATATCCATTATAATTCTTTTAGGATCCTTGATTGGATTAAACAAAATTGAAAAGGATAACTACTTAATTAATTCAAAACCAGGAGATATTCTTACTAAATCAAGAACGCATTTTGAGACAAACTATGGTGGACTAAGAAATTTAGAGATATTAATAAAAGTGGATTCTCCTGGAGTAACAATTGACATGAATTTCATAAGATTTATTGATCAATTTGAACAGTATGTTTTAGAACTCAATCCAGTAAAAACAACAATCTCTTCAGCAACGATATATAAGAGTATTAACAAAGCATACAATGGGGGAATATCAAATGAGTACAAATTACCCGAGGATTCAGAGGAATTAAATAATTATAGTAAACTTCTGCCACACTCAATTCCATATCTGGGCAATTTTATATCGAATGATTTTCAAGTTGGAAGAATAAGTGCCAGAGTTAAAGATATCGGTAGGCTTGCATCCTACAAATTACATGACAAGATATATCAATGGTTTAAAGAAAATACTTCTGATAAGAATATATCCCTTATTTTAACAGGTATGCCAATTTTAATAGACCGTACTAATGAAATAATGGTAAATGATCTTTATAAAAGTCTTTTATTGGCATTTTCCATTGTATCAATACTTTTGGGTTCGATTTTTATAAATTTCAGATATGTTGTAATATCCTGGATTGTTAATATTTATCCATTAATCATTGCATCCGGAAGCATGGGCATACTAAACATTCCCCTCATGGCTTCCACTTCAATCATATTCACCATTGGATTTGTAATAGCAGTGGATGATACTATTCATTTTATAAGTAATTTCAGACTCAATGAAATTAAAAGGAAATCAAAATATAGTTCCTTGATTCTCACTTTCCGGGATACTGTAAAAGCGATGTTCCTGACATCTATATTATTGATCTCAGGTTTCTCAGTATTGATATTATCCGATTTTGAAGTGCTATATTATAATGGATTTCTAATATGTATAATTGTGATTTTTGCTTTTTTAACAGATGTATTTCTAATCCCTGTTTTAATAAGATACTTTAAAAGATGACCACATTGAAATTATAATGATTATATGAGTAGATTTTATGATAGATTAATCAAAAAGTATTATAATTTACGAAACATAAACAGGATTTCTGAACTCTCTTTCGAGGAAAGAATCGAATTAAGTTCTGATATTCTTAGCTCCATGAATAAATCTGGAATAAACTTATTCAGGAGAATTTTACCCACAAAGAGAAAGATAGATGATTCGAAATTTGAAATAAGATCAAATGTTGAGATCATAAATTTAGCCAGCAATGATTATCTCAATCTTACAAAACATCCAAAAGTTATTGAGAGAAGCATTTCAGTCTCAAAGGAATTAGGAATTGGAGCGGGATCGGTACCTATGTTAACCGGTACTTCTGATTATCATAAGCAGTTGGAAAATAGGATTAGCAATTTCCTGAAATTAGAGGATTGTCTTACCTACAATTCATGTTATGCGGCAAATATTGGTTTATTGGATGCTTTACTTAAGCCTGGGGATGTGGCTATCATGGATAATTTGGTACATGCGAGTATTATAAGTGGTTGCCAGAAAGTAAAACACAGTTATTTTCTGCATAATGACATAGATTCTCTGAAGAATACAATTAAAAAATTTCAGGATTATAAGAACAAAATGATCATTATTGAAGGCGTATATTCTATGGATGGAGATATACCTCCTTTTGACGATATTGCACAAATAGCACGTGAAAATAAAGCTTTACTTCTAATTGACGAAGCTCATTCCATAGGCGTGATTGGAACAAAGGGAAGAGGAATAAGATTTACAAGTAATAATCTGAACTTAGAATCAGGAGATATTGTTACAGGTTCTTTTGGGAAGGGATTACCCGGTGTAGGTGGTTTTGTTGCTGGATCAAAAAACTTAATATCTTATCTTTATTTTATGTCCAGGCCGTTTCTATTTTCTACTGCAATCCCTCCCAACATTGCAGCTTCAGTGATTACTGCTATTGATTTAATAGAAAATGAGACGGAAGTAACTGCCAAGCTAGGACAAAATATAAAACAATTCAAAAACGGATTGGAAAGAATTGGGCTGAATGTTAATAGGTCTGATTCTGCGATCTTTCCTCTTATAATCAGGGATGAGATGAAAGTCATACAAGCTACAAAACATTTACAAAACAGGGGTATTTACGTAAGCCCGATTTTTTATCCAGTAGTATCAAAAACCAGATCAAGAATACGTATTTCAGTGAATTCAGGACTTAGTTCAAATGATATTGAGTATTGTATTGATGAGATAAAAGATATAAAATCAAAATTCTTATAGACTTGATTCAAAAGAGAGAACTTATCGTAATTTCGGTCAATACTAAAAAAAGACTACAAGAATTTATAAAACTTCCTTGGAATATATATGATCCCACATCTCTGTGGATTCCACCATTAGTTCATGTACAGAAGCAACTTTTAAATATTGATAAGAATCCATTCTTCGAAATGGCAGAAATGGCTATGTGGATAGTAAAGCATGGGAATAATCCTGTTGGTCGTATTGCTGCTATCATTAATAAGGCTCATAACGAATTTCATAAGGAAAAGACAGGATTTTGGGGATTTTTTGAATCAATTGACAATCAGGAGGTTGCAAATTTGCTTTTTAAAACTGCATCAACATGGTTACAGGATAGAGGAATGAATTACTTAAAGGGCCCTGTAAATCTATCTACATTACACGAGACAGGATTATTGATAAAAGGATACGATACTAGTCCAGCCATTGATACACTTTACAATCCTCCATATTATCAGAGATTAATATTGAATTCAGGATTTAGGCTTAACAAAATATTACTTGGTTTTTACCTAGACCAAAATGTTAAGAAAAAACCGGTAATAATGCCACGTTTAAGGAAATGGTCATCGATTGTTCAGGAAAGATCAAATGTTATTATAAAACCTGTTAGTAAAAGGCAGTTTGAAAGAAACATTGATATCGCCTGTAAATTATATAATGAAATAATGATGGATAATTGGGGGTATTACCCTGTGAATGAAAAAATGTTTAGGTATGTGGCAAATAATTTTAAAGAGTTGATTATACCAGAACTGACATTAATAGCAGAGATCAACAGTATTCCAGTAGGCCTTTCTATAGCAATTCCAGATGTAAATCCAATCATAAAAAAAATTAATGGCAGGCTATTCCCTTTTGGATTTTTGAGATTATTGATGAATTATAAAAGATCCAGAAGTTTGCGCGTAATTTTAATGGGTGTCGTGAAAAAACACAGATTTAAAGGTATTGAAACTGTATTTATCCAAAAAACAATTGATGATGGCACCGGTATGGGTTTTGAGGGGGCGGATTTATCTTGGTTAGACAGTTCCAATCAAAATCTGATAAATTCTTTTATAAAAATGAAAGCCAATCCTTACAAAGAATTTGGAATATTCGAATTAAGCCTCGGGAAAAAATAAAGAATGATTTACGGATGAGAAAATCTCCTCAATAGTCTAAAGTGAGATACAATAGCCTCTTTAAAACTAAATGAATTATAAGAAATATTATATTCGGCAGCTGTATCCATTAGAATTTCTGAAAGATCAATATAGTGAATGTGACAAATCTTGGGGAACAGGTGATGTACTAGATGTGTGTTCAATCCACCAAAAAAAATATTGGCCAGTTTACTTTTTCGAGCGTAATCAATGGTATTGGCAAAAACATGATTAATCCAGTCATTATCGATCTTGTTATTATCATCAACAAATGCGAAACTTGCTTCATTAACCATATGGACAGGGATTAAAACAATAGATAAAACAAAGCTCATTAAGATATGTACGGATAATATTGCCAGAAGAGTTTTCCACCATGGGATAGGTACTATTAAAATCGGGATGATAAAAAAATAGGTGATATAAAATAACTTGCTTATGAATAATATTAGATATTCTTTTTTCTTGTGTTTTTTGGTTAAGAGTATACTATCTTTTTTGGGAAGCAATTGAATATCTTGAAAATCCTTGAGGAGTGTAAGAAACAAGCTGTAAGTGAGGTATAATATGGGAGCATAATAAACTTGATACTTATGAAATTTTTTAAAGGGTACAGAAGGGGAAACTCTTATCAAAGGTGCTTGTTGGTGAATGTCGCAGTCAACGTTTGCTACATTAGGAAATGAATGATGTATCTTATTGTGTGTTATATTCCATAGATAGGCATTTGTTCCTAATAAATTTAATGTGTATACAAGGATCTGATTTAGCTTTTTATTTTTTGAAATCGCATGATGACCTGCATCATGAGAAATATTGAAAACGATAAGAACTGAAATTATTCCAAAAATGCACCCTGAAAGATATCTGCTCCATAGAGGAATTACATTGCTCAAAACTAATCCATACGATACAATGAAGCCTATCAGTAGAAGGGTAATCTTCACATAGTAAGAAAAATTTCCGTACGTGGAAAGATTATTTTCCAGAAAATACGATCTCACGCGTTTCCTTAGTTCAATCCCAAAGGGATGAGATTTTGAAGAGAATTTTATTGATGAGATTTCTGACATTATGAAAAAGGATCTTCTTTTTGCCCAAACGCCCTAAGCATTTTAACATGATGATGTAATACGCTAATAAGCGATGTGTGATTATATTCCAATCCGTATTCCAACGTAGTTTTATCAACTATTTGAGATATCCATGGGAGGTGTATATGACATATACCAGGGAATAGATGATGAACTACCTGATAATTTCCGCCTCCGAAAAAATTGTTTGCAATCCAACTATTTCTTGAAAAATCTGTCGTTGTTTCCAATTGAACTACAGCCCAATTTTCTTCTATGATCCCTTTGCTATTGGGAGTAAAATATTTGTTGGATGTAGCTACATGTGCTGGTGCGGTAACAATTGTGAAAATTATGGCTAAAATAACTTGCATTAAAATGAAGGCTATAATTACTTTCCAAAATGGAAAAACCATTGATGGAATGACTATCATATATCCAATATATATAATCTTTGTTACGAATAGAATAATGTATTCTTTTAACGGATGAACCATCCTTCTTTTATTCCCAAGCCTGTTCATCCCAAATATGACCCTAAAGTCTTTTATGAATACAAGATAAAATCCAAACAACAGATACACAATTGGGAAATAAAAATGCTGGTATTTATGAAACCACTTCAACTTATCAACTGGTGACATGCGCAATAATTTGGTTTGAGAAATATCCGGATCCATTTCTGGAACATTAGGAAACTGATGATGTACCATATTATGTGTAATTCTCCAAACATATTCATTGGCACCCAGGAAGAAATTGAAAGTGAAGCTGAATAAATAATTAATCCATTTTCTTTTAAAAATAGCATTGTGAACGGCGTCATGTGAAATATTCAAGCCTATTAATGCCGCCAAAACACCCAGGATTATGACTAAAAACAGATTACTGATATCATTTAGATCAGCTAATATAATTATAGTATAGGTTATCAGATATCCAACAACTAGCATCATCACTTTAAATTTCATAATGCTGTTCCCTTTAATAGATATTCCTTTATCATTAAAAGCTTTATCAACTCTTCTTTTTAGTTCTTTGTAAAATTCAGGATGATAATTTTGCTTATACTTTATCGGTAATTTTGTTTCTATATTTAAAGATTCCATATCCTGTAGCATATAAAACTGTTTAACCACTCTGCTTTTTATCGTATGTTTTCATCAAATAGTCCCAAAAACAAAAATATAGGCCGAAATTTACTTTTGGATTCACATGATGCATATCATGATTGGATGCAGAACTAAACCATTTTAATATCGGATTTCTCCCCCAACCTATAGGAAAAACCTCATAGCCCAGATGTCCAATTATATTGAATGATAAGTTAAATAGATAATAAAACAGTAGTGCAATTGGATGAAAAGGAATAATAAAAATGATCCCTACTGGAAATATAGTGTTTAGAAAGGCATCAGGTAAGTCAAATGAAAAGATTGCCCATGGAGTAGGTGTTTTAGAATAGTGATGCACTCTATGTATTCTTTTAAATATGAATTTTATGTGCTCCATTCTATGCATCCAGTAAAAATATGTATCATGAAGGATGAGTGCTATAAAAGGACTTGTAAAGAAATATAACCATCCTTTTTCTTCTATATTCAAGTATATCTTTGAATGACCTTTCAAGAACAGAACCAAGGCAATTAAAACAAGAAAAGCGTTTATATTTAGTGAGATAAATGAATGTTTGATTTCCAGTTTACGATGGAACTTGGATGATTCTGTTTTTTGAATCTTCGGGAAGAGATTTATATGATTCTTGTAGAACAAGAAATAAATCAATCCAACAGGAATCAAATAATTAAATATTATTAAAAATATATAAATCATAAGATACCAGATGAACAATTTAATTATATTGAAATCGGTGCTGAATATTTCCATTTCTCAATGTAATCTTTAAGTTGTTCATATATTTCTTCAATACTATCCGTGTCAAATTTATAATTGCTTCGCTGATATCTTTTTGAGCTGTCAGAAAAACCAAGTGTTGTATTATATAATTTCTCCGGGAATTCCAAATTGAATTTTTTGTAAACACGATTAAGCACATGAATTGGATTTCGTATGAGATCTTCATATCTAACTTCCAATAGATTTTGCGTTGGAATTAAGCCCTTCTCATTTTCATATGCACCCATAAGGGTATGGTAATGCTTATAAATAATTTCAGCTAATTTATCTTTCTGGATATTTCGTAATCCGTAATTTTTATTGATTTTCGACCATAATTTTTTCATTGAGAAAAACACCTCATATGGATTGCGAATTAAAAATATAAACCTCGCTTCAGGATAAAGTGTCAACAAATTTTTTATTCTAGCAGTATGGGGAGGATTTTTTATTAATAACATTTTTTTCCTGCTGCGGATAACTAATTTTTTATGCTGAAAAGCAAGATGGTCAAGAAATGCATCCCTTTTCTTTGTGTTTTTTAGCAGCGTGTTTTCATTCATTAGATTCAAATCAAAAAATACGATACCCCAATACGCAGAATTCTCATAACATTGATATGATAGGGCAAGCTCATCTTCCATAGGGTCATCCATTTTAAGAATAACATCATTCAAATGATAATATTTAGTTTTAAATACGTTTGATAACAGTCTGGAGAACCAAAAGAAGAAAGTCCTAAAAATTGTTGGCATGTATGGATAAAGAACATCATAATTTGTTATGTATGCAAAATTGGGATTTATTGAAAGAAGTCTTTGGAGGTATGAAGTTCCGCTCCGATAATGGCCAATGATAATGATTGGATCTTTAGGCAAATTTATTTTTTCAATTTTTTTCTTATAGGCAAATTCCAATAGACCAAATGGGAATAAAATTAGCGTTCTGAAAAAATGAATTAAAAAAATCAGAATTCTGCTTGGTTGAAAACCTCCATTATCTATAATCAATTTGCAATAGACATATGGATTATATGAGATAAACATTAATCTAATATATATAAAATACAGTATTGTTTAAATAAAATAATTCTAAAGATTATACAGGTATATTTAATGATTGATCTGACAATTCGATTAAGGAAATTAATAGTAAACATGATCTAGCGGACAAACATTCATAGTCTATCTAATCAAAAACCCTCTAAATAAGCAGTCAGAATCAATGCCTTAAAAATTGGATGTCAGGCTAACAAAAACTATTGATATTTATTCTATGTGGAGATAGTTGATAGCCGAGAATAAAATTTTATGGATTTTTACTCTTAAAGATTTTTACGTAAAAGGATCAAATTGGAAAATACGAATAGTAAAACAACCCAGGTTGCCGCTATAAGAAGATTAGATAAAGTTATTGTTTCCAATACCTCAATACCAATATATTTCGGAAATGGAAATACGATGAGTTGATCCATAGCCTTGATGGGGAAGAATTGATCAACGGCATCCGGGAACTGCCAGCGTAGCAAAGGTTCGACCAGTAAGGGGTAGATCAAAACCACGAAAATCGAGATGCCGGTTCTTTTCAGCCACATGCCTATGAGGAGGGCAAAATTCAAATACAACAGGAGCTCAAGACAATATCCAATCAGAAAGATTGATTTATCCATAAAACTGGCTGAGACGTCAGGATCACTATTTTTTAATCCAATGATCATTCCTGCTCCAAAAACCACCAAAACGGATGCAATGGTAATCAACAGGATCAAAATCAACTTGGATAAGACAAACTCGGTTCGTGTCAACCCGTTGATCAGATTTAAACGTATGGTATTGTATTGAAATTCATTGGTAATCGAGATAACTACATAGATGCCGAGCAGGATTTTAAAGAAACCTGCAATATAGGTGATGTTATGCCATATGTCCGGGAACTGCAGCAGGGGAGCCAGGCTCAGATCTATATTTCCATACTGGTTATCACTGTAGTCTATGGAGCTGGCCAGATCCTGGAGATTAAAAAGAACGGTAATAAGGAAAAAGTAATGCATGCCAAGTATGATCCAGAATCCCGGATACGTCAAGTTCTTTCGCATTTCTATGGTAAGCAGTCGCATTATCTTTTCTGATTTAGAAGTTCCAGGAATTTAGATTCCAATGTTCCGGTACTGGTAACAAAATGCGTCGGGTAAACCCCTTTTTCTATCAAATACTTATGCAGGTCTTTCTTGGTGGGTCCCGGCTGCAATTTGATTACAAATTTATCCCGCATTTTGTTGACCATTTCAATCCCCTTAAACTCTGACAAGCATTGCTGCAGCAATGCTACATCTTCAGCCCAGATTTCAAGTTGCTCATCCCCTTCCAGGATCTTGTCAACAGGGCCATCAAAAATCTTTCGCCCCTTTTCCAATACGGCCACATGCGAACAAATTTTCTGAACTTCATCCAGAAGATGGCTCGCCAGAAATATGGTAGTTCCCGCTCCCGCCACTTCGAGTATAAGATTACGTATATCAGCTATTCCCTGCGGATCCATTCCATTGGTAGGTTCATCCAAAACCAGCACCTCAGGCTCCGTGACCAATGCTGCTGCCAGGGCGAGACGTTGTTTCATACCCAGGGAATAGGTTTTATAGCTGTGGTTCTTACGTTCGGCCAGCCCAACCTTTTCAAGCACATTGGGAATATTGTGCCTTCCCTTCCTTTTAATATCTGTAACGATCTTCAGGTTTTGTACGGCTGACAGGTACGGGTAGAATGTGGGAAGCTCAATTATTGACCCAATCTTGTACAAGGCATTTTTCAGGGAAACGCGATCGAACCAGTTATAACGGCCGGAACTTGGATTGATAATTCCAAGGATCATACCCAGGGTTGTTGTTTTTCCACTTCCATTGGGTCCCAAAATACCATACACCTGCCCGTTGGAAATCTCAAGGTCCAGTTCCCTGACTGCTTTTATTGCCCCGTAATTTTTTGACAGAGCGGATGTTTTTAATATTACACTCATATGTATTAAGACTATCCCTACAAAACCGCCCGAAAATACCTATCGAAAGATACCTCAATTTTTCATGAACCTTTTTTAATCCGCAGAAAAAATATTCTATATTCGTGAAAAAGAATAGTAATATGTTAGAGACCAATATTACAGAAGCCGCTAATATCTTCATCTGGATCGTATGTTTGGGAATAGGACTGGTCGCCGGACTCGTCGTTATTGATAATTACAAACCCAAAGGGAAAGAAAATTCCGATTCCTAATCCAAGCACCCCCAGTGAGTTGGTAATGATGCCAGCATGTTTATCAAATAATCCTAACGGATTTTTTTAATTAAAACTGTGGTTTTTTCATAAAATGATTATTTTGTGACCAATTAAACCGGGGATGTAGATTGTTTATTGAAATAATGATTGCAAATAAGGGATGAATGTAAGGTTAAAATTTTTTGGAGGCGCCAGGACAGTTACAGGATCCAAATACTTATTAGAAGTTAATAATTATAAAATACTCATAGACTGTGGATTGTTTCAGGGAATAAAGGAATTGAGGCTGAGAAACTGGGAGCCTTTTCCCATAGATGTTGAAGAGATCGATGCCGTTTTAATCACCCATGCACATATTGATCACACAGGTTATCTTCCCAGGCTTGTAAGGGAAGGATACGGAGGACCGATTTATTGTACCAAACCCACCGAAGATCTTATGCAGATCATGTTGATGGACTCTGCCAAACTGCAAGAGGAAGAAGCAGCATTTGCAAGGAAAAAGGGATATTCCAAACATGAGAACCCGCAACCGTTGTACAATACCCGGGATGTGGAAAATGTCCTCCCAATGATTAAATCATACGATTTCAAAGATTTGATCCGGATTAATGATAACGTCAACATTAAATTTCATAATGCCGGCCATATCCTGGGTGCATCCGTCATAGAAGTGCTGTTGAATGGAAGCAATCAAAAAAAGCGGTTATTGTTTTCTGGTGACCTGGGCAGGAATGAGGATGTGCTGTTGTATCCACCGGCAGAATTCCATTATGCTGATATACTTTTGATAGAATCTACCTATGGAAACCGCGAAAATCCACAAGGAGATCATTTATCAGAACTTGCCGAGGTGATAAACCGGTCCCTGGAAAGAGGAGGATGTCTCCTGATCCCTGCTTTTGCCGTTGGCAGAACCCAGACCATACTGTACTACCTGAAACTGTTATCAGAATCAGGAAGGATCCCCGATGTGCCGATTTATTTTGACAGTCCCATGGCATTTAGTGTGACTGAGATCTACCTGAAGTATTTTGAATACCATAAATTGGAAGAATCGAGCCTTCAGTTGAATAACGGCTCAGCTTTTGATTTCAAAAACCTGGAATACAAACAAACGCAATCAGAATCAATAGGAATTAATGACGTTAACCATAATGCCATTATCATAAGCTCAAGTGGCATGTGCACGGGTGGCAGGATCATGCATCATCTGTTTCACCGCTTGCAACGTCCGGATGACACGCTTTTATTCATAGGGTACCAAGCCGAAGGAACCAGGGGAAGAAGAATACTGGAGGGTGAGGAGACCGTGAAGCTTTTCGGGTTGGAGATACCCGTAAAGTGTCATGTCGAGAAACTCGAAGGGTTTTCGGCGCATGCCGATCGTGCAGAGTTGCTTGACTGGATTGATAAATTTCAGGACTCACCAAAAAACGTCTTTGTGGTACATGGTGAGGAAAAATCGGCCCTGGACTTTGCCGAACTTGTCCATAAAAAATACAACTGGAATGTCACTACCCCAGATTTTAATGAGACTTTCGAGTTGTTTCGCGGAATATAATATACGATAAAACATGTCTACCTTAGAATTATTTTCAGTAACCCTGATTTCTGTACTGCTATTATTCCTGTTCGTACTAAGATTCAAAATACATGCCTTCATATCCCTGATTCTGATAAGCATAATGGTCGGCCTGTTTACGGGCATGCATTTCGAAGAAGTATTGAACAGCATACAGGAAGGTATGGCTGGAATATTGGGATTTATAGCTGTGGTTGTTGGCCTTGGGGCTATTTTTGGTGAGATATTGCAGGATACCGGGGGGGTGGAAGCCCTGGCAAAATCAATGCTTAAAAAATTTGGTGAAAAGAAATCCTCATGGGCTTTGATGACTTCCGGATTCCTGATTGCGATACCGGTTTTTTTTGAGGTCGGCTTTATAATTCTGGTGCCAATAGCCTTTGCATTGGCAAGAAAAACAGGCAAATCTGTACTGTTTTATGCCATCCCTATGATGGCTGGTTTGGCAGTGACGCACGCTTTTATACCTCCTACACCTGGCCCCATTGCTGTAGCGCAAATAATAGATGTGCCGTTGGGCTGGATCATATTTTTTGGATTCATAATTGGATTTCCCACAGCCATAGTAGCAGGACCTGTATTTGGAAAATACATCTCAAATAAAATATATATTCCACCCCCTGAGATCGATCCTGACCTTAAAGATATTACTGAATCGGAGCATGAAAGTCTGCCCTCATTCAGATGGGTTATATTCCTTATCGGTCTGCCGCTGGTACTTATACTGGCCAGAACATTCGTAGATCTGGCCTATGACCAAGTGTGGTTGACCCAAAATGTATACTGGGATGCGCTGAAATTCTTAGGACATCCTTTCATTGCACTTCTCATTGCCACCCTGCTGGCTGGTTATATCATGGGGATCAGACGGGGATACAAACCTGCGCAAATCATGCGCATCGCCAATGCTGCACTGGCCCCTGCGGGATTAATTATTCTCGTAACTGGTGCAGGAGGTGTTTTCAAGGAGATCCTTGTGGATAGCGGTGTAGGGGAATCACTGGCTGCACTCTTAACTGAATATAATATTTCTCCGGTTGTCCTGGCGTATATCATCGCCATTATCGTCCGGGTGACACAGGGATCCGCCACCGTAGCCATGATTACAGCTGCCGGTATGATTGCCCCGGTTGTGGAATTGATGGGATTGGGAGATGTCGAAAAGGCATTGATTGTGGTATCGATAGCAGCAGGATCTACCATGCTGTCCCATGTAAATGATAGTGGATTCTGGCTAATCTGCAAATATCTGGGTATGGATGAAAAACAGACATTGCAATCCTGGACCGTAATGGAATCCCTCCTCTCGATCTTCTCATTTATAATCGTTTTGATTCTGACAATGATATTTACCTAGGCGCCGGTTACGGGGAGTAATGTAAACTAAGGTATTTGAGCACATCATCTAACGATTTCATCTTCATTATCCTTGTCTTTTTACTCATGGATTTGATGTTGTCGTAGAATTTGTTTACCGATATAGAGGTTACCAGGCTTTCAGGCTGAATGGTAATGATGTTTTCAACTCCGGTGCGCTCCATGAAAGGTATATTGAATTCGTTCTCCAGCCATTCATGATGCGTTTCGGGAAGTAAGGAAATGGCAGCAAAGGTATCTATGATCAGGTTTTTGACTTGCTTCTTTATGCAGAATTCCTGCAAATAAAAATTGAGTAGTTTAAATTCTTCGAAAGGACAATTTACTACACGCCATTCCTCCCTGACATACTGCAAGTTTTCGTTCCAGTACAGACTGCAAAAATCCACCTTGTAAATCTCCTCCTCCATGAATTTCCTTTTAGCGGAAAGTAAATTAAGAAATATAATCTACTTTGAAAAAAAGTAGGAACAAAAGATCAACCCCGTCCCCGGAATTCATCGTTATGCAGAAAGGAGCTGGGCCTGACAGGGAGAATTCATCCTCGTTTCAAATTTCTTATCGGGCAATTTATTTTATTCAATCAACAAACAATCAACAGATTGCCGTTATTTTTACAGATCTTAATACATGTTGTCATGTGTCTGTGACAATGCGAGAATATGAACCGGGACATTAGTCCAGGACAACAGAGATTAATAATTGCTGGCCGATGAAATTAATATTTAAAATTGAATACTTTACCGAGTATGGGCAAAACATTTACGTGTCGGGGAATATACCTGAATTGGGTTCAAACGATGTGTCTTTGGCAATCCGCATGAACTACATTCAGGATGGAAGATGGGAACTTGAAATCTTTCCAGGGGAGGAAGAAACAGACCAGCTTGAGTACCGGTATTTTGTCAGGGATGACAGGAATTCAATGTTTGTCGCTGAATGGGGGGCAAACAGGATGTACAAATTTGACAAAGAGAAATTCTTCACGTATGTATTTGAAGATACCTGGAGGTCCCGTACTGATCAGGAAAATCCACTCTATTCCTCTGCCTTTACAGGTAACCTGTGGAGGAGACAATCGCCTAAATCCGGCATTAAGCGAAAACATTCCAATCATGTATTTCAATTGTGGGCGCCAAGGATTGACGATGAGCATGTATTTTGCATGTCAGGTAACGACAAAGAACTTGGGAACTGGAATCCGGATCAGCTGATTTTAATGGACGACCGGGATTATCCACTTTGGAAAGCCAAAGTTTTTCTGGACAATTCATCTAAGCCCTTGCAGTACAAATACGGTTTATACAATATTAAGGAAAAGAAGTTCATCGGTTTTGAAGCAGGGGATAACAGGATCTTCAACAACCAGATGTCCGTAATAGATAACGGCCTTACGATTAAAACGGATATCACCTTCAGATACGCCCAAGGATTGTGGAAAGGTGCTGGTGTTGCCATTCCGGTATTTTCATTGAGAACCGAAAGCAGTTTTGGGGTAGGAGAATTTCTGGACCTCAAGGTACTGGTGAATTGGGCGGTTAAGACCGGATTAAAACTGGTTCAGATTCTGCCGATCAATGATACCGTAGCCAATCATAACTGGAAAGATTCCTATCCGTATGCAGCCATATCCGTTTTTGCTTTGCACCCCGTATACCTCAATCTTAAAGCAATGGGCAAGTTATCGGATAAAAAATTAATGGACAGCTTCATAAAGAAGGGGAAAAAATTAAATAAGGTCGACACGTTTGATTATGTGTCTGTAATGGAACTGAAATCCAGGTATTTCAAACTGCTGTATGACCAGGAGAAGAAAAAATTCCTTTCCGATAAGAAATTCAAGAAGTTTTTCAGGGAAAATAAAGACTGGCTCATACCGTATGCTGCTTTCTCATGCCTGCGGGACCGATTTAAAACGCCGGACTTTTCCAAATGGGAAAAGTATACCCATTACGATGAGCAGGAAATTCAGAAGCTGGTACAACCTTCGAATAAGGATTTTGATGATTATGCCGTACACTATTTTATTCAGTATCATCTTCATCTTCAATTGAGCAAGGTGGTCGAATATGCCCGGTCAAAAGGGGTTATACTAAAAGGAGATCTGCCTATTGGAATTTACAGAAATAGTGTGGATGCCTGGGTTAAACCACGTCTCTATCATATGGAAAAGCAGGCTGGGGCACCACCGGATGCCTATTCCATTACGGGTCAGAACTGGCGTTTTCCAACTTATAACTGGGAGGAAATGGCAAAAGATGGCTACGCATGGTGGAGGCGCCGGTTGAGCCAAATGGCAAAATATTTCGATGCATACAGGATCGATCATATACTGGGATTTTTCAGGATCTGGGAAATACCGTATGAATCGATTGAAGGATTGATGGGCGTATTCAATCCGGCAATTCCCATGTATAAACATGAAATTGAGGGCCGTGGTATTCATTTCGATTATGACCGTTTTTGCCGTCCATGGATAAAGGAATATATGTTGCATGAATTGTTCGGTGAACATGTTGACGAAATAAAATCAGATTTCCTGGACCCGCAGGAAAATGAAATGTACGCAATGAAGGAAGCCTTTGATACCCAGCGAAAGGTGGAAGATTTTTTTATGGCTAACCGGGAAAATTATGGTGAAAGAGCAGACAGGTTACAATTCGGATTGTATACATTGTTGGGTAATGTACTTTTCTTTGAGGAACCAGAATGGATAGCCCAGCCATAATATCCTCGTTTTTATCGTACTCCCCGAATATTCCGTCCTGATCTCATCGAGAAGCTCTTCATAATAGTCCACCGCTCTCCTGTCCCCTTTCATTATGACTATCGGAAGAAGAGTTTCGGTAAACAGCCGGGGCGGTATATAGTTCGACTTTCTCATCATCTGGATCTCCTTCCACAGTTTGTTTACCCGTATTGAGTTATTGATAACAGCGGCCAGTTTGTCTTCATCGAAGGTCTT
>Ga0209536_100005101_pt1 | contig 20531 bp, 15 predicted proteins | sample DeeMarSeWOR28_12_FD_187461 | JGI IMG/M metagenome (GOLD analysis project Ga0209536, IMG submission 187461) | Marine sediment microbial communities from White Oak River estuary, North Carolina - WOR-2-8_12 (SPAdes) (version 2) | ecosystem: Environmental > Aquatic > Marine > Intertidal zone >... | reverse complement strand
TGGAGGCCTGTTTACGGGCAGTACATCATGGTATCGCCAAATATTAAAAGGACGGCTAGTTAAGCCCCTTAGTAGCTCTCGTTTGAAGCTCCTGTAATCATAGTATGCTTCAACCCAAAGAGAATAACATTGTTCGCAAATGGTTAATGCCAACCGCTGATAACCATGCCGATGACCGCATTCCATACATTCCATAAATTGTGGCTTTGCCATCTTTTCTCCGTTGCCTAATTGATTGTCATTGATTCAGGGTCGCCAATGGGCAGCTCAAGATAGAAAGTTGAGCCTTCGCCTGCAACACCCTTGCTTTCGGCCCAAAGCCAGCCACCGTGCATCTCGGCCAGGCGGCGGCTGATGGGCAAACCTAAACCGGTTCCACCAACTTTCCGGGTCGTGGAGGTATCGACCTGGCTGAAGGCTTCGAATATGCTTTCGAGCTTATCAGGCGGGATACCGATCCCCGTATCGACAATGCGAATTTGCACTTTCTCATTGATTTGCTCGCTTTCAACCCTGATACTACCTTGTTCTGTGAATTTGAGTGCATTATTTAGCAGGTTTATCAAAATCTGCCGTAATCTTGTCATATCACCGATGATGGCTTCCGGTGTTTGGGGATCGATCATATATGCCAAATCAAGACCCTTCTCCGCTGCATTGGTTGCCAGGAGATCAAGGGTATTTTCAACTGCTTCACGTAGGTCAAAAGCTTGTTTCTCCAATTCGAGCTTTCCTGCTTCAATCTTGGAGAAGTCCAGAATGTCATTGATAATCGTCAATAATGCTTCGCTGCTAAAACGGATGGTCTCAACAAAATCCTTTTGCTCCAGATCTAGATCCGTATCCCTAAGCAGACTCGTCATGCCGATAATGGCATTCATTGGTGTACGGATTTCATGGCTCATATTAGCCAGGAAAGCACTTTTTGCCTCGTTAGCGGCGACAGCAGCTGCCCGTGCTTCCTGAGCTTCGATATATAAACGGGTGTTTTCCAAATTAGCGGCAAGAAATGTGACAACTTGCATCAGCAGGCTCTCATCTCGCTCGAGATAAATGCCTGATTTGTAATTGCCAACATTCAAGGTTCCAATAACCCGATCTCCTACCTGCATAGGAGCAGCGATTACTGATTTCAACCCATCGCGATTAATCTTAGTCCCAATAGGTTGACCGCCCTCGGTAAGATCAAGCACTTTTACGAGGCGTTTCTCACGTATTGCCTGCCCAGCTAATGATCCTTCTAATGGCTCTCGCGATACTAATGGGACGCCATCGGTTTTCTCAGTATAGGTGGATACATCCAAGATATCCTCAGATTCTGACAAGATTGCCACGCTAACCTCATCCGCTGGCAAGATTTGTGGCGTTAACTTAGCGACGACTTCGAAGATCTCTGCCTGGTCATCAGATAAACTCATCTGCTGCCCCATTTGGTTCAACAAGGCCAGACGATGTGCTTGGTCTTGGGTTTGGGTAAACAGTCTGGCATTATCCAAAGCCAAGGAGGCCAATTGAGCAAATCGACTGAGGAATTGCATATCTACATCATGAATCTCCTTCTCCGCCTCAGCATCGTATGCCATACCGATCGTTCCAACTACATTCTCGCCAGTTTTCAACGGTACTGCCGCTACAGCCATATTCTCGAGCGTCTTATAGTTAGAAGCACGGTATTCCCAGGCATTGTAATCGGACACCATAATTGGTTCGCCATTCTCCCAAATTTGGCCTGAAACCCCTTCACCTTTCTTTAAGCGATTCCCAATCGTGTTAGCAAAGACGCCAACACCTACCTTTTGTTCAAGCTCTTCTTCTCCTGGCTCGAGCAGAAACACAAATCCATGAGAAGTTCCCAGCAGTTGTCCAGCGCGGGTAACAATATCTTGAAGGAGTTCGCTCAAATCCAGTCGACTAATCAGTCCAAGAGTCGTTGAGTGAAGAGCAGCCAGATATTCATTTTGGCGCTGCAAAGCTTCCTCCACCCGCTTGCGCTCAGTAATATCCATAATGAAGCTGCGGATGCGGTCACTATTAGGAACTAGATGCAATACCTGCTGGTACCAATAACCGCCAATTTTTAGTTGGCGCATATGAGAATGATTCTCTTCCGCCCGAAGCTCATTAACCACAGTTGAAAGATCGACCAAGAAGGGGGATTCAAAAACGGTCTGGCAGCAATCCGGAAAAAGTTCAGCAGCAGCAGGGTTCATATAATGAACATGCTTAGCTAAATCCACCTCCAAAATAGCGGCTGGATTTAATTCAGGGAAGGAGAAAAAGCGGTTTAGTTCTTGTTTAGCCTCATCTAACCGTTCATTTTGTTGTTGATGATCAATCAACAGGGCTAAATGAGTAGCAATTAGGACTGCGATTCTGATATCTTCATCATTAAAAGCATCCTGCCTGATAGCTCCGAACGTAAGTACACCCAAAACCTTGTCAAATGCCTCGAGGGGGATTGATAATACTATAGCAATCGATCCATCCCACATTTCCGGGTCACTCAAGCGATCATACCTATTTTTCAATCCGGTCAAATCGCTAAATAATTGTCTTTGTCGATTTTTTATCACATTGCTAAGGGGACTCTTAGAGATAGGCGCCATCGTCTCTGTAATATGAGGTACATTTTCCCGGCTCTCATAGAGAGTCTGGATTTGGAAAGTATGACCATCTTCGTTGACTAAGGCTAAACTGCAGCGATCGAAGTCGAGCACATCTCTAGCTATGTCAATGAGTTTTTCTAAGAAGTAATTTATATTCGTCTTTTTGGTACTAAGCAGTGCTAATTCAGAAAGCACTTCGTAACGCTCAGAGTGTCTTTGCAGGGTATTGTGTTCCATCTTTACCTCATAATTGCAACATGGGATCAACCCTGCTGCTAATATTATCGATTTTATCCGTTCCGTAATTGTTAAAAGCGCTGCTTATATTCTCTGATTGACCCACTCGTTTTGATAAAAAACTCAGACATCGCCAGAATATTACTAATTGCCGTCCGCTGGTTTGGTTCATACATTTTTTTGTCACATAATTAATCCATAATTATTTCCACCAAGCCCGACAAATGGTATCCATTTACAAGAGCGAATCTTGTAATCCAAGCGCTTGATATCCAATACTTTGAAATAATGATATTTGATTGCTTAACAAGAATAAGATTTACTACAATAAATATCAACTTTATCTAATATATTTTACTTGAATGTAGTTATATGTCAAGGGTCAGCATTCTTAAAGCATCCCCAAACTGCTGAATTTCCTGAATTGTATTGTAGTGCACCGGTCCAACCCGTACCATTCCCCCACTCTCTTCTAAGCCCAACCATTCCGTTACGGCGAGAGCGTAATAATTTCCATCCCATACATATATCCCTTCTTTGTCTAACACTTCAGCAACATACCTGGGATGCATACCTTTGACGGTGAACGAGAAAGTCGGCACACGCTCTTCTAGTCTGCGGACATCCTGAAGTCCATGGATGGTTACACCTGGAGTCTCCTCCAGATTTTCTAACAATGCTCGACTTAGTTCAAATTCATATGCGCGTATTGCTGCCATCGCTTGTTTCAAGTACAGCTTCCTGTTTTTGTAACGACTCTCGTACTTCTCAGTGTATCTTCCACCATACTTAGCTCCTACCCATTCCAGGTATTCAATCGCTCCGAGTAAACCAGCGATGCCCTCAAAGTTTTGTGTTCCAGTCTCAAATTTTCCGGGCGGTTTATTAGAAGCTGGGCGAACCTTATACGCATTGAGCTCATCAAAAAGATCATACCTGCCATAAAGCACACCAACATGAGGACCAAAGAACTTATATGCTGAACATGCCAGGAAATCGCATCCCAATTCCTGTACATCGATTGGTCCATGAGGTGCATATTGAACAGCGTCAATGAATACTACTGCGCCAACTTCCTTAGCTTTCTTCACGATATCAGCAATTGGATTGATCGTGCCCAAGGCGTTGGAGGCATATCCAACGGCTACCAACCGCGGCTTGTTTTCCAAGAGAGATTCGAGCCTTGCCATATTTAAAGTGCCATCTTCCCGCCCGAAGTCAACCCACCTGACCTTGCACTGACGCTCCTCAGCCACCATTACCCAGGGTGTAATGTTAGCATCATGGTCAAGATGGGTGACAATAATCTCATCACCAACGTTTAGCCAACGTCCCAGCGCCCTGCTCAAATTAAAAGTCAATGTGGTCATATTGGGACCAAAAACGATTTCTTCCGGTCGTTCAGCATTCACGAAATCAGCCATCGCCATGCGAGCCTCAGCGATGACCGCATCGGACTGACGGCTCGTTTGGAACACACCCCCATAATTGGCATTGTATTCCTTTAGATAAGTTTGCATTCTATCTATGACGGATTGAGATACTTGAGTGCCGGCTGGATTATCAAGGTAGATAGCTGCTTTCCTCAACGCAGGAAACTGTTCTCTAATCACTGAAACATCAAAGCTCATACATACTCTCCTCATCTAGTTACTTTGATTCGTCATTTTTACTCATCAACAGATATTCTTGTGCTTGTTGAAGATCGTCATCCGTATTCACATTCCAAAACGCGATCTGCTCTGGATCATATATAGAAATCTCTTGCGGTTCAATAAACGACACTTCGATTTTGGGCAACCAGGATATCAATTTCCATTGCTCTGATCTTAACGCCCATTCCACCGCCGGAAGGCACGTTTCCCTACGATAAACTGCATGGAGCGGTTCGAGACCTGATTTTGTGTGGGGTATAACCGCATCCACCTGCTGATCAATCAAACGCTCACACGCAGCAATGAATAGACCTGTATTTGCGAAGGGCATATCACAAGCCACAATCGCAACGAGTGGATACTTGGCAAAATTTAGAGCAGTATAAAGACCTCCTAAAGCTCCTCGCCCTTTAATTAAATCATCATAAAGGGGTACGTCGAGGAACTCATAATCCGAAACGCGATTGGTAGTTATCAGCACTTCATCTGCAATTGATCTTATCCGTTCATAAACATGTACAATCATCGGCTTGCCGAGAAGAGGGATCAGGGCTTTATCTCTGCCCATGCGACGAGATTCACCTCCTGCCTGGATAGCAATAGTTAGCATAGATTGATTATAATTTAAAATTACTAACTCTTTACTGTTTTAAAATTGTATGTACTGTTTACGTAGATATAGAATTTTGTGGGAATAACATGGAACCTGAAAATGTCTTCCCTTGAAAATATTTTAGATGATCTGACCGTTGAGGGTCATCTTTACGAACCATTACCGGATGAATCCGTACGTTGCTTTGCTTGCGGTCACCGATGTTTGATCAGAGAAGGCCGACGAGGAATATGCATGGTTCGCTTCAACCGCTCTGGCAAGTTGTATATACCCTGGGGGTATGTCTCTTCGCTGCAAACCGATCCCATCGAGAAAAAACCATTCTTTCATATCTTGCCTGGAACAGATGCACTTACATTTGGTATGCTTGGATGTGATTTTCATTGTGGATACTGCCAAAATTGGATCACCTCCCAGGCTTTGCGAGATCCTGCCTCAGATGGATCAGTTAGCTATTTGCAACGTGTCACGGCGGATCAGCTGATAGAGATTGCTCAAAACAGCGGTGCTAAAATCATTGCTTCGTCTTACAATGAGCCTTTAATCACCTCAGAATGGGCTGTTGAGATTTTCAAACGTGCTAAGGAAGAAAACTTTTTGTGCGTCTACATCTCCAATGGCAATGGAACTCCTGAAGTACTTAGATACCTTAAACCCTACCTTGATGGTTATAAAATCGATCTGAAAACAATGCAGGACAAGCATTACCGCGAACTCGGAGGCGTATTGAATAATGTTTTAGATTCAATAAAATTAGCTTTTGAGCTTGGATTTTGGGTGGAGGTGGTTACTCTGATCGTCCCCGGTTTCAATGACAGCTCTGATGAGTTAATGGATGCTGCCCGTTTTATTGCTACAATTTCTCCTGATATTCCTTGGCATGTCACTGCTTTCCACCCAGACTACCAGATGACTGACCCACCTCAAACAAGCATAGAAACTTTAATCAGAGCCACAGAGATTGGTCAAGAGGCTGGACTAAGATATGTGTACGCTGGAAATCTACCAGGAAAAGTCCATCCTTACGAAAACACGATCTGTCCTAATTGCCAAACCCAATTGATCGAACGGTATGGTTATATCATCATTAAATACAGGATCACAGCAGAAAAGACCTGCCAAAATTGTGGGGGGCATATACCAGGAATCTGGTCCGAACATCCAAAATCTGTGCATATTCACGGATCCGGTATACCTCAACCTTTTGTCTGATTGAAACGAATGCTATTTAAAAACCTTGGCACGCCTCTTGCATATTTTTATGTTGATTTCCCATTTTTCACTTTGCCTGTATAATTAATTCAAAGTCATGCAAGTTGTGAAATAAATTACCAACTATGACCCAATCTCTTGATCTTACTGTTTTACCGATCGTCCAATCTCCTAAGCGTGAAACGCCGAGCTTGCCGGGATTATATGTAGCCACACCACAAAGAAGGCCTGCACGCGGGCGCGATCGTGATAGGCTGATTTTATACCTTTCGTTAACAGGCAATGCAACTTTTGGTACAGAACAAATCCAAGAGCTGTTGTCAAACCTCGAACAAACATACTATCAGACACCCGGATCAGTGACAACCGCTCAGAAAACTGTCGCTGAATCGCTAAACGAATTCTTGCTTCATAGAAATTTGCGCGCTGCTAGCTCAGGTCAACAAATCGTTGGTTTATTTACCCAAATTGTTCTCCGCTTTAATCGTATTTACCAGGCTCAATCAGGACCTGTACATTCATTCATTGTAGCCTCGGGCGAGACGCAATACTTTTACGACCCTCAACTCTCTGGTAGAGGTTTGGGTTTGAGTCGCACTACCATAGTCCGTTTCTCACAGGCAGACCTAGAACCAAATGATGCAGTGGTCATCGCTCCTCAACTTCCAACCAGCTGGACCGCAGAATCCATCAAATTTGCCCATAGACAAGGTCCCGAAAGTCTTAAACAACGCCTGCTAAACGATATCGGTCCCAACATGAGTGCAGCTCTGATCCAAGCTTTACCTGGTAAGGGACAGATTCGTATGCTGAGACCGATAAAAAGACAGTCACAGCCCCCTTTCCCTGAACCACAAACTCCACAGTCTGCCCAAAAACCCGCTCAAGAACGGGTCCCACCCCCAAAAACCAGCATCGCAGCTGGGGCAGCAGCGACAATGGCTTCAAAACCACACACTGATCTAACCAGGGAAACGACTAAGAAACCAGCGACTCCAGACGCTCCTCCTTATCCAGAAGTCACACAACAGACCACCCGTCAAACCACAGAGACATCTTTTCAAGAAGATGCCAAGACTCAGCGCACAGCTGAAAAAGAAAAAATCCCATCAGTCCTTGAAAACTCACAAACATTCACCCAGGCAAAGCGCTTTATTGCGGCGGGAACTTTACAATTCCTGAATTGGGTAAGAAATATCACCAAACAAGTGTTACCTGATGAGAGTATATTTACGATTCCCGCAGGGACCATGGCTTTAATAGCTATCGTAGTACCTGTGATCGTTGTCATTCTTGCCAGTATGGTGTACTTTCAACGTGGTCGCGCCGCACAATATGAGATTCTTTTTCTTCAAGCTGTTGAACACGCTGAGTACGCCGAGACTCTGATTGAACCAAACGAACAACGTCTTGCCTGGGAAACCACACTGGCTTACATCAATCAAGCGGAAGCGTATCAATCCACCTCCGACTCAAAAGCACTCAGGGCTACTGCACTTAATTACGTGGACAATTTGAATGTTATTGAACGTCTTGACTATAATCCTGCCCTGACAAGCAGTTTGGCAGAAAGTGCACGCATCACTCGAATGATCGCAGATGATTCCGACCTGTACCTTCTCAATGCAGAGGAGGGGATCGTTCTTCGGGCTACCCTCTCAAGTAAAGGCTATGTATTGGATCAAACGTTTCAATGCGGTCCTGGTCCATATGAAGGATATGTCGTTGGAGCAATTCTTGACATTGCGGCTCTACGGTTGTCAGGGGAGTCTAACGCTACGATACTCGGCATCGATTCAAACAGCAACTTGCTGTTTTGCGGTCCTGGCTTCCCTCCTGTGGCAGATTCGCTGACTCAAGATCAACTGGAATGGGGCAACCCCAAAAAAATCACCATAAACATGGGAGATTTATATGTTCTGGATCCACAATCTAATGCAGTTTGGATCTACCGTGGATTGGATGTGTCTAAAGAACCTCAACGGTTCTTCAGCGGTCAAAACCCCTCATTGGAGTATGCCATCGATTTAGCTGTTAATAATAATACATTGTATGTTCTCCACGCAGATAGCCACATCACGACTTGCGAATTCAGCTCCATAGCTGGCTCACCCACTCGCTGCGAAGACCCAGCCACGTTCATCGATCCCCGGGAAGGCTTAGAGAATGGACCGTTAATCGCCGGAGCGAGCTTCAACGAAATCGTCTTTCTACCCCCTCCTGATCCATCCATCTACCTATCAGATCCATTTGCCCAAGCTGTTTACCATTTCAGCGTTCAATTGGCGTATCAACGCCAGTTTCGATCTCGTAGCCAGTTATCCAATGATCCAGCCACCTCATTTGCCATCAATCGCAGCAACCTGACTATCTTCATGGCAACGGGAAATCAAGTTTATTACGCAAATCTCCCCTGAAATAGAGTTGCAATTGGATAATTAATCTTTGCAGTCACTCAATAACCCTCCAGCCTAATCGAAATTGGCTTAGAGGGTTCTTTTGAAGAATAACTTACAGCTTAGATAGATTTATTGGTTGATTTCTGTTGGCGCCTGGGTGGAGGTGGGCCAAGTAGTATAAGTCGCCTGTGGTGTAGAAGTAATTTCAAGCGTTGGAGTGAGTGGAGTGCTTACCTCACCAATTGCAGTATCCAGGGTAGATGTCAGCTCAGGCTGGACAATATCCGTAGGGGATAAAACCGGCTGATTGCCTTGAACAGCGGTTGCATTCGTCACAATACTTAGTGTTGGTGAGGATATGTTATCTCGACTATGAGACCAATAATAACTACCAATGATTAACACAATAACAGAAAGCAGCACAGCTCCGGCAACCAACCCCCAGATCATCAATGACCGTCGTGGCTTATCCAATACATAATGTCCTAAACCCTTCTCAGGAACCCTCATAAGAACAATGGTTATATTGTCATGACCACCATGTTCATTCGCCAAAGCCAACAGCTCATCGACTGCATCTTCACCCGGTTGTTCTAATAACAAATTGAGAATCTCATCATCGCTCACCAGGTCCGTCAACCCATCGCTGCACAACAACAACTGGTCCTTAGGAAGTAAAGGCAAACCCTGATTAGACTCAGACTCTGCATCACTTTCAGTCGGACTCAAACGCAACCTGAAGTCCGGCACAACAGATCTTTGGGATCCCAGATGGCGCCGAATGACATGCGCATTTGGATGACCACGCGCTTGTTCCGGGGTAATAATCCCCGCATCGATCGCCTCCTGTATCCAAGTATGATCGACCGTTACCTGTCTGATTTCGCCATCACGGATTAAATAGATGCGAGAATCACCAACGGATGCAGTAAACAAACGGTCCCCCACAATCCACGCGCACACACAGGTCGTACCCATACCCAGAAAGTCAGTACTGCTCTGCGCTCGGGTAGTAATGGCATCATTAGCCTGACGGATTGCATCGTTTAAAATCCCTTTAGGATCTTTCGCTTCGCTTTCAGCAACCTCGTGACTCACAATTTCAACTGCCATCTCTGCAGCGACTTCCCCTGCTCTATGCCCGCCAACTCCATCCGCAACAACTGCCAGCAGGGAGGGCGTCTGTACATCTTCGCTTACCTGAAATGCGGAAACACCGAACCGATCTTCGTTGTTTTTACCTTTTTTTCCTTGATGTGTACCCGCCGATACGTAAAGGTGAGCTCGGTCGATTGGGATCATCTACGCCAATTCTCCTCAAGGATAACCAGTTGGGGGGCTTGTTTCGGATTGTGGTATTTGAACCTGAATCCGACCCTTCCAATGTGGATTAGGTCATCATGCTCTACAGTTTTCCCACCCCCAGGAACTTGAGTATAGTTTATCCACGTTCCCGCAATTGAATTATTATCTTTTAACAAGAATGTCTCATCCCCACGATAACTTAACCAGGCATGCAATGGATCAACTGATAGATCGTTGAGTCGAATCGCTACCAGAGTTGCATCCCTGCCAATCGATACTTCCCCAGTCGGAATTGGTATGCTTCCTGAAGTACCAGCATCTTCAGATGATGTCAGCGGCACAAGGTATGCCACCGTATTTGATGACTCATGGCGCTGAGGCCAATGCAACCGATTGACCCAATATGGTAACTTTCTAGAAATTGGTTTGGCGTTTGTGTTTAAAGTATACGGTGCGGATTTCTTCATTTTGTTCTTGGATCGAAGAAAGCTAATTGTACCTGGATGAAGACGCCCCCCAAGCACCAGGAATAACAGTAAAATCAAGCTCACTGTTGCAGTTGAAACCACCGCAATAACCACTCGATTCCTGGATATCCGCCCAACAAAATTTACACTGGGGGACTCAACAGTGACGTCTGCTTTGAGATCTATCGTTGAATTGCTCAATCCAAGTTCATCCATAACTTCAGCTCTGAAGGTATGTTCGCCTGAGGTCGTGTAATCACTCAAATCCCAGGAAAATAATTCGAAAGGTGGACTTGAATTTCTATGCTCAATTTGTCCATCTATGTAAAGGATTGTTTGTTCTATGGACCGTTCAAATCCATCAGGGAACTCGACCAGCACCTCCAATGATTGTGATTTTGGAATCAATTCATCAGGATCCGGACTATCATCGAATAAGAAAACGCGTGAAACATCCTGATTAGGCGACACAAAAGCAATATTGGGAGGTAAAATCTCTAATTCGAAGGTTTGTTCATTTGATTTTGCTGCAAAATTCTCATCCTGGATATGCACACTAACCTGGTGAGATCCACTGCGCGATATCATCGAACGGTACTTAAGTGTGTAAATATTGCGAAGATTTTCTAGAAATTCTTCAATATCTGGTAAAGTCTCCAATCCAGAGAATCCAAAAAAATCACCACCTGTCTGCGTGGCAAGATCTCTTAATACCCCCGCTCCCTGAGATGAAAACCTTTCAGGAGAAGCTACCAACCATACATCGATTTGAACATTTGCCTGATTAGCCCTTGAAACAATATTTTGAAGGCCAAAACTGGAAGCATCCGGCGGGAGGGATGTAATAAAGATTACCGAACGCCCCATACCAAATCGTGGGGTAGGGTCACCTGCGATATCCAATCCACGCGATAGTACATCATAATCCGGGACTGCATTCCTCGCATCCGGTTGGAAAGCCAACAGTGAAGATAGCCATTCTTCCACCGATTCCAAATGTGTGATTTCAATACCATCAGTTCCTAACAGGCTAAAATCATCAATATTCCTCCCAACGCGTGACTCAGCCCAATCTTGTAAATGTTGAACGACATGATCGTATCGCGAGAATCCATTAGAATCACGGATCGCGAATGATGGTCCCGGGTTAATTACAAACACAATCTGTGCACCGGGTTGTAGATGGTCAAACTCACTTACCGGTATCTTATTCTCATTCTCTAGGACATCCATATCCCTACTGGTTAGACCGTACACAAAATCGCCTTCTTGATCACGAACACCCAGAAATGCCTGGATAGATGGAAAACCGACTGTATTGGGTGGACTCAAATGAACCAGGTTGCTCTCTTGTGCCTGTGCTACAGTAGATATACCTGTTGTCCTTAATATTAAGACATACAACAGTAGACACAAAAACACAGGTAAATGCCTGGTCAATCGTTTGTGGATCATATCAATATTGATATTCTCGGCTTTGTTTAATTGGAAGCCACCTGCATTATGCTGCTAAACCAAGTAGCCTATCATCAATCTAACAATAAAATCAGTTACCTCTAATTTTCGATCAAAATGCTTCGTCGAGAGGACTTTGATCGACTCTGACTTCTCAAATGCCCAACAATTTTACCTGATTTCCATATAAACATAATGTTTACTATGATTAATGCGGAACAGACATTAACTTTGGAAGTGGGTGACCCCTGGTTAATCTCAAGTTTGTATTTGTCCAAGCAGATGATATATACACTCGCAATACGCCGCTAAGCAGAACTACTACAGGCAAGTATAAATAGAAACAAACCACTGAGACCACAAATCTACCGCGAAGAAATTCACCTGACCCTGCAATTGCTCCTACGATTAAAGGTGCCATGATAAACAGAAATGGCAATCCAATCGCAAAACTAGCAATGAATCCTAATCCAAGCACCAGAATTACTCCCATCACGAACATAGGACCCAAGTTTGTCCTCACTACCTCCAAGCCTCTTCGTATACCCTCCATTGGCGCTCCCACAGCTGGCCAATATCCCAAAGATCCAATGGATCTTATTATTCCAGATAATCTTCCATGCGCTCGAAAGCACTTCTCCGAAATCCATCTGATATCCTGCTTAATTCAATAATCCTTGAAGTTAACTATTAAAGAAAAATATAGGACCCTATTGCGAAAACATCATTCCCACTCAATGGTTGCAGGAGGTTTACTGGTGACATCATATACCACCCGGTTGACACCAGGAACTTCATTCACAATCCTATTAGCCACACGGGCTAACAGATCATGTGGTAAGCGTGCCCAATCAGCAGTCATAAAATCTTCTGTGGTCACTGCTCGGATAACAATCACCTCCTCGTATGTTCGCTGATCACCCATCACACCTACTGAGCGTATAGGTAGCAAAACAGCAAAGGCTTGCGAAGTACCTTGAAGTTCTCTGCTTCGCTCTTTCAATCTTAAGAGCCCTGCTTTCTCAAGCTCGTGCGTCAGGATATCATCAGCTTCGCGCAATCGGGATAGGCGCATCGGATTCACCTCGCCGAGGCAGCGAACAGCCAAACCAGGTCCAGGAAATGGTTGCCGCCAGACCAGCTCAGACGGCAATCCCAAGGTTTCACCTACAATTCGAACCTCATCTTTGAATAAATATCGCAGAGGTTCAACCAGTTCAAGTTCCATATCCTCAGGCAGCCCCCCAACGTTGTGATGTGTTTTAATCCTCTCTACCTTTTCCCGATCTGGTGCACTCGATTCGACCACATCCGGGTATATCGTGCCCTGCACCAAGAAATTGAGTGAACCAAGTTGCCGGGCTTGCGATTCAAATATCCGGATAAAACGTTCTCCAATAATAGCTCGTTTCTGCTCCGGTTCAGTGATACCCTCCAAGGCGTGCATGAATTCACCAACAGCGTCTACCGCGATAAGCTCAATGCCCATAATTTCCTGGAAAGTCTTGACAACCTCAGAACTTTCTCGTTTGCGTAGTAATCCATTATCCACAAATACCGCAACCAGCTGATCCCCCACCGCACGATGTACAAGTGCGGCAGCAACACTTGAATCGACACCACCGCTGACTGCGGATAACACTCTTCCCTCTCCGATTTGAGCGCGCACTCGAGCGATACTCTCAGCTATGATCGATTCTGGGGTCCAGGTTGGATTTACCCCACAAACATCTATCACAAACCGCTGAAGCAAATCTTTTCCACCTTCTGTGTGACGCACCTCTGGATGAAACTGCACACCGAAGTATGCCTTCTCCAGATCTCCCATAGCTGCAACCGGGGAATTTTCACTTTGCGCAATAACTGTAAAACCATACGGAGGTCTTTCGATCCTATCCCCATGCGACATCCAAACCTGCCGCCTTCCTCGTGATAACAGCGGATTGTCAGTCAACACCTCGAGTATCGCCGGTCCATATTCGCGCTGTGTAGACCGAGCAACCTCCCCATTGAGTGCGTAGGTTAGAGCTTGCATCCCATAACAGATTCCCAAAATTGGCAATCTACTATGTAGCAAATAGTCTGGGATCTTTGGTGCAGCCGGTTCGTAAATCGATGCTGGACCCCCCGATAGAATAAAACCTTTCGGTTCTAAGGAAAAGACGCGTTCTTCCGGCGCATCCCAGGGGAAGAGCTCGCAATAAACCGCAATTTCACGCACTCGCCGGGCGATCAGTTGAGCATACTGAGAGCCAAAATCCAGAACTGCAATTGCATCCATCTTTATCCCCGATAAACTTCTCCCGTTTCGAAAGTAATTTCATCTCCCTCCATAGTCTTTATCGCTGCTAGTGACACAACAGGGACCTCCAGGTGTTCCAACACTTTTCGTCCACCCTCAAATATCTTTTCAATCAGTGTTCCTATTCCAACGATATTCGCTCCAGCGGTTTGAGCAAGGCGGACTAAACCCAAAATAGTAGCCCCGCTAGCCAGGAAATCATCAATAATCAACACTCGTTCTCCACCAGCTAAATATTCAGGTGAGATGATTAATTCAACAGTCCTCCCCTTGGTATGTGACGGTGTTAATGTCAGGAATACCTGATCAGGCATCGTAATTGGTTTATGCTTCCGAGCATACACCACGGGTAAGCCCATATGCATCGCCGTCATTAGCGCTGGCGCAATTCCCGATATTTCTGCAGTCAAAACTTTGGTTGGTCTGACATCATCAAATTCCTCTGCCAGTCTTAGGCCACAAGCGTCCATTAACACTGGGTCAACCTGGTGGTTGATGAATCCATCCACCTTCAGAATCCCACCTCCTAAGTTTTTTCCCTCCTTTAATATTCGATTTTGTAAAGCCTGCATGGGGACCTCCAGCACTTGAGCAATTGTTCTCCTCCCCTGTTTACATAAAAAAGCCGCCGATTAATGAATTATTAGATTTTACTGTGACTTCTATGAATATACCAGAGGTGAGCGAGACTATGTTAGAATCGCTTGAATGTTAGTCTTGGCATCGAACTCCCCACGTCGTAATCAATTACTCGCTCTATGTGGGTGGGAGTTCCAGGTACTACCAGTGGACATTGACGAAAGTCAACTCAACGGTGAAACACCTTGGGATTACGTTCAGCGTATAGCTCAAAAGAAAGCCAACGCTGCAAGTCACAAGCTCTCACCTGGGGACATCGTGATCGCGGCGGATACAACCGTCGTAAATGATGATGAAATCCTGGGGAAGCCATCCAATTCCCAGGAGGCACAGTGGATGCTCCAGCGCTTACGAGGTCGGATGCATCAGGTGTTTACTGCCATCTGTGTATTCGATATTGGTTCTTCCGTAAGACTATCAAATCTGTGTCGCACTGAAGTTCTGATGCGGTCTTATTCGAATCAGGAAATAGCTGACTATATTACTTCCGGTGACCCGTTAGACAAAGCGGGAGCCTATGCGATACAACATCCCGGCTTTGATCCTGTGGAGAAAATTGAGGGATGTTATGCAAACGTCGTCGGATTACCTTTGTGCCGTTTAGTACGAATAATGCACGATATTGATATCCGCCCACCTACCAACATCACCCAAGACTGTCAGGAATCCCTCCACAATACCTGCACAATCAGGGATATGGTGTTGCAAGAAAAATGAAAATATTTCAATTCAGCTTACTAATTATTTTCGCGATACTTATCACTGGATGTAACACTGCTGACCCTACTGCAGAATCGAATCCAAGCCCTACAGCTTTGCCTACTCTTCCTCAGCCCGGTGTGAACACCACCCAGGCACCTGATGCCACCGAAGCTGCTCAGGCATATCTTGATGCGTGGAAAGCGGAAGACTATGCTGCCATGTATGCTATGCTTACACCAGTAAGTCAAGATGCCATCAGCGAAGAGGAATTTATCGCCCGCTATCGCGAGTTCGCCGCAGAAGCAGCGCTGAGCGAAATTGATAACCAGATTCTTTCCTCACTCACCCAAACCCGCACTTCCCAAGTTTCCTATCATGTTTATCTGATAAGCGCACTGGTTGGTGATATCCAGCGAGAAACCACCATGAATCTCAGCCTGGAAGATGGTGAGTGGCGGGTGCAATGGGATGATGCCTTGATCATTCCTGAGTTGACCGGGGGTAATACTCTATCGATGGAATATAAAATCCCCTCCCGCGGCAATATCTACGATATTAACGGGCATGCACTTGTTGCTCAATCTGATGCCACAGCTTTAGGACTTATTCCTGATCAAATCGATCCCGAACAGGAAGGTAGCCTGCTCAGCATTTTGAGCCGCGTTCTCGGTATTAGAGCTGAAACGATCAGCACTATGTACGAGGATTTCCCTCCAGGTGCTGGTTGGTATTTACCTCTAAGGGCTGTGTCTGCTGAGGATATCCAGCAATACGAAGACAATCTCACAGGATGGCCTGGGTTGGTCATGAGACCATTTCGGTCACGCTACTATTTCGATGGAGGTATCGCGCCTCATGTTGTAGGATATGTAAGCGCCATCCAGGAAGATGAAGTTGAAGAATACAAACGTCAAGGATATCGTATCGACGAGCGAGTTGGTCGCATTGGATTGGAAGCCTGGGGGGAAGCTTCCCTTTCAGGAACACGCGGAGGGGCATTATATGTTATTGACCAGGATGGGGCCATCGTTACCAAGCTGGGTGAAACATCCCCTGCTCCCGCGCAGGCAATCTATACAACGATTGACAGCGATTTACAGATAAAAGCTCAGGAAGCTCTGAATGGATTCTTAGGCGCCATCGTGGTTTTGGAACGAGACACAGGCCGAGTCCTGGCGATGGCTTCATCACCGGGTTTTGATCCCAACCTGTTTGAACCAGAGAACTTTAACCGCAGTTATCTGATCAATGAGTTATTTGATCTCAACACAGTACCGCTGCTAAATCGTGCTACCCAAGGGCAATATCCGCTCGGTTCAGTATTCAAAATTATCACAATGGCTGCCGCTCTCGAGAGCGGTGTTTACACAGCAGAATCCACCTATGAATGCGGGCACACTTTTACAGAGCTCGTTGGTGTGACCTTATACGATTGGACCTATGAGAAAGAAAGACCTGCCAGCGGTACGCTTACCCTGCCAGAGGGGCTTATGCGTTCTTGCAACCCTTACTTCTACCACATTGGTCTGGACTTATTCAACCAGGGATTGACGAATGCGGTATCCGACATGGCACGCGGCTTTGGATTAGCATCACCGACAGGCATTGAAGAGGTAGCAGAGGAAGATGGTCAGATCCCAGATCCAGAGAGCCAGTTGGACGCCACCAACGGGGCTATTGGTCAGGGTGCGTTACAGGTCACTCCTCTACAGGTCGCTGTTTTCACCGCCGCCCTTGGCAATGGCGGTACACTTTATAAACCTCAAATCGTTGAATCGATTACCCCACCAGATGGCGAACCAACCTTCACATTTACACCAGAGGCTACCGGCACATTACCGATCAGCCCTCAAACGCTTCAAATCATCCAGGACGCCATGGTTAGCGTTGTGGAAAATCCGCGCGGCACAGCTCATCATATTTTCCCAAATTTTGAAATTCCCATCGCCGGGAAAACCGGGACTGCACAAGACCCACCGCGCGATCCGCATTCCTGGTTTGCAGGTTACACATTCGCTGAACGGGAGGATAAACCCGATATCGCGGTCGTCATCATCTTAGAAAACACTGGTGAGGGGTCCGATTGGGCTGCACCGGTCTTCAAAGGCATGGTACAATCATATTTCTTCGGTCAACGCAGCACTTTCCCGTGGGAATCCATGCCTGGTGTCTGGAGAGAACCTACTCCTGAAGTCACTGAAACTCCAACTCCCACCCCTGAAGACGATTAAATGTGGAACCCATAGACGGTCTGATCGTTCGCTCCCAATCCGGTTTTTACACCGTGGAGACAGATTCAGGACCTCTGATCTGTCAGTTGCGTGGTCGACTTAAGCAGGGGGCGCGCGAAGGTGATCTGGCATCGATCGGTGACCGCGTAATCGTGTCTCTGCTGGATAACGGAACGGGAATGATCGAGGAAATCAAACCTCGTCAGCGGATGTTTTCACGTCTGGCGCCCACACCGAGGGGAGAATACCAGCAAATCATCATCGCCAATCCTGACCAGGCTATTTTTGTTTTCTCCTGCAAAGAACCGGAACCCCGCCTACGCATGCTGGATCGATTTCTTGTGATCGCTGAGAAACAGGAAGTACAGACAAAAATCGTCGCCAACAAGATTGACCTTGTGGGGATCGAACAAGCCAAAGAAATTTTCGGACATTATCCGGATATCGGCTATCCAGTCCTATATACGTCCGCAAAAACCAGCACTGGTATCGATGAATTCCGTGAGGCACTTAGCCAAAAAATCACACTGTTAGCCGGACCTTCTGGAACCGGAAAATCCAGCCTGTTGAATGTCCTCCAACCCGGTTTAGGTCTGGCAGTACGTCAAGTCAGTCAGGCTACCGGCAGAGGACAGCACACCACAGTTGCCAGAGAAATGTTCCCATTGGATTGTGGTGGTTATGTTGCTGACACTCCCGGCTTGAAGGCTCTGGCGTTGTGGGACATGGAACCTGAAGAAATCGATGGATATTTCCCTGAGATCAAACCATTGGTCCCTGACTGCCAGTTTAGCGACTGCACGCATATCCATGAACCAGGCTGTGCTGTGAAAGACGCGGTCGATGTAGGCACGATACCCGCTGAACGGTATGAGTCCTATATCAGATTACGCATGAATGATGAAGAATAATAACAATGATGCGCTGCGAAATGCCCTTACCCACTTGACGTTGATATTCTGAACTACTATAATTCTACTAGAAGAGAATCAATAGGAAATCGAATCCAGACAAGTGCGGATGTATACAACACATTCAAGATTTGCTGGCAAGGTATAAATCACAATACCTTATCTACGGGTTCTGTAAGGATATGAGCAGGAATAAGTAAGGGATAAATCGTGAGGAAAAAGTTTCTCCTCATCCTGATATCTATCTTAATTGGTTCAGGATTGCTGGTTGCCGCAGCTCCCACAAAGACGGTCCTGGCACGACTAGAAATCCGCAACCGGACTGACCAGGTCGTTAAGGTCAGTCTGAATGGGGAGGGAAAGTTCTACTTCCTGACCGTTAATCCATACGAGACCAAAATCTTCACAGTGGAAAGGGCTGTGTACTCTCAGACGACTTTCTTGTGCGGGTCCTCAGCCAGCGGTGTTCTGGATATGACCTCTAACGTGCGATTGGTTTTCCCTCCCTGTAATCGAAGAACTACAAACACAGGCACACCAACCATTGAAAAAATCCATCTCAGCGATACAATCAATACCAGCACATCGAGATATAGACGTTACCAGTTTGAATAAGATCTACAAAATTTGAACTTTTTCTATTGTTCAGCAGTATGATAGATAGTGATCACAGGTAAAAAATTGCGCAATGAATAATCCAAGCGACCAGGAATTAATTCTGCAGCTGCAAGAAGATAGCCTGGATGCGTTAGGCTTGCTTTATGACCGCCATCAATTGATGGTTTATCGTACCGCGCTGGGGATTGCCAACGACCCGGATGCAGCTGCGGACCTGCTGCAGGATGTCTTCTTACGCCTGTATCGTTTTGCTGAGCGGGTGGATCCTGAACGTCCGCTTGAACCGTGGCTGTACCGGGTGACTACAAACTTAGCCTATACTTATGTTAAGAAACGCCACCGCTGGTTCAGCCCGCTTGAGGATATCACTGAGTGGCTGGTGGGGAACAAGAAACTGACTCCCCAGTATGTGGCAGAAATGGATGAGCAGTCACAGCAGGTACACCAGGCGATCGCCTCCCTACCGCTGCAGCAAAGAGTTGTAATCGTTCTTTACTATATAAATGACCTCTGCTTGCAAGAGATCGCTGCTATTCTGGACGTCCCCGAAGGTACCATCAAATCGCGATTGCATTATGGGCGCAAGGCGTTGAAGAAGCATTTGAAGCTGGATGGGGATTACTTACCAGACATGCAGTACGAATTTACCTAACCGGTGTGCTATGGAAACTACCGATAGAACTATCCGAAAACAATTACAGAATTGGGCTAAAGAACAAAAATCACCTCCAGAGGCTAAATACAGGCTGCTGGAATCTGCAGCTGCGCAAAAAACCCCTTTTTATAAACCCAAAACCATCAAGCTGCCTACCTTCCCCATAGAGAGGGTTTCCTGGACAATGGTTTATTCTTTGGACAGGAGCCTGACCAGTTCACAACTAATTCGATAAAGCCGCTGAATTCTCCTCCCCCAAAAACGGCTTCTGAAATCTGTCATGAAATCACATTCTTGCGGACTTCGGAGGTTTTTACGTATACCAATCGTATAGTAATCGTAGGTTTCCCGTAGGTTAATCGTCAGGTTATTGACAGTTTTCGACTCTTATGCTATAAAATACCCAATGTCGGTGGACCCCGACAGGTTTTTCTAACTCTATGTCCAAATCCGCTGCACTTTTTATCCCAAAAAGGCCAAAGGAGGTGAGACGTTTAACGATTGGATACGAATTTGGCGTCTCG
>Ga0209536_100005099_pt1 | contig 20532 bp, 19 predicted proteins | sample DeeMarSeWOR28_12_FD_187461 | JGI IMG/M metagenome (GOLD analysis project Ga0209536, IMG submission 187461) | Marine sediment microbial communities from White Oak River estuary, North Carolina - WOR-2-8_12 (SPAdes) (version 2) | ecosystem: Environmental > Aquatic > Marine > Intertidal zone >... | reverse complement strand
TGATCCGAACTCATGGCCGAAGTACCGCTGTCAGTAAGTAAATCTATGATTACATTTTTGCTTTCCAACAGGAATGTATTATAATGGGCTTTTTTCAAAATAATTACCCTTTCACGCTCTGTGGTCATTGAGATAGGCTCAACCATTTTAATTCGAAAGGGTTCGATAATGGTTTTGTGTTTCATGAAATATCGATTTTTGGATATATGACTTTAGCAACAAAAATGATAGAATTACAGAGTTAAATCAAAAAAAAGGACAGATCAAAAGGCAGGAATTTATTTTATATGTAGTCAAAGAATTTTGCCATGCTAATTTGCTTTCTTTGTCACAGACAGCATATGAAAAATTTTTATTCAGGGATGATTACCTGCCCCGATCTGTCCTCGGATAATTTATTATGAAGAACAGTTTTTCAAATTTAAAAGAACGTAATGTTATTCAACGTATATAATCCCATCTCATTTTTCCGGAAAAGAAAGTTGAACCGATTCATTTTTAATCCGGTATTTTATTCCTTCTGAAGTAACCATTTTATTTAATACACTATCGAGATATTCATTGTTAAATTCTCCGGTGAATGACCATTCCGCTCCAGGATTTTCACTCCACGTGAAATTTACTCCGTACCATCGTTCCAGTTTATTGATCACAGTTTCAAAATCGTCATTCTTAAATGAGAGAATCCCATTTTTCCAACAGGTATAATCAAAAGTGTTGCCGACGTGGGTAACCGTAAATTCTGATCTTTTCAATGAGTATACTGCCCGATCTCCTGGATCTAATTTAGCTCTCAAGGGCATTCCCGGGATGAATGAGGAGAACAGGTTTTCAATAGTCAGGTCGCCCTGATCCAGCACCACCTCAACTTCCTGGTTTCCAATAAATGTGTTGACATTGAACGAAGTCCCAAGCGCTTTGATGGCAATGTTTCCGGATTTTACCTGAAATGGCTTTCCATTATCCGATTTCACGTCAAAATAAGCCTCCCCGGTCAACCAGACAGTCCGAAATCCCTCATTAAAATCGGAACTGTATTGAAGTTTGCTGTCCGCATTCAGCCAAACGGAAGAACCATCCGGGAGAAATATTTTTGTCTTCTGTCCGGCCGGGCTTACTTTTTCAATAAGTACGGCGTCCTCTCCCACCATCGCCATATGATCCCGGTTGGTCAACTGCCGGTAGGTAAACACACTCATGAGGATCAATAATATACTGGCCGCGCTGACCGCAGCAGTTTTCAATATCCGAAAACCAATAAACCGATTCGATTTGGAGAGTTCCTGTCTGCTATTTGCCCATACCTTGTCAAATGCATCATCCGTGATCAATAATTTAGCCTCCAGCATTCCTTCACGGGCCGATTCTTCCATAATTTTATAGGCAATATAATGCTCATTGGATGCCAATATCCAATCTTTAAGAATTTTTTCCTCTTTATCAGACGATGTACCGGAAAGACTGTTAGCGATTATTTTATCAATATGATAATCCGAATAATCCATTTAACAATTATTGAAAATCCATTTTATAATTAAGACCGGAATAAACAAAAAATCCCCTAACCGGTCAGCTGTTTTTCTTATAATATGCATTGAGTTCCGTTAGATTCACACCCTCTGATCTCAGATAAGTTAAAATTTTACTTCGAAGATCCTTGACGGCCAGTGCAAGATGATTCTCAATCGTCTTTACTGAAAGATCCAGTATATCGGCAGCTTCCTTGTATTTTAATCCATCAATGACTACCATTTTGTAGATCAATTTCCGTCTGGTAGGCATGTTATCAATGGCATCTTCTATGGCAGCAGATAACTCCCGGTTGATCAGCTCATTCTCAGGATTTCGAACTTCAAAACTGTACTGGGCATTATCCCAATCCAGTTCATCAAGGGAATAATTATTCTTCTGTTTTTTAAGGTATGTAAAACATTGATTTTTAACAGATTTGTAGAGATAATAGGATATATCGTGAATATCATGATTCTTTTTTAATCTCCTGAAAAATTTAATGAATACTTCCGATACGATATCGTTGGCATCATGGATGGAAGTGACGTAAAATACGGCGAAACGAACCAGTTTGGGATGGAAAAGGTCAAACAATTCTCTGGCCGCATTTTGATCGTTGTGGATTGAGATTCTGACAATCAGTTTATGTAAATGCTCCTTATCCATCATTTCAACAGCCAGACCGAACCGAGTGAAAGGTTGCTTTTTTTTGTGCCCTCCGACATTAATTTTATACGGCAATTCCAGTAAACATTATGCAATATTATGTTATTTGATTTTGAGAGGCCAGTTTTTTTAAGTTTTAATTTCCGCCTGTTAAGCTTAAACACATACGGAACCTTCAACATGGGAAGGAGGAAAAATTAGATGATGATTGAACTTAATACGCTAACCCTGTTATTAACAGGGATTTTTATTAATACAGTCATTTTTATATTCCATATCATTTTATATTTTCATCTGCAAGTCTGAAAACATAAACAGGTTATATCACTTGGCTTCGTTTTTGTCCTGTCAAAAATTACAATTTAAGGATCAGCGATCATTAAAAGAGAATTTCAAATACTAAAGACAAAATAATGTCAGTAAACACAAACCATAAGGAAAATAGTAATTGGCGTAAGAATCTCTACCGAATAATCTTTTACACCGATAGTTTCTGGGGCAAAACATTTGATGTCACCCTTTTGATAGTTATTATATTGAGTATCCTGGCTGTAATGATGGAGAGTGTTTCAGAGATCTCAATTAATTATGGGAACCAATTGAGAACCATAGAATGGGCATTCACACTTTTATTTACATTGGAATATATTCTGCGGATTTTAACTTTTCCCAAACCGCTAAAATACATTTTCAGTTTTCTAGGCATCATTGATTTATTGGCCATCATGCCCACTTTTCTGGGTATCTTCTTTGCCGGCTCCCAGGCGCTGATTGTCTTCCGGTCGATCCGCCTGATCCGGGTATTCCGGATCTTCAAACTGGCCCGTTACCTGAGCGAGGCCAGGATTATTATCAGAGCATTAAAATACAGCATGCCTAAAATCACCGTGTTTCTGGTAGCCGTATTAAGCATGGTGATCATCCTGGGAGCAATGATGTACCTTTTTGAAGGAAACCAAAACAGCGGTTTTTCAAGCATTCCTAAAAGTGTCTACTGGGCTATAGTAACGCTGACTACCGTAGGTTATGGAGATATCACACCACAAACATTCATGGGGCAGATCATATCTTCCTTCATCATGATCCTGGGCTATGGAATGATTGCTGTTCCTACGGGCATTGTTTCAGGTGAATTCATCCACGCAGCCAGGAAAAATCCGGCCTTTGTTGAAATAACCTGTCCGGGATGCGGAGAAAAAGATCATGATCCCCGGGCCAATTATTGTAAAAGATGTGGAAGTCCAATAAAGGCTACATAAAAAAAGACTTGAGGAGATAGAAGGGGATTCTACCTGCACTCAAGTCCTTTGTTCAACCAGCTATGTACTACAAATGTAAGAATTTTTTTAAATTCCCAAAACTTGTGGTCATTTTTTTTATTGAATTATTCATAGATTTTTAAGATTAGCAGATCCTTGATTGATTATTTATCAATGATTTGACATATATTTTAGTAATTATTTATATTTTTAATTTATTCATTGAAATTATTTTAATTTTACTTGTGATTTTTTATATTTGTCGAATATTTATTGTAGGGTGATGAAACTGGCAGCCATGCCCTCCTGTCTCGGGGGTGGAGAAAAAAAGGATAAATTCAGGTTTTTTACCAGGACTAACTGCTCCATGAAGGTTCGAATCCTTCCCCTACAGCAATAATGAAGAAGGCCTCATTTATTATCATTCATACCGTAAGGAATCTACCGGATTTGAAAGCGCCGCTTTTAAGGAATGATAGCTGACCGTCAGAATGGCGATCAACAGCGTGAAGGATCCGGCAAGCAAGATGATAACCGGAAAATAGGAAACCAGGTTTAACTTATAGGCAAATTTATTCAACCACCTATCCATTCCAAAATACGATACGGGAAGGGCTATGATAAATGAAATGCCAATAAGTTTTATAAAACGAACAGAAAGCAATCGGACAATTCCCGGTACTGTAGAACCTAACACTTTTCGAATCCCAATTTCTTTTTTCCGCTGCACGGTAGTATAAGCTGCCAGCCCGAATAAACCAATGCTGGCAATAAGTATGGCAAGTGAGGAAAAAACAAGAAAAATTTTTCCTGAGTTAATCTCGGAATGATACATCTGCTCCATTTCTTCATCCAGGAACGTGAACTTAAAAGGCTCGTTCGGAACCAGATTTTTCCACAGGTCTTCCATCTGGTTGACGGTTGAAGATAGTTTTCCGGAACGTAAACGGACATTAATGTAGGGAATATTTTCTGCATAGAATATAGTAAGTGGAGTCACTTCGTTGTGCAATGATTGAAAATTGAAATCCGCCACTACTCCCACAATGGTGTAGGTAATGGGTGGAATATCGCCATTGGCCGGCACTGTCAGCGTCTCCCCGATCGGGTCGGCTAAATTAAATACCCTGACAGCTGCTTCATTTACAATTAAAGAAAGAGAGTCGTCAAAAGAAACATCGAAATCTCTTCCTTCGGTCATCCGCAGGTTCATGGTTTCGATGTAGTCCTGATCGATGAACATATTTTTGGTAGTGAAGACCTCGGATCCGGGCGTCAGTTGAAAAAACTGACCAAAAAACTGATCCCTCCCGGGCAAAGAGCTGGAAGCGCCTACCTGACTGACAAATGTAAATTTCTTCAATTCTGTTATGAAGGAGCGGTATTGATCTTCCAGTACATTCGCCCGTTCGATCACGAAAATACCGTCTTCGTTAAAGCCGAGGGGCTGGTTTCGGATAAAGCTCAGCTGGTTGAAAATGGTCAGTGTAGCGGCTATTAAAACAATGGATATGATAAACTGGAAAATTACCAATCCGTTTCTCAGCCATTTGCCATGGATTCCCGAAGAAAAGCTTCTATTTAGTACTTCTGGGGTCTTGTAGGAGGATAGGAAAAAAGCAGGATATATTCCTGCCAGCAATCCTACTGTAAACCCAAAAATAATTAACAGGGGAAAAATTAGACCTTCCAGTTCAAGTTGGAGAGATTTACCGGAAAGTTCATTGAAAAAAGGCAAAAATAAATTTACAACTACCACGCTAAGGATTACACTTATCAGGCTAATCACAATGGATTCAATTATAAATTGCCAGATGATTTTTTTTCTCGAGGATCCCATGATCTTCCTGACTCCAACCTCTTTCGCCCTTTCGGACGACCTTGCGGTGGTAAGATTCATAAAGTTAATGCAGGCTATTAACAGAATAAACAGTGATATTGAGATGAACAGTTGAACCAGGGCTATGTTCCCGTTTGGCCGCATTTCATTTTCAAGATGAGAGCGCAGATGAATGTCCGTAAGAGGCTGCAGGAAGTACCGGTAACCATTCCCCGCGCTTATATATTCATCATAAGATATTTTCAAATTCTGTTGAATTTGCGGTCCGGCATACTTTTTAACCATTTGTGGAAATTTTGTCGCCAGTTCCTGGGGATCTGCACCTTCCGACAACACTAAGTATTGGTGCGCGGAAAATCCCGTAAAATTCAGGTTGTTGAAAAAGGGTAATGAATTAAAGGAGCCCAAAAGATCAAAATTAAAATGTGAATTAGCGGGCACGTCCCGGCAGATACCACTGATCTTAAATTCTCCAAATACGGTTTCAATCACTTTATTTATCGGATCTTCCTCTCCAAAATACCGCCGGGCAGCCGTCTCAGTTAACACGATGGAATGGCCACCGTTCAACACCTGGTCCGGATTCCCTTTGATCAATGGAAAGGAAAAGACATTGAAAAAATTAGAATCAGCCAGCAACACGTTATTTTCTTCCATTACAAGCATTTCTCCATCACGCTTTTCATGCCTGAATACGACTGGATTATTAAAATGAAACAATCGGACAACCTCCCGGACTTCGGGAAAATCCTCATGCAGGACAGTCCCGAAAGAATGGGGGGTGATTGAATAAAAAGTCGAATGACTCGGGTATATTCTCTCCAATGCGAGGCGGTAAATACGATCGCTGTTCTTATGAAAGGTATCGTATGAATATTCATCCTCTACAAACAATCCGATCAAAACACATCCTGCCATGCCAATGGCAAGCCCAAGGATATTTATAAAACTGTAAATCTTATTTTTTAATAGGTTCCGGACGGCAATTTTAACAAAGTTACTAAGCATACCGAATTGGCTATATGGTAGCGCGCACAGGCATTAATCCGAAATATCTTTCCTTGGCCAGTTCTGAGATAATATCTGAGCGATCCGCCACTGCGCGTGATTTCTTGAGATATGTAAATAATCAATCCCCCAGTAGGCCGTCACCTTTACTACCGCGATTTTTTCCTGAATATCCAACAAATTAATATCCTTTGGAGCATCATCCGGGACCCAATCCTCCTTATTCCAATCCTTGGCAATTTGAATCATCTGCGGCCGGGTGATCAAGGTCATGTTACTGAAACTTTCTTCCCCGGCTTTCCAGTAGTATCCATTTTTAATGAAATTTTCATGGAGGCAATTATCCATTTTACCCGCATCTGCTTCGTACATGGCATCGACATAATCCTGTGCTGTTTGCAGGACGGCCCGTCTGTCCGTGTTTTGTGAAAATCCGAGGAGGGGGAATAAGATTAAAATATACGCGGTAAAGAACGGTGTTTTCATACGTACTTATTGTCCATTCAAAAAAAGACCTCGACAAATATACATAATCGACCTCAGCGGAGAAAGGAATGAACAATTATAACAAAATAATTATCCATTGGTTCAAACCGGCAATTAGTTGCTGGCTGCCAATAAAGACTTTCCTTCTACTTCCCGGATTTTATATTGCTTTTCCTCTTGATGGAATCTGTTTTTGATACAAGTGTTCTAATCTTTCCTGCAATTCTTCAAGTCTTTCTTTCAGTCGTTGATCAAAATTTTCATCCCACTTGAAATGAAATTCAACATCATTTAACTTTTTAAGCTTCTCCTCCAATCTTTTCTGGAATTCCTTATCGAATATTTCGGTTTTATACGGTAGATTTTCCAACATCCACCGGAGATCCTTTTCGAAAAATCGATGAATTTCACCTGGGAAAATGGTGGTGTCGTTAAAATCAAAATAAAATTCATGGTTGAAATTTTTAAATAAATCCTGAATTTTTTCGTGAAGGTCATCCGGAATTTCAACTTCACCCGACCAATTCCATGTGAAAGAAGAATCCATTTTCTGAATATTGCCATTTTCGTCCAGATCATTCTGAACATAAATCCGGATATCCGGCTGCAGTTTCTTTTTATAGTTATCGATCACGGGATCGCCGGATTGCTGTGCAAATACAAACCCGCCAATTCCAATCAATATGGAAACAGTTGAATACACCTTTTTCATCTTTCTTTGAATATTTAGACCTTTGTCCTATTAAAGGAAAGGAAAAAAAATAAGAAGAAATAGCATTTAACATTAATTAACACAGGTATTGGATTCCTTCACCTATCCTTTGAAATCCGATCGACGAAAAGGATCTGATTAACCTCATTACGCCTGAATTATCCAGGATTCTTTATCCTCCTGGCATTCTTTTTGCATACCCTTCCTTATAATCATAATCCAGTGAAACCTATTGATTATCATCGACGTTATTTTGATTTAAAAGTATTTCTGGTCATCGCCTTTATGATCCTTTCAATCGTAATGGCTACTACAGTAAGGGCCCAAAAAGATCAATCAAACCATAAATACATCTCGCTGGGGATTGATGGATTTGGAGCCATTCCCTTGGGTGATTTTTTTTATGAATCCAACCAGATTTTTGCCTGGGGAGTCAACGGAACGCTGATGTATCATCCCAAAAAAATAAATAAATTCTATATCGGACCTGGGTTTTCTTATTTTAATTACGGAATGGACAAATATCAACGGGAGGTTGAGATCGACGGTATTTTATATGATCTGGCAACCCTTCGAAATTACAGCATATTATTCCCTTATCTCAATATCCGGCTTATGCCATGGGATCACCTGCGGTTGGTCCCTGTATTTGAAGGCTTCGTTGGCCCCAGAGCTTTTACTACCGTTTCCACCAGCTACTTTGAAGAAGATCCCGTGTTCTTATCCGTAATTTTTAGTTCCGAGGAAGACAAACCCATGCGGAAAACGGAACATGTCGATTGGACCTGGGGATATGGATTTTCAGTGGGTTTTACTTATTTTATATGCCCCCTGTTGGATCTGGAAATGTCTTTAAGGTATACGAAGGGCGGTGAAGTGACTTATCTCACGAAGGCAGATATCCTACTCGAACCGGTCACCGGATCATTCTCCTATCATCCAAGGAGATCCGAATCCGATATGCTTGTACTAAGCCTTGGAATCAGGTTTAATTTTTTTTAACCGCCTGTTTTTTTAACCGGACCTCCCAGGTCGTTCCTGCATAAATTTGAAAATTGTCACTAAAATCGCCACGATTGATTGCAAATCCCAACCTTCCCGAAGAGTCAATGTAAAGAAGCGCCTCGTTGTGAACTACTTCTCCAAAAGTTCGTACAAACGGTAATTTTCCCTTCAGTCGTTCTTTCCCATCCTCAAAAATTATATATTCCAGATAATCGCCATAGCTGATTTTCAAAATCGAAAATAAATGCATGGGAATGTTTGTGCAAAGATTCCCGTATGGTTTTTCTATTTTCACAATATTTCCATGGATATTTTCATGAGTGATTTTTGCCTCATGGATTTTCAACCGTTCAATTGGATTCTTTATCGGATGGCCAATTTCCGATGATATGACCTTTCCGGAGACAATTCGAGCAGCGTTGTATGCATAAATATCTCTCCCATGGAAGGTATGGTAGGCATTTGTGCCGGGCAATCTATTTTTTACGCAAATTTCATAAACATCAAGCAATCCAAATTCCTGTTCAACAAGGGTCAATATTCCATTATCCGGACAAATGATTCCATGCCCTGTCCCTGCCCTGACGATCAAGGATCTGCGGCTGGTCCCAACCCCGGGATCCACCACGACGGCAAACAGGGTGTTTTCCGGCCAATAGGGTATGGTATCCGCCAGCGAATACGCAGCCTCCAGGATATTTTGAGGTTGTATCTGATGCGTAATATCATAAATATTGATTTCCGGATCTACCGTTAGGATAACGCCTTTCATGGTGCCTACAAAATGATTGTTCAAGCCAAAATCAGTTAAAAGGGCAATAATCTTGTTCATAAATACGAAAAAAGTCTACAATCCATTTTAGTGATATCCAAAGGATGATCGGAAAGCCGCTTCTTTTTAGGGATATTATAATAAAGTACTAAAATCCTCCCGGAATTTGAGATAAAAAATATATTAGTTTAACAATATTAAGATAAAAAATATTAATTTATGAAAGGGTATTTTTAAGGAATAGAAAGTATGAAATAAATGTTAATCTAAAATATAAAAATATGGTAGCGAAGACAGCTGAATTCATTGTTAAAAAAGGAAAACTGGATAAGGTAAAGGAAGCCATCGATCAGTATGTTAGAATAGTTCATGTATCGGAGCCTGGGACCCGGATGTACCTTTCATTACAGGATGAAGAAAATGAACTCAGATTTCTTCACATAATGGTTTTTGAAAGTGAGGGAGCTGAAAAAAAACATCAACGGGCTGTGTACACTGAAAAATTTACGGAAATTCTCTACCCGAATTGTAAAAGTGAACCCATTTTTAAGAATTTTAATTACTTTGGCGGATTATAATTGATGGGTAATTACATTTTAGTAGGGATTGTTGCTTTCCTTGCCTCTTCGTTGACTTTCTTATCCGGATTTGGCCTCGGAACCATTTTAATGCCTGTATTTGCTATTTTTTTCCCGGTTGAAATTGCAATTGCTACGACTGCCGTTGTTCATTTTCTCAATAATGTATTTAAATTTTTTTTAATCGGTGGAAAAACAAATAAAGATGTTTTTTTAAAATTCGGATTGGCTGCCATTCCAGCTGCTTTTGCGGGCGCCTACTTCCTTATTATCCTTTCGGATTGGCACCTGTCCTTTGATTATAAATTACTGGGAATTCCTTTCTCTTGGGAACCCGTAAAAGGGGTGATTGGTTTTATCATGATTTTTTTTGCCTTTTTTGAGATCCTGCCAAAATTCAAAAAAATTACCTTTGATAAAAGTAAAATCTGGCTGGGAGGATTGATCAGTGGATTTTTCGGCGGACTCTCCGGACATCAGGGTGCCATGCGGAGTGCTTTTCTAATCAATACAGGCATGTCAAAAGAAGGATTTATAGCAACGGGGATTTCCATTGCCCTGGTTGTGGACCTGATCAGAATGTCCATCTATACCGCAGGATATCTGTCCTCCGGACTCTTCAATCATTTAACCCTCCTGGTCATTGCCATTGTTTTTGCCTTTTCGGGAGCTATCGTCGGCAGGCTATTATTAAAAAAAATTACCTACGGATTTATCAGGTATGTGGTGGCCGTATTTCTGATCTTTATCGGCATGGGTTTATTTTCAGGTAAAATCTGAATTTATCGTTTCATTCGGTAGCCGGAAATAAAAAAAAACTAAATTTATCTCCGGAAATATTCAATTTATCCAGGATGGTTCTATTTTGAGGGTCTGAATATCGTTACTATGATCTTTTCATGATTATTTTTGAATTTAATATAAAGCCTGAAGAATAAATGTCATGAAAATAAAACAAAGATTGATTTTAAGGGCAACCCTTTTAAACGTTGTCTTTTTATCGTTCTTTTTAATTTCTTCCTGCAATTGGAATAAAAAATCCCCGATGAGTCAAATTTCAGTAATTCCCTATCCCGATTCCGTCAAAAAAACCAATGAAGTATTCCTTCTGGATAATCGTACAAAAATCGTGATTGAGGAGGCAGATTATTCCACGATGGAGAATATGGTAAAATATTTAAATACGCTTTTCATTCCAGCCATCGGTGCCCGCCTTGAGGTAGCTGAGCTTCGCAGTAAGCAACCCCATATTTACTTGCGTTTCAATAATACACTTAACCTGGGAAAGGAAGGCTATCACCTCTTCATCAATAAAAAAGGAATTCTCATCGAAAGTGAGGCTCCAAATGGAATTTTTTACGGGATCCAGACCTTAAGTCAGATTCTGCCTGCGAAAAGATCTCAAACAGCGATCGAAATTATGGGCGTGGAAATTTACGATCAGCCCCGATTTTTATGGCGAGGTATGCACCTGGATGTAAGCAGGCATTACATGCCGGTCAGCTTTATCAAACGATATCTGGATTTTTTAGCCATGCATAAATTGAACACCTTCCATTGGCACCTGACTGATGATCAGGGATGGCGTATAGAAATTAAACAGTATCCCAGACTCACCGAAATTGGCAGCTGGAGGGAAGAAACACTTATCGGGCATTACCGCGATCAGCCACATCAATTCGATGGGATCAGGTATGGTGGGTTTTATAGCCAGGAAGATATCCGTGAAATAGTCCGATATGCTCAGGATAGATTCATCACGATCGTCCCGGAAATTGAAATGCCTGGCCATGCACAGGCAGCAATTGCTGCCTATCCGGAAATGGGAGTTACCGGTGAAGAAGTTGATGTGAGGAAGATCTGGGGAATCTCACCTTACCTCTTTAATATGGAAGAATCAACCCTTCAATTCATTCAAAATATATTAACTGAAGTGATTTCTCTTTTCCCGGGTACATTCATTCATATCGGAGGCGATGAGGCTATAAAGGATCAATGGAAAGCATCGGAACAAATTCAGGAAAAGATCAAAAATCTGGATCTCAAGGATGAGCATGCATTACAGAGCTGGTTTATCCAGCGGATAGATTCATTTCTGACCGCACATCTTAAACGATTAATTGGATGGGATGAAATACTGGATGATGGATTATTAGGGCCCAATGCAGCCATTATGTCCTGGCGCGGGGAAGAAGGTGGTATCAAAGCAGCGAAATCCGGGCATGATGTAGTGATGACACCATCCGATTACTGCTATTTTGATTATTATCAGGCAGATGAAGAAAATGAACCACTAGCCATTGGAGGTTATCTGCCACTTTCCAAAGTATATTCCTATGAACCCGTTCCCGAAGAGTTTTCTGCGGTCGAGTCCAGTCACATACTTGGCGTCCAGGGTAATGTCTGGACTGAATATCTGGATTCTCCCGCCAAAGTCGAATACATGGTATTCCCGAGAATAGCTGCCCTTTCGGAAGTAGCCTGGACCTACCCGGTTAATAAAAACTGGTCCGGATTCCAGGCCAGGATAGAAAAGCTGCTATTAATTTATGAAAATATGGAAATAAATTATTCAAAATCTGGTCTTCAGCATTAACATAAAAGTCAATTTTTCAGGATCTCGTGGTGGAGAAGGCTATCGTATATAAACCCTATTTATCTAAATGACCCTTTTAATCATCATTTTAGGATTTATTTTAATAATCCTGGGGCTTATCGGATGCATTATTCCCGGATTACCGGGACCACCGCTAAGTTACCTGGGGGTTCTTCTTCAACAATTAAGGCCCGCTGAAGATCCTTTCAGTACAAAATTCCTGATTATCTGGGCACTGATCAGCCTTGGTGTGGCCCTGCTGGATTATTTTCTTCCAATTTACGGGACAAAAAGATTTGGTGGAAGTCAGGCCGGAATCTACGGAAGTGTAGCTGGATTATTAATAGGTCTCTTTTTCTTTCCTCCGGTTGGAATCATATTGGGTCCTTTTGTGGGAGCCTGGCTGGGAGAGCTGATAAGTGGCAAGAATGCCGTGGAGGCTATGCGTGCTGGTCTTGGATCTTTTATTGGATTTTTATCCGGTACAGCAGTCAAATTGGTAGTATCAGGCATTTTGACCTACCATTTCATTAATTCTGTTTTTTAGAAGGAAAGAGTAATTCCTGCATCCCCCTGAATGTAAACCTGAACAAATAACTTTTCCATAATTTTATTACAACAGATATGTTAACCCGCCAGATTAACAATTTCACAATTATAATGACAACACATTAATTAAAGTCGCTATTTTTAAATATTTTTTTATTAATAATTCATCTTTTTGTCGATTTATTTATGATAATACCAACCAATTTTTTGTAAATTTGTGTAACGCTTATCTGTGCGCTCCTCGTAGAGATTGGATGTGATCAGATATGAACTTACCATATGGTCGATCAAATTATTTATTCTTTTTAGTTAATCTCAAATGAAACTGTTTATACCTTCAAATTATCAATGCCTGCTGGATCTTCATCAGACCGAGCTTGCCATTAAACTGGTAAAAGATACTTTTCAAGGTCATTTATCCTCCGAACTTAAACTGCTGCGTATTACTGCGCCATTATTTGTGCTGAAAGGTACCGGGATCAACGATGATCTGAATGGAATTGAGCGAAAAGTGACTTTCCCAGTGAAAGATATCGGTGACCAGGAAGTGGAAGTGGTAAATTCACTGGCCAAATGGAAAAGACTTGCCCTGGCCAACCTGAATATTGGGCAGGGATTTGGGATCTATACGGATATGAATGCCATCAGGCCGGATGAGGAAATGGATAACATACATTCCCTCTATGTGGATCAGTGGGACTGGGAAATGGTGATTTCCGAAAGACAACGCAGCCTTGAGTTCCTTAAAACCACTGTTAAAAAGATATACGAGGTAATTAAAAGGACAGAGTTTGTCGTATTTGAAAATTATCCGAATATCAGGCCTATCCTGCCTGACCATATAACCTTTGTGCACAGTGAAGAATTGCTGGAAAAATATCCCGGTCTGACCCCGAGGGAGAGAGAAAACCGGTTCGTAAAAGATCACGGAGCAATCTTTGTGATCGGGATCGGAGGGGATTTAAAAGACGGGAAAAAGCATGATGGAAGGGCTCCCGATTATGATGATTGGATCACACCGACTTTGAATGGGTATAATGGATTGAACGGGGATATCATTCTCTGGAATCCGATACTTGAAACTGCTTTTGAGATTTCATCCATGGGTATCCGTGTGAATAAAGAATCCCTCCTGACGCAATTGCGGCTAACCAATACAACCGACAGGGTCGAGCTGGAATTCCACCAGAAACTGATCCAGGGCAAACTGCCGCAATCGATCGGGGGCGGAATCGGACAATCCAGACTGGCCATGTTTTATCTGCGGAAAGCTCATATTGGCGAGGTACAGGCCAATGTGTGGCCAGCGGAAATGGTAAAAGCATGTCAGGATGCAAACATTCAGCTATTTTAAGGATATTAGTTGGCCGCCCGGGAAATATTTGCTAATTCCCGGTAATTATTGGCCTGAAAGATTTATTTATTCTTGTAGTATCCCTGATTAGGAAAAGAAATCTTCAAGGGAAGTCACCCTTTCCGGATGGCCGGCCTGAAAATGGGACAGCAAACACACACTCCTGAATTACGAATGCTTTTTTCTAAAAATCGTAAATTCCGGAAAAGGAAATTCAAACCCTGCCTCTGAACAAATGAACTATTTTTGCAAGTATTGGGTACAATCAGTTTGATAATGCAATTATAATTGCGTACCTTTCGTTACGAAGTATACGTAACATATCTATTGTAATGAGAAAACCTTCGAATCCTTTTTTTGTTTCGGGATATCACAGCCCGGCCTATTTCTGCAATCGGCAGGAGGAGTTGTCATGGCTCCGGGATCAGGTAGCAAACGAACGAAACAGCGTTTTGTTTTCCTGGAGAAGAATGGGCAAAACAGCATTGGTCAGGCATTTTTTTTATTACCTGAAGAAGGAAAAAAGCGCTGATGGAGTTTTTGTCGACCTCCTGGGGACATCTTCTCTGGGCGAGGCCAACAGACGCACCGTTCTTGCCATTCTGAATCGGTTCGGCGACCTGCATAAAGGAATCAGACCCACTCTGAAAAAGTTGATCGGATCAATTGGTGCGACGGTGGGTTTTGATCCCTTGAGCGGTACACCGAAGATTTCATTTGGGCTATCCTCAGGTCAATCCGAAACAAATTCCCTGGAAGCCATCGGAGGATACCTTGCCGAGCGGAAAAAACCTGTTATCATCTGCATCGATGAGTTTCAGCAAGTGACCAGTTACCGAGAAAAAAATGCGGAAGCCACATTCCGGAGCTGGATGCAGGATTTTCCCATGATCCGTTTTGTCTTTTGTGGGAGTCACAGGAACATGATGGTATCGATGTTCAGTGATCAGGCAAGACCCTTTTACCGGACTGCCCAGTTGCGGCAGCTTGAACCACTTCCCACCGGATTATATGCTGATTTTATTATAACTCATTTCAGAAAGAATAATAAATATATCGACCGGGAACAGGTGGAAAGAATTTTTAATTGGACCCGCAAGCAAACGTATTACGTCCAGCTGGTCTGTAACAAATTGTTTGGGAAAACCAATCAAGTGGATAAGGAGTTGTTGGAGGAGGTTTTTAGTGAGATTATACAGCAGGAAATACCTCTTTTTTCCTCCTATCAGCAATTACTAACTACATTTCAATGGCAACTTTTGGTGGCGTTTGCCAAAGCCGGATCGGTGGAGAATCCCATGTCACAACATTTCCTGAATCAAACAGGATTAGGCGCTGCCAGTTCCGTGAGTGCCGCATTGCAGGCTTTGATAAAAAAAGAATTTGTTATTCATCAGGACGGCAGATACACGTTGCATGATACCCTTTTGATGCGGTGGCTACAGGGATTACAGCTCTAATCAAAAATATTTTATGGCCATTCCTGGGTGCAAATAAATTTGGACCCGATTCGGAGTTGTCTCGTGATAGATTTTATTTTTTATATACGAATCGATCCAATCATCCCATTGAATTTCCTGTTTTACAAATTATGTATCTAAAAGGATTTTTATATTTCCAACCCTTCTCGTTTCCGTTCTTTGCCAATGTGCATAAAGACGCGGCCGGTATAAACAATTCTCTTTTAAACGGGAATACTTTTATCCGATCCCCTCATATTTCTTTCGACAAATTACTTGACCGGTTTGGTAAACCGGTAAGAGGATCCCGTACCCAGGTGAACACGATCGCTCACGAAATCACCCATACCATGCTGGTTGAAAAAATTGGAAGATGGGATTTTATGACTTCAGGGAGATGGACAATTGAAGGTTACTGTGATTATATAGGAATTCAGGAATTGCTAGATGATGATATTAATCATGTGATCTCAAAATACAGCCAGGGAGATGCATTAAAAATACCGATGAATTTAGATTGAATCACTTGCCGGTAAAATATCATTTGGAAAAAATAGATTTTCAATTACATGAATTTCAGGAAAAGAAGATAGACCGAAAAACAGTTATTCATAAATATATAATTGAGTATAAAAAAGTATTAAAAAAACGGGGGGCCGCAAGAATATCATATGAATCACCGGAATTCCGGTATAATCCGGAGACGCCTTTTGGATTATAGCGAAAGCCAAAGTTGTGCTACCAAAATCGTATTTGATTTATGTGTTAATATAAAAGAAAGAGATTCCCATTTCGTTTAAACTAAGGGACCTACCCCGTCATCACTCGACATATACTTTGTATCTTTGCTTTCTTACTTAAATAATAACTCAATATTGAAAAATTATGAAAACTGCGTATAAAACCCGGTTGGATCATCTCCTCCTGATATTCACGCTGATAATCGTATTCGGCTGTAATAACGATGACGACCCGGTAGGTCCGCCCACCGATGGCGATGGCAATGAATATACCATCGTTGCCATTGGCGATCAGGAATGGCTGGATGAGAATCTAAAGACTACCACTTTGAATGATGGCACTCCCGTTCCGGAGGTGACGGATAATGTCGATTGGATTGCCCTGCAGACACCGGGACTTTGCTGGTATGACAACGATGAATCCCAGCATAAGGATGTTTACGGAGCGCTGTACAACTGGCATACGATTGCATCCGGCAAACTTTGTCCATCAGGTTGGCATGTTCCCACCGCAACCGAATGGGAAACACTACATGATTTTCTGGGGAATGATGCAGCCAATGAATTGAAGGAGAGTGGGAATGCCCACTGGTTAATATCAAACCAGGATGCCACCAACAGCACTGGTTTTACCGCCCTGCCTGGTGGATTTCGGGTTCCAAACGTCGGATTCCTTCAGAAAGGTTATTATGGATACTGGTGGTCTAAAACCTCCGATCCAACCAATACAGACCGTGTTTTTGGCCGGGAAATGAATGCACAATCCAAGGACGGAAGCGAGGTAGTGTACGATCCCAGCTATGGCATGAGTGTGCGCTGCATCAGGGATTGATTTTCTTTCCTGGAAAAACACATGGAAGACTGGTCTAATCAATACAGGCCGTCTGACCAGGTAGACCGGTCTGAAGGGACGGGGCAAACCGGTCCGACCGGTGTTTTGTTTTGAGTGGCGGGCAGGTTGTGGCTACAATAGAGGAGATGGATCGGTCTTACCGTTGGCCGGGACCAGCGATTGTCCACGGTGGCCGGACTAACCGATAGCAAAATCAACCTATTTCCCATACTTTTCCCTCAGAATGATATCTGCGGCTATCCGCACCGCTCGTTGCACCACCTTACCGCATTTTTCGGTAGCCCCCGCTTTCACATATTCCGTATGATCTTCCGGATTTAATAAATCATATTTTTTCCCGAATTCTGCCTCAACTATGTCGCAGCAATCGGTACTCCCCTGCTCCTCTTTGAAACGGTCCACAAATTCCCCCGCCGGAACCAAAGAGGCCCTGTAGGTATCCCAGTCATCCAGATTTTCCCTTCCAAAAACAAGACCCATAGCCATCAGACTTCCCGTAATCGCGCCACAGGTCAATCCCTTTTCCCCGAGTCCGGGAAGGGGTGTCAAGGCCTTCAAAATATCGCCGTCTGATAAATTGAACTGATCCCGGAGAGCCATAAAAGCAGTCTGAGCACAATGATGGGATCGTGACATGATCATAATTACTTTCTGATCCAGCATAGCCAGTATATTTTCCCGGGTCATGGCTTCATTCAGATCGGTTTCTTCAACCGGATCAAACTCAGTAACTGCCTCTGATTCTCGATCATTTTCATGCGAACTATTCCTATCCGTACATTGTGGTAAAAGCATTAACCCTGCAGAAACACCCACCCAGTTGAGAATATCTCGTCGCCTGTATTTTTTCATGATATATAAAAAATTAAAATTCCCGGATTTCAGCGAACGCTACCTCTAATATACAAAAATAAGGCAAGAAATTAATGCCCGTATTTCCAGCTAGACATTTCATTTTATTGTGAGAATACAATTATAGACAACAAATGATCCCCTTTTCAATTTAAATTCAGGTGCAATTATTTAATTTTGCTCCCATTTAATCTCCGGATTTTTTTGTCATCATTAACTTCAAGGAAATGAAATTTTTACGGTTCTTACTTTACGCCTTTATTGGAATTATCGGAATATTTATCCTGGCCATTATCGGTTTTTACGCTTATTACTGGATGTTGAACTCCAGCATGAAATCAGATCTTGCAGAAAAACAACTGCTGGTAGAAAACGATCAGGAATTTCGTGATTTGAATAATAATGGAAAACTGGACATATATGAAGATCCCCGGCAACCTTTGGATCCGCGGATCAACGATATACTATCCCAGATGACCCTTGAGGAAAAAGTAGGAATGATGTGGCATCCGCCTATCGGGGTTGGATCAAATGGTGAAGTTTTGACAAAACCCTCCCCTGTACGTTTCAGTTTTTATTCATCCTACGATCTCATTATAAAAAGGAAGATTAAACATTTTAATCTATTCATGATTCCCGATGCCCGGAGTCTGGCCCGATGGCACAATGCCATCCAGAAAATCGCTGAACAGGACCGGCTGGGTATACCGGTCACCATTTCCTCGGATCCCAGGCACGGGATCAATAACTTCATACAGGGAGATCTTCTTGGAGGTGATTTTTCCAAATGGCCTGAACCGATCGGACTGGCAGCCAGTAGGGATTCGTCATTGGTTGTGGAATTCGGTCGAATAGCCGCGGAAGAATTTAAAGCGGTCGGGATACGAACCGTCCTGAATCCCATGGCCGATCTGGCCACGGAACCCCGATGGGCCCGGATCAATGGAACTTTCGGTGAAGATGCCTATTTATCCGCTAAAACAACTGCTGCCTACATTTATGGATTTCAGGGTGAAAAATTAGGCAAGGAAAGTGTGGCATGCATGACCAAACACTGGCCGGGCGGAGGCCCCCAGGAGGATGGCTGGGATGCTCATTTCAGGTATGGAAGTAATCAGGTTTATCCGGGTAATAATTTTAAATATCATTTGATCCCTTTCGAAACCTCCTTCACGGCGGGAACCGCCATGATCATGCCGTATTATGGCATTGCAGTGGACCAGACAAGGGAAAATGTTGGGATGAGTTTTAATAAAGAGATCATCCAGGGACTTTTACGGGAAACCTACGGCTATGATGGGGTAGTATGTACCGATTGGGGGATCATTGAAGGATTCGGGATGTTGGGTATCGAAATGTTTGAAAATCCCGGTTGGGGAGTAGATGATCTTTCGGTTAAAGAAAGAATAAAAAAAGTGATCGATGCCGGAGTGGATCAATTCGGCGGTAATAACAATACCCGTGAATTATTGGAACTGGTAAGGGAGGGACAGGTATCCGAATCCCGGATCGATGAATCCGTCAGGCGGTTATTGAAAGTGAAATTTCAAATGGGATTATTTGATGATCCCTATGTGGATGAGGAAACGGCTGCCCGGATCGTAGGTAAAAAGGAATTTAGGGATAAAGGCATGGATGCCCAGCACAATTCAATCGTTCTATTGAAGAACAGTTTAAAATTCGACAGCACAAAAATTTTGCCCCTTTCGAAGGATATTAAAATCTATATTGAAAATATTGATAAAATGGTAGCCCGTGAGTATGCTACCGTGGTAAACAGCCTTCCGGACGCAGATTATGCCATATTGAGACTCCAAGCACCCTGGGAAGAAAGGAATGGGAATTTTATAGAAAATATGTTTCATCAGGGCAGACTGGATTTTACGGATGCAGAGAAAGACCGGATTCTCAATATCATGAAAGAAAAACCTACGGTAGTCTGTATATATCTTGACAGGGCAGCCGTGATACCGGAGATATCGAATGAAGCGGCAGGCTTGCTTGCCGAATTCGGGGCCTACGATGATGCCGTGCTAGACATCGTATTCGGGCGGATCATGCCGACAGCAAAATTGCCATTTGAAATGCCCTCTTCAATGGAGGCCGTCAGGAGCCAGAAGGAAGATGTACCCTATGACTCGGAAAATCCACTTTATCCCTTCGGACATGGACTGACCTATTGATTTTACCAGGCTACAGATGTCCTGGTTAACATGGGATGTATCCGTTCCGGACCACCCACGGGGATCAATACTGATTTTATTTCAGCCTCCCCGGATCCATCGTGGGT
>Ga0209536_100005098_pt1 | contig 20534 bp, 18 predicted proteins | sample DeeMarSeWOR28_12_FD_187461 | JGI IMG/M metagenome (GOLD analysis project Ga0209536, IMG submission 187461) | Marine sediment microbial communities from White Oak River estuary, North Carolina - WOR-2-8_12 (SPAdes) (version 2) | ecosystem: Environmental > Aquatic > Marine > Intertidal zone >... | reverse complement strand
GTGGCGGAACGGGAGCGGAAGACGGAACGGCCGGGGGGGGCGTTTCGGGGGGTGGCGGAACGGGTGCAGGAGGCGGAACGGCCACGGGAGGTGGAACGGGTGCGGAAGGCGGAACGGCCTGGGGGGTCGTCTCGCGAGGTGGCGGAACCGTCCGGGCGGCGCAACCGCTGACCAGCAGGAGGACCAGGGCTGCGATCGGGAAACGAACGCGGACTCTCAAAGGGCCATTCCCCTCCAGCCTGCTGCGGTATCTGCGTTCACCGCCTCCATCGGGGGCATTTCCTTTACCATCCGGACGAAGGCATCGGTCAGCTCCGGAGAGAACTGGGTGCCGCGGAACCGCATGATCTCCTTGATCGCCTCCTGGGTCGTCAACGCCCTCCGGTAAGGGCGGGACGTGATCATGGCGTCGAACGCGTCGGCGATCGAGATGATCTGCGCGTGGATCGGGATCTCGGCGTTCTTTTTCCCCTCCGGGTATCCGTTGCCGTTATACCACTCGTGGTGGTATCTCACCACAGGGATGTACCGGTGGAGGGAAGGCGCCATCCGGAGAATGTCCGCCCCCTCGTCCGGGTGCCTCCGCATCACCTCGACCTCCTGGAGATTGAGCCGCTGCTCCTTGAGAAGGATATCGTCCGGTGTCCGGATCTTCCCGACGTCGTGGAAAAGGCACGCTTTCTCGAGGTGCTCGATCTCCTCCGTGGAGAATCCGAGCTTCCTCCCGAGTTCACACGCAAGGAACGCCACGCGGGTGGAATGCCCCAGCGTGTAAGGGTCCCGTGCGTCGATCGAGGCGGCGAGAACCCGAACGGTTGCGATGTACGATTCCTCGAGGTCCTTCGCATACCGGCTCAGCCGGTTCTTCTGGGAGAGGATCGTTTCCGCCATCCGGTTGAAATTCCGTGTCAACTCCCCCAGTTCGTCCTTCGCGTGGATGGGAATCGGGGTGAATTGCATTCCGCTGGAGAGTTCGTTGACCCCCGAGGAGAGCTTTTTCACGGGGGTGGTGATGAAGGAGGCGATCACGAAGGTGCCCAGGAGAGCGATCCCCAGGAATACCGCGGCGGCGATCGCGATCGATTTCCGGATGTTCTGCTGGGCGGCCAGAATGCTGTCCCGGGAGATGGCGAGCGAGACGGTCCCGACGCGCTTCCCCGAGAAGAAGATCGGGGTGGAGAACTCGATCAGTTCCTTGCCCCCGCGCATCGTCTCGTCGGCCTGGGTTTCCAGGAAGGTCCCCAGTGCCTTCCTGGGATCCGGGGCGGCATATGCCTTCCCCCGTTCTTCGAACAGGTTATGCGCAATGACGACGTTCTCCGTGTCCCGGATGGAGACGAATTCGATGTCGCCGGTGCTGTTCTTTGTTTCCGCGGCGAGCCTGTCCAGGGCCAACCGGTCGTCGGACAGGATGGAATACCCCGAGGAAAGCGCGACCACGCGGGAGATGGCCACCCCTCGCTGCAGCAGTTCTTGCCGGACGGCGCCGTCCGTGATTTTCGTCACCGCCACCGCGATCAGGATGATCAGCACGAAGACCACGGGGAGCAGAAACGCGGTCAGCTTCAGCCGGATTCCCGGGAAAATACGACGGCCCCCCCCCTCCTCAGGGGACGGGTCTTCCTTGTTCAACATAATCCCTTGATTATATAGGATCGCGATCGTTTCGATAACAAGTTCTCCATCCCCTGCGGTCAGCGGGAGAAGCATTACGCGTACCGGGACCGGGAGCGGAAAAAGGGGCAGGGCGAATGGAAGGAAGTCCGGCAGGACGACAAGATGGGACGTCAGGCCAGCCGCTGCAGCACCTCGTTGGAGACGAAGAGGAGCTCCCCGGGGAGCCGGAGCCGGCCGTTCTCCTCGAGCAGTCTTCCCCCGGCCACCAGTTCGTTCACGGCGTCCCGCAGGGGATCCGGCGGGGCGCCGATTGTCTGTTCCAGCTCCCCCAGGTCCACGCCGTCCGTCATGCGCAGTCCGAAGATGAGCGATTCCTTCCACGCATCCTCGTACCGGCATTCCTGTTCGACGGTCCAGGGGAGCCGGCCCGCCCGGATGGATTTCCCGTACTCCGCCAGGGAGGGGGGATTCGCGGCACGAAGACCGTGCGGTGCCCGCTCCCGGGGGAAGAGCAGGCTGTGCGCGGAAGGGCCAAACCCCGTGGTTCCCTCCCGTTTCCAGTACTTGACGTTGTGCCGGGACTCGTGCCCGGGGCGGGCGAAGTTCGAGATCTCGTACTGCCGGTAGCCTGCGGCCGACAGGACCCTCCGCGCCGTTTCATACATTTCGGCCACCGTATCGTCGGGGGGCATGAGCAATTGGCCTCGCAGGATCGCCGCGTGGATCGGGGTTCCCGGTTCCGGGGCCAGGGCGTAGACCGAAACGTGGGCCGGCAGGAATCCCAGCGTCCTATCCAGGTCGGCCTCCCATTGCCCGGTGCCCTGCCCCGGGATCCCGAAGATGAGGTCGATCCCGAGGGAGTCGAAACCCGCCGACCGGGCGTCCCGGACCGTCCTGCGGACCTCCTCCCGGCCGTGGATCCGCCCCAGGGTCCGGAGGATGGAGGGGGTAAACGACTGCACCCCGACGCTGATGCGTGTGACCCCCCCGTTCCTCAAAGCGGAAAGCTGTCCCCGGGAAGCGGTTCCCGGGTTCGCCTCGACCGTGATCTCGGCGTCGGGCTCTACGGGGAAGCGTGCCCGGATCGCGTCGAGGAGCCCGCACAGGGTCTCCGGGGGCAGGACGGTGGGGGTTCCGCCCCCGAAGTAGACGGTGTCGGCGGCGGCCGCGGCATCTTCCGGGAACTTAACCCCGAGCAAGGATGTCTCTCTTACGAGGAGGTCCCGGAACTCCTGGATCGCGGGGGTTCGGGCCTCCACCGAGTAGAAATCGCAATAGGAGCACTTTCGCAGGCAGAACGGGATGTGCAGGTAGATTCCCCTCACCGCCTTATTTTCCCCCCGGGGGGGGCATCCCGCCAAGGAGGAAACGGGGCATTCCCATTGTTGGAATAGATTTCCGTTTTCGCGCATCTTACCAACCAGGCGCGGGAGATCCTACCGGGTGCCTCACAGAAAAGGAGAGGGACATGAACAAGGAATCGGAGAAGAGGAAGTTGCTCATAAAGATGATAGGGGCGGCAGCTCTCGTGGTTGTTTTTGCCTCGGTGCTCTCCTCGATCCCGGACAACAAGCTGGCCTGGCAGGGGCCGCTGGTCATGGGCACGCTCCTCCTCCCGAAACCGAACCCCGCGTATATCGTCCCCCGCGATCTGCGGCCCAATTCCGATTCGATGTTTTCCCTCCTCGCATTCCTGTCGGTGATGGGCATCCTCGGCCTCGGATGGAGGTGGTTTTTCTCGAAGCCATCCCCGAGGAAGGTGGTGGACAAGGTGGTGTATCCCCTCGTCTTCCCCTGAAGGGGCCGGGGGGCATCGATCCCGACCGCCCGGCTGCGCACCGAGGGGGATCCTTCCCCTTGACAGGCGGGCAGGCTTTGCGATATTTCTATCCTGTTACTGAATAGCCATTCATTTTCTGCTTCGCCTCGAACCGCATTTCCTTCCGGGAGGTGGGCATCATGTTTCCGAAAATCCGCCGGGTTGCCGTGCTGGGGGCAGGCGTCATGGGGTCGGGGATCGCCGCCCATCTGGCCAACGCTGGGATCCCCAGCCTGATGCTGGATATCGTCCCGCCCGCCCTGGGCGACGACGACAGGAAAAAGGGGTTGACGGAGAAGGATCCGGCGTTTCGCAACCGGTTCGCCGCGAACGGGCTCGAGGCGATCCGGAAGAGCCGTCCCGCGCTTCTTTACTCCGGAAAGGATCTCGGCCTCATCTCGATCGGCAACTTCGACGACGATCTCCCGAAGGCTGCGGAGTGCGACTGGATCGTCGAGGTGGTGACGGAAAACCTGGCCATCAAGAAGGCGCTCTACGACCGGATCGAGGCGGCCTGGAAGGCCGGGACGGTCGTCACGTCCAACACCTCGGGGATCTCCATCTCCCGGATGATGGAGGGACGCTCGAAGGAGTTCCGCCGGCATTTCCTCGTGACCCATTTCTTCAACCCCGTCCGGTACATGAAGCTGCTCGAGCTCGTCCCGGGCGAGGACACCGATCCGGAGATCCTGCGGGGCATCGCCGAGTTCGGGGAGCGCCGGCTGGGAAAAGGAATCGTCTTCGGGAAGGACACCCCCAACTTCATCGGCAACCGCATCGGCGTCTTCGCGATGATGTACGCGATGCACGCGATGGTGGAGGACGGCCTTACGATCGAGGAGGTGGACAGGATCCTGGGACCGGCGACGGGACGGCCGAAGTCCGCGGCGTTCGGTACCGCCGACCTCGTCGGGATCGACACGCTCCTCCACGTCTCCGACAACGTCTACAGCAACCTCCCCGACGATCCCCAGCGGGAGACGTTCCTCCCCCCGCCGTTCGTGAGCGAGATGGTCAAGCGCGGCTGGCTCGGCCGGAAGGCCAAGGGGGGGTTTTTCAAGATGGAGGGGAAGGGCGAGGAGAAGAAGATGTTCGTCCTCGACTACCAGGCGCTCGACTACCGGCCGACCACGAAGGTCAGCTACCCGTCGCTGGACGCCGCGAAAGGCGAGGACGACGTGGGGGCGAGGATCCGGAAGGTGGCGGAATCCGACGACAAGGCCGCCGCGTACGCCTGGAAGGTCCTCTCCGAGACCCTCCTGTACTCGGCGAAGCGGATTCCCGAAATCGCTAACGACGTGTTCAACATCGACAACGCGATCAAGTGGGGGTTCAACTGGTCGCTCGGCCCCTTCGAGACGTGGGACGCCATCGGCGTGGAGGAATCGGTCTCCCGGATGCGGAAGGAGGGCAAGCAGATCCCGGCAAACGTGGAGAAGATGCTTGCCGGCGGGAACGCGTCGTTCTACCGCAGGAAAGACGGCGAGCTCTCGTACTACGATTTCGGAAGCGCGGCGTACGTCCCCGCCCCCGTGTCGCCCGACGTCATCTTCCTGCCTTCCCTCAAGGAGCGGAACAAGGTGGTGAGGCGGAACCAGGGGGCCACGCTGATCGACATCGGCGACGGGGTCCTGTGCCTGGAGTTCCACACCAAGATGAACACGATCGACGGCGACATCGTCTCGATGATGAACGAGGGCGTCGCGCTCGCCGAGAAGGAGTTCGCCGGGATGGTGATCGCCAACCACGCGGAGAACTTCTGCGTCGGCGCGAACCTGATGCTCGTCTTCCTGGAAGCCCAGAACAAGAACTTCGCGAACATCGAGACGATGGTCCGGGAGCTCCAGAACGCCTGCATGCGGCTGCGCTATTCGGAAAAGCCGGTCGTGGCCGCACCGGCGGGGATGGCCCTGGGAGGGGGCGCGGAGATCTGCATGGGGGCGGACCGGATCCGGGCCGCCGCCGAGACGTACATGGGGCTCGTGGAAGTGGGTGTCGGGCTCCTCCCTGCGGGAGGGGGGACGAAGGAGATGGTGGTCCGCCACCTCGAGGGGATCCCGGACGGGGTGGCGGCGGACCCGCTCCCCTTCCTCCGGAAGGCGTTCGAGACGGTCGGCATGGCGAAGGTCGCAACCTCCGCGAAGGAGGCGAGGGAGCTGGGGTTCCTGCGCCCGTGGGACCGGATCTCGATCCAGCGCGATTTCCTCATCCAGGAGGCGAAGAACACCGTCCTCGCCATGAACCGGGAAGGGTACGAGATGCCGCGCCCGAGGACGGACATCGCCCTGCCCGGCAGGTCGGAATTCTCCACCTTCGCGTACGCGCTCTACGCGATGAGGGTGGCCGGGCAGATCAGCGAGTACGACGAGCGGCTCGGCCGGAAGATCGCCTTCGTGATGACGGGGGGAGAGATCCCCCGGGGGACGAAGCTCTCCGAGCAGGACCTCCTGGATCTCGAGCGGGAAGCGTTTCTGTCGCTGTGCGGAGAGGAGAAGACCCAGGCCCGCATCCAATACATGTTGATGAAGGGAAAGCCGCTGCGCAATTAGGGGAGAGCCCCGGGGCGCCCTTTCGCGAGGAGGAGTCCGATGGCAAAGGCATACATCGTTTCCGCGGTGCGTACCGCGGTCGGCAGGGCGTACCGGGGGAGCCTGAAGGACACCCGGCCGGATGACCTCGGGACCGTCGCGGTCCGGGGGGCGATCGAGCGGGTGAGGAACCTGGAGCCGGGACGGGTGGACGACGTCATCCTCGGGTGCGCCATGCCGGAAGGCGAGCAGGGGATGAACGTGGCAAGGATCTGCGCCCTCAAGGCGGGACTCCCCGACTCGGTTCCGGCCATGACGATCAACCGGTTCTGCTCCTCGGGCCTGCAGGCGATCGCGATGGCCGCGGAACGGATCATGGCCGGGTTCGCCGACATCATCGTGGCCGGCGGCACCGAGTCGATGACGATGGTTCCGATGGGGGGGAACAAGCCGTCGTTCAACCCCGAGATCGTCGAGGAGCGTCCCGAGGTCTTCATGCCGATGGGGCTCACTGCCGAGCAGGTGGTCCGCAAGTTCCAGGTGACCCGGGACGACCAGGACGTCTTCGCCTTCCACAGCCACAGGAAAGCGCTCGAAGCGATCCGGGAAGGGAAGTTCCGGGACGAGATCGTTCCCGTTGCCACGACCGTCTACGACGCAAAAGACGGGGGGAAGCCGGTCCCCCGGGAGATCGTCTTCGAGGTCGACGAAGGCCCGCGCGCAGACACCACGGTCGAGGCGCTCGCGAAGCTCAAACCGGCGTTCGACCCGAAAGGGACCGTCACCGCGGGGAACGCCTCGCAGATGAGCGACGGGGCCGCCGCGGCCGTGGTCGTCTCGGAAAAAGCGCTCAAGGCCCTGGGCGCCGAGCCCCTGGCGCGCTTCCTCGGGTTCGCCGTCGCGGGGGTTGCGCCCGAGATCATGGGAATCGGGCCGGTGGAGGCCGTGCCGAAGCTTCTGAAAAAACTCCGGATCAAGCTGACCCGCGTCGACCTGATCGAACTGAACGAGGCGTTCGCCGCCCAGTCCCTTCCCGTGATCCGGAAACTGGGGATGGACGCCGACCGGGTGAACGTGAACGGGGGGGCGATCGCCCTGGGCCATCCCCTGGGGTGTACCGGCGCAAAGCTCACGGCGACGCTGCTGCACGAGATGAAGCGCCGCGAAGCGAAGCTGGGGTTGGTCACCATGTGCATCGGCGGCGGGATGGGGGCCGCGGGGCTGTTCGAAAGGGCGTAGACGAAGGGGGGGGAGCTGCCGCTGCTTCCCCGTGCATTGGCGACGGGAGGATGCAAGAGGGAAAGGCCGCCCGCACGGATCGGGCGGCCCTTTTTTTTCCAAAACGGCTTCGCCCCCCGGGGGGCCGAAGGGCAAGCCGTAAGGCGAAGGGATAAGGAAGGAGATGGGTGCAAAAGGAAGAGGGGGGCTTCCTTCTGCATACTGTATACACAATAGTAGAGAGGTACATATTCCGTGTCAAGAAAAATTATCTATAAAACCAAATTTATCGATGGAAAAAGTTGATAAAGAGGGGGGATTGACAGGGGTGAAGATAGACTATAATATCGATAATATCTATCGTCATTTTACGGTGTGCGAGGTTGTGCCCCGATAATGATCAGGAAGGAAAGGAGCGAAAACGATGGCGGATTCGTACCGGCCGGAAACGATCGCCCTCCACGGCGGGCAGAAACCGGACCCCGCGACCAACGCGAGGGCCGTCCCGATCTACCAGACGACGTCGTACGTGTTTCACGACACGGCCCACGCTGCGCGCCTGTTCGGGCTGCAGGAGTTCGGAAACATCTACACCCGGATCATGAACCCGACCACCGACGTCCTCGAACAACGGGTTGCCCAGCTGGAGGGGGGGACGGGGGCCCTGGCGGTGTCGTCCGGCCAGGCGGCGGAGACGCTGGCGCTCCTGAACATCGCGCACTCCGGGGATGAAATTCTCTCCTCGGCCTCGCTTTACGGGGGTACGTACAATCTGTTCCACTACACATTCCCCAAGTTCGGGATCGACGTGAAATTCGTCGACCCGTCGAACCCCGCGAACTTCCGGAAAGCGATCAGCAAGAAGACGAAGGCGATCTTCTCCGAGTCGATCGGGAACCCGAAACTCGACACGCTGGACATGCGGGCGGTCGCCGACGTCGCTCACGGGGCGGGGATCCCCCTCGTGATCGACAACACGATGCCGTCCCCCTTCCTGCTGCGGCCGTTCGACCACGGGGCCGACGTCGTCATCCACTCCACGACGAAGTTCATCGGCGGGCACGGGACCTCCATCGGGGGGATCATCGTCGACTCCGGGAAATTCGACTGGGGCAACGGCAATTTCCCGCAGTTCACCGAGCCGGACCCTTCCTACCACGGCCTCAAGTTCTGGGAGGTCTTCGGGAACTTTCCGGGGCTGGGAAACGTCGCCTTCATCATCAAGGCGCGCGTGCAGCTCCTGCGCGACATGGGGCCTGCGATGTCCCCCTTCAACGCGTTCCTGTTCCTCCAGGGGCTGGAGACCCTTCCCCTGCGGATGGAGCGTCACAGCACCAACGCGATGGCCGTGGCGAACTTCCTGTCGACGCACCCCAACGTCACGTGGATCAACTACCCGGGGATGCCCGGCCATCCGCAGCACTCCCTGGCGAAGAAGTACCACCACCGCGGGCTGTACGGCGCGATCCTGGGGTTCGGCATCAAGGGGGGGATGGAGGCGGGCAAGAAGTTCATCGACCACGTGAAGCTCCTCTCCCACCTGGCCAACATCGGGGACGCCAAGAGCCTGGTGATCCACCCGGCGTCGACGACGCACCAGCAGCTGACTCCGCCGGAACGACTCGATACCGGGGTGACCGACGACTACGTCCGTCTGTCCGTCGGGCTGGAGCATATCGACGATATCCTGGAGGATCTGGACCAGGCGCTGCGGAAGACGTGACGATCCGGCAAAAAAAAACCCGGAGGGGGGAGCCCCCTCCGGGTTCTTTCGGGTGTCGACTCTTTCTTCCCCGTGCGCCTATGCCGCCTTGATGTTCTTCCGTACGTGTTCGCAGGCCCGCAACACTTCGCTCTTGAACTGGTCGTAGTCGACCTGCATCCCGTTGATGTAGGTGCTCCAGCCGGCCTGGGACTTGGCGAAGTGGACGGCGTCCTCGATCTCGGCCTCCGTCGCCCCGTTCAGCTTTGCCAACTCCGTGTGGTAGACGGCGCAGTACCGGCACCTGGTGGTCGCCGCGATGCCCACCCCGATCAGTTCCCGGTACTTGTTCGGGATCGGCCCCTCCTCCATCTGCACCCGCTTGAACAGGTTCCACTCGAGCTCGAGGGACGAATCCGGTACGAGCTTGAAAAAGCCGGGGACCAGTCCGAACATCTCCTTGATCTCCTTGTACACCTCTTCGCGCTTCATGGCTTTCCTCCCAACAACCGTTTCATGATCCATTGGTCTCCGAAGATGCCAACCTACATACCATCCATTCTACTCCTTCCTTTCATGCGCAAGCCCCCCCGCGGTTTTTTCCCGCCCGGGGGCGAACCCGGTCCAAAATGTTTTTTGGGGCCGACGGCGTCTCTGTCTGGCGCAGACTACGGTTGTGTGGAAGGATCGGGTGCTTTTTCCCGGTTGTCGGAATGCGCGGAGAGAAACCGCCGGAATCCTTCGGCGGCCGAGCTAAGCGGACTGTTCCGCAGGTACAGCATGTAGATCCTGCGGCGCAGGTTGAGGTCGGAAACCCGGACGGCGCAAAGGTGTCCGACCATGACTTCCAGGGTCACTGCCCTCGAAGAGACGATGGACACGCCGAGGTTTGCAGCCACTGCTTTCTTGATTGCCTCCGTACTCCCCAACTCCATCGTGTGACGCAAAGAGGCGCCTGCCCGTCGCAACTCCTCTTCCATGATCTCCCTGGTCCCGGATCCTCTCTCCCGGAGGATGAACACGTCTTCGGGGAGCATCCGGGTTGATACGGTATCCCGGGCGGCAAGCGGGTGCTGGGGGGATACGATCAGCACCAGGTCGTCCTCCAGATACGTATCCATGGCCAGTTCCGGGAAGGGGACGGGCGGCCCGACAAAGCCCATGTCCACCATGCCGGCTTGAACCTGACGCAGCACCTCTTCCTTGTTCGAGATGGTAAGGCTGATCTCGATCCCCGGGTATTGCGTTTTGAATTCTCCCAATACGTCGGGGATCATGTAGATTCCGATCGTCGTGGCCGCGCTGATCCGGAGGTGCCCCCGGATCAAACCCTTTAGGCCGTCGATTTCCTCCTGCGCCTCTGTCAGGAGCTGAAACACCCGAATGGAGTACTGCTGCAGGATTTCCCCGGCTTCCGTGAGGGCGAGAAATCGTCCTTTTCGCAGGAACAGGGGAGTACCGAGGGCCTCCTCGAGACCGTGGATCTGTCGGGAGACGGCAGGCTGGGTGAGGTGGATCTCATTCAAGGCTTTCGAGATACCCTGGAACTTGGCAACCGTCAGGAAGGTGCGGAGGCTGGAGAGGTTCACATCCATCGGACAACCCCATTTCAAATATATTACTAAAATGCATAGATACCATAGAACATATGCATTTCCAACATAAACATTTTTCTGGTCTACTTTCTCCTACAAGGGGGAACGCCCATGGTGACCAGCAGGCGCACAGCCAAAGACATCATGACCTCACGGGTCTGCACGGTACGGCCGGCGGACCCGCTGTGGAAGGTGATCGACGGGATCTGCCGGTACCGGGTCGGCGGGATCCCTGTGGTGGATGGGAGGGGGGACCTGGTGGGTCTCATCTCGGAGCGCGACATCCTGCACGCCATGTACCCCGGCAAAGTCCGCATCCCGGGAAAGTCCGCTGGCCGGCACACCACGCGGGACCTGAGAAATATCGGCGAACTCCTGGCCCGGGACATCATGGTGTCTCAGGTCATCACCGCATCTCAGGACACCGAGCTTCTTCGCCTGGCGTCCATCATGGCCCTGCGAAAGATTCGCCGCATTCCCATCGTCGTGGGGGAAAAGCTTGTAGGGATCGTCACCCACGGGGACGTGCACAGGGCCATCTTCGGGTTGCGCGGAAGAGCGGCCCTGGGACTGATGGCGCAGAGAACCGATGAACTGCCGGCAGGACATCGATCATGACACTTCGCGGCCCAATGGCGGAAAGGAGCCTCCCGATGCACGAGAAGACCGCTCTGACGCTTCCCGAACTGCTCGCCCGCGGGGCGCCGGATGCGCCCGCGCTGCTTGCACCCGGCCGTCCGGACCTGACCTTCCGCACGCTGCGCGAACAAGTCTACGCGCTTGCCGAACGCCTGGCCGCCCTCGGCCTGGGGCGGGGGGACCGCATCGCGGTCGTGATGGAGAACGGGCCGGAAATGGTTCTCGCATTCCTGGCGGCCGCCGTCTGCGGCACCGCAGTGCCCCTCAACCCGAAATACCGGGCCGAGGAATTTGCCTTCTACTACCAGGATGGAAACGTGCAGGGGCTGATCGCAGCGCCCGGGACCGTCCCGGACGCCTACGCCGCTGCCCCGCCCGGAACGGTAGTGGTCCACGCCGTGAACGGGCAGTCCGGTGCACTGCGCTTCGAGCCCGCCGGACCCGGGCGGTCCCCGCGCAGCCTGCTGACCCCCGGTCCGGATGACGTGTCGATCCTGCTGCACACCAGCGGCACCACCAGGCGCCCGAAGTGCGTTCCGATCCGCCACCGCAACCTGGCTGCCTCGGCGGCGAATATCGTCCAATCCTGCGCCCTCACGCCGGACGACAGGTCGTTGTGCGTGATGCCGCTGTTCCACATCCACGGGATCGTGGCCTCGATGCTGGCGCCGCTCGCAGGCGGCGGATCGGTGATCTGCCCGCCCGGCTTCGATGCGCTGCGCTTTTGGGGATGGGTCGACAAGTTCCACCCCACCTGGTACTCGGCCGTTCCGACGATGCATCAGATGCTGCTTGAGCGCGCCGACCGCTACGCCGAGGTCCTCCGGGGCAACACGTTCCGCTTCATCCGGTCCTGCAGCGCACCTCTGCCACCCCCGGTGAAAGAATGCATGGAATCGGTCTTCGGCGCGCCGGTGACCGAGGCGTACGGGATGACCGAGACCACCCACCAGATGACGAGCAACCCCCTGCCGCCGGGAGTCCGGAAGCCTGGCGCGGTCGGCTACGGCTACGGCGTGCAGGTGGCGATCATGGACGAGGCGGGCGCGTTGCTGCCGTCGGGAACACCGGGTGAGGTGGTCGTGCGGGGGTTGAACGTGGTGGACGGCTACGAGAACAACTGGGAAGCGAACGAGGCCGCTTTCGTGCGCGGGTGGCTTCGCACGGGGGATCATGGGCTGATGGATGCAGACGGCTACCTTACCATTACCGGGCGCCTCACCGAGCGGATCAACCGCGGCGGAGAGAAGATCGCCCCGTTGGATATCGACTACGCCCTGCTCCGCCACCCGGCTGTCGCGGAGGCCATGGCGTTCGCCGTGCCGCACCGGTCGCTCGGCGAGGACGTGCATGCGGCTGTCGTCCTGCGGGCCTCTGCGACGGAGAAGGCGCTGCGTCAGCACTGCGCCGGGTTGATGGCGGACTTCAAGGTGCCCCGTCGAATCCACATCCTGGAGGCGTTGCCGTACGGGAAAACAGGCAAGCCCTTGCGCATCGCCATGGCTAGGACACTGGGGATTGCGGAGTCGGGGGGGAAATGATGCGAATCGCGATTGTCGGAGCCGGTTCGATCGGCGGGTATCTGGCGGCACGACTGGCCCTCTCGGGCCAGCGTGTCACGGTGATCGCACGTGGCGCCAACCTGTCGGCCATCCGTGCGAACGGCATTACGCTGCGTCTGCCCGATGGAACGGAAGAAAGGGCGATTCCGGAGCTGGCGACCGACGACCTGGCCGCCGCCGGTCCGCACGATGTGGTCATCCTGGGGGTGAAGGGGCAGCAGATTCCTGCCCTCGCGCCGACACTGGGCCCGCTCCTGGGTCCCGAAACCGCCGTCGTCCCGGCACAAAACGGCATTCCCTGGTGGTACTTCCAGCGCTGCGACGGGCCGTATGCCGGACACCGGCTGGAGTCGATCGATCCGGGCGGGGTGATCTCGTCCCACATCGCGCCGGAGCGGGTGATTGGCTGCGTAACCTACCAGGCGGCCGAACTGGAAGCGCCGGGCGTGGTGCGCTTCATCGAGGGGAACCGGTTTACGCTCGGCGAGCCTGACGGCGTGAAGACCGACCGGGTTCGGGCGCTTGCCCGGGCGCTCACGCGCGCGGGGCTTAAGGTGCCCGTGCGGAGCGACATCCGTACGGAGATCTGGGTCAAGCTTCTGGGGAACATGACCTTCAACCCGATCAGCGCACTGACCCGCGCAACGCTTGGCGAAGTCATCGGCTACGCACCGACCAGAGAGCTGGTTGCCGCGACAATGGCCGAGGCCCAGGAGGTGGCATCCCGACTCGGCATCACGTTCGCCATAACCACCGAGAGGCGTATCCAGGGCGCGGCGCAAATGGGTTCACACAAAACGTCGACGCTGCAGGACATCGAAGCCGGCCGCCCGACGGAAGTGGAATGGCTCGTGGGGACCGTCGCCGAGGTGGGCCGCCTGGTGGAGGTTCCAACCCCGCGGATCGATGCCCTCTACGCCTGCCTCACGCTGCTGGAGCGCACGTCGTGCTCCGGGCGGACGGACCACGGTAGTCCGGGGACGCAATCAATGGTCGATCAAATATATGAAAAGGAGAGGGATCATGCCTAGGATGACCGCCATGCACGCCGCTGTAAAAATCCTGGAAAGCGAGGGAGTCAGACACATTTTCGGCATCCCGGGCGCCGGAATCCTCCCGTTCTACCAGGCCCTGAAAGACCAGGGAACGATCAACCACCTTCTGTGCCGGCACGAAGAGGGTGCGATCCACATGGCCGACGGGTACGCGCGCGCCATCGGCACGGTGGGGGTATGCGCGGCCACCTCGGGTCCCGGCGCCAGCAACTTCGTGACCGGCCTCTATACCGCCCAGGTGGATTCGATCCCGGTCCTGGCGATTACCGGCCAGAACGTAAAAGCGCAGCTGGGCCGGGAAGCCTTCCAGGCGGTGGACATCGCCTCGATCGTCAAACCGGTCACCAAGAAGGCGTATTGCGTGCAGGAGCCGGCCATGGTGCCGTGGGTATTCCGGGAAGCGTTCCGGATCATGAAGGAGGGGCGCCCCGGCCCGGTCCTGATCGACCTGCCCCTGGACGTCCAGAAGGGAGAAATCGAGTACGATCCCGAGACGGATCCGCAGTTGCCCATTTTCCGCACCCCTCCCGACCCCCGGCAGGTTTCCAAGGCGGTGGACATGCTTATGGCGGCGGAGCGTCCTTTGATGCTTTTGGGGGGCGGCGTGATCATCGCCGACGCGTGCGAGGAATTCGTGCAAATCGCCGAGATCCTGCAGATCCCGGTTGTCTCTTCGTACATGGGAAAAGGCGGGATTCCGTGGAACCATCCCCTCATGGCAGGTCAGGTGGGGATCCAGTGCAATACCCAGTCGGGAAACCAGACGTTTCTCAAGTCCACCCTGGTGCTTGCGGTGGGTGCCCGGTTCAACGACCGCCATACGGGAGCCATCAGCGTCTACAAGGGAAACCGGAAGTTCATCCACGTGGATGTGGACCCCGGTCAATTGGGGAAGAACATCATGCCGGACCTTGGTATCTGCGCGGACGCCAAGCTGACCCTTACGGCGTTGCTGGAGGAGATCAAGCGGCGCAGCGTCAAGGCGGTACCCGCGAACCGGGAGATTGCCGAGCTGCGCACCAAAATGGAACGGAAGACCGACTACGACGATATTCCGATCAAGCCCCAGAGGGTGTTCCGGGAGATGAACGAGTTTTTCGACGAGGAGACGGTGTTCGTGACCTGCATCGGGTTGAACCAGATCTGGTCCGCCCAGCTGCAGACGATTTCCAAGCCCAGACATTACCTGGATTGCGGAGGCGCAGGGCCTCTGGGATGGGACCTGCCCGCTGCGATCGGGGCCAAGGTCGCCCGGCCCGACAAGACGGTGGTGCAGGTGGTGGGGGATTACGGCTTTCAGTTCTGCATGGAAGAGCTTCCCGTCGCCGTCATGTACAAAGTCCCCTTTGTGTGCATCGTCCTGAACAACGGGTATCTCGGGCTCATCCGTCAAGCGGAAAAATTCAATTACGACATGAATTTCGGAGTTCAGCTCTGGTACGACAGCATGGTGGAGGATGCAAGTGCGGACCTTCCCCGATCGGCGTCGGCCGATCAGAAAGGGGGCGGCGGCGTGGCCGTTTCCGCCAAGGGCCGCATCGAGCCGGAGAACCAGGGCCGCGGTTTTGATTTCGTGAAGTTCGCCGAGGCGTGCGGAGCCACGGGGGAGCGGGTCACCGACCCGAAGGAGATCCGGGATGCCTTCCGGAGGGCCGTGGACTCGGGGGTCCCATACGTCATCGACGTCATCATCGAACGGGAGACGGACGCCTCCATGGGCGTCTCCATCGACGCGATCAAGGAATTCGAATAAGAAATTTAAAAAAACGGGGAACAGAAGCCATGTCGGAACTGAAAGAGCGGGCTTCCGCTGTATTGAAGGAGTTCAAGGGGGAAACGTATGCGTTCGGCAGCGGTGTGCTGGATCACCCGCCGGGCAAATTCGCCGCTGAATTCGGCAAGAGGGCCCTGTTTGTCGCACCCCTCGACGCCGAATGGTTTCATCCCATCCGGGAACGGATTTTCGGGTCCCTGGAAAAGGCCGGGGTGGAAGTGGTGGGCGTTGTCCGGTCCGCTGGTCCGAACGCCCCGTTCGTGGACGTCTATCGCATCCACAGTCACATCATGCATAAAAAACCGGATGTCCTGGTCGCGGCGGACAGCGGCTCCGGGATCGACGCCGTCAAAGCCGCCGCCGTCCTGGCCACGCTGGGAGACATCCATTCCGAAATCGATCCGTTCTTCGGGGTGGGACAGGTAACCGAGGGTTGCAGGAAGTCGGGCCGCACCATCCTGCCGGTGGTGGCCGTCATGATGGCGTCCAGCTCCGGCGCGCATTTGACCAAGTATTCCAACATCACCGATCCGGTCGCGGGGCAGAAGAAGCTCATCGTGGACGAGGCCATCATTCCGCCGCGCGCGGTCTTCGACTACGACGTCACCACCACCCAGCCCATGAACCTGACTCTGGACGGAGGACTGGACGGGATCGCCCACTGCCTGGAGGTCTACTTCGGGGCCGCGTCCGCAATACGGGACAAGGCTCGCCAGGTGGCCGAGCTCGGAATCGAACTCATCATCAAGGGCCTTGTCGAAGCGAAGAAAGATGCCGCAAGCAGGGAGGCAAGGGCCCTGCTGGGCCTGGGCACCGATCTCGGCGGGTACGCCATCATGATCGGCGGCACGTCGGGGGCCCACCTGTCCAGTTTTTCCCTGGTGGATGTTTTAAGCCACGGCCGGGCCTGCGCCCTGATGAACCCGTATTACACCGTGTTCTTCGCGCCGGCCATCCAGGAGCAGTTGCGGGTGATCGGCCGCATATACGGGAAGTACGGCTTCCTGGAGGAGGATGTGGACTCCCTGTCCGGCAGGGAGTTGGGCACGGCGGTGGCCGGGGCGATGGTCAACTTCAGCCGGTTCCTGGATTTCCCCACCCGCTTGAGCGACGTGAAGGGAGTCGGCAGGGAGCATGTCGAACGTTGTCTTGCCGCCGCGAAGAACCCGCAGCTGGACATGAAGCTTCGGAACATGCCGGTCCCTCTCCACGCAGGCCTGGTGGATCAGTACATGGGACCGATTCTGGAGGCCGCCTGGACGGGGGAATTCGGGAAGATCAGAAACATGTAGTCGGTTTGGGAACCAACCGTAGCAGCGTCACGTCCCCCGGGCGTGGCCAAAGAACATTGCCTCATGGGCAGGAAGGGTTTCTCATGGCATCCAGATTATTCTGCAGCAAGGACATGACGTATTCCCTGCCCCCCAAGTTCCCCGATGTGCGCATGGCTATCATGATTACCGGTAAGGACACGGATTTCACCGGCGTTTGCTTTCTTGATATTGCCCCCGGGGAAAGCATTCCCGTCCATACTCATGACCCGCAATTGGACTCCATTCTCGTGATCGCGGGGAGGGGGGAAGCCTATGTGAACGGAAGATGGGAACCCGGCGAGGCCGGCGATTATATTTTCGTGCCGAAGGAGGAGGAACATGGAATCCGGAATACCAGCGACGGGACCTTGAAGATCTTCGTGCACCACAGCCCTCCCATGTTGTAGAGAACCGTGGTTCCGGCATGGGGAGGGAGGGGGCGAACCGATCGACAATGACTGGACACGGGAGGAAGAGATGAAAATTGTTTCCATTCACGAGGCGGCGAAGGAACCGTTTATCCATCCCGTCTTTACGGGACCGAATGGCACCAGGCGGGAACTTGCGCCCGACAGCAAAGAGTTCAAGGTGAACATGGTGAACTTCGGCAATGGAGTGCGGAAAAAAATTCATGCGCACGACAGCGAACAGATACTGATCGTCATCACCGGAGAGGGCATCGTCGCCACGGAGAGCGAAGAGCACTTCGTGACTCAAGGGGATGTCATCTTCATCCCGCCCGGGGAAATCCATTGGCACGGTGCGACTTCGCACGTGGAGTTTTCCCATATCTTCGTTTAATCATCGGTGGGAGTGCTGACACAGCTGGAGGGATCAGCATCCCGGAGGTTACCGGTCCCTTTCCTTCTTGAAGAAGTGCGCTTTCTCCAGGGGAATATCGAGTGCCACGGCATTTCCTTCCCCGATCGATTTGTCTTCGGTAAGAACGGACAGGGTGGTGTCACCCACGCGGACCTGAAGCAGCGACTCGCGGCCGAGGTCCTCCACCGCCGTTACCGTCCCCGTGACCGGCCGGTCGGCGGTCCCGCGGGCGATCCTCACGTGTTCCGGGCGGATGCCGAAGAGAATCCCGGCCGTGCCGAGGCGGCGGACCCGCGCGGCCTGCCCGGGGGGGATCGGCAGCCTGCCTTGGCCGAGACAAAGGCACAGATCCCCTCCCTCCTCGAGGACGGGGACCTTGAGCAGGTTCATCGGTGTGGAACCGATGAACGAGGCGGCGAAGGGCGTTTCCGGGCGCTCGTAGAGATCCCTCGGCGTACCCGTCTGAACGACCGCGCCGTCCCGCAGCAGCGCGATCCGGTCCCCCAGGGTCATCGCCTCGGTCTGGTCGTGGGTGACGTACAGGGTGGTGACGCCGAGTTCCCTTTGGAGCCGTTTCAGCTCGCCTCTCGTCGACGCCCGGAGCCCCGCGTCGAGGTTGGACAAGGGTTCGTCGAGGAGGAAGAGCGCCGGCTTCCGGACGATCGCCCGCGCGATGGCCACGCGCTGGCGCTGCCCCCCGGAAAGCTCCGCCGGCCTGGCCTGCAGAATGTCCGAGATCCCGAGCGTTTTCCCCGCATGGGCCACCGCCTGCCCGATGTCGCCCTTCTTCTCTCCCGCGACGCGCAGCGGGAAGGCGATGTTCTCGAACACGGTCAGGTGGGGGTAGAGGGCGTAGCTCTGGAAGACCATGGCCACGTTCCGCTCCTTCGGGGGGACGAAGACCTTCCCGTCGCGGGAGGCGACCACCCTCTCGCCGAGACGGATCTCGCCGGAGGTCGGCTTCACGAGGCCGGCCGCCAGGTTGAGGACGGTCGATTTCCCGCAGCCGCTGGGGCCGAGCAGGACGAAGAGCTCCCCCTCGCCGATCGCAAGATTCACGTCGCGGACGGCCCGGACCGGACCCCGGAGGGAACGGAACGTCTTGCTCACGTCGGAGAGGGAGAGTCTCATCCCTTGACCGCCCCCCGGGTCAGCCCCTGGATGATCCGGCGCTGGAAGACGAGTGTGAGCAGGACCACCGGGACGGTGGTCAGGACCGAGGCGGCCATGACCACTCCCCACGGGATCTCCCCGTGGAGCCCTTCGAACAGCGCGATCCCGACCGGCACCGTCCGGGCCGCGTGGTCGGTCGTCAGCATCAGGGCGAACAGGAACTCGTTGAAGGCGAAGATGAAGGCGAGCAGCGCCGTGGAAAAGATCCCGGGGGCCGCAACGGGAAGCACCACCTTCCGCAGCGCGGCAAGCCGCGTGCACCCGTCGACGACCGCGGCCCGGTCGAGGTCCGCCGGCACCTGGGCGAAGTAGCTCGTCAGGATCCACAGGGACAGGGGGAGGATCCAGGCGGTGTAGGGGAGGACGAGCGCGGCGTAGGTGTTGATCATGCCCAGGGTCCCCATGAACCGGAACAGGTAGCTCACCATGCTGACCGGCGGGAACATCGACACCGCGAGGATGCAAAGGAGGAAGAGCATCCTGCCCGGGAGGGGGAGCCGGGTGATGGCGTAGGCGGCCGGGGAGGCGATGCCGACGCACAGGGCGGCGCTGATCCCCGAGACGACGAGGCTGTTGCGCAGGTAGTCGGGGAAGTGCAGCGACGTCGTCCGGAGGACGGAGACGAAGTGGGCGGCCGTGAATTCGAATGCGGCGCCGGGCGAGAGGAAATCGGGGCGCACGCTCGCGGCCGTCAGGGCCATGTACAGGATCGGGCCGAGGGCGAAGATCGCCATCCCCAGGACGCCCGCCCGGTACAGGAGCCGGACCTGGCTCTCCCCGCTCATGCCAGCTCCCTCGCGAACCTCCCGGCCCGCACGTACAGGACGGAGAGTCCGAAGGCGATCAGGAACAGGGCCACGGAGACCGCCGAGCCGTACCCGAAGTCGCCGGAGAGGAAGTAGTGGTATCCGTACAGGGAGAGGGAGTTGGTGCTTCCGCCCGGCCCTCCCCCGGTGAGGACGAACACCAGGTCGAAGACGCGCAGGGCGTCGATCGTCCGGAACAGGAGCGCGACGACGATGACGGGGGAAAGGAGCGGAAGGGTGACCCGGGTGAACCGGCGGAGAAACCCGGCCCGGTCGATCTCGGCCTGGAGATAGAGGTCCTCCGGGATGCCGGAGAGGCCGGCGAGAAGAATGATCGCCACGAACGGCGTCGTCTTCCAGGCGTCCGCCGTGACCAGCGACGCGAACGCCCCGACCGGGGTTCCGAGCCAGCTCACCGGACGGTCGGAGAGTCCGATCAGCCCCGCCAGGTAGTTCGCCAGCCCGTAATGGTAGTTGTAGATCAGCTGGAAGATCCGTCCGGACACCGCCGCGGGGATGGCCCAGGGGATCAGCACGCACGCCCGGAGCAGACCGCGCGCGCGGGACGGGTGGGCGAGCAGGAGCGCGAAGGCGAGCCCCAGGAAGAGCTCCAGGGGAACGGAAACCAGGGTGAAGAGGCAGGTGAAGCGAAGCGCCTGCCAGAACCCCGGGTCGGACAGCATCGCCCGGTAGTTTCCAAGTCCGAGGAACCGTTTCGGCAGGAAGGTCACGTCCTGCATGAGGCTGCCCGCGAACGTCCCGATCACCGGGACGATCACGAAGACCGCCACGAACGCCGAAACCGGGGCGAGAAACGCGTATCCGCGGGCGAGCTCCCCGGCGGTGTGGCGTTCCCGGACGTCCGGCGGCGGGGGACGGCGATCCCCCGGAGGCTTTCCCATGGCCGCCTA
>Ga0209536_100005097_pt1 | contig 20534 bp, 23 predicted proteins | sample DeeMarSeWOR28_12_FD_187461 | JGI IMG/M metagenome (GOLD analysis project Ga0209536, IMG submission 187461) | Marine sediment microbial communities from White Oak River estuary, North Carolina - WOR-2-8_12 (SPAdes) (version 2) | ecosystem: Environmental > Aquatic > Marine > Intertidal zone >... | reverse complement strand
TTCATTTTGTCCTCCTAATTTGTTAATGATAATTATTAGGAATAAATGGAGTATGAACAAAGACTAAAGGTTGATTTATGAAATAGCAACAAATATTTAAAATAATTTATATCATTCTTTGTTAACCAAAACCACGCCGAGTGTTATTATTGCACCACTAAGAATCATCAGAAACGTTATCGATTCGCTTAATAATACCCAGGCAGCCAAAACAGTAACAAGCGGTTCAAAATATAAAAAGGCACCAACTTTTGCCGATTCCAGGTCCCTTAGAGAATATGCCCAAATTACATAAGCAATACCGGAGCAAAACAGCCCTAAAAACAAAATCGAGATCCATCCTTTTAAAGATAAATGAACAACGGAATTAATGCCCGATGCATTAAGATTAAAAGGAATGATAATTATTGCCATCATTACAAACAAATATAAAATAGTCATCAGCGGAGAGTAGGAGAGTGATATTTTTTTATTTACCATGGAATAAATACCCCAGGTAAATGCGCTTGCAAGAACAAGAAGGTCTCCCTTGTTCTTAATAAGATCTACGTTTGTAATATTGCCCTTTCCAATTAACAACAGCAAGCCAAACATAGCAATGATGATCCCGCTTATCTTTAACAAACCTATTTTCTCTCTGAAAAATATTGCTGCCAGAATTGCCATGAAAATTGGTGCTGTTCCAATTATCCATCCTGTGTTTGCTGCTGTTGTGTATTTCAGCCCCGTTACCTGTATCAATAGATGAAAAACTGCTATAAGTGCAAGAATAAATATAATTCCATGGCTCTTGAGGTTTATCGAAAAATCCTTTTTATACACGATTGCTATGATAATTAAAAATACTGAGGCAATAATTAGTCTTAATGAAATAATTGTCTCAGGAAATAATTCTTTTAATGCAACTTTAGTGGCAATGAATGAACTTCCCCAGAAAATAACGGCGAGAATTATAAGAAAGTATTTTATTGTGAGAGATTTCAAAATTGAATAAGAAGATAATCCGGAACCGGCTACCTGGATTTTTTTGTTTTATTTGCCGAAGAATAATTTTTTAAATCGTACTGAATTTCCCTCTCAGGCATTTTTAACTTGACAATCTCAACTCCCGAATCATTGTAAAACTGAGTAGCGAGCGTATCGTGGTAATCTGAAAAGACAACAACTCTTTTTATTCCCGCAGCTATTAATGCTTTAGCACAATTTGTACATGACATATTTGTTATATAAGCAGTTGTTCCTTTAATATTTACACCGTGAGTTGTTGCCTGCACGAGTGCATTAATCTCTGCATGATTGGTACGAACACAGTGGTTATCAATTATTAAACAGCCAACATCATCGCAATGTGGCTGACCCGGAAGCGAGCCGTTATAACCTGTTGCCAAAACAAATTTGTTTTTTACAAGAACACAGCCAACATGCATACGCGGACATGTTGCTCGTTCGGAAGCAAGCATTGCTAGTTTTAAAAAATATTCATCCCAGGACGGGCGGTTGTTTTTCCTTTTTGCCATAATTTCAAGATTGATTTGATAATTAATAACGAAAATTTTTATGCGGTAAGTTAAATTATTTTTGTGGGATTACAAGCAGACTAATTGTAAAATACGAACTACAAGACAGTTTACTTGAAGATGTTTAATAAGAAATTATCTGCCTGCCGCTATTTGGACAGTTCAGTCTTTTTCCTTATTTCTCTTTTATATTAAAACCATCCAAAAAATATTAATGCACTACAGGTTTGTTTATTAACCTTTCCCTCAAATATGCTCTAACTGCATCCTTCGCTCTTGTATTGAAGGTGATAAAAACATCAACACCTTTTTCTTTAAACTCGGTGAGGTGTTTGTTATCCATTCCCCTGGTTATTACTGTGCAAATATTTTCAAGCGAAAAACTTTGCCCCTTAATATTTTTAGTGCTTACAGGTGAAACTGTCCGGGATTTATTACCGGATGCTTGCAGTTTAATATACTTCGAGTCTTTGATATCTGTCTCTTCAACATCGAAGACTACGTAGCCCTTTGTTTTAGCGAACGGTAAATTGATAGTTTCACCGTCGTTCGATTCAATTGCAATTTTCATTATTGTACTCTCCTTTTTTCCCCCGATTAGATTTAGCCTCGAATTGTTCCCGAATGGGACCATCTTACTTTTTGCCTGGCTTTCCTTGAATATCTTCTATCTCCCGTAACTCTATGGATTTTACTACTATTACACACTTGACAGTATTTTGGAATAATTGACTTGGATGTGATTTCCCAATAGTGATCGCATTCTTTGCAATGAAATCTTTTTGTTTCTGTCATTTGAGTGGGCCTCCTTGTTAATATGTCAATAAATTTTATGTTGTATTTCTCTCAAATTTATAACATAAACCTATTTTTATTCAATCAGGATTTTGCAAGAAGAATATTAGGGAACAGTTACAACTACTATAATATAAAAATAAATACTAATGTCAATAGAATTATGATGGGAGAGATCAGAATAATTAAACCTGCAGCAAAATCTTATCATAACTCAATAGCTGTTGATTAACTTGTGCCGGATTGATTGAAATAAATTCTGCTATTTGTTATTTATCTTTATTTTTAAAGAATTAAAAGTTTTTTCTCCAAATATTATTAAATCATAACTTCTACTAATTGGACACAATAATTAAAGACATAGTTTTAAGAAACATCTCAAAAAGTTTTAATGGCGTAAAGATCATAAGTAATTTATCCGTTGAAATTCCCGCCGGTTCAAAGGCAGCAGTAACAGGTAAGTCAGGTGCCGGTAAAAGTACCTTCGTAAATTTGTTGATGGGATTCATCTTGCCGGATAACGGAAGTATAAATTTGTTGGGAATGGATATTAACGATAAAAATATAAATGAAATAAGGAAAAATATGTCCTGGGTTCCGCAGGAGCTGAATGTTGATGTAAATTATGTTCGTGATCTTCTAATGCTTCCTTTCAGGTTTAATAAAAACAAGAAAGATAATCCATCAGGGGAAAAAATAATTGATGTGCTTGATATGTTCGGTTTAAATGAAGATATCCTAAAAAAAGATGTTTCTGATATTTCGGGAGGAGAGAAACAAAGAATCTTTTTAACATCAGCATCTTTGCTAAAACGAAAAATATGTTTCCTGGATGAACCAACATCAGCACTGGATCCTGATTCAAAAAGGAAAGTTATAAATTATTTTCTGAATGAATGTGCATCTACCGTGGTTGCAGTTACGCATGACAAGGAGTGGATAGATAACTCAGATATAATAATCGATTTAAATTATAATACTGTAAAAAGAAGATGAACACTGCAATAGATATTGGTTGGTTGGACCTGGCATTAGGATTTGTTCTTCTTGTAATACCATTCTTTGTTCTATGGTACTATAAAACAGGATTACTAAAGCCCTCCGTTATTTCAGTAATTAGAATGACGGTACAGCTATTAGCTGTAGGATTGTATCTCGAGTATATTTTTGCTTTGAATAATATATGGGTAAATCTTGCCTGGGTTTTAATTATGGTAATAATTGCTACGGTTACAACAGTAAAGCGAAGTAATCTTCATCTTCAACTATATTTAGTTCCGGTATTTGTTTCCCTGGCAATCAGTTTAATTATTGTTGATGTATATTTTCTTGGCTTTGTAATAAAGCTTGAGAACCTTTTTGAAGCAATTTATCTTATTCCTATCACGGGCATGCTGCTCGGAAATTGTATTCGTACAAACATACTTGGATTATCTGCATATTATAATAAACTACAGAAAGAGCAAACTCTCTATAAGTATGCGCTGGCAAACGGTGCAACAAAAAAAGAAGCACTGTTTCCCTATATGAGAAACTCATTAAAAACATCTTTTGCTCCTACCATTGCAACTATGGCAGTTGTTGGTTTGATTTCATTACCGGGAATGATGACCGGACAGATTTTAGGCGGGAGCTCACCTACTGTAGCAATAAAATATCAGATTATGTTGATGATTACAATTTTTGTGTCATCAATAATGACGGTTGTATTAACAATATTTATTTCAAACAGATTTATATTTGATTCGTTTCATAACTTAAGGAGCAAAATAATTATCGATTAATAAGAACTTGTCAGATCATTTCAGATAATAATTCCTGCCGCGGATTAGCGATTACAACTTTATTAACAAGCAATCCTTTTTCAGAAATAATATGTGCCCCCGCCTCAACTGCGCTTGTAACTGCTGCTACTTCTCCGGTAACGGTAAAGAACGCTTTGCCGCCGAGTGCCATCGCAAGGCGCACCTCTATCAACTTTACTTTAGATGCTTTTACGGCTGCATCTGCTCCCTCTATTAATGATGCAACGGAATACGCTTCAACTATTCCGAGTGATTCTAACATCTGAACTTCGTTGTGTCCGGAAATGGCAGGAAAAATTGTTTGGTGAACATTTGGAATAACAAAATGATCGATTACTCCGAAACCAATTGTATCTACAGCATTGCTTACCGCGGAATTTACTGCAGCAACATCTCCGGCAATGAGCGTCATGTATTTACCGGAACAAATTGTTCTCGATATCATTAATTCAACTTCCGATGTTTTTAACATCAAATCTGCTGCCTGCATCCCTGATGCGATGCTTCCCATTTCAATTAAACCTATTGAGTTTTTTTCGAACATAATTTTACCTTAATTAAAAATCTAAGATTCTATTTTTATATATACTTCGGTTACTTCTTTTACTTTCCCGGAAATTGATGAATGAACATTTGCGCCAAGTTTACCTTCAGGAACGGTTGCTATTAATTGTCCCGCTTTCACACTCTCACCTTCTTTTACAATTGGGATTGATGTTTCCCCGATGTGCTGTTTTAGAGGGATCTTTGTATTCTCAGTTTTTAATTTTTCGGGATTATATGGCGCCGGAACATCAAAATCTTTTAAGCTTAGTTTTTGTATTAACTGAGTTAACGGAACTCTTCTTCCATCCTTGATGGGATGAACTTTTACCGGTTTTTGCTGAACAAATTTTATTCCTTCCTTCCGCATCTCAACTTTAGCTGTGTCACATGCTTCTTTCGGATAAAGATCTTCAGGACAGGCATATAATGTGCATAACCCGCAAGAACAACAAAGTTCAGCCATCTGATTCCAAACAGCACTTCCTGTTTTTGTAAATCCAAGCGATCGCATTACTTTATGCGGTTCAACCTCGTAACCGAGCAAATAGCGAGGACACAACTCAGTGCAGTAACTGCATTGATCACAAGCAGATTTGCCTATACGGTGCCAGTTTTCTTCCGGTTGATTTTTTCTTTTTATCAGGTAATGATCTTTCGGAAGTATAATTAATCCGGCTGTGGTTTTGGTTATAACCTCATCTATATTAAAAGTTAAGCTGCCCATCATAACGCCTCCAACAAAAATTCCAAAATCTTTTGTCGTGGCACCGCCAGCGTGTTTTATAACATCTTCAAATGAAGTTCCAACCGGCACAAAAAAAGAAGAGGGATTTTTAACCGCCCCGTTAATACAAATGAATTTTTCTGTGACAGGAATATCGTTTTCCGCTTTAGAAATGTTGTAGAGAGTTTCAACATTATTCACTACGCATCCAATATCGGGCGGAATACCAGCCGGGGGAATCAATCTGCCCGTGGCTTCGTAAACAAGTTCATACTCATCACCGGAAGGATAAAAATCACCAAGTTTTGTTAATTCAATTCTGCCATTACGAAAACGTTCGGTAATTTTTTTTATCGCTTTTTGATTTTTCCCTTTTAAACCAAAATATGCTTTTTTCGCAGAAGTACTGTCTAATATCAATTCCAATCCACGAACAATCTCTTTTGGAAAGTTAATCATCATCTCATAATCTTTATGGATCAATGGTTCACATTCTGCACCATTGGCAATTACAAACTCTGTTTCTGCTTTTGATTTAACATGGGTTGGAAAACCCGCTCCTCCGGCACCGATAACACCTGCAGAATATATTTTTTCGGATAACGACATTATTTAAGCCGCATATAATTCATCTATTAAAATTAGACAAATTTTATTAAATATGTGATTATTTAATATTTTAATAACAAACACAATAAATTGACGTTTAATTCGTTAACATATTAGAAAACATTTTTATCGGAGAGGCACTGGAAAAGAACTTAATACAAAAAAGTATGAAGAACGATGCTGTTGCTTTCGGAAAGTTGATAAAGGGATACAGAGCACAATTGTTCTCTTACCTGCACCGGCTTTGTGGAGACCGAATGACTGCCGAAGATCTTTTCCAGGAAACATTAATTAAAGTCTGGAAAGGATTTAAAACTTATAATGAGCGGAACAAATTCTCATCATGGTTATTTTCTATTGCTCACAATGTGGCTGTTGATTCAATCAGGAGAGAATCGGCAAAAAACAAGATTAGTTCATTTGAAGATGTGCAGACACTTGCAAGCGATTACAATCCACTTAATGCTTATTTAGAAAAAGAAACTAATGAGTTAGTGATGGCAGCCGTTAATAAATTATCTGAGAAACAGAAACAGGTGTTTCTTCTTCGTCAGCATAGCGATATGACGTTTAAGGAAATTTCTAAAGTAACAAATCAACCATTAAATACTGTCCTAGGACATATGCATTATGCAGTATCCGGGATAAGGAAAAAACTGAGCAAAGAATATGGATGACACGAATAAAAAATTGTGCAAAGAATTTGAGAGCGAAATGTGGTTATTTATCGATCACTCATTGGAAGAAGAGAAGAAAAAATTCTGGCAAAACCACCTGGTTAGTTGTTCAGATTGTAGTTCGCTTCTAGAAATATCTTCCCAAACGATTGAACAGTATAATCACGTTCCGCTTGATAATCTGTCAGATGATACCTATGAAAAAATAATCAGTGCTGTAACATCCGATAATAGGCGATCCGAGTATAATACTATGCCGATAAAAAGTAATCGCTCGCTGTTTGAAATTTTTGGATTTTACAAGCTTGCATTCGGCGGCTCCATTCTGGCGGCAGCGCTGGTGCTCATTTTTATAACATTTTTTACAAGCCCCGAAAAACCTGAAATTAAAACAATAGTATCCGAGGAATTGCTGGCGTGGGATTTTCCGAGCTTTAGAACCCAAACCTCAAACACGCAAAATCAAATAATCTCATTTAAAACGGATGAATGGGACATTTACATTGTGAGAAAAAATAATAAAGAGGATTGGGAAAGCGCCTTGAGGGCTATTCAGCAGCAGATAAGGAAAATGAAAAAAGATGTCTATGCAGCATCGATGTAAAAAAAAATTAACTATAACAGGAGTAAGAAATGAAGCTTAGAATATTATCCCCAATAATTATCGCCATGTTTCTAGTACTACCGCTAAATATATACGGACAGGAAGAATTACCGGAGCTTCCTGAAGCTCCAGAAATTCTGTCCACATATGGACAGGATATAAGCAAAGAGGATGAGGCAAAAATCCTGGCGAAACTTCCGGCAGATGTAAAAGCGGATCTGCTGAAAGTAAAGGCACTTGACAAGGAGGAATACAAAAATTTGTTGTTTGGTGCCTCCCATCTTGGTTATGAATATTATATGTACAGTTCAGAATTTGAAAAGCAAATGGTTGAGAACTCTAAAAGAATTAATGAGCTTGATCTGCAAACAGAAACACTCGGGATACAATATTTGCATGCCAATGCACAGGAAAGAATCGGTATTAAAAAGGAGTTACAATCTAAACTCGAGATTCTGTTTGACCTGAAGGAAAAGGAAAGAAAAAGCGAGGTTGAAATGCTTGAGCGTGAACTTGCCGAACTAAAGGCATCTCTTGAAGTAAGAAAAAAAAACAAGGCGGATATAATACTAAGACGTTTGAGTGAGTTAATTGGTAAAGATGATTACCTGGAGTGGTAAACTAAAATTCTCCACGAATAATCGTCTCTTCTCAGGCCGCCTGCTCGGGCGGCTTTTTTTAGATCCATTTTTTTCTTTTGAAGAATAAGAATAATAATCCACCTAAAGCTAAAATAATTCCCCAGAATCCCCACGGGTATATCCACTTCCATTGCAGCTCCGGAAAATTCACAAAGTTCATTCCATAAACTCCAGCAATAAATGTAAGCGGGATAAAAATAGTAGCAATAATCGTTAATACTTTCATTACCTCGTTCATTCTGTTGCTCAAGCTGGATAAATAAATATCCAGCATTCCCGAAGTCATATCGCGATAGGTCTCTATTGTATCTATTATTTGAATGGCGTGATCATGAACGTCTCGGAAATAAACTTCTGTGCTTTCATGAAGTAAATCTGATTCGCCTTTTTGCAAACCACTTAACATTTCTCTTATAGGCCAAACCGATTTTCTTAACAGCAGTAATTCTCTTCTCATTTTATATATTTCTTCACGATTTTCAGGCTGCGGATTTTCTATTAGTTCACTTTCAAGTAATTCAATATTGTCACCGAGCTTTTCGAGAATGTCAAAGTAACTATCAACCAGAGCATCAATTAGTGCATATAAAAGATATCCTGATCCGGCTTTTCTAATTCTTCCCTTGCCTTTACGTAATCTTTCTCTCACGGGTTCAAAATAAGTATTTTTCTTTTCCTGGAAGGATATTATATAATTTTCGCCCAGAATAAAACTCACTTGTTCGGAATGAATTTCTTTTATCTTCTCATCGAGATTAAACACCTTTAATACGCAGAATATCTGGCTGTCGTAGTCTTCAGATTTTGGTCTCTGGTAAGTGTTTACAATATCTTCCAATACAAGAGGATGAATTGAGAAGTGAGTTCCAATTTTTTCAAGAAGACCAATATCGTGAAGTCCATTAATATTAATCCAGGATGTTATGGAGGAGTCTCTGCAGCTAAAAGTTTCTTCTATTGTTGAAAGCTCCTTTTCGTAAAGCGTGTCCTGATCATATTCAATAAGAGAGATGACCGGTTTATCAATTTTCTTTTCGCCTGTATGTATAAGTGTGCCGGGTGCAAGCCCTGCAGCCTTTTTGTGTACTTTATAAATAAGTGGAATTTTTCTTGTGCCTGTTTTTAATGTGCCCCTTATCGAACCGACGATGTTATTCATTTGCCAACACCATTTTTTTTAATGAATTAATCCACACCGGGTGATCGTTAAGACTCTCAACCAGTTGTATTTTTTCTCCCCCATTTTCTTCAAACAGTTGCTGATATTCCTTACCTATTTCAATTGTTGTCTCAAGACAATCGGCTACGAATGCGGGACTGAAAACCAGAAGTTTTTTTGCCCCCCTTTTCGCCTGCTCAATCACAACCTTATCGGAAAAAGGCTCAAGCCATTTTTTATCTAATCTTGATTGAAAGCAAACTGTATATTTTTCATTGGGTATGTTAAGCTTTTCAACAAGCAGTCTTGTTGTTGCGTAACAGGTGGCTTTATAACAATATGGATTGCTCTCGTTTATTTCTGATTCGCAATTATGTTCTTCGCAGAGTGTTCCATCGCTGTAGACTTTATCAACTTGCCTAACAGGCAGTCCGTGATAACTGAAAAGTATATGATCATAATCATCTATGTTATATTTTTTTGCCCGCTCTGCTATTGTGTTTATAAATCCCTCATCATTATAAAACTGGCTGATGATTTTTATTTCAGGAATAATCCACCAATTGCTGATCAATTTCATTGCTTTATCAATTGCGGATCCTGTGCTTGCAGAGGCATATTGAGGAAACAACGGGATGATGATTATCTTTTTATAGTTGTACTTTTCCATCCGGGACAGGACTACATCTAAGCCCGGGTTCTGATAACGCATTGCAAGTTCAACTTTGTACTGTTCACCCAATGCCTCCTGCAGTTTGGTTTGAAGCGACTCTCCATAAATAAGAATCGGTGATCCTTCTTTCGTCCATAAATCCTTATAAATTTTTGCAGATTTTGGCGCACGGAAAGGAACGATAATAAAATTAACGAGGAGGAATCTTGCAATTGCGGGTATATCAATCACCCTTGGGTCGTTAAGAAATTCAAAGAGATACTTCCTCACATCTCTTACAGAAGGGCTGTCGGGCGTACCTAAGTTTATAAGCAATACACCAATGCTTGCTTTCATAATTTAAACAGTTTTTTTTCTTTTCAATTTATTAAATTCACATCATCAATTTAACAAGGGATAATGAATTTATGAAAAAGAGAATCTCTTCCATAATTTTTATACTTTCTCTTGTATTCCTTTCCTGTACTACAGATGTTAAAGATTGTCTCTGCTCAACTGAATTCCGGGAATACAATATTACCATAATAGATACATCGGGCACTCCGGTAGATTCACTCCTTACAAGAATAACAAATAGCAGGGGCAAAGAGTTCACTCCCCATGGTTCATACTACCAGCAGAGTTTGGAAGGTAAATACTGGATAATGGACGACTCATATAAAAATGAATTTACAGTCCGCCCAACCAGTATTTTTTTTGAAGGAGCAAAGGAAGGTGTAACTGTTGAAGCGGCATTCCTGTTTAATACGGATGAATGTAAATGCCATGTAAATAAAGTTGCCGGACTGGATACTATAGTGGCACAATGAATATCCTTTACTCCGTAGTTAAATCATCTCTTAAATTGCTATGTTATTTCATAAAAAAGTTTTTCTGTCTGCATCCCTACAATAATTTTCCCATTTGATATTTATACTTGTATCTGACTATATTAAAACATCCTTTCGGTAGCTTCACATAAATATTGCTCCTTACCGTTACTGATTATTAATAATTATAAAGGAATATTCAATTGAAAAATAAACTAGTTGTCGTTAACATAGATGATTTAGAAGACAGAAAACCTGTATACGCTCTTGTAAGAAACACAGATTTGGTCGTTGTAAAATACGATGATAATATCTCCGTATTTTACGGCAGATGCCTTCACCGCGGTGCACTTATGTCAGATGGATTTGTTGACGGTCAAAACCTTATTTGCGGTGTGCACAACTGGGATTACAGGCTTGATACGGGAATTAGTGAATACAACAACGAAGAAAAACTGCACAAGTTTTCTTCAATTGTTGAAGACGGGAAAGTCTTCGTTGATGAAGATGAAATAAAAGAGTATGAAAGAGAATTTCCGCCAAGTATAAATCGTGCTGAATATTTAGGGCTTTATGCTTCAACACATTCAGCTCCTGAAGAAGACAAAGTAGGTGAGATACAGCAATTAGCAAAGCACGGTTTATCCAAAGTGGGGCACCACGGACCTGTTTCTGCAATGGGTGTTGGTAGGAATGAACTGCCGAAATGGGATGATATACAACTACTTCCTGCACAGCTTGCACGGCTGCCTCATTTAGAAGATGTTGGTGTTGGAACAAATGTAATAATTGGAAGTGCCGCAAAAAAACCGCTTGAATTAAAAATTCCACTCTTTGTTTCCGACATGAGTTTTGGAGCGTTATCAGAGGAAGCAAAAATTTCTCTCGCCAGGGGAGCAGAACTGGCAGGGACCGGAATCTGTTCAGGTGAAGGCGGTATGCTGCCAGAAGAACAATTAGAAAACAGCCGTTATTTTTATGAACTTGCCTCAGCAAAATTTGGATTTAAAATGGAATTGCTTAAAAAAGTCCAGGCATTTCATTTTAAGGGTGGACAAGGAGCCAAAACCGGAACTGGCGGACATCTGCCCGGAAATAAAAACAAAGGTAAGATTAGTGAAGTTCGGGGGATACCGGAAGGAACCTCGGCAATCTCACCACCAAGATTTACAGACTTAATTTCTACAAAAGATTTTAAAAACTTTGCTGATGAGGTGCGAAAACAAACAGGCGGAATTCCCATTGGATTTAAACTATCCGCAAATCACATTGAAGAAGATATTGAGACAGCATTAGAAGCAGGTGTAGATTATATAATATTAGACGGAAGAGGCGGTGCAACCGGTGCCGCTCCGCTTCTTTTCAGAGATAACATTTCCGTGCCTACAATTCCCGCTCTGGCAAGAGCAAGAATGCATCTTGATAAATGTGGGGCTAAAGATATCACCCTTATAATTACTGGTGGATTACGCACTGCTCCCGATTTTATAAAAGCTTTAGCTCTTGGTGCAGATGCTGTTGCAGTTGCAAATTCTGCAATTCAGGCAATTGGCTGCCAGGCAATGAGAGCCTGCCATACAAACAACTGCCCGGTTGGAATTGCCACCCAAAAGGAAAGCCTGAGAAGCAGAATTAATATTGATCTTTCTGCAAAGAGATTGGAAAACTTTTTTAATGCAACCGTTGAATTAATGCAGGTGATGGCAAGAGCATGTGGACATAATCATCTAAACCAGTTTAACAAGAATGATATAGCAACATTTAATAGAGACCTGGCATATTTATCAGGTATAAAATATGGCGGGGCAGTTTCGTTATAGAAATCAGAAATTAATATCCTCATCTATGAATCATTTTTATCTCAATGAGGAATTTTATAACAAAATAAGGGGGGGAGAATCCAAACGAAAAAAAGGCCTAAATATTCACCCTTTCTTAGAGGCAATCACATGGTTCCTAATTAAAAGAATTGGAAAACTGTCCAATATACTACATTATCATTTTGAGCTGTTCTTTATAATCAGTTGTAAAATTATAAGGATATTAAAAATGAAGCTAATAAAAACCTTTTGTCTGCTTATGTTTCTATCAACAACCCCAATTACAATTTATGCACAAAGTGCGCTTTCCGAAATATTAAGGACATTCCCCAACTGGAAAACTAACTTCGATAAAAAAATAATTGAACTTGATGAACTGATGTCCGGCGGTCCGCCTAAGGATGGCATCCAGGCTATCTTCAAACCAAAATTTGAGACTCAAGAGCATGCCGGTGAATGGCTTGATGATAAAGAACCTGTTATTGGATTAGAACTTAATGGAGAAGCAAGAGCATACCCTTTATCCATTCTCATCTGGCACGAAATTGCCAACGATAAAATTGGCGATGTTCCTGTAGTTGTATCATTTTGTCCTCTTTGTTACAGTGCCTTGGTTTACGATCGAAGGGTGAGAGGAGTTACTCCTTTCTTCGGAGTTTCTGGTTTATTGCGTAACTCAGATATGGTTATGTACGATAATGTTACTGAAAGTTTTTGGCAGCAGTTTACCGGTGAAGCAATTGTGGGAGACATGGTTGGGGAAATACTTGAACTTATTCCAACACAAATAATTTCATTTAAGCAATTTAAAGATGCTTATCCAGATGGTGATGTTCTTTCTAAAGATACCGGCTATGAAAGACGTTATGGACAAAATCCCTATGTCGGTTATGATGATATAGATCAACGACCATTTTTATTCCGCGGGGATATTGATGAGCGTCTTCCTCCAAATGAAAAAGTGATTGCAATTAAGCAAGGGGATATTAATAAAGCATATCCATATTCCATTACAAAAGAGGAACATGTAATAAATGATGATATTAATGGAACGGTGGTTGTAATTTTTCATGGTGGGGGTGCTGTATCTGCTTTGGATGACGGAACAATTGCAGATTCAAAAGAGGTTGGTTCTACGGGGGTCTTTAATCCAGAAGTTGATGGTGTAACACTAACATTCAAATATGAGATGGGGTATTTTATCGATAATGAATCTGGCAGCAAGTGGGATGTTACCGGTAAAGCAATTGATGGCAAATACACTGGAAAAAATCTAAAAAGAATAAAACATGGCGATTATTTTGCTTTTGCATGGTTTGCTTTCCGTCCCGATACAGAAATTTATCACAAATGAAGTTAAGTCCATATTTTAGATGACTTTAAAGATTTATTTGCTTATCATGTTAAAAATAATTCACTTTAATGATTAAAACCAGGAATTAGGAATGCCTGAAGTACAACTGCCGTCTTTAATTTTAAAAGACTGGCGGGAAACACGAGATACTCTACAGAAGTATGCGCAAATGATCGGCAAGATAAGAGAAAAGATGAGTGTGCCACATCCACATTGGTGGCATATAAGTCTTCGTGTTTCTGACAGGGGATTGACAACCACACCTATACAGAAAGACAGAAGCGCCCCGGGACAAACTTTTGAAATCATTCTTGATCTTATAAATCATCATCTTATTATAGAATCGAACTTTAGAGAGGCTAAAAGGATTAAATTAACAGGACAATCATTATTTGCTTTATGTGAGGAGACTTGCAGTTTGTTAACAGATATAGGCGTTGTTCTGCCAATTGACAGAGAAAAATTTACAGACGGTAAATCGGGTAATTATGATGAAAATGCTGCTGCTGAATATTGGACCGCACTGAAGGAGATCAGTCGTATCACAAACTATTTCCGTTCTGAGTTAAGAGGTGAAAGAAGTCCCGTTCAATTATGGCCACATCATTTCGATCTTTCTATGAGCTGGTTTTCGGGAAGGGGGGTTCCCGGCAAAGATGCCGATGATGCTGAATCATCAAGAGAGCAAATGATGTATGGTTTTTCAACGGGTGATGATACAGTTCCCGATGCTTACTTTTACATCACGGCTTACCCCGTTCCCGATGGTTTACAAAATTTACAAATTTCAGATGATGCCAGGTGGAACAGTGATGGTTTTCAGGGAGGTGTGATGATGTATAAAGAATTTGCGACGGCAAATAACCCTGAGGAAAAATTATTAAACTACTTCAGAACATTTCATAATGCTGGTGCTATGCTGATGAGATAGTCGGGAGATTTTTATAATCCCAAAACTGCAATGGCCGCACCGCTCAATAAAATCATAGCTCCTGCTAAAGCATGAGTATACCGTTCGAGTTTACCCAAACGAACAAACTTTATTCCATACAATGTTATAAGAACAATCGCAAGCATGGTTGAGATCGTAGATATTGCAAAAACAGTAACAATAACTATCATTCCCATTGTACTTTCAGTAGCCGCTGGATACATAAGCATGGGTATTAATACTTCGCAGGGACCGAAAATAAAAATAGTGAATAAGATCCAGGGTGTTAAACTTTTACCGTTGTATTTTTCTTTGTGAACGTGAGTGTGATCACGCTGATGAACATGTTTGTGAACATGTACTGTTCCATCAGAGTGTGTATGATAATGAGCGTGTGGTTTGTTTCTGGATGCTTTTTTTAATCCCCACAACAAATACATAAACCCGAATCCCATCAATAGCCATCCGGCAATATCGCCTCTTGCAGATTCAATGAATTCAAGTTGCCCAACAGCAATTCCCATTGCAATACCCACTGCACCTAATATAACTGAGCTGAGAACATGACCGGCACCGCAGGCAATTGTTATCAAAGTTGTTTTAATTGTGGACCATTTACCGGCGCGAGCCATCGCAATGAAAGGTATGTAGTGATCGGGACCAAGAATAGTGTGAACAAATCCTAATGAAGCAGCGGTGAGTGCAAGAACAGTTATTTCATGCAGCATTTTCAGTCCCTATAATCAATTTCTACCATTAAAGGCAGTTTCATTTTTTTCATCTGCCTTTTATAACAATGTATTTGTTTATATAAATTTCGTATATTCCTTTATAATTAGCAAGTAACATTTTGCGAAACAGGGCTATGCACGAATTATCAATTGCGCAGGAAATTTTAGGTATTGTCAACCAATATGTACCTGAACCGACAGAAAACTACGTTAAGTGTGTTAAAGTAAAGGTTGGTAAGATGAGTAATATTCTCATTGATTCACTTGCTTTTTGCTTCGAGGCAATCATATATAATACACCCTTAATGGGTGCTAAATTAGAAATAATCGAAATACCCATCTCAATCAACTGTAATCTTTGTAATACAACTTCGGAAATTGAGCCGCCTGTATTTGCCTGTCCCGAATGTGGAAGCAACCAAATAAAAATAATCGCCGGAACAGATTTGCGTGTGGATGAGATAGAAATAAATGATGATATAAAGGAGAAAGCATGAGCGTTATAACTGTTGAAAGAAAAGTTTTGGAAAAAAATGATCTTGTTGCCGAGGAAAACAGGAAAGCATTTAAGGAAAACAAAACATTTACTTTAAACCTTGTAAGCTCCCCAGGATCGGGGAAGACAAGCTTGCTGGAAAGAACTGCACATCTATCAAAAGAAAGATTTAATATCGGTGTGATAGAAGGTGATGTACAAACAAACCTGGATGCAAAAAGAGTTGATGAATACGGAGTGCCCGTTGTTCAGATAATTACAAATGGCTCATGCCATCTCGATGCCCCGTTGGTAAGAAATGCTTATAATAAATTTGAAGATAAAGAATTTGATGTTCTATTTATCGAAAACGTTGGCAACCTTGTCTGTCCGGCAGCATACGATCTTGGTGAAGACCAGAAGGTAGTGATTGTAAGTACAACCGAAGGTGATGATAAGCCGTTAAAGTACCCTGCAATGTTCAGGAATGCCTCGGTACTCGTCATTAACAAAACAGATCTTGTACCATATGTAAATTGCTCGCTTGATGCATTAAGAAACAATGCGCTGTCAATCAATCCGGAATTAAAGGTTTTTGAAACATCTTGTACTACCGACAGGGGTATTGATGAATGGTGCAACTGGCTTGAATCACAAATACTAAAATGAATATCTCTCGCATCCATATAGCTATAAGGGGTGCTGTACAGGGCGTTGGCTTCAGACCATTTATTTACAGGCTGGCAATAGAAAACAATCTAAGGGGATATGTTCTTAATAATTCTTCCGGAGTTTTTATTGAAGCCGAAGGTGAGGAAAAAACGATTCAAAATTTTCCTTTCAAAATAGAGAATGAAAAGCCTCCCCTTGCAATTATTATAAGTATGGAACATTCTATTCTCGATCCCGTTGGATACAATGATTTTATTATCAAAGAAAGCGAAGAGACTAATGAAGTCTCTGCAATGATCCTTCCTGACATTGCTGTATGTGATGCATGTCTTAATGAAATGTTCGATTCAAAAAACAGACGGTATCTTTATCCTTTTATAAACTGTACCAATTGCGGACCAAGATTTTCAATAATTGAATCTCTTCCTTACGACAGACCAAATACATCGATGAAGATATTTGAAATGTGTGACTTATGCCGGGAAGAATATGATGACCCGATGAACAGAAGATTCCACGCACAGCCAACAGCTTGTTCTGTGTGCGGTCCACAGCTTGCTTTGTGGGATGAAAATGGGATAATTATTTCTAAGAAAGAAAAAGCATTAATTTCTACTTCTAAATTAATTAAAGAAGGTAAAATAATTGCATTAAAGGGATTGGGCGGCTTTCAACTTATTGTTGATGCATCCAATGATAATGCAATAGAGGAACTAAGAAAAAGAAAACACCGGGAAGAAAAACCTTTTGCGTTATTGTTTCCCAATTTAGATTCGATAAAAATTGTTTGTGATGTTTCTCCAGTAGAGAAGCGGGTTTTAACTTCACCAGAATCGCCAATAGTATTATTAAAAAGAAAATCAGGAAGAAAGAATCTGGAATTGGATATCTCATCAAGCATTGCTCCGGACAATCCATACCTCGGCGTAATGCTGCCTTATACTCCGTTGAATCATTTGCTGATGAAAGATTTAAACATGCCTATTGTTGCCACCAGCGCAAACCTTTCCGAGGAACCAATTTGTATAGATGAAATAGAAGCTCTGGAAAGGTTAAAAGGAATTGCTGATTATTTTCTTGTTAACAACAGACCCATTGTCCGCCATATTGATGACTCAATTGTTCGTGTCGTGAAAGACAGAGAAATGATTATGCGGCGTGCAAGAGGATTTGCCCCGCTTCCTGTTCAAGTAGAAAGCAGGGAAAATAATTCAAATGATAAAACCATTCTTGCTGTTGGGGGCCATTTGAAAAACTCAATCGCCTTAAGAATAAAAGGCAATGTGTTCATCAGCCAGCACATCGGTGACCTCTCAACCGAAGAAGCAAATAAAACATTTAGAAAAGTAATTGCCGATTTTAAAACTCTTTATAATGTAAATCCCGATGTTATAATCTGTGATGACCATCCTGAATATATTTCCTCAAAGTATGCATCTTCATTATCTGATAGCGTCAGCATGGTTCAGCACCATTATGCGCACATAGCAGCCTGCAGATTAGAAAACCAGCTTGAAGGTGAAGCACTTGGTGTATCATGGGATGGAACCGGTTACGGAGAGGATGGATCAATTTGGGGTGGAGAATTTTTTCTTTCTTCTGAATCATCATATAGGCATATAGGGCAATTCAAACAATTTTTACTTCCAGGTGCCGAGTTCGCCGTCAGGGAACCTCGCCGTTCTTTGGCCGGATTACTTTATAATATTGCTGGTGAAAAATTTGATGAGGACTATGCGGATATTTTATCAGTACATTTTACTTCTAAAGATCTTTCGTTAATTAAAAATATGCTGCTTAAAAAATTCAACTCGCCATTAACATCGAGTGCCGGAAGACTTTTTGATAGTGTTTCTGCCTTACTTAATATTTGCAGCAAATCATCTTACGAAGGGCAGGGCGCAATGATGCTTGAGTTTGTTGCTGATAATAAGTACACCGGCTGCTATACATTTAAAGTAAGAGATAATCAGAAGTTAATTATCGAATGGGCTCCTATGGTTAAAGAAATAATTGATGATGTCCGGAATAAAGTTTCTCCTTCTACAATATCAGCAAAATTCCATAACACACTTGCTAATATCATATTTACAGTTGCTGAAAAGATGGCAAGAAAAAAAATTATATTGAGCGGTGGTTGTTTTCAAAATGCTTTATTAACTGAGAGGGCTATTGATCTCTTGCAATCAAAGGAATTTAAAGTTTACTGGCATCAGAGAGTTCCGCCAAATGACGGCGGAATAGCCTTAGGACAGGTAGCCGCTTATCTTTTTTCTGAAGATAAGAATAAAGATTTTCAAAAAGATAAATTAATTAATGAGGTTAAGTGATGTGCCTTGCTGTTCCCGGAAAAGTAACATCAATTGATGACAGCAATCCCGAATTAAAAATGGCGAAGGTTAATTTTAACGGCGTAACTAAAGATATCTGTATTCAATGGCTGCCCGAAGTTAAGGTTGACGATTATGTTTTAGTTCATGTTGGTTTTGCTCTTAATACAATTGATGAAAAAGATGCAATTGAAACAATACAGATGTTGAAAGAGATGGGAGATATTGAGTGAAATACATGAGTGAATATCGTGACCCGGTTGCATCAAAGAATCTGGCGAACGAAATAAGAAAAATCACCACCAGGGAATGGAATATAATGGAGATTTGCGGGGGACAAACACATACAATAATGAAATACAATATAGAGGAACTATTACCGGAAGAGATATTGCTTATCCACGGACCCGGTTGTCCTGTATGCGTAACTCCTCTTGAAATAATAGACAAAGCTATTACAATTGCTTTAAGAAAAGATGTGATAATGACATCATTTGGTGATATGATGCGTGTTCCCGGTTCCGGACTGGACTTGTTGAGTGTGAAAGCTAAAGGCGGAAATGTGATGATGGTGTATTCGCCTTTGGATGCCGTGAACATTGCTGAACAAAATCCGGATAAAAAAGTTGTCTTCTTCGGGGTTGGCTTTGAAACCACTGCACCAGCTAACGCAATGTCTGTTACTGAGGCAAAAAGGCGCGGATTAACAAATTACTCGCTTTTATGTTCTCACGTTCTTGTTCCTCCTGCCATTGATGTTCTTCTTTCTTCACCATTAAATAAAATTCAGGGATTTCTTGCAGCTGGTCATGTTTGCACTGTAATGGGATATGAAGAGTATCTTCCGTTAACAGAGAAATTCAGAACACCAATTGTAGTAACAGGATTTGAACCGGTTGATCTCCTGCAAGGAATTTATATGACTGTAAGGCAATTGGAAGAAAACAGATACGAGGTAGAAAATCAATATAGCCGTACAGTTGTTAAAGAAGGAAATATTACAGCTAAAAAATTGCTTGCAGATGTTTTTGAAGTAACAGATAGGAAATGGCGGGGAATAGGTATGATTCCAAAAAGCGGATGGAAATTGAGAGACAAGTATTCGGAATATGATGCAGAGAAAATATTTGACGTTGAAAGCATTGAAGTTGCAGAATCACCATTATGTATTGCTGGCGAGGTGTTGCAAGGACTTAAAAAACCAACAGAGTGTGCTGCCTTTGGTAATGAGTGCACACCGGAACATCCGCTCGGTGCACCTATGGTTTCTACAGAGGGGGCATGCGCAGCATATTTTCATTACAAAAAAGTTAAAAGAGAAGCTGATTTAAATTGAAAGAAAAAAATGAAATAGATTTTGCAAGTGGTCTTACCTGCCCAATTCCAAAAAATGATTACGACCGTGTGTTACTCGCGCATGGGGGCGGCGGAACTCTTTCACATCAGCTTATCAGTAAAATGTTTTTTTCCCATTAGGCACCTCCTTATAGAAGTTTCATATCCCCTTAGGGGATGATTAAAAAGCCTCGCCTTCAGACGAGGTAAGTTTCCGTTGTCGCGAAGCGACCTTTCATTCCGGCCTCAAATCCGCTATTGACTAAAGCTTTAGCGCTATCCGGTGAATCCGAGGCTTAGGACTTTTGGATGGGGGATCGAGTTTTG
>Ga0209536_100005095_pt1 | contig 20538 bp, 19 predicted proteins | sample DeeMarSeWOR28_12_FD_187461 | JGI IMG/M metagenome (GOLD analysis project Ga0209536, IMG submission 187461) | Marine sediment microbial communities from White Oak River estuary, North Carolina - WOR-2-8_12 (SPAdes) (version 2) | ecosystem: Environmental > Aquatic > Marine > Intertidal zone >... | reverse complement strand
TAAAAAGTAAAACCTTAGTGCCCAAATAAATAAGCAACACCAACAATAAGTCCATATAAAATCGAAAAAAGCAAAGCCACCAATAGATATAACCTAACTTGAAGCCACATATATTTAGACCACCCAGGCAGTAGTAATAAAACTAGTATTTAAATTTTTATAATAAGCATTGTAAATAGACTATTGTAACTTTTTTTTACAATTAAAATATAATGCACAACAACAGAAGTTTAATCTTAAATAATTTAAACCTGCTATGGCGATACTTTTAATACCAAAACAGATTCATCATTTACTATTATTGGATCTAAAAAAGCTGTTGACTTTATTTTCATTATGACAGTAATACTATTAAAAATAGTTCTAAAGAATCCATCGATTGAATCAGAAAATTCATCCCAACTTTCAACATATCTGTACCAACCTGTGCCTGCTGGTGGCCATCCTAAATCATCTTCTGGTGGAGGAGTACCATTGTAAGACGGCTGTGGCCAAACAATTTTTTCATTTAAAAACTGTTCATCAATTGGAGTATTACTTGGACCGGGGTCTACTGCAATAACATCAATTTCATCTTTATCTTCAGTCATTTTTAGACTATCAAGAAAATAGTCTCTAGCAATAGCAGCTGAATTTTTCCCAAGGGTTTCATTTGAAGCAGTTCCACAATAGCTACCAAGATTTGAAATAACATTTGCATTCCCGTGTGTAACTAAAAGTATTACCTGTTTATAATCAGGGTTAAATCCACCAAAATTTTCTGATTCAGCCACTGTATCATCACCCAGATAAAAGGCTGAAGCCATTGATATACGACCTTGACCTTGTTTACCTTTTAAGACATTTATTTTATTATTAATGCTTTGGTCATTAGTTTCATTAACTACTATAGGTCCAATTTCTACACGTGCACAAACATCATCTACACCAAATTGAATAATCGTTAGTTCAACAGAGTCATCATGAGGAAACACTTCTTCATTACTAATAGCATGTGCTAATCCATTACACATCAGTTGCCATGATGATGCAATAGGATAAGTTTTAGATCCATCTAAAAATACAACAAATTGTGTTGTTTCATTATAATATAATTCTTCTACTTTTGCTACTATATTTAATGTAGCGTAACATCCAACATTAATAGTTCCAACATCCCATAAACCATTACTACTATTGTATGATCCCTGGTTTATAGAACTATTAACATAACTTAATGCTTCAGGTAATAAAAATTCAATTATTGCACCTGAAGCATTAATATTCCAATAATTAGTTACTGTTAAATTAAATACAACATAATCATATCTTTTTGGATATAGTTGGTCAACTGTCAATGAAACTCCAACATCACATGTTGGATGGATTTTAGTAATACCTGTCATTACTATGGAATTACTAAAATCATCAATAATATTGACTTTTAAATCAGGATATTCTGAATAATCGAAATCATATTCAATAGGATAAATTATTTTCTCACCTATAGACCAGACTCCATCCTCTTTTGACGAAGAATCTAAAAAATCTTCAACCTTAAAAGATAATGATTTTCCACCAATATTTAGAACAAAATCCGTATCTAAATCTAAAGGTTCTCCTCCTCGATGCATAAGAATAAGTTGGTTTTCTTCAATCGTACCTGAAATCTCTACTATAGGGGCAGGATTAGGTGCAGGATTACTTAAAACATTGAAATATATTATACTTAAACAAGAGGTAGCAATTCCTAGCAATAAAACTGTTCCGATTATCTCGGAAACAGCTAATTTTGCCCTTAATTTTCTTAAATTTATCCTATTCAACAATATCCTCTCTCTTCCTTCTAATTTATACTCTTTATTTACCTATATTTAAGGATATCTTGTAATTATATTAAAATGTAAAAATACCATTTTTAATGTTCATTCAATCCACCCAGGGGCTATCTGAACAGAAATTTCTGAGACTTTTAAAATAAGATTACCAAGTGAGCCGGTAAATTCAACAGAAATCCCAAAATCTGTATCTTTTATTTCATAATCAAGCAATGAATATTTCAAAGAGGTTCCATTAAAAAATATCCGCCAAGCATTTCTATAATCCGTGGTGATGTTTATAAACCTAAAATCATTAATTGTATAATAATTAGAATCCATGTATTCCATATATAATGAATAAGTACCATATCCTCCTGCATTCTTTTTTCCTTCAAAACTTGAGATATTTATGATTGTAAATGATACATTTGTAAAATTAGTTATTGAAAAAAAGGGTTTACCGTTTAATATATTTCCTCCAGATTGATCTAGAATAAGAGCACCTGCTTCAAAAATATAGGATTGATCAACAAAATATGAATTCTCAGCTGAATATCTAATTGTTCCAAGTGAAAAAGAATAAGAGTCTGTATCGTTTGATATCTTAATATCACAATTATCCGTTAAAATATTCAAGTCATCATAAGTCCTTCCAGTACCAAAAATTGGTATTTCTGAAGTACCAAGAGTAATATATGTTGATATTGCATTTTTTTGTTCGATAACTGAAAGTAGATCTAATGAGTTTTTAAGCTGAGCAAATTGGTAAGAAACTATATACATATGATCAGCTTCTTTTTGTTCTAACCATTGAGGAACATAAACTGTTTGTAAAATTCCAGTGATAACAACAATAAGACCAATAATTAAAACTGTTACAACGATCCCGACTAATCCATCTTCTGGTCTTATAATTTTTCTAACCAACATTATTCATCCTTGACTTATACAATAATATACCTTTTTTTTATTTCTCATAAACAAATTTACCAAGTTTATATGGAGTTTCATATTTTTGCACTCACTCCTGAAGATTTACCATCGTTATAACAGAATTACTATTACCGTCAATCACGGAAAGCGAAACTTTTTTATTTGTAATATCTCCGACTGGATAAACCACTTGTTCGCCAATATTCCATTTTCCATTATACCTAGATTCGTTATCTAAATAATCATATATCCTAAAATCTTGACTAGTTCCATTTATTGTTATAATAATTTTTGTATCTAAATCTAAAGTTTTTCCACCACGATGTTCTATTGTAATATTATTTTCCGAAATTGAACAAAGAAGATTTACAGTTGGACTAGCATTAATAGGATAGATTGTTATAACACAAAAATATATTACAGAAAAAAGTGAAATAGTTATTCCTAGTAACAACAACGTTCCAACTGATTCTGAAACTGCTTTATCAACTCTTTTCATTTTCTCAATTTTTCCATTTATTAATTTAATTCAGAATGTAAAATATCTTTAGCATCTTTGGTCGAAATTCTTACGTGATGTATATCAATATCTACGAACAAACAAATGAAAGATACATTCCAAGGGTGCATCGATATCCCATCCATATTGATTATTTTCATTTTTAAATGTTTTTTATTTTAAATACTTATTTATTTATTATAATTTTCCTTACTCGATTTGGAATTAATAATTGCATTTTTAATTAAAGTAATTCACTCATTACAACACAGTTAGTTTTCACATCAATAACAGTTACTTTTACCCTTAAATCATCAAGATCATTTGCTTGTTTAAAAATCAGACTTTCACCAATATTCCATAAACTATCTGCTTTAAACTTATTGCTCAAATAATCATCTTCACCAATTGTTATATTGAATGTATCTTCACCTATTTCAAAAATGGCTTTTGTTTGCAAAGACAGAGATTCGCCTCCTTTATGTAAAAGCGTAATGTTTTTTCCTTTTATTTCACCAACAATGGTAACATATGTTTGATCATCCGGAAATGGATTAAATAAAATATTAGCATGAATCACGGAAAAAGATACTACAGCTATTATTAATAACAATATAGACCCGAGCATTTCAGAAATTGCATCATTGTTTTTTTTGATTTTCATAGCATATCACAACATAAATTTTTTTTTCTAACCATCAAATCCAACCTGGGCCTACTTGAGCAGTTATATCATATATTTTTATGTTTAAATTTGGTTTATCCCAATAAGCACCTGAGAAAAAATCTATTTTCAAACCGTTACTATTTTCACTTATAGAAAAATGAGTTCCATACTCTAGATCTTCTGATTCAGTGAGGGTTCGGTTGAAAAAAATTTCCCATGCATTTGGATATTTAGTATCAATATTTATGTAATTTACATCATTAAACACAACTGGTGGGAAAGAGTTTGAAAATTCTGTTTTTATCGGATAAGTCCCATATCCACTAACTGAAATCTTTTCTTTAACTCTTGAAATGTTTGCAATATTAAATGAAAGATTTATTTCATAAGTATAAGGATTAAGTTCAACAGAAAAACAAGGGCTAATTGCCATTACATTCCCTTTATATTGATCCATGATTACAGCACCACCTTCGTAAATAAAGGATTGATCAAGAAAATATGAATTTCTTGAAGAATATTTTATGGTTCCAAATGAATAAGATGAGGTTCCACTACCACTATCAACTGTTAAAATAAATTGGTCTTCTAAAATATCTAAATTTCCAAATGATCTACTTGATAGAAAAAATGGCATTTCTTTGCTTCCAAGTTTTATCGATGTAGAAATGGGAATTGGTTTTTCAGTGATTAATTGGGTATCAATTGCATATTTTAACATAGAAAATTGGTTTGCAACATCCTCCATGTGTTCTGCTTCTTTTTGCTCCATCCAAAGAGGAACATAAATTGTTTGAATGGTTGTGATAATTGTGACAAATAAACCTAGAATTAAAACAGCTACAACTATTCCTACCACACCTTCATCAGAATCCCGAAATTTTCTAATCTTGCTTATATTTTTTTTCATTTTTTCCACCTTTTTATTAGGGTTTATAATCATTATAGCGTTGGGTAATTTCAGCTTTAGAAATTTCTACTTCATGAATAAAAATTTCATCAATAATACAATTAAAATCTCCAATAAACAAATGATTACCGTTGGTGTTTATATTTACAGATAAAGTTCTATTGATAACTTCTGTTGCATTTACATATAGTTTCATATTATTGGAACCTGCATTCTTGTTATATGTTAAAACAACATAATTAAAACCTGGGGAAATGGGGGCTTTTAATTCATAATTATTTATATATGCTAACACAGTCGTGGTATTTGCATAAATTTTGTAGGCATTTTCTTTTGCTATTACGCTCCCAACACTTTCTGTTTCTTTTATACTAACTGTTACTACATATCCATCATAATTACTTCTTCTACAAGTAATTGCATATATGTCATTACTAACATGAATTATATTTGAGTTCCAACCGTCAGTATCATATATTAATGTGTCATCATTTTCATTAGTTATGTCACCATTTTCTCCTATTCTAAGAGTTTTTAAATATCCATCGTATTGGCCTTCATAAGCAATAGCTACTATTTGATCATTAATATGAATTATATCTGGTTCCCAACAATCAGAATCACTTGATGGATTATTGATATTATCAAATCTTAATGTATCAAAAACAGTGTCACTAATTAATCCATTAACATCAATTTTAACTGTTGATAAATATCCACCTCTAGTTGTATGCGAACAAACTACAGCATAAATATCATTAAAAACATGCATTATTTCAGGGTCATATCCATAATCACTATCAAAAATTAAAGTATCGATAACACTATCTGATATTTGTCCATCAATTTTTATTTCAACAGTTGCCAAATATCCTCTATTGCTAGGTCCTCTATAAGCAATAGCATAAATGTTATTATAAATTAAAATTATATTTGAATCACGGCCATAAGATAAATCAAACTCTAAAACATCAATTTTACTATCAGTTATCAAACCATTGTTAGCTATTTCAACCGTTACCAAAAATCCATGAGAATTAGGACCAGTATAAACAATAGCATAAACAGAACCACTAATATGAATAATCTCAGGTTTATTACAATATGATAAATCAAACTCTAAAACATCAATAACATTGTCAGTTATCAAACCACTATTACCTATTTCAACCGTTACCAAAAATCCATGAGAATTAGGACCAGTATAAACAATAGCATAAACAGAGCCATAAACATGGACAATATTAGGCTCTGAGCAATATTGTTTATCAAACTCGAAAATATCAATTGGATTATCGTTAATCTGTCCAATATTGCTAATTTCTAATGTTCTAATGTAACCATCATCATATAGTCCTCTATAAACCATGGCATAAATATTACCTGAAATATGTGTGATATTAGGTTCACTATAATCAAACATACCAGTTTCTAAATCATCAATAACATTATAGTTTATAAGACCATCATCAGCTATATAAACCGTCTTCAAAAATCCATCGTAATCCGGACCTGTATAAACAATCGCAAAAATATTTACTCCAACCTCAATAATTCTAGGTTCATAACAATCATATCCATCAAACTCTAGAATATCAATAACATTATCTGTGATCTGGCCATTGTTAAATATCTCAATAGTTTTTAAAAATCCATCATTGCCAGTGCTTCTATAAACAATAGCATAAATATCCCCACTAACATGAATTATATTAGTTTCTGTACCAAAATCTTGATCAAATTCTAAGTTGTCAATAACCTCAAAACCATTTCCATCATATGATATTTTGACAGTTTTTAACCAACCATCTGTTGAAGGGGATTCAAAACCACCATAAGCAATAGCATATATATTATCATAAACATTAATTATATTTGGTGTCCATCCGTCATCTCTATCAAATAGGAAGGAATTAATATAATATCCCTCAGGATAATTATGATAGCTACTTGTAATCGTTCCATTATTTTCTATTCTGACTGTTCTTAATTCACCATCACTATCTTTATTTCTATAACAAATTGTATAGATATTTCCATCTAAATGAGTTATTTTGAACTCTTGTGCAGCATAGGACGTGGTCGAAGTCATATCAAAAATCGAGGTGTTAATGATATTATTAATAAGGCCGTCATTGGTTATCTCTATTGTTTTTAGATAACCATTATTACCATAACCAGTATAAGCAACAGCATATACAAGATCTGATGTATGAATAATATTAGGATCACGACAATTATTTGTATCAAATTCTATAGTATCAATAATACTATCAGTTATTAACCCGTTATTATCTATTTCAACTGTTACCAAATATCCATCATTTGAAGGACCTGTATAAGCAATTATATAATTACTATGATCAATAAAAGAACTAGAATCATTTATTTGAATTATGTTAGGATCATAACATAAAGTTGTTTCAAATTCAAATTTATCTATAATTTTATTATTTATTTGTCCATCATTAGAAATTTCTACTGTTATTAAAAATCCATGGTTATTATTTCCTCTACAAACAATAGCATAGATGTTATTGTATACCTTAATTATATCATGTTCTAAACATTCTAATATCCCAAATTCTGATGTATCAGTAAGCGTATTTGCAATATCTCCAAACAATCCTTTACTATGGTCAAGAGGCTTTATCCAAGCCTCAATACTAATATTATTTGTTGAGATATCTAAACTGTTATCATCATTAACTTTTACATAGTCATCAATACCATCAAAATTTAAAGCATAACTTCCATTAATTGCATCGGTTGTCCTTTGTGGATTATAATATAGTGTACCATGATTTTCATGTCCAGATGAGTCAATTGCTATTGTTCCAGCACTTTCATTAAGATGCCATTCACCTACTATTGTTCCAAGAGTAAAAACTTTTAATTCTGTACCATCAATAATTTTGGAATCATATTCAAGTTGAGCTTTATAAGTATAAAGTGTGTTTGGAATTAATCCATTTATCGTAAAATCATAAATACCCCAACCTGACATAAGAGGAGACTCACCAACTATTACCCATTCCTCATCTGATTTTTTATATAGAAATCTTAAATAACCATCAAAATCCTTAAAATTAAAATTCATACTTAGTTGTACAGAATGACTCCCAAGGACTATAGCTGGTTTAGTAATTATATAAGGATTTTCAATTGTTACTCCCTCTTTAAGAATTCCTTGCATTATAACACTATTACTTTTAACATCTACAACTGTTGCTTCAGTTTGTAAAGATTCTAAATCGGTTCCAGAATAAACCAATCTTTCACCAATATTCCAAAGACCGTCGCCATTTGCATCTTCTAAAATATCCCCAACTTTTACCTCAAACTTGTTACCACCGATATTAAGTAATATTCTTGTATCTAAAGATAAAGGCTCTCCACTACGATGTTCGAATATGATTTTATCTTTTTCAACAGAAGCAGCTATATCAGAAGAGGGTGAAGGTGAACTTGGTTGAATAGAAAAAAAAGCAAAATAAACAACAGAAAAAAGTGCAATTGAAATAGTAAGCAGTAATATAGTTCCGACTATCTCAGTTACTGCTAATTTTAACCTAATATTTTTTGAATTTATTCTTTTCAACAATATCCTCACTCATCCTTATACTTTATACTCTTCATTTGCATATATTTAAGGATATCTTGTAATTATGTCAAAATGTAAAAGAACAATTCCTTCTCTGATCGATTTTCTACTTATTTGTATAATTATATTTCTGAAAAACCTTATGAAAGACACTTTTTGAGAGTACAGTAATATCCCATCCATCTTAATAATCGAAATATTGCTAATTTAGCATTTTCAATTTTATTATTATGTAATTACTTATTTATTTAATATAATTTTCGAAAGAGCTTAACATCCTTATCAGTTGTATTCAGATTTAAATTATTAAAAAAAAAATGTTTATTTGTTTACCATATATATCTATTATAACTCTCTGCGTCCTTCTTCATTTTATTAAATGTTTCTTCAGTAATTTCTATAATTTTTCTAAAATTTTTTCCGTGTAAATTTAATAAAACTTCCTCTAAATCAATTTTTAATGATTCATTCATAGAAGATATTATCAAAATATATCTAACTAACCACACAGCAAGTTTTTGAGCGAAATCCTTGTTATTTCTTTTTGAAATTTCTTTTATAATGCTTGTTTCTAATAAATCATCAATTGCTTTTTTGATTGATGGACTTCCTTTTTCTTCCATTTATATTACCTCCTTCACTAGAACCGCCTATTATTTTATATGATTTATATTATATATTTAATTTAATAATATATAAATGTTTTGACTTTTTTAGGGATAAATGAGTTAAAAATAATTTCTCCATTTGAAAGTAGTAAATTAAAAAATTATAAATAAAAATGGAGAAAAAATTAATTATATTTTTTTTATTTAAAGATAAGTATGAGTAGCCATGGAAGGCTGATTAGCCTATCCATGGCTTCCTTCCTCTAATTACCTCCAAAACTTCCCAAAATATATATAATTTTTATATTATATTAATATTTCTATTTAATTTGATAAGACCTTAATTTTATGCAGTTTAATCAAATACAACGTCTTTTCCTTGTTGTCCAAGCATCTTCTGTAAGTGAATCGTAAATGCCTAAATTGGATATATCCCAAACATTTTTATCAGAAATAAGACACCGCAAACTGCAGTTTTTATCTCTTGCATATTTTAAAATAGTATTTTTCTTAAGTAACCAATAATGTGTGCGCCATTCCCTACCATCATATAAAATTGTATCTTCATGATCTGTGGCAAGCATTCCCTCTTCCTCTAGAATATAAAACAATTGTCTATCCTCATAATCTAATATATTATCAATTATACGATCATTAAATCCAAATATATCAAGCACAAAACCAGCATTTTTACGTGCTTCATCTATATCTATACCGGTTCTATTAGCAATCGCTTTTGATAAAACATCTAAGGTTATAATATTTATATTAATGTGGTTTTCTTGTGTCATCTTAATTTTAAACATATATTATTATTTTACAATACATAATATATATATTTTTCTATTAGTATATTTATTATTATATAATTATAATTAAAAATGATAATAATCTTTAAAATTTATAAAAATACATTATATTATTAAATATTTTCAATCTTAGCTGATATTACCTGATGGAAAATTTTATTTTTTGTGTGATTTGAATAAATCGTAGGCTTCTTTTGGTTTATATTTATTATGAACTATAGCATTTACAGCTTTTACCATACCAACCGGATCTGTACTTTGAAATATGTTACGTCCCATATCAACACCTATTGCACCAGCATTCATTGCATTATACGCCATCTCAAGAGCTTCATTTTCTGGCTGTTTTTTACCACCTGCAATAACTATAGGAACAGGACAGGTTTCAATAACTTTTTCAAAGTCTTTTACATAATAAGTTTTTACAATATGTGCACCAAGTTCAGCAGCCATACGGGATGCAAGGCTCATATACCGAGCATCTCTAACCATTTCTTTTCCAACAGCAGTAACAGCAACAACAGGAATACCATATCTTTCCGCCTCATCAATATACTTGGTCATCCCAAGAATTGTATCCCGTTCAAATTCAGCACCAACTAAAATTGAAAAAGCAACACCTGAAGCATTCAAACGAATAGCATCTTCTATAGAAACAATTGTTCCTTCATGAAGTAATTCTTTTCCAATTATACTTGTTCCACCTGATACACGTAAAACAATTGGTATATCTGTTGCTGGATCAATATAATTCCTAAGTCCACCCCTTGTAAGCATCAATGTATCAGCATATGGCAGGAGTGGATTAACCATTTTTCCAAGTGCTTCAAGTCCAGATGTTGGACCCATAAAATAACCATGGTCAACAGCAAGCATAACCGTATGTCCATCTTTTGGTTTAATTATTCTTGATAATCTATTTTTCATTCCCCAATCCATAAACAAATCGCCTCAGACTTTCAAAGATAATAAATAAAGATTATATAAAACATTTCTAAAAACTATAGCAAATGTTTAATTAGATTATAGTATTACATGTTTTACTTTATAGGGAGGAGAATAAATGTCAGCAATTGATAATTTAGAACCCAAATCAGTTTGGAAACAATTTGATGAAATAAGAAAAATACCTAGATGTTCAAAACATGAGGAAAAAATAAGGAAATACGTAATTGATTTTGCTAAAAAAAATAATTTTAAATTCAAGGTAGACAAACCGGGCAATGTCGTTATATCAAAACCAGCCAGCATAGGTATGGAAGGAAAACCAACTGTTATCTTACAAGGTCATATGGATATGGTCTGTGAAAAAAATAGTGAGGTAAAATTTGATTTTACAAAAGATCCAATCCAATTAAAACTAAATGGCGATATACTAAGTGCTGATGGAACAACACTTGGGGCAGATAATGGTATAGGACTTGCAATAAGTCTAGCAATATTAGAAGATAAAACAATTAAGCATGGTCCATTAGAGGCACTTTATACTATTGATGAGGAAACAGGATTAACAGGTGCGTTTGCTTTAGAATCAAATATGCTTTCTGGTAAAATATTACTTAACTTGGATAGTGAAGATTTTGGTGTAATTACTGTTGGTTGCGCAGGTGGTGGTGATTCAAAAATTGAGTTGCCAATTAAAAAACAGCCAATTGATGGAGACCTAGATAGTATTATAGTCAAGGTTTCAGGTCTACGAGGTGGACATTCAGGTGTTGATATACATGAACAGAGAGGAAATGCTGTAAAAATACTTGCAAGAATGCTGTGGAAAGCTTCAGATGACAATGAGTTCTACATAAATGATCTGGCTGGCGGTGATAAACACAATGCTATTCCGCGTGAAGCAATTGCAAAAATATCAATAAATAAAAATGAAAAAGATAAGTTTATTAATACTTTAAAGGCAGAAGAAAAAGACATTTTAGAAGAAATCAAACCAATTGACCCTAATTTTAAAACGGAGGTACAAAAAAGCCAGGATTTTAAAACAACTTTAACAAAGGATTCACAAAATAAAATTCTTGACCTATTACATGGTCTACCGCATGGGGTTGATAAAATGAGTTACGACATACCAAATCTTGTTGAAACATCTACAAATTTAGCAAAAGTTTCATTCAACGAAAATAACGCCTTAATATCACTTAGTACAAGAAGTTCTATTAAATCTGCTCTTCAAAATCTAAGAGATCGTATACATGCAATTTCTGATCTTTCTGGAGCAAAAGTAACTGAAGAATCAGCTTATCCAGGATGGAAACCAAATCTTAAATCGAATATATTGAAGCTTTCAAAGAATATCTTCAAAGATATGTATGGAAAAGAACCAAAAGTGGAAGCTATACATGCAGGGCTTGAATGCGGAATTATTGGTGAGAAATTCCCAGGAATGGACATGATAAGTATTGGTCCAACAATTAAATATCCGCATTCACCAGAAGAACAGCTACATGTGGGTACAGTTGATAAATTCTATAAATATTTATTAAAAATACTAGAAAGTGTCTAATTAAATTATTTCGCTGCATCATAGAGAAGGTTTGAATTAGTTACTGGTGAGATTATTTTTAATTTTATAGAATATTTAATAGTTGAAAAAATTAGTTAATCTTAAATAATTTTAAAAAGCTACAATTATTCATGCTAGAAATTATACTTGGGTTATTAGGAGTTTTACTAATTTCTTTAATAATAATTTTTATTTTAATTTATAACAAATTTCAAAGATTAAAAAATGGAGTTGAAGCAGGTATTAGTCAAATTAAAGTTGCCTTGAAAAAAAGGCTTGATATGATTTCTCAACTTGTGGAAATTGTTAAAAGTTATGCTAAATTTGAGCGGCAAGTTATGGAAAATATAGCAAAAATGAGAAGTTCAATTGGAGAAATTAAGACACCACAGGATGTAAATAAAATAAATAATGAGTCAAAAAGAATTTTGAATAATCTTATTGCAGTTGTTGAAAGTTATCCTAATTTAAAGGCATCTGAAAATGTTAAGGATTTAATGAATGCTATTACTGATGTAGAAGACGAAATTGCAAGACAACGATATACTTATAATAACATTGTTCAGGATTATAACACCAGAGTAAGTAGTATTCCATCAAATTTAGTTGCAAAAATGTATTCATTTAAAAAAATTGAATACCTAGAATTTGAAGAAGAGGTAAATAAAAGACCTGAAACTGCGTGGAATAAATGAAAGAGAAAGGAAAAATAATCATTTTAATTTTTATAGTTACATTAATTGCTGTATTTGGTTATAGTGTATTTTATTTTTTACAATTCTCAAGTGATATAGTTGTAGAAAATTATACTGTTGAGCTTTCCCCAGATGGAACACTAGAAGAATCCATAATATATGAAGTTAAAACAGATAGAAAATACACCATGCTTTTTAGATATTGGGAGGATGCTGTAACATATGATGAAACCATAGGATTGCCGCATTTGAATGTACTTGATGTTGAAAGCCCTTATACATCATATGTGAAAGACTATAGAGGAAATGTGTATTCACCAAATAGCTTAACAAATAATGCTGAATCAACAATTGAATCAAAAGCATATGATAATGAAATCGGTTGTTATAATCCAGATTATTACAACAAAGGTAAATATGAGTTAAAAATAATTTATAAGTTATCTCCGCCAATTCAGTATGATAATCAATATTATCATATGAATATTAAGTTAGCGCGTCAACATATTCCATATAATAATGTTAAAATTATTATTAATGACCCTTCAAACGATATAGTAAAGATTTTTTCACATCCACCGATGGATACAACAAAAACAAGCTCACAATATTTAATTACAGGAAAAAGCCCAAGTAATAGCTTAATTGAATTTGAGATATTGTCAACCAATATTACATTTGGTTTTAAAGAATATGTAAACGATGTTTATGAAAAAACAACCTCAGCTAATAACAATTATAGCATGGCATCTGCAGTAATTTCAGGATTAAACTATTTATTAATACTTTTAATTTTTGGATTTGGCGTATTAATTATTTTCTTATATTATTTAAAAGGTAGAGAAAAAGACTATGTTGTCCCCGCGTATCTTAATTTTATTCCAAAGAAGAGAAAACCTTGGTTGGTTAATCTGGTTTTCCATAAAACAGAAATAACCATCGATGAAAATGCTTTTTATTCAACTCTTTTAGATCTTCATAATAGGAAGATCATTTCCTTGAAAAATGAAAACGATGAATTAATTATCAACATTAATAAACCAAATGAAAAATTAGATGAATATGAAACAAAAGTTCTTTCTTTTTTAAAGAAATGGGGCATAAACAACATATTTAATACAAAAGATTTTGAAAATAAAATTTTACATAGGAATTACTCTTATTCTAAAATTAGGTTTATTTCTGAGGAAATAAGAGGATTAACAAAAAAGCATGATAATACAATTTCATATCAATTTATTATCAGTGGTAGAAAAATTCCTTTTATAATTGGAATTTCCGGCTTAATTCTTAGTTTTTTAATGCTAATATTTCTTTTAAACTGGGCAAGTGTATATCCTAATATTTATTCAGCATTTGTTTTTTCAATTATTTTTTCAATTCAAGCATTTATCATCACAGCAGCAAGGCCAACATTGTTTGGACGATGGAAGGAAGAATATTATAAGGAAAAATTAGAATGGGATGCTTTTCGCAGGTTTCTTTCTGATATGGCTCAATTAAAAAAATATGAGCTTGAGGATTTTTCAATGTGGAAGGACTGGCTTATTTATGGAACTTCTCTTGGTGTTGGGAAAAAAGTAGCTATTGCTATGAAAAAATTAAAAATATCTGTGCCTGAAGCTTATATGGTACCAGCAATGTATGCTTCTTTCCATGGTGTAAATTTAGCAATTGCTACAACAGTTCATGCTTCTGGCGGTGGAGGCGCCGGCGGCGGTTTTGGCGGTGGTGGTGGTTTTGGTGGAGGAGGTGCAGGCGGAAGATAATTACTATTTTTCCCCAAAAGATTTAACATCGTAAATTATAATTATTTTCTAAAAAAATTAAGATAAACTAAATAAGTCACTAAACTTAAATAATATTTTGTAGTATAATCATCGATTAAATTGGATTTAACAGAGATTTTACTTAATGCAATTGAAGACCCTATAAGTTACTCAATAATATTTCTAATATATGTAATACTTGCAGCAATTATACTTCCAATTCCTGTAGAAATTGGGCTATTTAATCCATATATAAACCCTATATTGTTAATAATAATTTTAGCAATTGGAAAAGGAATAGGAGCATTTATTGTATTTAATATCAGTAAAGAACTTCGTAAAAAAATTAAAAAAATTACAGTTGGAAAAAACTGGAAAATCACAAAAAAAATTATTTCAAAATTAGAAAATTTTGTTAAAAAATATGGTCATTATGGTTTATTTATAATAATGAGTATACCTTTGATGGTTGATTCAATTACCTTATATCTTTTTTCATTACTTAATCCGACAGATGAAAAAACAACTTTAACATCAACAAAATTTGTTATAATAAATGTAGCTGCAGGAGCAACAAGAGGAATAATTATTCTATCAATATTCTATTTCATTGGTATAAAACTAATATAAAATTTTTAGAAATACATAAAGATTTTTTCTCTTAATTTTATTACATGAATAAAATGTTATAAAATTAAACCATTTATAAGTTCGAAAACTTTATAATAAAGTCAGAATATCTTAAAGTGGTAGGATAATTATGCGCTTATCTGATTTAAGAAAAACTGATGTAGTAAGTGCAGATGGAAAAATAGTAGGTACGATTAATAGTGCCATTATTACTGGAAAATTAGAAATCGGCGGATTAGTTATTAAAATGAGTAAAGCTGCAACAGAGTTTATTGATAAGAAAAAACCTTTTTTATCTCCGCTTCTTATGGATGTCAATATTGAAGAAATTAAAGGAATTAAAGATACGGTAGTATTAAATCATTTTTGGAATGACATTAGCAATTGTTTACTTCCGCATAATAAAAAATTTGATGCTGAACGACTTCTTGGTATGAAAGTATTAGGCGTTGAAGGTAAAATAATTGGTACTGTTGAAGATATCAATATCGATACTCAAAGTTGGACACTTCCTTCTATTATTATCAAAATTAAAAAGGATGCACTAGAAACGGTAAAAATGGAAAAAAGTTTCCTTGGCGATAATCGCCTTCACATTTCAATGCAACATATAGTGGATGTTGGTGATTATGTTATGCTTGAAGTTACTGCTGAAAATATTGGAAAAATTTTAGATACTACTCCAATTAAAAAGGCTTAATTTGATACTATAATAAAATTATTTTTATGTTTAATACATCAGAATTGGAGGAAACTTATGCCTAAAAATGTTATTAAAAAAGATGGAAGAGTTGAGCCTTTTATAAAAGAGAAAATTGTCGTTAGTGCCGTTAAAACCGGGGCGGATGTCAACGTTGCACGAAAAATAGCCGATAAAATAGAAAAATACCCTAAAAAAGAGATAGATACAAATTGGATTCGGAAAAATGTTTTAGAAGAACTGAAAGTTCATAATCCGGATTGGCCGAAACGCTGGTACAGCTATGATAAAAACATAAAAAGATTGCACAAATATGGCTTAAGATAAATTTAATTTATAGAAAAATTTTTTGTTATTGATTAAAATAAATAAAATCAGATGATTAGGATTGATGCGGGTATGATCTAGTGGTTATGATATTGGCTTCCCAAGCCAATCACGCGGGTTCGAATCCCGCTATCCGCACTTTTTTTTATGGCTGTGTACCAGTACTAGTTTCCGATGATGTTTCTTTTTTCTTCCTTTTCTTATAAAGTAAAAGAAGTAATATTATAAGACATAATAGTATCAAGATAAGTAGTATATACCATAGAGTTAAATCTGCTTCTTCTCCGTAATAATAGACTTCAAGGGTGTCTGTTTCCGGATCGTAAACCCAATCCCATTTATCATCATCATCGTCGTTTATTAGGTATCTTCCATCATCTAATTTTTCGGAAGCAGTTTCTTTATTTGTCGTATTGCTGTAGAATTTTTCATAGGTACCATCACTGTCGTAATCAATTAGATAACCAATATCTTTTACATAGTGTATATCTATTAACACATTAATGGTTTCATAATTTGATTGCGCACCTTGTTCATCTTCAGCATAAACAGTTACAGTATAATCTCCTGGTGCATTCCATATGTGATTAGCCGTATATATTATTCCATCTTCCATAGCATTACTAATGTCACCGCTTCCATCTCCCCAATTAACATTGTAAGTAATATTGTCCCCATCTGGATCAGTAGCATCAATATCGTAAGAATAACTTATATTTCGATGCCCATTGGTTGCGCCTGTTATGCTGTTAATTATCGGTGGGAGATTTGCTTGATATATAGTTACTGTTGTTGTTTTTGAGGAACTACTTCCTTCATTATCTAAAACACTTAAAGTTACATTGTAAATTCCTGGTTCATAGTAAATATATTTTGGTGTTGCACCTAGGTCTAGATGCCAATTGTCTCCATCAAAGAACTTCCAATCGTATTGAACAATTGATTCTCCGGCCTCATCATTATCATAACTTCCAGTTCCATTAAATTCTATTTGTTCACCTATAAAGCCATAATAAGGACCATTTGGATCAGCTGTTGGTAAAAGGTCAGTTGCAACAGCTCCTCCGCCGCCACCTCCACCGCCTCCACCAGTTGGAGGACTTGGAGGTTTTTGAATTTCAGTCTCTTCTTCATCCTCATTACTTTCATCACCAGGATTTGGATCATTAGTATCACTTGTTACATCAGCGATGTTGATAATTGTTCCTGATGCATTTTTATTAACTGTTACATTTATTATGATTATCTCTGATTGACCTGCACCAAGTAAACTATAGTTCCACCAATAGCTTGAACTACTATTACCACTTGGTTCAGGATCTGAACTAATAAAGGTAATCTTATCTGAAAGAGTATCTAAAACACTAACATTTTCAGCCGCATCAGGTCCATTATTTGTTACAACTATTGTATATTTAAGAGATCCTCCTGGACTCACAACATCTGGCTCTGCTGTTTTTGTTATGCTAAGATCAGCACTACTTCCCATGTTTATCTGTTCACTATCATCATTATCAGGATTTGGATCATGGGTATTGCTTGTTACATAGGCGATATTATTGATTGTTCCTGCTGGAACATTATTAACAGTTACGTTAATTATTATCTGAACTGATTCATCTGCATCAAGAGTACCAATATCCCACCTGTATGTTGAATCACTATTACCAGTAAAATCAGGATCTGAACTAACAAAAGAAACCTCACTAGGAAGATCATCATATATAATTACATTTTCAGCTGCATCAGGTCCATTATTTGTTACAATAATAGTATATGTAATAATGTCTCCGACATAAACTAAATCAGTGTTACTAGCTGTTTTTATTATATTAAGATCTGCACTATTACCAATGTTTACTTGTTTAATATCTGCATTATTTCCAACAACTGGATCAAATGTGTCACTGGTTACATTAGCATTGTTTATAATTATTCCTGTTTCATCATCATTTATGGTTACGTTAATTAAAATTTGTCTTATTCCACTTACTCCAATGGAAGAATAATCCCATCTGTAAACAGAACCACTAATACTACTTGGACTAGGAACTGCATAATTAAAAGTAACTTTGTCAGGGAGAGTATCTATTACTTTAACATTTGTAGCCGTATCTGGTCCAATATTTGTTATAATTAGAGTATATTCAAGATATTCTCCAGGATATACTGTATTGGTACTAGCAGACTTTGAAATACTTAGATCAGCTATATAAATAACGTTTGTTTGTTCAATATCTTCGTTATTATCAGGTATTGGATCACGGGTATCGTTATAAACATGGGCGATATTGTTTATAATTCCTGTGAAACCACTGTTAACATTTACATTAATTGTAATTTCTTTTAATTCACCTACCGAAAGATTTGCAAAATTCCACCAATATGTCGAATCACTATTACCACTAGGAGCAGGAACTGCATTAATAAAAGAAACTTGAGTAGGCAAATTATCAGTCACATTCACATTCAAAGCAACATGGGGACCATGATTTTCTACATAGAGAGTATATGATAAATAGCCGCCAGAATGAATAGGGTCATCGCTATCTAATTTATCTATACTAACATCAGCTTTTGATAAATCAGCAGAAAAAGTATCAGACCTGTCAAGAGTTGGTGCTTGATCTATGTTAGAATTTTCATTGTCTGTAGACCACGTAAAATATACAAAATCAGGATTTGAAATATTTTCAAGTTTTATCCATAAAGATAAATTTTTATCAAGTATACTATAATTAGCAATATTTACATCAGTAATTAATTCATTATACCAATAATTTGGATAATTCTCCCATTCGTCAAAATTCCCATTGTTATCTATATCATTTATAAGATAAACATCCCCAACACCATCATTATTTGTATCTTCTACAAAAAGCAAATAATCTGCTTCAACAACTTTTCCACCACTCCATATCATATTAAAGGGATCATCTATGTCAATAAACCATTTATATCTTGAGTCATCTGGATGAGCAGAGAAATTTGGATATCCATAACATTCTAATCTAAAATAAAGATAATTATCATTTAAACTATAACTTGCATAATGAACATCTCTATAATCATGCTCAGGTCCTACATAACCTTCATTTGGATCTGTATCTGCTAATATCCAATTAGTTGGCCATTGTGGTTGTTCATCGGCAAATACGGGTGTTACAAATAAAACTATTGCATTTGATATTATCAGCATTGCGATTAAACTTAATGCTCTAATTTTCATTTTTATTGCCTCCCTTAATTATCAAAGGTCTAAACAATTCATATATTTTAATTTTTGTTTTTATTTCCATGTTATGTGATTGTAATCATATTAATATATAAACATTTCTATACAATTATTACCATCTGTTGTAATAGTAAAAATTTAGGATATTTTTTAATATTATTATTCTAAATAAAAAATTTAAATTTTTAGTGAAAATGTAAGTTTATTTATACTATTATTTCATTCTGATGCGCTGCGGGGTTGAAAATCTTGACAATTAATAATATTAAAATTGGGGATAAAATTGAGTTAATTGAAACCGACGATACCTGGACTAATTTGAAAAAAGGGGCAAAAGGAACTATTTACAAAATAGAAAAAGATCAAGATCTTATATGGGTGAATTGGGAAACAGGTGAAAAACTTGCTCTAATTTTTGGGGTTGATAAATTTAAGGTAATCCGTAAATAAATGTAATAGAAAAAATGATTAAACAACACGAAAAAATAAAAAAATGTCCCAATTGCCATCAAAAAATAAAACCTATATTAGAAAAAAATAAATTAAAACAAGACTTTTATGGACAAAGATTTACTGGTACAGAAAAAAAATATCTTTTAATTTGCCCAATTTGTAAAACAGTTATTGGCTCAAAATAAAGTTTTTTGTTTCATAGTATCTTTAAGACTTGAAAATTTTTCAAGTACAGGTTCAATTCGATTCCTTGTAAATTGATGCCTGTCACAAAGTATACTTAAAACTTTTTCTTTATCTGTTTCTGACCAATTTAGTGAATACTTATCTGTTACGTCTGGCTCTAAAAAAATTTTTCTTATTTCTTTTATTTCTTTAAAATCTGGAA